>Ga0233425_10004065_pt1 | contig 25217 bp, 20 predicted proteins | sample Watercolumn_Towu_2_FD_181712 | JGI IMG/M metagenome (GOLD analysis project Ga0233425, IMG submission 181712) | Freshwater microbial communities from Lake Towuti, South Sulawesi, Indonesia - Watercolumn_Towuti2014_140_MG | ecosystem: Environmental > Aquatic > Freshwater > Lake | place... | reverse complement strand
AAAGGACTTTGCGGGGGGGGCGTTCGCCTGCGATAATTGAGCAACAGCCTATAGAAAAGTGATCGCTGCATCCGTTTTTTTGGGCGATGTCGTCGGTCTGTACAAGAAGGGCCTTAGCCGAGAAGAACGCGCTGCAAAGGCGGCCGCAATAGCTTGATCGATCAGCGTAGCGTTGCGATGAGCGAAAAAGATGGGTCTCGGCAAGCGCCTTTTGATCTGTTTCGCCCTCATTTGCAACGCGCCGGCCATTGCTCAAGAGGCGGGAGGGAGCGGCGCCGTCCCCGACGCCGGCGCGACGGCGACGAAGAAAAAGCCCCCTCCGGCGCCGCTCGGCGTGTTTGGATCCGACGTCCCCGCGCTTGGAAGGTTTTCAATCGCGATATCCGGGACCTTCACAGGCTTGGCGGGCTCGCGGATCGGCACGAAAATTGTTTCGCCCGAATATATCGTTTCGACCACCCGGTGGTTCGTCGATCCGACCAGGCTGGTTCGGCTTGTCCCGAAGAGCGTGTTGGCGACAATCCAATCCCTATCCATCAGCTACGGTCTTGCCGAAGATCTCGGCATCATTGTTACCGTTGGGGCCGTCGAGAAAAATCTCACGGCGCTGACCTTTGCTGCCCCCTCCGGGCTTCGTTCTCTCGGCGAGAGCTACGCATGCGTCGCCGGCCTGACGGATTTCGAAACGACCGCGGTGTTGCGGCTATATCGCGATGGCGTTCATCGGTTGCTGATTTCCATGGGCTTGACCTATCCCACGGGCAGCAACGAATCTCCCTTCACCTTGCGGCTCAGCGACGGAGCCTATGGATCCGTGCGCGCCTTCTATTCGATGCAGCCAGGAACCGGGACCTACGACTTTCTCCCGGGAATCACTTATGGCGGCATGTTTGGGAAATATTCCTGGGGAATTGCATACCGCGGCCGCTGGCCCCTCGCGCCCAACCCCGAGGGCTATCGCTACGGGGACCTCCATGATTTTCACGGTTGGGTTGGTTACACTTGGGCCCCAGCGATCACCACGACTCTTCGAGTGGCCGCGACGACCCGAGGCCCAATCCGCGGTTATGATCGGAAGATCGACGGCAAATCTCAGTCCGCCAATCCCTTCTTTTATGGCGGACAGCGAGTCGAACTTTATGCAGGCGCGACCATTCCGGGGAGCCTATTTGGCGTCGAGGCCGCTACGCTCGCCTTCGAGGCTGGAACGCCGATCTATCAAAATCTCAACGGCCCGCAACTCTTTCGAAACTGGCAGGTCATAACGGCGCTACGCATAAGTTTATGAAGGCAAACGGCCCGCTGTTCTCGGCGAGGCGCGGGCATAGACTGAGAGATCGATTGCTACTCCGGACGGTCGGTGCGCGCACTAAGGCTTGCAGGATCGACAGGAGTCGCGACCGGCGCACAAGCGTCAGACGCCTCGTCTTTTTCCGCTCTCGCTTGGCGGACGTCCTCGTAGGGCACAAATTCTTCCGCGCCCCCGCTCTCAATCTTCCTCGGATATTGTCCGCGCAACCAAGCGACGAAGTCCATGAGCGCCATGAATTTTAGGTCAATCATCGGATCATCCCAGCCCAGTCGGAAAGATCGGACATGCTTTCCGATCGTTTTATGACATCGACATGTCAGCGTCCGGTCGCCACGCCATCTTCGCGGGAATTGCGGGTCAGCGGCGGAAGCGTTGTCTGCGAGCCGTTTCATTCTTGGAAATTACATGGCGTATTGTCAAACGCAGCCGAAATCGTGGCCAATACGCTAGATTGAAGAGTCCGAGTAGGCGGCGCAATAAAGGGGCCGGCCCCCCAGCGGCCGGCCCCGATCGATTCGAAAAGCTAAGGGTTTTTGCAACGTTCGGATCATTGCGCATCGCGTTAGAAGGCGTAGTGCGCCCGCGCACGTTTGCGTTTGGCGCGGTTCATGTTCGAAGCGCCTGCCGTTCCCTATTGACGGAGATCGTCGCTGCGCGGCTAGCGAATACAGCGCGCGGCGCTTCTCGACATCGGCCGAAATGCCGGGTTCGCCAGCGCCCAATCGCCAAGCGGCGGTGACGAATGTCGGCGGCTGATCGGCAAGTTTGTTGCTTGAAATCAGGCCGCACAAGTTTCTCAATCGCAAGCCGCTCGGATGAGTGAGAAAGGACACGGAAAGTGTGCAGCATTCCGGAAGATATTTTTACCGAGCCTGAGTTCTCCCCCGACACGCTCGCCAATCTCGGTCCGTTGCGCCGCTTGGCTGGCGTGTGGCGGTCCGATCAAGGCGTCGACGTCAACCCCAAGGCCGAAGGTCCGGAAACACGCGCCTATCGAGAGCATATCCGGATGGATCCGATCGACCCGCAGACGAACGGGCCCCAGCTCCTCTACGGTTTGCGCTATCACATCCATATCAACACCCCGGAGGAGGCGATCACCTTTCACGACCAGGTCGGTTATTGGCTCTGGGAGCCGGCCACGGGCCTGATCATGCAGACCATCGCGATCCCGCGCGGACAAGTCGTGCTGGCGGGCGGAACGGCGAAACCCGACGACACGCGCATTTCGGTCGAGGCGCGGCGCGGCGACACTCGCTTCGGCATCTGCTCGACGACCTTTCTGGAAGAGGCGTTTCGCACCGACTATTACCGAATCGACATCACCTTCAATGACGATGGCGGCTGGACCTATGTGACGCAAACCGATCTCGCTCTGCGCGGCAATACGCCGCCGTTCAACCACCACGACACAAATACCCTGCGGCGGATCGCGCCGCCGACGCCAAATCCGCTCGTCGGCCTGCTGAAGGACAGTAAGGTGAGTTAGCACTATTTATTGAAATTATTGGCTGGGGCGGGAGGATTCGAACCTCCGTATGGCGGAATCAAAATCCGCTGCCTTACCGCTTGGCGACGCCCCAATGCGCTGGTGAGGCGATAGCGCGCCCCGCTTCGACAATCAACTGCCGGGCGGCATAGCCAAGGCCGCTCACACGCATTCCAGTCGATCCGTTCGCTGGGCCTGTCATTCCCGGCAGGCCAAAGGCCTGATCGGGAATCCAGAGCCGATTCATGAGCGCTGGTTTTGCTCTGGATTCCCGATCGCGCTTCGCGCGTCGGGAATGACATGCGCATGGTTCAGACGGAAATCGCATCACACCGCGATCGCGCCAGCATTCGCCGCGGCGCGCCGCAGCGCCGCAATATTGTCGGCGTAGCAGACCTGCCCGCCGCGAAAGGCGGCCGAACCGGCGACGAGAACATCCGCGCCTGCTTCGACGATCTGCGGCGCCGTCAGCGGCGTCACGCCGCCGTCCACCTCGAGGCGGATCTCGCGCCGACCGATCATCTCGCGTATCGCGCGAATCTTATCGAGCTGCGAGTGGATGAAACTCTGGCCGCCGAAACCAGGATTGACGCTCATCACCAGAATAAGATCGATGTCGTCGAGCACATATTGCAGCGCGCTTTCATGCGTCGCCGGATTGAGCGACACGCCCGCCTTTTTACCAAGCGCGCGGATCGCTTGCAGCGAGCGATGCAGATGCGGCCCGCCCTCAGCATGCACGGTGATGACGTCGGCGCCGGCTTCGGCGAAGGCGGCGATATAGGGGTCGACCGGCGAAATCATCAGATGGACGTCGAGCGTGAGCGTCGTCACCGGCCGCAGCGCGGCGATCACGCTGGGCCCGAAGGTAATGTTGGGCACGAAATGCCCGTCCATCACATCAAGATGAATCCAATCGGCGCCGGCCTCGGCCATTGCGCGCGTCTCTTCGCCCAGCCGAGCAAAATCGGCCGAGAGAATCGATGGCGCGATGACGACGCTGTTAGACATGACGCTACTCCGCCGCCTTCTTGCTGGCGAACTGCGGATCGAGCGCGCCGCTGGCGTAACGCTTGGCCATCTCAGACAGCGGGATCGGCTTGATCTTCGACGCCTGGCCCGCCGTGCCGAATTCCTCATAGCGCTGCTTGCAGACGGCGCGCATCGCCTCCATGGCCGGCTTCAAATATTTGCGCGGATCGAACTCGCCCTTGTTCTTGCCGAGAACGTCGCGGATCGCCGCCGTCATGGCGATGCGATTGTCGGTGTCGATGTTGATCTTGCGCACGCCATATTTGATCCCGCGCTGAATCTCGGCGACCGGCACGCCCCAAGTCTGCGGCATCTGGCCGCCCGCGGCGTTGAAGGCGTCCTGCAATTCCTGCGGCACGGACGACGAGCCATGCATCACAAGATGCGTGCTGGGCAGCCGGCGGTGAATCTCCTCGACGACCTTCATCGCCAGAATGGCTCCGTCGGGCTTGCGCGAGAACTTATAGGCCCCGTGCGACGTGCCCATCGCGATCGCCAGCGCGTCGACCTTGGTGCGGGCGACGAAATCCTCGGCCTGCGCCGGATCGGTCAAGAGCTGGTCGTGCGAGAGTTTGCCCTCGGCGCCGTGGCCGTCTTCCTTCTCGCCCATGCCGCTTTCAAGCGAACCGAGCACGCCGAGTTCGCCTTCGACGGAGGCGCCGACCCAATGCGCCATGTCGACGACGCTGCGCGTGACGCGCACATTGTAATCGTAATCGGCGGGTGTCTTGCCGTCGGCCTTGAGCGAACCGTCCATCATCACCGAGGTGAAGCCGAAGCGGATCGCGCTGGCGCAAGTCGCTTCGGCGTTGCCGTGGTCGAGATGCATGACGAGCGGAATGTCAGGCCAGATCGCGGCGAGCGCCTCGATCATCTTGGCGAGCATGATGTCGTTGGCGTAGGCGCGCGCCCCGCGCGACGCCTGAATGATCACGGGCGCGTCGACCGAGGCGGCCGCCTCCATCACCGCGAGGCCCTGCTCCATATTATTGATGTTGAACGCCGGAACGCCGTAGTCGTGCTCGGCGGCGTGATCGAGCAGTTGCCGCAGTGTGATGAGTGCCATTTGTCGCCTCCGCTATCTCTTACGTCTTAACTAGCGTGCGAGCCGCCTCTGCCATAGCCTCGGCCGTGACGCCAAAGTGCTTATAAAGATCGGCGGCCGGCCCGCTCGCGCCAAAGCCGCTCATGCCGATAAAGGCCCCACGTTCGCCGATCCAACGGTCCCAACCAAGCCGCGCCGCCGCTTCGACCGCGACCCGCGGCGCGGCGTCCAATACTTCGGCGCGATAGGCCTCGGACTGAGCCTCGAAGAGCTCCCAGCAGGGCATGGAAACCACGGCGGCGTTGATTCCTTGCGCGCCAAGAATGTCGGCCGCCGCGAGGGCGATTTCAACCTCTGACCCAGTAGCGAGCAGCGTGACGTCGCGCTTGCCCGCCGCTTCGCGCAGCACATAGGCGCCCTTGGCGGAAAGGTTTTCGCTTACGGGCCGCTCGAGCGTCGGCAAATTCTGCCGCGACAGGCTCAGGATTGAGGGCGTATGGCGGCCGGCGAGCGCCAGCTCCCAGCATTCGGCGGTCTCGATGGCGTCGGCCGGGCGGAAGACATTGAGATTCGGCATGGCGCGCAACGCCGCCAAATGTTCGATCGGCTGATGCGTCGGGCCGTCTTCGCCAAGGCCGATCGAATCATGGGTGAGCACATAGATGACGCGCAGGCCCATGAGCGCCGAGAGACGGATGGCGGCGCGGGCATAGTCCGAAAAGACTAAGAAGGTGCCGCCGTAGGGCACGAAGCCGCCATAGAGCGCGATGCCGTTCATCGCCGCCGCCATGCCGAATTCGCGCACGCCGTAATGGATGTAGCGGCCGGAAAAATCGTCCGGCGTGACTTCGCCCATGCCTTTGGTGATGGTGAAGTTGGAATGCGTCAGATCGGCTGAGCCGCCAATCGTCGCCTGCGTCGCGGCGTTGATCACGCCGAGCGTCATTTCCGAGGATTTGCGCGTAGCGACTTTCGGCTTCTCGGCGGCGAGCGCCGCCCGGAACTCGGCGAGGGGTTTCGCCACCTCCGTCGCAACGTCGCCCTTCATGAAGGCCTCGAAGTCGGCGCCTTTCTGCGAGGCGGCGCGTCGCGCCTCCCAGGCTTCGCGCGCCTTGGCGCCGCGGCGTCCCGCCGCGCGCCAAGTCTCCAAGATTTCTACCGGCAGTTCGAAAGGCGCGTGCGGCCAGTCGAGCGCCTCGCGCACGGCGTCGACCTCAGCGGCGCCGAGCGGCGCGCCGTGGGAGCTTTCCTTGCCTTGCTTGGTCGGCGCGCCATAGCCGATGAGCGTGCGGCAGCCGATGAGCGAAGGCCGCGGATCAGCCTGTGCGGAGGCGATCGCCTGCGCAATCGCCTCAGGATCGTGGCCGTCGATATGGGCGACATGCCAGCCTGCGGCGGCGAAACGGGCCATTTGATCCATTGACGTTGCGAGACTCGTCGGCCCGTCGATGGAAATGGAATTGTCGTCCCAGAACAGGATGAGCTTTGAGAGCTTCAGATGTCCGGCGAGATCGATCGCCTCATGGCTGACGCCTTCCATCAAGCAGCCGTCGCCGGCGAGCACATAGGTGAAATGGTCGACGAGATCGTCGCCAAAACGCGCCGCCGCGAGCTTCTCGGCGATCGCCATGCCGACCGCCGTCGCGAGCCCTTGGCCGAGCGGACCCGTTGTCGTCTCGATGCCAGCGGCGTGCCCATATTCGGGATGGCCCGCCGTCGGCGAACCAAGCTGGCGGAAGTTTTCGAGCTCCTTTCGGCCCATTCCCGGATAGCCGAGGAGATAGAGCAGGGCATAAAGCAGCATCGACCCATGGCCGGCCGACAGCACGAAACGGTCGCGGTCCGGCCAATCCGGCCGGCCGGCGTCGAACTTCATGAAGCGCTGAAAAAGCACAGTGGCGACGTCGGCCATGCCCATCGGCATGCCGGGGTGGCCGGACTTCGCCTTTTCGACGGCGTCCATCGCCAGGGCGCGAATGGCGTTGGCGTAGCGCCGCGGATCGGACCCCGCGCCCGCCGTTGCTGAAGTTTCCTTACCCGCCGTCAATATCGTGTCGTTCACGTCACGCCTTTCTTGCGTCTAACCAGTTCGAGGATCCTTGGAGTGAGGATCAGCTGCATTGCGAGATCGAGCTTATTTCCCGGGATGACGATGGAATTGGCGCGCGACATCCAGCTCCCCGCGATCATGGACACAAGATAGGGGAAGTCCACCCCTCGCGGATCGCGAAACCGGATGACGACGATTGATTCATCGGGCGTCGGGATCGAGCGGGCGACGAAAGGATTCGAGGTGTCGACCGTCGGCGCGCGCTGGAAATTTATGTCCGTCTCGGAGAACTGGGGACAAATATAATGCACATAATCGTGCATGCGCCGCAAAATCGTCTCGGTGACGGCCTCGGTCGTATAGCCGCGCGAATGCCGGTCGCGGTGAAGCTTTTGCGTCCATTCCAGATTGATGACCGGAACGACTCCGATCTTGAGGTCGGCGTAACGCGCGACATTGACCTCGTCGGTGACGACCGCTCCGTGCAGCCCCTCATAGAAGAGCACGTCGGTATTGGGCGGCAGTTCTTCCCAATCCGTAAAGGTGCCCGGCGGAACGCCAAGCATCGCCGCCTCGTTTTCGTCATGCGCGTAATGGCGATAGCGGCCAGAGCCCGTCTCGCCATATTGGCGAAACAGCGTCTCGAGCTTCGGCAGCAGGTTGGCGTCAGGGCCGAAGTGGCTGAAATTGTGCTGGCCGGCAGCATGCGCCTCGGCCAGCCTCGCCTTCATCTCTTCGCGATCGTAGCGGTGAAAGCTGTCGCCTTCGACATAGGCGACCTCGATGCGTTCGCGACGGAAAATCTGCTCGAACGTCGCCTTAACCGAGCTCGTGCCGGCGCCCGACGAGCCGGTGATGGAAATGATCGGATGTCTGACCGACATGGGCGCGTGAACCGGGAATCTTCAAGCGAACTCGCGGCCTGCGGCGTCGGCCGCCGACCGGCGGGGCTTGTCGGCTTGTCGCATGCCGCGCCGGCAAAGGAAAGGCTCCCGCTCCGTGGCCAGCTTGCGTGGGAGAGGCCCGCCGCTGACGTTCCCCGAGCGGCCGGACGGTCAAGACGGGCAAGGTAAATACGGACGTCCCTTGGTCGCCCGCTCCGCCTTGACTTGCGCGACGGCGGCAACCTATATCGCAAATTCTTGCAGACCGCCGAGGCGGTTTGGGGCGGAGTAGCTCAGTCGGCTAGAGCAGAGGAATCATAATCCTTGTGTCGGGGGTTCGAGTCCCTCCTCCGCTACCATTCCGAGGTTTTATTATTTCAGTTATTAACACAATTCCCCTTCCTCCGCACACACCGCCGCGCTACGAAGCCGCCACCATATTCATGCAAGATCGAGCCGTGTTGCATGGCCGCGCGAAGTCGTTGGCAGCAGTAGTGGGGCGCTCCTGTGCCAGAAGAGGCGATTCGGGTGAGACATTTTGAGCGCGAAGAACGGCGAGTGAGAGCCATGTTGAACCCTCATATCGCGCGCATCATCGGTTGGATGTGCGTCCTCGCGATTCTGGCGTTGTCGTTGGCGCCGGGGAGCGATCGGCCACATACAGGTTATTCCGGCGGGACCGAACACATTTTTGCCTATGCGGGAACAGGATTTTTCTTCAGCCTCGGCTATCGACCGCTGCGCGAGCGTCTCACAATCTGGATTTCGCTTGCACTCCTCAGCGGCCTTTTGGAGCTGACGCAAACTCAAATTCCTGGCCGCTCGGCGCGCCTGATTGACGCCATCGTAAGCACAACGGGGCTGACGACTGGCTTCATCATCGGCAGCGTTTTCCTCGTGGCGATCGCGAAACGAAGCTTTGGAGATAACGCCTAGATCATTGAATGCGCGCCGTTGGTTTGAAGCCAATCCAAGCCTACGGCTTCCTTATTATTGCTCTCTCGCGCGCGCTTTGAAGATTTGGGATCGCATCGGCCGCAGGAGCCCCGTTTCCGCATCGCCCTCGCTATCTCATACGTCTCGCCCGCTCATGGTCACCGGACGGAAAGGGAATTGAGTCGGACGCCGCAGGCTCGAACATGGTCACGAGTTCTCGAGCAGAAGCTTCGACATGCGCGCCGTAAATCGCCTCCGCTTCGATCATCGACTTGCCGCGGATGGCGGACCAGCAGGCGGCGGCATGGCGATCGACCGTCGCCAACGCCAGCGACTTGCAGTCGTCGCGAGCGTTGTCTGCTTCGGCGACTGCAAGACGACGCAGCGCGGTCGGAAGCCGGTCGAATGTGTCGCACTGAAAGGCGGCGCCGAATAGTTCGGCGGCTGTCAGCGTGAGTTGAAGGGCCGGTTGCACCGGGGGATTTGGGCTTCTAAAGCGTACATGGCGGAACATTGATTGTCGGCGCGGCGGCTGCGCCGAAGCCGACGGCTCGGTCAACCACCGTCTTATGAATCGCGAAACGATCTGTCGCATGGGCGTTATGCAATAGAGCGCGCGTTAAGGCGCATATTGTTGAATGCGTAAACCGGCGCCGTCAGATCCCGCGCCTATGCGCGGCTGCGACGGCTCGTGGCAAAAGCATTGCTTTCTATCAATAACATATACTTGGCGGCCCAACCACTACCCTTAATGCGCATTGACTTCGCGGCGGAAAGCGTCGGCCGGGACCCGAAGCAACGGCCGCCCGGTCAAGTTCGGGCTGGTTCGGATGTCGGCGCCACTAGTCGCACTAAGCATGATGATGATCAATATCCATGGTTGAGGCAATTGCAGATCAAACTGATCCGCCCTCGCCGAGGCGGTCCCCTTGGAAATATGCGTTTTTTGGAGGAGGACGTCGACGTACCGAAGCATCATTAGCTTGAAAGAGCGTCATCAAATTTGCACCATCGATTTTGCAACGACCTTCGATCCCTTTGTCATTGATCGGCCTACTCTTGCCCGCAAAAACTCCGCGATGTTGCGATAGCCGTAGCAGCGTCGAGCGTATCAGCTTAATAGCCAACGACACCGACGGTCCAAAAATAAACTTGCCGTCGAAGCAGCTCTTTGGAAACGGCCAAAAAAATGCAGCAAAAGAGAATGAATACGAAGAGTCTGTTTAAGAGCATTCGACGTTTTGTTGATTTTGCGACGCTGGATGCCGTCACCCGAGCCGTTGTCAGAGATAGGTTGACTTATCTTTCATACGAAAAGCTCAAACGTATTCGGCGCGCCTTGGCCGAGATCAAGGATAGTCGCGGAGATATCATAGAATTTGGCGTTGCCCTTGGAGGGTCGGGCATTATTCTGGCGCGCCGCGCGGGTGCATCACGCAGATTTATAGGATTCGACGTATTTGGTATGATACCGCCTCCCACGTCCGAGAAGGACGATACAAAATCCAAGGAACGGTACGAAGTCATAAGCTCGGGCAAATCCCAGGGCCTCAACGGAGATGTATATTATGGCTACAAGAAAGAGTTGTTTAAGGAGGTAACGGAATCATTTGCGCGCCACGGAGTTCCGGTCGATTGGAAACGTATATTTCTTTATCAAGGGTTGTTTGAGACGACCTGGCCGGCGGCGGATGAAACAATCGACGCCATAGCGCTCGCCCATATCGATTGCGATTGGTACGATCCAGTGCTTTTTTGCCTTAACGCTTGCGCTGACAAATTGGTTGAGGGCGGCATACTGATTATCGACGATTACAACGACTATGGAGGCTGCCGAACGGCGGTCGACGAGTTTGTTTCAAAGCGAACTGACTTTAGATTGGAGCCTGGGGCCAATCCGTTTCTGAGAAAATGCGTCAGTTTAGAATGCTAGCGCGTTCGTCAACCGATAACTCACGAACATGCTCTAGCGGCAAACAAGGTCGCCCGAGGAGCTGCCCGCCATTTCCACCCGATACGCGGATGGTGCAAATTCCTTCCTGTCGTTGCAGCGGATATGAGTCAGCACATCAGCTTGTGGCGGATCGCGCAGCAAGAGTTTGGCGTTGTTGAGTTGGAAGTCGCTCTTCTCGCCTGCCACTCGGCACCGAACGCAGGTGTAGGGATAACTCCAGAACCTGAAACCGGATCGCGAGACTCCTGCGCTATCGGCGACAAGATCTTCGAGCGCCATGTCCTTGGCCTTGAGATCGAAAGCCCCGTCGCGGCTTCCCGTCGACACGACGCGCCGAAGCGTGATCCGTCGCGGCGCGCCCTGCTTGTCATCGGCCTCGATTCCGTCGCCCTGCTGATAAGACGCCTCCGCGCAGCCGACATTATTTCTGACATCCACATCCTCGATCGTCACGTCGCTTACGGCCTCGTAAAGCTGAATTCCGCCCTTGTAACAGTCACTGGCGGCGCCCATGCCGCCTCCATCTATAACGGCGCGGCTGATTGCGATTCGTTGCGTATTCCGGCCGGCAAGGCGAATGCCGACGCGGACATATCCAGATATGTCGAGGTCTTCGATGCGCCAATCCTGCGCAAGATGCTGCTTGCCGCGATCTATCACAATGCCGTCATATACGTCGCGAATGGACACATGACTGACGACTACTCCTTCCGGCGCCCCGCCATTCGGCACAGCGATGAAACGCGCAACGTTGCGGACTTCAAAGTTACGGAAGGTGACATTCCCTCGCGAGAGCAAGAACAAGGAGATGTCTCGGCTCGCGCCGGGTGCATAGCCGCCAACCAGAACGGTTGTGGGACCCGCTCCCTCGATCGTAAGCGGCGCGTCAGCTTGGGTCCGAAGTTGCACCGACCCGAGAGCGGAGACGTCATATATTCCAGCCGCGAGGAGCAGGCGAATCGCGTTCGATCCTCCTGCCGCGAGTTGCAGGCCTTGCGCCAGCGTCATCGCATCCGTTGTCGCATGTCCGTCGCGTGTTCCCGCGCCTTCCGGACTGACGTAGACATCTCTTACTGCGGCGAGGACTTGTGGGCTGCCCGATGACAGCGCTAGCGCCGTAACGCCAAACATCGCAAGAGTTCGGATCGTGTGCGCTATAATGAACGAGCGCAATCGCCATTTGCGGGTCATCATTTCACTTTTCCAATTGCGTGCGGCTAACCAGCTCCCCTCACTGATTGGCGATGTTGTTCTCGGGCTGATCAACCAACTATTTGAAGATGGCGCGGGCGGGGCGCTCAAGCGGCGGACGGTCAGCTATCTTTCGGCCATGAGAGCCGCGCCGGCGCTCTCGTCGTGTTGGCAGGGCGCTGCTTCCCTCGCCGGCGCGAGGTGGTACAGGACGGAGGCCTGGATCAAAGCAAACAGAATGGTTCCCTCAATTTGCCAATGAGGCATAGTGGCTAGATTGAACAGCATGAAGCATAGCTGCGCGAGCAGCAGCTTGTAGCGCATAAACGGGTCGCGAATGCGTAGGGCGGCGGCGATGAAGGCGCCCCAGACGGCGAGAAGAGCGAGTAGGCCCGCAACGCCGAGTTCGTAAAGATAAGACACCATTGTGTTGTGTGCATATTTGGCAAATATTCCGACCCAGCTGTTCGGCCCAAAACCGAAAAGCAACTGCATATCCGTCCCATTAAGATAGGCTTCAATATAAGTCGACCAAATGTAGATCCTTCCGGACAGCATCCTTTTTTCCTCTGTCAGAAACTCCCTCGGCGGCTTCAATAAGAGATCGGTGTGACCCAGCAGCGTCGCTAAGTCATTGAAACGTTCCGCAAGTTGGCCGCCGAGGATGACGGCGATCACTAAAGTGATAGGAATTGCGAGGACCACGATAAAGCTGCGGCTCTTGTGATCGAATCGCGACACGCCCTCGAGCATGAATACGCCGATCACCAAAGGAAGAATTGCTATGATCCCTGTGCGGTAGTTCGCTAGGATCGCGCTTATGAGGCCCATAAGAACCATGGCCGCCTTGGACGCGAACTTCGCTCTCGTCGTGAGATAGACGGCGAGCACGAAGGTTGCGATCATCATCGAGAATGCGGCCTCATGATAATAGCCGCCGATGTAACTTAGTCCGCCTTCGTCCTCGGTGCTCTTCCCCCTTCCCAGCGCAACGGAAAACGCCTGCAAGACAAAAATCGGCGCGTAACAATACGCCGCGAGCATCAGGATTCGGTTCGGCCCAGCCTTCATCATGGCTTCGCGCGCGGCGGCGATGAGAACAACGGCGTAGCCCCATTTGAAGAACATATCGATGGCGCCGCTCGTTGAGCGGTTGAGGATGCCGCTCGCGATCATCACGATGAAGAGCGCATAGACAGGAATCATCCATTGTTGCGTGAGGGCGCGCCAGTCGATGAGCAGCAGGCCCACAACGACAGTTGCGACTGAGAGCAAGGCGTTAATCGAAAGTCCGCCGAAAAGGGGCGAAAAAGTAATGAAGTGATAGGCGCCTGTGATAACGCGCAGCCAGATTGCGACAATAAAGAAACCTCCGACCAGGCTTCCGGAACGCCGAACCATGAGAAGAAGGAGGACCACGAATATGCAGGTTAGCGTCAGAAGTATCGGAAGCGGAGTCTGAGGCGCTGGACCTGCCAATTCATCCATTGTTGCTTTTCCGATCCGGCTTGGGTTGCAACCGCCCTAGATGGCCTCTCAGAAGGCTCCGGCGCGGCGGATGGCCCAAGCGCTCGTGGCGGTCTGGCCCAACGGCTGTGTTATTGCGCTAACGACTTGGAAGAATTTGACGACTTCAAGCGTATCGGAATCGGCGACGTAGATGACGTCCTTGTCTCGAATTTCGAACTTGCGAGCCGAGAAAATGGATGATGGCCTCTGCAGATCGGCCTTGTAAATTGTCGGTATATGAGTCAGCGAAGGATCAAAGTTCGATAGGTCGGCGCCTAGCCTTGTGAGAAGAGTGCGAGGCTCCGCGCGGTAGAGAAAAACGGATCCGGGATTGGCGCGAGAGTCGACGAGGCCGCCGCTAGCGCCGATCGCTTCCGACAACGTCAATCGTTCGTCCGGGAACGGCACACGGCTTTGCAGGCCTGTGGCGCCGAGAACGGTATAGGAGCGCGGACTGCGTGAGACATAGATAACGTCGCCGGGTTGGACGTAGACGTTTTCTTGGGGCGAGCTGACGAGCGAGTCGAAGGGCACACGCACTGATTGTCCGCGGCGCTGAAGCGTCACGTAGGTTTCATACCCGGGACTCTTGATGCCGCCCGCGCGTGAAATGGCGTCGAGGATACGCTCTCCGTTCGGGTTGAGCGGGAACTTACTCGCGGCATTGACATCGCCAAGCACAGAAATTTCGCTGCCTCGCTGCGTCACCATGGTGACGACCGCCTGCGGTTGGATCGCCCGGTGCGCGAGCTTGCTTTCAATTTCCGCCTGCACGCTCTCGGCCGATCGGCCTACCACGCTGATGTTGCCGGCATAAGGAACCTTGATGACTCCCGTTGTATCCACGACCTGTGGAGGAACTTGCACAAAATTGCCAGGTCGCGTTCCTGCGGCAGTGTCGATGAAAAGCCCGCCAGACTGGGATTCAAAAATTGTAGCCTGAAGGACGTCGCCACGGCTAAAGGTCAGGCGCGTCGGTCGTGCGCGCATAATGGAGTCGCCAAATCTCTTGTATATTGAGCCAAGCTCGGAATCCGCTATGCCGGCTTCGGTTCGCGCGGCGACATCAAGCAGCACAAATTTGTTTGCTTCGCCGGTCTGAGCTGTTAGGGCCGTGGTAGCCTCGAAGTTGATATCGGAGCCACGAGGGCCGGAAGCCGGCAGTGTGCATCCGGAAAGAACGGTTGCGAGAACGAATGAAGTTAAACGCTTGTATCGGACTTGGTCCATCACGCAACAACGCCTCACTCTGCCCTCAAATTTCCTAACAAGCACAAAAGCGGTCCTTTACGGACTGATTCCAACGCCCCCGTCGGACCAGCGCCGTTGGCGCGCTTTGTGTGTCATGCACCTTAAAAAGTTGTCGGCTCCTTCCGCCGCCTCTCCAAGGCGGCGGACCTCGCCGGTCTTGCGTTGCGAGATCGTCGGTGGCGCTCTTGCAATGTACAAATATGCTCTCGCAGTGGCGAAACAGAGGGCGGCTTGCGACGTCTGGATGGCGACAAATCGAAAAGATTGCGATCACCATCTTGTCGCTAAAAATTATTCTCTTGATTGGACTTACGCCAAATTTTCGACTCTTTGCCTGAGCTAACTTACGGCCCATAGACAATGTGATGGCGGTCTGGGCCGCTGCTTTTTATGTGAACGCGCTGCAGCATCAGTAGGGTCATAGATATTGATATGAGGAGCGTCGCTTGAAGTCGCCAGCGTTTTCTAAGGAACGGTATTTGTCGGCTGTTGAAACGAGCATGGATCAATGCGATGATTCAGCGCCGCCGTTGGATCCTCTCCAATTTGAGCATATGGGCGCCATTCGGCGAGTTTCATTAGAAAATTATTCGGTAGTCTTTTTGCTCACTGATGTGGCTGTTATCACATGCATCGGCGCAGCGCTGAGCTATCTGCTTCACAATATCAACCCTCACTTCTATCCGGCTCCCGGCTGGGAAACTTCCGCGCTCATTATTGTGATCGCCCTGCATTTCCTGGCGACGGCCGCGCTGAGAACATACGACAGCAACAAAATCCTAGACTGCGACGGCGCGATAGGCAGACTGAATCTGGCGCTGGGAACCACCTTTTCACTTTTTTTGGTTCTCGCTGCGGCAACCAAGACCGTGCAGGACTATTCGCGGCTATGGCTTTTCTCATGGGTGCTGGCGAGTTGGTTAATCATAGTCTCTATACGCAAGGCGGCTCTCGCGCGCGCCCATCAATCTTTGCAGAATGGGGCCTGCGTAAATATGAGTCTTTCGGTTGGGATTTTATGCGAGCCGTTGAGCGAAAACGATATCGCTAAAAACACCGGGGGGAAGACTCGCGTCGTACGCACCCGACGACTAAGCCGTCTCGAGGAAGTTGCATCGCTTTCGGATGAGATCATTCGAAATCAGTACGACCAAGTTCATATCGCGACCAGATGGGAAGACGTGCCCAACGTCTTGAAGACTCTTGACCTGCTGTTAATTGGTCCCCGTCACATATCAGCGGAAGTTGTCGTTTTGCCTCAAGATGCTCACGTCGAGACAAAGGTGTGGCAAATCAGCAGGCTCGGCAAACAAATGTCCCTCTGCGTCATAGAGAGGCCAATTTATGGCTGGGATCTATGGTGGAAGCGGAATGAGGACATCGTCATTGCGGTGGCCGCCCTTGTGCTGCTGTCACCGCTTCTGCTGCTTATCGCTTTAGCCATCAAAATGGAGAGCCCTGGCCCGGTTATTTTTCGCCAGAGCCGAGCAGGGTTCAATGGCGCGATATTCGACGTTTTCAAATTTCGTTCGATGTTTCATCATCATGCCGATCTCAACGCATCGCGTCAGACTGGCAGAAACGACCCTCGCGTCACGCATGTCGGTCGATTCATTCGTCGGACGAGTTTTGACGAACTGCCGCAACTCGTCAATGTCCTGCAGGGAACGATGTCAATCGTCGGGCCTCGCCCTCACGCCTTGGAGACAAGGACGGAAGGTAAGAATCTGGAAGAACTCGTCGAATATTACGCAGCCCGTCATCGCGTGAAACCCGGCATTACGGGATGGGCGCAAGTCCATGGCTTGAGGGGGGAACTCGATCAAATCGGAAAGGTGCGCCGCCGTGTCAACTATGACTTGTACTACATCGAGAACTGGTCGCTCTGGCTAGATCTGACAATTATTCTAAGAACCATCGCCCTGATGTTTCATGACGATCACGCCTATTAGAGCGGCTCCCCGTCCGCTACCAGCCTCAAGCGTCTCAAACGCAGGCGCGAATATGAACTGGCTTTCTACCCGAAGCGCCGAGTCCGGAATGCAGATCAAGATCGTTGACAGCTGCTGAGAAGAAGCGAAGGGCGATTCCACTGAAACGATCGAGCGTGTCGACGATCGGATGAGCGACAAATGCATAGTACGGAATCAGGTCGATGAAGATAGTGGCGCTTGGTCTCAGAGGCTTCCCGAATGTCATGGGCGGCGTCGAAACCCATTGTGAGCAGTTATATCCTCGCATTCGAGAGATTGCTCCCGACATCCAGATTACAGCGCTTGCGCGGGCTCCATATGTGCCTGCGGACAGGTCCGAGTTCAAAACTGTGAAGGTGCGGCCGATCCCCGCGATAACGAACCCCTACTTGGAAGCTCTTACGCATACATTTCTCGGCCTGCTGTATGCGCGCTTTTCAGAACGCGCGGATGTGTTGCATATTCATGCGATCGGGCCAGGATTGCTTGTCCCGCTTGCCAAATTCCTCGGCATGTCAGTGGTCTTCACGCATCATGGCCAGGATTACAGCCGCAGCAAATGGAATGGCGCCGCGAAGATGGCCCTTCGGCTCGGTGAAGCGCTGGCTGTCCGCTCTGCTGATCGCGTTATCGCCGTTTCACGACCGGTCGTCCGGTCACTGACAACTCGATATCCCGCCCTTTCAAAAAATATATATTGGATCCCGAACGGCGCCGCCGTGGAGCTTGGACATGATTCAATAAATTTGGCTTCAGCCGCGCTACGTCGCTTTGGGCTGGAGCCGGGCCGATACGCAATGACGGTCGCGCGACTTGTGCCGGAGAAAGGCATTCATGATTTAGTTGATGCCGCCTCTGGCCTTCCCCCTGGAATGAAACTCGTCATCGTTGGCGGCGCCCAGATGCGAAGCGCCTATTCTGAGGGTCTCTTAGCTCGCGCAAGCGATCAGGTCGTTTTCACGGGGGAGTTGCCGCGCGAGGTAATCGCCTCTCTCTATGCGAATACCGCGCTATTCGCACTTGCATCGTATCATGAAGGTCTGCCGATAGCGGCGCTAGAAGCGCTGTCTCTGGGCGCCCGAGTATTGCTTTCCGACATTGCGGCAAACAAAGACCTCGAGCTCCCGCCCGAAAATTATTTCCCGGTCGGCGATGTCGTGGCGCTTCGAACAAAATTTGGCGCCATCGCGGCCATTTGCCCAGCAAATGCTGACGCCATTCTCGCAAAATATGACTGGATGGTGATCGCAAGAAAGACAGTTCAGGTGTTTCGCGCAGCCGCGGCCCGGAGCAGCTTTGGCGATGTCGGCCTCGATGCGGCCGGCGGCGTCGTGAGCTGAATCGAGCCGCAGCAGATCGAGAGCCACATGTTCTTCTGTCGGCCCCCGTTGTTCAGTCAATTTGCCAGTCAAACGTCACGGCGACCGAGAGATTCGTGACGGCCATGTAGCGGACAATGCGGATGAGGCGGAAAGTTAGCGTGCCATGCTCCAAGTTAAGCGCTATTCGGGTCAGGTCAAAGCCATGAGTAACGCGGACAATGACGATGTCTCGCTCCTGAAGGGCATCGATCTCGTCGCATTCATGGCGATGTCCCGCCGCCATTTTCGCGCGACCGCGACCTGCATCATCGCCTGCTTGAGCGCCGCGCTGATCTTTGGCCTGCTGTCCGATGTCAAGTTTACGTCGCAGACAGCGCTGTTGATAGGAAATCGACAGCCTCGCGCCGTGCAGGATATCACCGCCGCGCCGGATGTGGTTGCGGATTCAACGCTCGTCGACAACCAAATCGAAGTCATCAAGTCCGAACGCGTCCTGCTGTCCGCTATCCAACGCTTAAAGCTTACCAACGATCCGGAGTTCAACGGAACAGAGCCGCCTTCGCTACCGAAAAGACTCTACTCGCTCACGCTGGCTCTTAATCCGATGCGGCTCTTTTCCCCTGCATCGGGCGAAAAAGACCCTGAATTTCGCATGCTGCGCACTGTCGTCTCGAAACTGATCAGCGCGATCAACGTCACGCGCAATGGCAAGACAAACGTGATTCTTATTGCTGTGACGGCGAACTCGCCTCGAAAGGCGGCCGCGATCGCGAAGGGCCTGGCAGAGGCATATCTTGCCGATCAAATCGAAGCGCGCGTCGAAGCCGCAAAAAGCGCTGGCGAGTGGTTCCGCGTACGTCTCGGCGAATTGCGGGTACAGAGCATAAAAGCGAGCCGCGCGGTTGAGGATTATCGGAACCGGAATAATCTTCTCGCGACGAACGGGCAACTGGTGACGGAACAGCAACTCGTTCAGCTCAACGCTGACTTGGCGCAGGCCAATACCGCGTTAGTGCATAAACAGGCGCAGTATGAGAATCTCAGGGCGCTGATCGCTAGCGGAAAAATTGGAGAGGTCGTTCCTGAAGCGCTGAACAATTCGATGGTGACCCAGCTGCGAAACAGTCAGGCCGAAGCCTCTAGGCAGTACAATGAAATTGTCGCGAGCGTCGGCCCCAGTCACGAACAAGCGATACGGCGAAAGCGACAGGTTGAAGAAAGCGAGAAATTAATTTTCGAGGAGCTTCGGCGCTTCCTTTCCGGCTATCAGAGCGAACTCGCTGTAGCACGTGAACGTCGAGAAGAGCTTACGCGCCAACTTGCGAATTCGAGCGCGATAACGAGCAGCGCAAATACTTCGCTCGTTCAGCTTCGCCAACTCGAACAAGAAGCGGCGACTGTCAAATCGCTCTACCAAAGCTTTCTCCAGCGATATCAGGAAACCGTGCAGCAGGAATCGTTCCCAATTAACGACGCGCGCGTGATTTCCGAAGCTACGCCTCCATTAATTCCGAGCGAGCCCCGCATGGTCTTGATCATGGCCGCCGGCGGGCTGCTTGGGCTCGGGCTTGGTGTGGGAATCGGCGCGTATCGCGAGCTTCGGGACCGAACCTATCGAACAGCGAACCAACTTGCGGAGGATCTCGGCATCAGCGTCTTCGGTTTGCTCCCGCTCATCGAGACAACCGACACGAAAAGTGTTGGCGGCGCGAAGCGCCTTAGTTTTCGTGTCGATAGGCCAGCGGAAATCGGGAAGTTCGCTAAGCATGCGATGGAGCATGCCAGCTCGCTCTATTCTGAGGCGCTGCGCGCTTTAATGACTCGCGGTGACGTCGCTAATCTATTGCCATTCATCGATTCCGTCGCGAAGAAACATAATCATGTGACGGCGAGCGCCGCCGGGCGCGATAAAATTCCCTTCGACTCTCGGAGGGTCGCCAAATATGCGATGGAGCATCCTCTTTCGCTCTACTCCGAAACATTGCGGGCTATAAAGATTGGCGTAAATGCCGGTCTTCAGCATCAAGGCTCGAAGACGATTGGCATCCTTTCGAGCATGCCGCACGAAGGTAAGTCGACCGTTTCGTTGAACCTAGGCAGCTTGCTCGCGCTGCAAGGCAGCCGGGTGGCGTTGATCGACGCGGATCTGCGCGAGGCAGGGCTGACGCAACTCGCCGCGCTCAATCCTGTGGCTGGCCTTGGGGAACTGCTTTTGGGCCGCGCATCTCTCGATGACGTATTGATTACGAAGCCCAACTCGGGTTTTGCCATTCTGCCTGCGTTAAAGAAAGGCGATTTGTTTTTGAGCGGAGACCTGATTTCTTCGCCATCCATGGCGAATTTATTTCTAAGCCTCAAAGCGCATTATGATTACATCATCGTAGATCTGCCGCCTATTAGTCCGATCGTCGACGCGCGGGCGGCGGCGCAATTGCTCGACGCCGCGGTCCTGGTGGTGGAATGGGGCATGACGCCCCGTCGCATCGTGTGCAATGCCATCGCCTCCAGCGCCGCCGTCCAGGAAAAGCTAATTGGATGCGTATTGAACAAGGTCGCGATCGAGAGGCTGAAAACATATGAACCTTACGGACTCAACAAAGAGCAGGAAGAGACATTCAGCCACTACTACGTTTAGACGAGTGACATTGGTAGGAGCAGGCTCATCGCCAACAGCTGACAGATATTTGCGCCGGATCGTTTTTTCGCCCCAGTCGGAACGGTCACTGTTGCGCCGCGATTGGGAGGAGCGCTCGAACATGGGAGAGACCATAGGGACTGGGATCGCCGCCGCTATTGTCGGCGCCTCCAGCGCTGAGGCCAAACCGCATTTGCGTGGCTGTGCGAGAAGCCTTGGCGAGGTGCGCGCGCTTTTACGGGCCGATCTCTATCGCTACGCGGGCGACACGCGCATCACGAGCTATATAAAGCATTTCGGTTTTACGCCCGGCTTCAAATATACGGTTTGGATGCGCTATTGCGGCTGGTCCAAGCGGGGCCGCGTGACCCGCTTTGCTCTCTACCCGCTTCTGAAATGGATGCTCCTGAGAAGCCGGTACAAATACGGCATCGCCATCCCGGAATATGCCGTTATTGGCCCCGGCTTCTTTATCAACAGGTTCGGCGGAGTCTATTTCGTCGGAGACGTTGTCATCGGATGCAATGTGAATGTCACGCACGGGACTGTGCTGGGTTACACCAATCGGGGCGCGCGCAAAGGCGCGCCGGTGATCGGCGATCGAGTGTTTTTTGCCTCTGGCGCGAAGGTTATCGGCCATGTCTTCGTTGGCGACGATGCCGCAGTTGGAGTGAACAGCGTCGTGACAAAAGATGTTCCAGCTTCGGCTGTCGTTGGGGGAATTCCCGCCAAGCAACTCTCCGCGAGCGGTTCGGAGGGCTATATCAACCGGCAGGCGAGCGAAGAAATGATCCGCGCGGCCGGCTGGGAGCCTTCCTCTGTGAGACATTGGGACGCTTAGAACGTGAGCTGCAAGGCCACGAAGTTGCTCTGATTGGATGAAATATTTCGTCCGTCTTTAGTTTGGGATTGTGATGCATACGGTAGCTCGCGCGCGTGTTCTCGTCGTCAGCTTGCAAGCAGCGCTAGACAGGCGCGAAAGGTTCGTTGCGCGAGCAAGCGAAAACATCCTGCCCTTTGAGTTTTTTGACGCTTGCGACGGGTTAATTCCAACTTTGAATTATGAACCGAGCGTGGCGATGAAGGAACACGGCAGAGCTCTGCAAGCGGGGGAGCTCGGCTGTTACTCAAGTCATTACGCGATTTGGCAGCAACTGCTGTCTGACAAGGAATATGATCAGTACATTGTTTTGGAAGACGACATAATAGCCGATTGGAGACGGTTAAAACAAATCGCCGAATTTCCATTTGCAGCAGATGGACTGCATTATGTCCGGCTTTATCAGAAATCCCCTGCGAGATTCATCGTGCTGAAGAAACGGTTTATCAATCGAGATCTGAAATTGATAAGACTGTTGGACAGCGCCTATGGCACACAGGGTTACGTCATTACCCGTGAAGGCGCCCGGGCCTTTCTCAAAAGCTGTCGGCGGGTGCGGCGCCCGATTGACGATGAGATGGATCGGTGGTGGGCGCATGGCGTTCCAAATCTAGCGCTGTTTCCCTTTCCCTTGCTTGAAGAGGCGGTGGGTTCCGGGATTGGCGCCACACGTTTTGATGCGTGCCGCTCCAAGGCGATGTCGCCTTCGCATCGGGCGTTTCGCAGGAGGGAACGCGCGGCGCGGCGTTTTGCTACTTATAGCCTGCTCCTGCGCGATTTAGCGGCGCGCGTGATGCGTAGGCGGTGAGCGTCTAGCGTTTTCGGAGTTTTGTATAGCGCCACTGTGCTGCATGTCGGGCGCTGGTTGTTCAGTCTTCAACGTTCGTTCCAGGAGTATCATGTCCACACGAGAAAGTGCGCGGGCAAAGGTCGCGAGGGGCGCCACATGGCTGGCGGCTGCTCGCTTCGCCGTAAACGGCCTTGGCTTTCTAAGTTCGCTCATTCTCGCTCGTGTTCTCGTTCCGGCAGATTTCGGACTTGTGGCGCTCGCGATGTCGTTCCTCGCGATCACGAACTCCCTCACCGATCTCTCGCTATCCGCTGCGCTCATTTCTCATCCCGCGCCGGTTTCGGCGCATTATGACACCGCGTGGTCGCTGGGTTTGTGCCGCGGCCTGCTCGTCGCTGCGGCTTTCGCCGCGCTCGGATGGATCGTTGCGCCGCTCTTTGGCGACCCGCGGCTTGTTGACGTGATGCTCGTCCTTTCCTTGACAATCATATTGTCGGGAATGAGCAATCCGCGAGCGATTATGCTGACGAAGGATTTGATTTTCTGGCAGCAGTTCATGCTCCAGGTTTCGCAGAAGATCGTCGGCTTCGTCATTTCTGTGGTGATCGCGCTCACGTATCGTAGTTACTGGGCGTTGATTCTTGGAGCGCTCGCCGGACAATTTGCCGGAACGATACTGTCTTACTTCGTGCTCCCCTACCGACCCCGGCTGCGCTTCTCCGGGTTTCCGGAATTGTTCAGCTTCTCATCATGGATGAGCCTCAGCGCTGTGCTCAACACCTTCAACTGGCGCCTCGATCATTTCCTCATAGGCGGCTACGTCGGCCAGGCGGATCTTGGATATTATACGATGGGCGATACGATCGCCTCTTTGCCGACGCGGGAAACGACGACGCCGCTCGTCTCGACGATGTTTCCAGCCTTAAGCCGGCTTACCCACAGTCCCGAACGGTTAGCCTATGCATATGTTCGCGCGCAGTCTCTGATCGTCGCCATTGCGCTTCCCGCCGGCGTTGGGATGGCATTGATATCCGAGCCGCTGGTTCGTCTCGTGCTGGGGCAGAAATGGGCGCCTTCCATACTTGTCGTGCAGGCGCTCGGCTCGGTCTTTGCGCTCCAGTCTATGGCGGTCCTGGCGCAGCCCGTCGCGATGGCGACGAACCAGACGCGCCTCTTGTTCATCCGCGCCCTTCAGGGGTTTCTCATTCGCGTGCCCCTCGTTCTATTTGGTCTTTGGTATGCAGGTTTCGCCGGAGTCATATATTCCCGATGCATTTCAGGCCTGATCGGGATCGGCCAGAACATGCAGATCGTGAAAGCCGCGTGCAATCTGACATTCAGGGCGCAAATCGCCACATCCATGCGTTCTGTTTTGAGCACGGCCGCCATGGCGGTGGTTGTAGCCATTGTAAACCGGTACATGGCGCAAGGTAAGGAGACGCTCGAACTTATTTTCCTCATTGCCTCTATGGTGCTTGCTGGGGCGTCAAGTTACGCCTTCACGCACTGCATGCTTTGGCTAGCCCAGGGCAGACCGGAAGGACCCGAAACCGAAATCCTCTCTGCGCTGTCGACGCTGGCTTGGCGCATACGACGGGAGCGCAGGCCCCTCGGATGGAGCAGCGAGCAAGAGTGAGAGCTCTAGGAACGGCCACGAATGTCGAACTGATTAGCCGTCAACGCGCACTGTTGACGCATCGGATCGAGCGCTTGGTCGATCGAGGCGCAAGCTATGCGCTGATTGATTTCCCCCAACATGCGAATGTTGGCGACAATGCGATCTGGCTCGGCGAGAGGGCTCTTCTTGCCGAAATCATCGGAGATGAACCCGCCTATGTCTGTACCTACAAATCGTTCGACGCCGAAGCGCTTGAGGCGGCATGTCCAACTGGTCCGATATTTTTGCATGGCGGCGGGAATTTTGGAGATATCTGGCCGGTCCATCAGGCTTTCCGCGAGCGCATCCTCGATCGAATGCGTGGGCGAAGAGTCATCCAGCTCCCTCAAACAATCGCGTTCAGCGACCCGCGGCATGTGGGGACGTTGCGCGAGCGTATCGCCAAGCATGGCGATTTCCATTTGTTCGTACGTGATAGCGTGAGCCTCGCTTTCGCTCAGGCGAACCTTGATTGCGCCGTTGAATCCACTCCCGACGCGGCCGTCGGAATGGGCACACTCGCCAGGCGCGGGCGGCTGCGCAGCGACATCGTGCTATTGCTCCGCACGGACAAGGAAAAGGCTGGTCAAGACATGTCGTGTCTGCTCGGCTTGCCGGCGTCGTTCGCATTCGATTGGCTTGACGAATTCTCTTTATTCAGAAGGAAAGTCGCGCTACTCGCCAAGACGAGCGCTTACATGGCGGGCCGCTTTGACCCGAACAAACGACGGTTGACGGCGTTCGATTTCACCGCCAAGTCACGGGTCGCGCGAGGCCTTCGAATGCTTTCCTCCGGCAAAATCGTCGTTACAGATCGGCTGCATGCCCATATACTTTCGATGCTACTCGATATCCCGCATATTGCTATGGATAATAATTACGGGAAGATCTCAAATTATATCAATGCCTGGAACAAGGACTACAAAAAGGTCCTCCTCGCGGCTCGTCCTCAAGACGTTCCGCGTTTGCTTGATCAGGCAAAAAGCATGCTTCGTGATGTAACCACCTCTAATCTTTCCGCCAAAGGAGACTGTGGTTCGGCCTAAGAAACATGTTCTTGAATCGATGAATCATGAACGCGTACTGCTAGCGCGAGTCGTTGGGCTAGCGACACAAAAAGCTCTGATTTTTTAAATAGGCCATTAGAAGAATATTGCGGCGCATATAGGGGAAGTTGCTGTGAACATTACGATGATTGGTTCGGGCTATGTGGGTCTGGTCTCGGGCGCGTGTTTTGCTGACTTTGGCCACAACGTCATTTGCATCGACTCGGATGCGAACAAGATCGAACGCCTCAAGGCCGGTGA
>Ga0233425_10004064_pt1 | contig 25219 bp, 16 predicted proteins | sample Watercolumn_Towu_2_FD_181712 | JGI IMG/M metagenome (GOLD analysis project Ga0233425, IMG submission 181712) | Freshwater microbial communities from Lake Towuti, South Sulawesi, Indonesia - Watercolumn_Towuti2014_140_MG | ecosystem: Environmental > Aquatic > Freshwater > Lake | place... | reverse complement strand
GGTCGCGATGCGGTCCGCAACGACCCGGCGCAGGTCCCACAGAAATCGTTCACTCTGGTCCGCGCTACCAACCAGGCGACCGCTAAGCACCGGCAGCCAAGGCCACGGCTCGTAGCCGTAGCGCCGAGTGAACTGCTCGCCAAAGCCGTCCGTCCAGTTCTGTGAACCCATTTCGTAGCTGTCCGCCACGACGTGCTGCAAGGCCTTTCGTTCCGAAGCAGGCATGCGCTGCAGCACCTGGCCAATGAAGGCATCGAAGTGCGACTTGGCCAACGCGCGATTCATCTTGTCCACTTCCAGCCCTCGCCCCTCGGACGACGCCGGAGAGTTCTCCATGCCGGTCGGTGTCATCCCGATACGCTGGACGACCCATTCGCCGGGCGGTACTTCCCAGACCAAGGTACCGTCCGACCCGAGTTGCGCGGTCAAGTCGCGGACGGAACCTTGCGGGACAGCGAGCGCTGCCGCGTCCGGTTCCGCTTGCGTCGGCCAAAGATACGTGTCCCACATGGGCAGTGGCGTGGGATGCATCTTGCCGAGTTGTTTTTCCACGAAGGCCTCCAGCCGCGCCGCACCGGACAGGTCGATCTCCGCCAACGTAACGCGTCGACTACTGCCGGACGAGCCGGTGAAAGCAAGCCGAAACCGGCGCGCGGTCGTGGCCGGAATTGAGATTGTGACCGGCCCGCGCGGCAGGAACCCGACACCCGTAACCATGTTCGATCGGTCGCACCTAAAGCGGCGCACGGAGCGGAAAACCTCGGTGGCATCCGCCGCCAGCAGCTCGCACTCCGCGCCGAACGGCTCGTCGCCCGGGGTAATCTGCAGCGAGCGCGCCGTGAACGGTTCATCGACCGAGAGATCCAAAGTGAAGATGTTGGTGCCGCGGCCGGCCCCGTCGGGAAAACTGAAGTTCGTGGAGAGGTCGCCGTCCAAAAGTCTCTCCGCTCCCGACGCAGGAGGAGTGCACTCCACTCGCGGGCGCCTGGACGCCAACGAATCGGCGTCCTGCTGCGGCGCGGGAAAGGCAAGCACGGCCACATCCTGAAATGGGGCTTTCGGCACGGGTAGTTTTCGATTGAACGTCCGCGGTCCAGTCACGCGCATCTCACTGGTTGCCAGGTAGCGCATCGCCTGTTCGGGCCTGATCCAAGGGCCGCCGGATTGACTCCAGCCGGGGCAATTGAACATACCGATGTTCACTCCCACGCGCCCCCCTTCGCGAATGGCATGCTCCACCAGACTCCACCATTCGGGAGTCAATACCTTGACTTGCCCCGCGGGCACGTCTTCCAGGAAGACATTGCCGATCAGCGCCTCGCCGATGCCAACGTGAGCCATGGCCTCCAGGTCGCGGGTGATGCCGTCCCTGGAAAGGTTGTCGCTGATCCAATACCAATAACACCAGGGCTTCGTCTGCTCGGGCGGATTGGCAAAACCGGTTGCCAACGAGTCCGCGGCACAACCCCACCGGGTACATAAGACGAAGACGCACGCAAGAACCGTGATCCGGGTAAGACGGGATCGTGACATCATGGCAGTTCCGGCCTGGTTACGAGAAACAGGGACTTGAGGTGTGCTAACTCGAGCCGGACTTCAGTGCAGTCCAACCCGTGTTGAACCTCGATGGCATGGATAGTACCCGAGTGCGGGTCCCATGCTTCGAGATCGTGGTGTCCACGCAGCCTCACGTTGGTTTCCGTCAACTGCGGATTGAGATTGGCGAAGTAGTACAGGTGCCGACCGTTCTTTGTCTTGTGGATATAGCGCAGGGCGTTTCCCGGCTTGAAAGTAACGTCGTAGTCAGACCGCACCGCGTCCAACGCCTCGCGCAACGCCTCCGCATTCAGCATCGCCAGGTGGATCGCGCGACCGCGTGGACCATCACGCTGCGCGGCATTCGTCTCAGGTGATTCCGATCGCGCCGCTCCGAACATGGCGCCAATAGCGCGCTCCACGTCCTGATCGTGCCCGAACTCGGCGGACTTGCGGGGAAGCTGCCCCGTGGCAATCACGCAACCGCCCGCCTGGTGAAACTCCAGGATCTTATGCAGATTGCTCCAGCGAATTGTCGCGTGCCCCGGCAGAACCAGGACCGAAAAGCGCGCGGGGTGGATTCGATTCGGCAATACCAGGTGGGCCCCATCAACCCGGCAGTGCGCGTCAAGGACCTCGGGATGCAGAAACGTGTAGTCGCGTCCGATGTCGGTCGCCAGAAATTCACCCACGTCCACATAATCAGCTTCCGGTACGGCCACGCCGCCGGCGTAGAAGCCGAGCGGTCCATCCAGATAGTGGCTTCCCTGCAGCGTGGCGATCGGGTAGAGCACGGCGATGTCGGCAACGTGGGCCGCGTCATTCTGCAGCGCGACATTCAATCGCGCCAGAAACGTATTGAAATCCGGCAGCCGTTCGGCATAGATCGGGCTGCGCCAGGACAGCTCCGGTTTGAATGTGACCTGAGTGTCGTCATACCAGACGGCGTGCGGAATGAGCAGGTTGATGCCCTTGGTGTACTGTTCCAGCGCCACGGCATAGATCGCCTCCCAGGAGAGGTCTCCCATGGCTCCGTAGGTTTCCGACATGACCAGCGACTTGTCCCAGTTGTACGCCGCGGAGCTGACCACTTTGTAGAACCGTTCGGCCGGTCGATCGCCCCCGATCTTGTCGATGCCGGGAATGTCCAGGTACTGAAAACATTTCATCAGATCGCCGGAAACGGAAACCGGATTTGCGACTTCCTCCTGATCTTGATGGCCCGTCGCCGTGATACCGTGTGCCGAACACCATTCCTGGACGCGCTTCGTGAAACCGGTCGCGTACAACTCGGCGCGGAAACCGAACAGGTAGTTTCTGGCGGCTTGTGTTTCTGCACCGATGTCGTACCAGAGAGCCGGGTAGTACGGGCGTGGATCGAAGCCATGGCGGGCTGTGAACTTCTCATTGAACTTGTCCGTCCACGTCCGCCCGGCGGCCCGGTACAACGTGGGTTCGTCGAAAAACGTGGAGTCCAAAGTCCTGCCGAAATGGGGCGCGAACCGCTCGTAGTAAGCCTGGTGCGTGATTTCGATGAATCGATCGGCAGCCTCCGGGTCCAGGTAATCACAAATGGGATCACCATCTTTCACGCAGAGGAACGCCATGACCTTCCAGGTTCCTGCCGGCGCTGACCACTCGAGGCGCCCGGCGCGCACGCTGCCGGACAACTCGATCCGTTCCTGCGTCGCGGCGTTCATGGCCACGAGCGCCGCCAATTCGCCGGGCGGCAGGTCTGCCTGGAATGCGACAGGGCCCTCGACCTCCCACTCGTGTTTGTCCAGTCGCTTGATCGTCAGCTCCGGCCAGCGTTGCGCAAAGAGGCTTGTGTCGCTGGAGTTCGCGGCACCCGCGGAACCGCTGGGGAACCCGTATTCGTCATACAGGGATAGGACCAGCCCCAGTGAGCGAGCCTGATCGAGTGCCTGTCCGTAGATCGCAAAGTAATCGTCACCGAGGTACGCCGGGCTAAAGTTCTTGCCGAACGGAAGGATTCCGAACCCGCCGTACTTGCAGCGGTCGCGCGCCAGACGCATCTGCTCCTGCACGGCCTCGCCGGTCACCTTGGTGTTATTCCAGAACCACAACGGTCGCGGCCAGAACTTCTGCGGCGGTTCCGGGAACGACTGCCGAGCATTGTGACCAAAGGCTTCTGTTCCGTCGAAGTGCTGCGCGCTGGCATACGTGCCGGTGAGACTGCAGACCAATATCACGCCACTGCGCAGCAAGGTAGTCGAAAGCGGCGGCGCGGGATTTCGATGATCGTGGGGCCGAAGGGTAGTAGCTTGATTGGCGGACGACTGATTCCGCATAATCGGGTGGCTGCTTGTCGTCATGGGCTTTTACACCTCGTGCGAGCGGCACACGGCGGAGGCCGACGGTGGCCTTGTCAGCGGGAGATGCTCGTTGCATCGAAAATACCGCGCAAGAGCCGTAGCGGTGCCAGCAGGTTGTCCACAAACCGGATGTTCGAGCCCGTTGCCTGCAGTAGCAGAATTGTCGCATCATCCTCCGACAGGTTGCCCTCGTAGCGGGATCGGACCGCTTGCCGCAGGCGCTGGATGAGCGTCTCCGGCTCGCCGGGGTCCAGTTCATGGAGGATCTGCAACAGTCCTTGAGTCCGCAGCGCTTGCCCGTCGGTGTTGCGTGCGTCGGTCAGCGCGTCGCTGACGAGCAACCCTAAATCCCCCGGTTCGAGCGTCGTTTCCACCTGCACATATTCCGCCTGGTCAATGATGCCCAGCGGAGTATTCGTAAACTTCCCGGGTCGTGAGGACTGTTGCACGACTTCGACCCACGTTCGATTCGCCTGCCGGAACAGCAACGGACTGGGATGGCCCGCGTTGCAGATCGAAAGGGAACGGGTCGGGGAATAGAAGGTCGTGGCCACTGCCGTGGCAAAACCGCCTTGCTCCGCCAGGCGACTGAACTCGCGATTCATGGCCCGCACCAACCGGGTTTGCTTCACCCAGTTGACGTTCTGGCGCATCAGGTCCCGAAGCCCGACTCCCAGACCGGCAACCTGTTCGCCGTGGCCGCTCACATCCGCCAGCAGTACACGTGAGATGCGTCCTGAGGCACACGAAGATACGTAGTAGACATCGCCGCCACCCAGCGCGGATCCCTGCGGGCGACTGTGGATCCAGACGCGCAAGCCGGGCATTTCGAACTGCCTGTCGGTCGCCTGGTTACCACCCCAGACCTCCAAGCAACGCATCTTCTCCGGCGGCGCCGAGGTACTGGTCGCAGGTGGCACGTTGGCACTCATCGCAATCTCCCACGATTATTCTTTCCCACCGGCCACCATGACGTGCAACCGGGGAGTCCCTGCGGAACGATCAGCGTCCCATGTCTCGGAGTCCAACGCAACCATGTACCGACAAGGAACGCGTCACGGGTGCATCCTCTCACGCCGGGTGGGCTGGAGTGGACATGAAGGGCGTTTGCGTCTCAACCTCTTTTTAGAGCCGAGATCTTGCGTTGACAAATGCCATCTTCGATTTGAGAGACCCGAAACGACCGAAACCCGTGTTTCTGCCAGCAACCTCCCCGTTCACGATATTTGCCTTCGGGATCAGGGTCCGCGGGAAACGATCGGGCCGCGCACCGGCTATAATACTGCGTCCGGGCAGCGCTCGGCAGACAAGGGTTCCTTTCAGGAGAAGAGCACCATGGCCTCCGACAAAACGCGTGGCACACGAACCGCTCGCACGGCCGCTGATTTCCGGCAGCAGTTGGTCGACAACCTTTACCACGTTCACGGGCAGGCGATTCCGTCGGCCAGCAAACACGACGCGTACATGGCCTTGTGTTACACGGTTCGCGATTACCTGATCGACCGCTGGCGGAAGACCACCGAGGCGCATTACGCCGCCAACCCGAAGTTCATCTATTACTTCTCCGCGGAATACCTCCTCGGCCGGCAGTTGCGGCAGAACATGCTGTACACCGGTACGGAGGATCTGGCACGCAAGTCGCTCGAGGGGACGCGTGTGAATCTCGACGACCTGCTGGAACTCGATGTGGAGCCCGGCCTTGGCAACGGCGGCCTCGGTCGCCTGGCCGCCTGTTTTCTCGATTCCCTGGCTACGCTGGAAATCCCCGCCGTGGGCTACGGCATTCGCTACGAATTCGGCATATTCCGGCAAACATTCGAGGACGGCTGGCAGGTGGAGAAGCCAGACGAGTGGCTTCTCTACGGGAACCCTTGGGAGTTCCCGCAACCGGACGACATGGTGGAAGTCGGGTTCTTCGGCCACACGGAGTACTTCACGGACGCAGCCGGCCATTCACGCAAGCGGTGGGTCCCCGGCCAAATGGTTCTGGGTGAGCCCTGTACGACATTGGTGCCCGGGTACGATACGAATAAAGTCAACATCCTGCGGTTGTGGCGCGCCCGCGCCAGCCAGGAGTTCGATTTCCGCCTGTTCGACGTCGGAGACTACTCGCGGGCGGTCGAACAGAAGGTGTACTCGGAGAACATCAGCAAGGTGCTGTATCCCAACGACGTGACGCCGCAGGGGCGGGAGTTGCGGCTGAAACAACAATATTTCTTCGTGGCCTGCTCACTCAGCGACATTCTGCGCCGCTTCCAGCTGCGTAACGACGATTGGGACCAACTGCCGAACAAGGTGGCGATCCAGCTCAACGACACTCACCCTGTCGTTGCGATTGCGGAACTGATGCGCGTGCTCGTCGACGTGCATCAGGTGGACTGGGACCGTGCCTGGGACATCACGCAGCGGACGTTTGCCTATACGTGTCACACCCTGTTGCCGGAAGCGCTCGAGAAGTGGCCCGTCGAGCTCTTCGGCAGGCTTCTGCCACGACACCTGGAGATCGTCTACGAACTCAACCAGCGATTCCTGGACGACGTGCGGCGCAGGTTTCCGGGCGACGAGCACCGGGTCATGCGGATGTCGCTTATCGAAGAATCCCCGCATCGGGAACTGCGCATGGCTCATCTGGCCTGCCTGGGCAGCTTCGCTGTCAACGGCGTCGCGGAACTACATTCCCGGTTGCTGCGCGAACACACGCTGCACGATTTTGCGGAGATGTGGCCGGACAAGTTCCAGAACAAGACCAACGGCGTCACGCCGCGCCGCTTCCTGCGATTGGCCAACCCCCGCTTGTCGGAACTTGTCACGTCGCGCATCGGCGATGCCTGGGTGCGTGACCTGGACCAGCTGGCAAAGCTGGAATCGTATGCCGATGACGCCGAGTTCCAGCGGCAGTGGCACGAGGTGAAGCAGCGGAACAAGGAGGATCTGGCGGCCAACCTGCGGCAATGGACGGGTGTGGAAGTGGACCCCGCTTCCCTGTTCGACGTGATCGTCAAGCGATTGCACGAGTACAAGCGTCAATTGTTGAAGGTGCTGCACGTCATCACGCTGTACCACCGTCTGCGCGACGATCCACGGACGGACCTCCTGCCGCGGACGTTCCTCTTCGGAGCCAAGGCCGCACCCGGCTACTTCATGGCGAAGAGGATCATCAAACTGATTCACAATGTCGGCCAAATGGTCAACAACGACCCTGCGGTACGGGGCCGCCTCAAAGTCGTGTACCCCGCCAACTTCAATGTCTCGATGGCTCAAGTCATCTATCCGGCCGCGAATATCTCGGAGCAGATCTCGCTGGCGGGCAAAGAAGCGTCGGGAACCGGCAACATGAAGTTCGCGCTCAACGGAGCAGTGACCGTGGGAACTCTGGACGGGGCTAACGTCGAGATTCGTGAACACGTCGGCAGTGAGAACTTCTTTCTGTTCGGCCTTAACGCAGACGAAGTCATCGCGATCAAGAAACGGGGCTATGATCCACGCGACTATTATCAAAGCAACGGGGAACTGAAACGTGCCGTGGACGCCATTGCCGCGGGTCACTTCTCGCAGGGAGATACCGATCTGTTTCGCCCGATTGTGAACTCGCTGCTGGAACACGACGAGTACCTGCTACTGGCCGACTTCACGCCCTACGTGGATTGTTGCGAACGCGCGGCCGCGGCCTATCAGGACCGTGCCGCCTGGACCCGGATGTCGATCTTGAACACGGCGCGGTGCGGCTTCTTCTCGTCCGATCGGACCATCCAGCAGTATTGCCAGGAGATCTGGCGCGTTCAGGCCGTACCTGTGAAGTAGCCCGGCCTCAGCGCTGAGCTTCGTCTCACGGAGACACGGCGGGAACGGAGACACAGGGAGTGAGCTTTCACGGGTCGGTGGGGGATTGGCGCATTTTTCGGCGTTGACGGTTTGCCGCCAGCACCGGACGTTGGCCGAAAACATGGGCCGATCCCCGTCTCTTCACCGACCCGTGAACGCAGACTTCGTCTCCGTGAGGCACTCATCGGCCACACATCGCAGACCGTGACGGCGTCTTCACGACTGCGCGGGAACCGCTCGAAGCTCAGGCAAGCGTCACACCTGTTCGGGCACCACAAATGGCGCGCGGTATTCACGAGACACGAGCGCGTTGGCGGCTTGACTGAACTCCCCTTCGAAGCGTTCCGTGTCCTGGTTGAAGGTGAGCATGGCCCCGAGTGTTGGCGGCGTCTTGTCGAGATCCACTCCGTTGGCCGCCAAATGAACCTGCAACCGTTCGTAGGCAGCCGACAACTCTTTGTTACCCGCGATGCGCTGGCGGATCTCCTGGGAGGGCAGCGTCCGGCCGATGCGATACGAGATATTTCCCAGATGCACCAGCGCGGCCGAGAGGTGGCCCTGCAGCATGTCGCTGACGAGATCCTCCTCGCGGCGGCTGCGTACCGCGTCGATGAAATTCTGATTCAGCGGCGGCGTCGTGGGCTTGAAAGTCTGGATCTCCTTGCCAGCACGATCGAAGGCCGCGTGGCTCTTGATCGTGCTCACCACGTGTCCGTGCTCGCAGTGAATGACCTTGCCGACCGGAATTCCTTGATACGAGTCCATCGACTGGGGACCCCACGAATCCTTGTTGACCACGCCGTTGCCCAGGAACGACTTGTCTTTGGGCAGGGCGCGGAACTCGGATAGGATCGGCGCTGTTTCGTAATCGAAGAAAATGAGCAGCGTGTTGGGCGTCTGGCCGTCATCGTCATAGCCGAAGCGGCCACCCACACTGATGACGTGCCGCGGAAGGCCTCCTCCCACGAACATGCGGCAGCCGTCGAGATGGTGGATGCCCCAATTCCCCAGCTCTCCGTTGCCGTAAGGCCATTGCCAGTGCCAGTCGTAGTGCAGGTTCAGGCGTGACAACGGTGCGAGCGGAGCGGGGCCGGACCAAAGATCATAGTCCAAAGTGGCGGGCGGGGACTGTGCACCACTGACCTTGCCGATGCTGCAGCGGGCCGAGAAATGCACGTGCCGCACCATTGCCACCTTGCCAAGGTCTCCCCGGCGCACGTACTCGAGCGCTTCGGCGTAGCCATTGGGGGTGCGTGATCCGTTGGGACACTGCACGATGCGCTGGTACTTCCGCGCCGCCTCCACCATCTTGCGCCCTTCGAAGAGGTTGTAGGAAGCCGGCTTCTGCACGTACACGTCCTTGCCCGCCTGGCAGGCCCAGATCGTGACGAGCGCATGCCAGTGATTGGGAGTGGTAACCACCACGGCATCAATGTCCTTGCTCTCGAGCAACTTGCGCACATCCTTGTAGCTGGCCACCGGTTCATTCCGCTTCCGGCACTCCTCAGCCACCGGCCCGAGATTGGCTTCATCCACGTCGCAAAGTGCGGCAATGCGCACGCCGGGGACCTGGCGGAAGTTGGCGATCTCATTCCGGCCCATGCCGCCGATCTTGACCCGCGAGCCGACGCCGATCACAGCCAACCGCACGCTGTCATTCGCACCCGCGGCGCGCAACCGCGGCGACCAGGCCGGGCTCGCCCCCGCCAAAGCGGCGGCAGTCGCTGATGCTTTGAGGAAACCACGGCGAGAGTAACGTCGCATCGGGGCATCTCCGGAATCCGGTGGAGGGATAGAAGCACAGCGCGCACAAAGATATCTTCAAACCGGTCGAGGAACAACCGCGCTGCCCGGTTGCCTCACCCCAGCGCGAAGAACTGCCGAACTCCCGTCAGGAACATCTGCACCGCGATGGTGGTGAGGAGCATGCCGCACAGCCGCTGGATGGCCGTGGTTCCGCGTTCGCCCAGGATCTGTCCGACCGCAGTGGCGAAATACAGGATCGCGCCCGACACCAGCCAAGCGCAGCAGACCGCGAACAGCCAGTTCCCCCACCTCTCCGGCTGACGAGCCATCAGTAGCAGAATGGTCGCCATGACGGATGGACCGGCGATCAGCGGTATGGCCAGAGGCACGACAAACGGCTCTCCCTCCGGAGCCTTTCCGAAGATCTCGTCGGCGTCCGCGAAGATCATCTTCACCGCGATCAGGAAGAGAATGATCCCGCCCGAGATACTCAGCGCCGGTTCGGTGATCTGCAGGAGGTCGAGGAGGTATCGCCCGGCAAAGAGGAAAATGACCATCACCCCAAGTGCGATACACAGCTCCCGGACGATGACGGCTCGCGCCCGTCGCGGATTCAGCGGTGCCAACAGGCTCAGAAATACCGGTATATTCCCCACCGGGTCCATGACGAGAAAGAGCAGCACGGCGGCGGAAAGGGTTGTCATCCTGCCATTCTACGATCTATAATACAGGAAATGTAGTTCGTGTATTTCCGATCATCATTTGCTGCGAAGAACACATGTTGGCAACGAACAGGAAGACGGTGACCCAACGTGCGGCGCGCGTCGCCCAGCGGCGCGCAACCGAAACCACTGCCGTGCCTTGGACATTCCTCACCAACCACGCCCACGTGCTGCTGTGCATCCACCGCGATCCGGAAATACGGCTGCGGGATGTGGCCTGGCAAGTCGGAATCACGGAGCGAATGGTACAGAGAATCGTGGCGGAATTGGCCGAGGCTGGTTACGTTGTAATTGATAAGGAAGGGCGCTGCAATCACTACCGGGTGCAGCGCAGACTCCGGTTGCGCCACCCGTTGGAGTCACGGCAGACGGTGGGGCGACTGCTCGATGTAGTGAGTGATTGAACGCCGCGCAATCTGCAACTCGGACGACCAAGACCGGGCGGCCAACGGATCCCGCGAACCGGGTGCGAGGACCACTGCTGTGAATATCTCTGAATGATGCAATTCATTGCCGCGCAACGGATTTCACTTGGCGCTGTGGCCGGTCTCCCGACCGTGCCACACGCGGCCGGATCGAGGACAACGCGGAAGCATTGGCGGTTTCGTAGCGTGGGCTTCAGCCCACGGCAGGGGCGCCGTCCGCAGATCTACGTGGGCTAAAGCCCACGCTACCATCGAGCTGATTGAGGACATCCGACGTTGTGGGAAACCCGCGCCCAGCGCGTTGAGCGTTCGCGAAGATCTTCACAGCAGTGGTGCGAGGGCGCTCGCCGCGGACATGGTTCTCTATGCCGGAGCGTCCGGCAAGAGAACTCGGTCCCGTGATGTGTCAGGCGGGCACAACAGTGCACATTGCATCTCGGGTCTGATCTGTTCTACTCTGCGTACTCGGGGTCGGCGTAGGGAGGAGGAATATCAGCTTTCCGATTGTCTCCTCTCCCGATTGACGTGTCGTTCATCAAACGCGAGTTGCATGGACCGGGAGCTGCGACATGAGCGGAACACATGAGCACCGCTACAACCGGCTGACGTGGGAAGAAATGAACGGAGCCATCGCGGCTCAACCCGTCGTGGTGCTACCCACCGGCTCGACGGAGCAACACGGCCCGCATCTGCCGCTGGACGTGGACGTGTTTCTCGCCGAGTCCGTGTGCCTCGAGTTGGGCCGTCGCGTCCCCGACCGCGTCTTGGTGCTGCCTCCCGTACCGTTCGGACTGAACCGGCATCATCTCGACTTTCCGGGTACGATCCACATTGAACCGGAGGTCTTCATCGCTTTCTGCTTGAACGTCACGAAGAGCGTCGCCTACCACGGATTCCAGAAGATCCTGATCGTGAACGGCCACGGCTCCAATATGCCCCTGGTGGATCTGGTCGCTCGTCGCACAGTGTTGGAGACGGATTCGCTTTGCGCTGCACTCAACTACTACAGTTTCGGCATCGAGGCCTTCCAACGCGTCAAAGAGTCCTCCGTGATGGCACATGCCGACGAGTTCGAGACGTCGCTCTATTTGTACCTCGCCCCGGAACGAGTGCGTTTGGACCGCGCAGTGGCGGACAATGATGTGGTAGGAAAGTACATGAGTTCCGACAGCACGACTCCCTATGTGCGATTCAGCGATTACTGGGGGCGCTGGACGCGCGTGGGCGTCCACGGCGATCCCACAGCGGCTTCCGCGGAAAAGGGCCGGGTGATCTGGGAAGCCGTGCTGGCGGGGCTCGTCGAATTCGTCGACGAATGGCGCCGCTGGCCGATCGCCGAGCGTCAGGACCGTCACAAGTTACCCGTTCAGTCCAGGATTCAATGGTGAGTCTCATGAAAATCCGCGAGATTCGCGCAGCCGGGCTGCGCGGTGCAACGCCCGAAGGTGGCTGGGACGACGAACTGCAGCAGGACGATTGCGTGCACACACTCCTTGCCGTGATCACGGAGGAAGGGCCCGTGGGACTCGGCAGTGTCTTCACGAGTGAAGACCTGGTGCGAGGCGCATTGGCCCTGCTGGAGCCGCTCTATGTTGGCGAGCACGCACTGGAGCCGGAGCGGGTGAGCGAGAAGCTGCATCAGAACACGTTTTGGCTGGGACGGGGCGGGGCGATCACGCACACGATCAGCGGCATCGACATTGCGCTCTGGGACCTGTTGGGAAAAGCCACCGGGCAGCCGGTGGGCCGACTGCTGGGCGGGCGCTATCGCAACCGCGTCCGGCCCTATGCTTCCCTGTTGATGGAACAGCCGCAACCGCTCGCCGTCAAGTTGCGGGAACTGCGCGGCAGGGGCTTCCGCGCGTTCAAGATCGGCTGGGGCCCCTTCGGCCGCCACAGTAACGCGCTCGACGAGTCGATTGTGCGCAGCGCACGCGACGCCGTCGGCCCGGATGCCCTGCTGATGGTTGATGCGGGAGGCAGCGATGCGTTCTGGAAGAACGGCTTCAAATGGGCGCTGCGCACCGCGCGCATGTTGGCCGAATACGATGTCGCCTGGTTCGAGGAGCCGTTGAAACCAGATGCCCTGGAGGACTACGTGCAGCTGCGCCGCCAAGCGCCGGTGCCGATCGCCGGTGGGGAAGTGCTGACGCGGCGGCAGTCGTTTCAGCCGTGGATTGAAGCGGGCGCGCTGGACATCGTTCAGCCTGATGTGACCAAAGTAGGCGGGATCAGCGAGGAACGGCGTATTGCCTGGTTGGCGGAGGAGCACGGTGTCCGTTTCATTCCGCACGGCTGGAATACGGCGGTCGGCTTGGCCGCGGATCTGCAGTTGGCCTCGGCCTTCCCGCACACGGATCTTGTGGAGTACCTGACCGGCTCCGCCTACGTGGACCAGCTCGCCGCGCGCCCCTGGCAATTGGACGGCGAAGGCCTCCTGGTGATACCGGACGAACCGGGACTCGGCCTGGAACTCAACCTGGACGCAGTCAGCCGATTCACGCGCGGGCAGCAGTTCCTTCCGTGAGGCACCAGGACCGGATCGCAATGAACCACGGGCCGACCGAGCACTTGCCAGCCGGGCATTCCGCGGACGCGACGCGTGCCACGCGCGTGCGCTGGCTGGTCTTTGCTTTGGCCTGCGGTGCATCGTGGTTTCTCTACCTGCATCGCTACACGTGGAACTTCATTCGACCGGAACTGGCCAAGGAGTTCGGGTTCAACAACACGCAACTGGAATCACTCTTCTCCGCGTTCAATTTCTCCTACGCGGCCGGGCAGATTCCCAGTGGCATCGTGTGCGACTTCTTTGGCTCGCATGTCTTTCTGGCCCTGATTATCGGCCTCTGGTCGCTCGCGTTGCCCCTGTTCGCCGGTGCCGGCAGCGTGTCTCAATTCGCCGGCGCGCGTTTCGCATTCGGGCTGGCGCAAGCCGGCTGTTACCCCGCCATCTCGCAAGTCACACGGACTTGGTTCCCGCGCAGCACCCGGACCATCATGCAGGGCATCATCGTCAGTTTCTTCGGCCGCAGTGGCGGAGCGATGTCCTCGATCATCATGGGCACGCTGCTGGTAGGACTGCTCGGTTTGACCTGGCGCGCCGCGTTGGTGGTGATGTCAATCGCCGGATTGCTGTTTGCCGCGGCCTTCTGGTGGCTGTATCGAAATCGGCCGGAAACCGACAGTCGCACCAATCAGGCCGAACGCGATCTGATTCGCGGCAGCGGCGACGAGGAGACGACAGAGCCAGGTCCGGCCGTGCTTCCGCTGGGGCGCGTGCTGCGCAATCGCAGCATGCTGGTGTTTGTAATCCATCAATTCCTGAACGCGGGCGCTGACTTTATCTATGTCTCGCTCATGGGCAGCTACTTCATCACGGCTCGCCATTTCGACGTGGCAATTGCCGGATTACTCGTCAGCCTGCCGCTTTGGGGAGGAGCACTGGGCGGAATCGTGGGCGGATTTGTCAATGATGGCCTGATCTACCTCACTGCCAATCGCTGCTGGTCGCGCCGCATTGCCGGTTGCTCGGGACACTCGCTGGCCTGTCTCTGCATGTTTGTCGCTATTCAGCAGGAGAGCGGGTGGGCGGTTGCGGCGTGGCTGTTCATCGTGAAGTTCTGCACCGACTCCACCCAGCCGACCGTCTGGGGAGCCTGTACCGACATGGGCGGCAGGTACGCCGCCACGACGTTCAGCGTCATCAACACGTCGGGCAACATCGGCCAGCTGGTCACGCCGCTGCTGGTCGGCTGGTTGTTGGATCTTTACACGACCCGGGTAACCGTAGAGGGCACGGTCCAGACGGTCACCAACTACACGCCGATGTTTGTCCTGGTGGCGGTCATGTACCTGCTGAGCGCCTGCTGCTGGTTGTTCATTGACTGCACGCAGTCTCTGGACCGGAGCGAGGCCGGTGCGACAGGAAAGTGAGGCACGTTAGAGCTCGCTCAACAATGAGTTACGGAATTGCCCTCCGTCGCTCGACTCTCCGAGTCGAGCAATCACGGCTCGGAGAGCCGTGCGACGATGTTCGATGCGGCACCTATTCCACCCCCGCCACCGAGGTCGTGCGGTTTAGAAGTGGTTGCACTGTCGTGACTTTTGCTTCACTCTCCCTCTGGGAGAGTCGGGCCGAAGGCCCGGAGAGGGCTAACGCGCCGCTGCTCGTGGAATTCACTGCTGGTTCGGAAGACCCTCCCCGACCGCTACGCGGCCGACTCTCCCGCACGCAGGAGGGTGAATCTAAACCGCTACGTCCAAATGGTTCCAAAACCGCACGACCTCCACCGGGAGAGGAAACAAATGAGGAAGTGGTGTTTCGGTGTCCCCTTGCTCCGCTATTGCTTCAGCTCCGCGGTCATTCCCAGCAGTGCTGACAGCATCTTCTCGGAAGCCTGCGGTTCCAGTCGACTGGTTCCGATCCAGGTTTCGTATCCACCGAGCGGGAAGTGCCGGGGCGTCGGCAGATAGCCGAAGTAGCCGTGTGCCAACGAGACCAGGAATGCCGGCTGCACGACAGATTGTTTGCGATACTCCAGGCCAATCTCGCAGAAAACCTCGGTGGGCATCGTGCCAATGCACACTGATCCGATTCGGAGAACCTGTAACGGAATCGGCAATGTCTCAGGATACTCGGCCAGCCGCAGCATCCGCTCGGCGTAGATCACTGGCAGGTCGGCTTTTCCCGGCTGGGAGGATTTCTGGCGGAGCGTTTCGCTGGCCCAGGCCATCTGTTCAGCCGTCGGCTGGCGCGCGGCGATCGGCAACTCCTGATAGCGCGCGGCGAGCCTGATGTCGTCGCGGTATTCGGCTTTGGCCAATGCGCCCTGGACCTTGTGGGCGATTTCCTGAGCCACATGCCGCATCTGGGCGTATGGCTCGCGGTTGGGACGCGGTTGGCGGAAATTGATGTTGTTGATGTCGCCGCTGGTACCGTTGGCCATCATGGCAACGAAAGGTGGATCTTGATCGCGGGCTTCGAGCAGCTGCGCGAGTTCCTGGCAGTACATCGCGAAGTAGTCGGCCGAGACATCGCCGCCGCTGACGCCGCCCACATAATGCAGTGCATAGGCCGAGAACACGGCAATCGGTCGGCCGTTCGGCTCCCGCAGTGCGAGGATGGAAACGGTCGGGTCCGTCGGCCCGGCAGGTTCCACCAGGTTGGGACTGCCGCCGGGCGGGTTCATCTTCACCTGGTCGATCTCGCCGAACGGATTGGGTGGGGCCGTGCCGGGTTTCATCAGCCAGCGGCGGTTGAATACGTGTTCGGGCGCCTCTGCAGTAACGAAAGCCGCTTGGGCCGGGCGCAAGCGACTCGCGGCACACTGCACGCCGTCGGCGATCCGGCGCGTCACGAAGGTCTGGTATTCGTCCAGCGGTTGTTCGAGCTTGAAACGGTCTTTGCCCAGCGTGCTGCACGCCGAATGCGTGTGCACCGCGGAGATCAGGACGTGTTCCGGAGGAATCTGCAGCCGTTCGTGGATCAACTCGCGCGCGGCAATACTCAGGTCTCGACTGATGCCCAGCAGGTCGCAGACGACGAGCGCCAGTTTCGTTTGCCCGTCATCCAGGACGAGACACCGGGCGTGCAATTCGTCGTGGACGTTCGTGGCGGGAAATGGGACGAATCCGCCGATGATGTCTCCACCCAGGAAGGGTGTGATATTGCTCGTAGCGGCACCGGCCCGAAAGACGGGTTTTCCTGTTTCGGCCGCCCCCAGCGGGACGGTTGCCAGGCAGGCGACAAGCATGAGTAGACAGCATCGCATGGTCGTTCCTCCAATCTGAGAGGCCCCGGAGGGCGCGGCACAAGTCCCGGTTGTCCCTTCGGCGGATCAGCCTATTCGGCTCCGAGGACTATCGCAAGAGGCGGACAGATCACTTGCCTGACGTCCGAAATGCCGATTGGTGCCAGCAAGAAGGCCCCCTTCATAGCGTGCGATGAAGGAGGCCTGGGAATGTTCGGGACACAAATCGTGAGCTGGCTCACCCGCCCGTGAAGCTGCTTTTCAAATCGAACTTGAACGCGTCCCCCTTGTTTTCACCGTCCTTGACAGTGACCTTGATGCCGGAGGTCGCCGGGTTGCCATAGGCCTCCGGGATTGCGGATTTCACCACTGGAGCCACTGGGGGTCCGGTCTGCTCCTTCCCGTAGTTGGGATCCTCCTGCATCTTCTTCGCCTCTTCCTCGGTGACGATGTCAGTGCCGATCTTTGTCAATGCCACCTGGTATTCACCCGCAACGGTTCCTCCGTCGGTCGAACCACCCTGCGTGGCGGTGAGCTTGAAGACTCCGTTGGCGTCGGTGGTGCCGACGGCAGCGAGCCCCTTGGTCGCGTCGACTGGCGAGAAACCGACAGTGACCCCTTCAATCGGCTTGCCATCGAGCGTGACCACGCCTTCGACGTAGTTCACACTCGGACCCGATTTGCCGCATCCGTTCAACACGACCATCGCCGCGACTGCCGTTGCCCAGACTGTCCTTGACCTGTACATCATTGTGTGTTCTCCGTGTGCTAGCCGAATCAGCCTCTCTACATCGAGGAGCAAGCCGACGCTGCGGATCCGTTGTGGTTTCCCCAGTCAAGCACCCCGCGAGGGTCGCGGGAACGGGTGCTGGGTCGCGCCGATTTCCGGGATCGAATCCGCGACAGCGGCAGTTTGCCCGAAAAGCACCGCGGCACGGGCGAATTACCCGTGCCGCGGACCTGTCATTGCTTCACGAACTAGTCCGGCACTGCAACAGTCTCACCCCCGCGGGTCGTTCCCAGTGCGCCCCAGACGCCCCAAATCGAAGGACCTGCGTAGTCCTGAGGCCGACCACCCATCTGCGGCGGCACCGTATTGGGATTGCCGGCATCAATCGTCTCGGAAATGAACTTCACCGACCCATCGCACAATGCCACGTTCACACCTCCCGGGTGGAAGCTGCTCGGCGCGGGCATCGCCCAGTCCTCGCCGCTCCCTTGGCCGCATGTCGGACTGTTCGGCGGCAAGACCGTGAAGAACGCCGTGTAGATGTTGTGACAATCTCCCCAGCGTCGGCCAGTTCCCCAACCGGTGTCGCCCGTGCTGCCCTGAGTGTTGCCCGTGAGGATCCCGTTGGGACCTTTGCGGGCGAGGCAAGGAGCGGGCGGCGCACCCGAGGTCATGTTGAGATTACCAATGGCGATGCCACCCTTCACGGGAGCGCCGGTGGCCGGAGTTCGGCCGATCACGAGTTCGGACAGCATGATCGTGTTGGCGGAGCCATCCTTAAGCGTGCTGAAGCCGCACGTGCCGCGATCGCCTGTTCCGTACGGACCTCGCCACTCCCACCACCAAAATTCCATCCAAATATCGCCACGATTGCAGTGGTAGCTCGTTGGAGCGAGGTCCGAAGCCGGTTGGCTAATCCCACCATCGGACGGGCAGAGGAACGCGCTCACTCGAGTCTTGTACGGAGACGGTCGGCCGTTGGCCATGTCAGCTGTATTCCACGGACGACGGCCGTTCGGGGCGTTCTCGGCGGTATAAGTAATCACGTCGTCGTACAGAGCCTGCTGTTCAACATAGGGAAGTAGTGCAGTCAGGTAGCCCATGCGATCCCAACCGAAACGGCCATTCCCCGTCGCGGGGTCTTTGAACTGTTGGAAGAACCGCGGGTTTCGCGACGCCGGCGGGAATGCCTTGTACGTGTCGTGATGGTTGTGGTTGGCTAGCGCCAACTGTTTGAGGTTGTTCGTGCACTGCATGCGCCGCGCTGCTTCACGCGCGGCCTGCACGGCCGGCAGCAACAGCGCAACCAGGATGCCAATGATGGCAATCACCACCAGCAATTCGACCAGAGTAAACCCTCTCCTAGGCAACAATCGATTCATAGATGCTCTCCTGATCACGATAGAAGGAAGAAGATTACAGGAAACGCTAGACAACCTGACCGAAACTCCGCCTGTTCGGCGGTGTTACATCGTACGAATTCCGAGTCCTCGCCGCGACGAATGCCGGAAGGCCCGCCAGGGAGGAGAGACTCTCCGCGCCCATAACTGCTAGGAGCGCATCCACACGCGACGCACGGTCGTGCATTTTCCAACCGCGCGCAGTATACGCGGAAGCCGCGCGGATCGCAAATGGCTCATCGCGATAATCCAGGGGTTCATTGGGTACCCCCTGGTCACGGTCACTCCGAGGTTTCTGCTCGACCCGCGCCGCTTGCCGCGATGACTGGCTTCATCCCCTTGTCGATTGATTTGGGTATGGAGATGGTGCTGACGCTGTCGTCAAGTTTCACACGCACGATGAAGTGCGTATCGTTATCGTCGCGCACCGCACTCCAATCTGGCCGCTGGCCGGCACGATAGGGAACGAGGACGCTCACCACCGCGACCTCCTTCTGTTTCTCGCGCGTGCTCGCTTCCACATGCCACTGATTTGGGAACTCCTTGGTCGGGGGTGGATCGTAGCCGTCCCATTGGCGGTAACTCAAGGGCAGCGGTGACAGGTACTGCACGTCGATGCCGGCCTTGGGCTGTTCCGCGGAAAGCCGGCCGGCCCCTTCATTAATGGTGAACTGCCGGAGGGCGTGCAGCATGAACTGGAATGTGGCCGCATTTCGGGCTGCCAGATCGTCCACGACGACGACGAAGGGGAGTGGGGTTTTCTGCGGCCCTTTCACCAGCAATGCGTGGCGGTAGTATTTCTCGAGCCGGTCGCCATAGGCGAGTGTGGCGTCGCCCACGATGTAGTCCGCCTCGTCGCCGAGGACGGAAAGCACGATGCGACCATGCGGTGCATTGGTGTGCTTGATCTGTCCTTCACCGTTTACGAGCACTCCGTTGTGGGCAACCGTGCTGTGGGCCCACTGGTAGTGGAACTTGCTGCCGTGCAGATCGCGGTAGACGCAGGTCGTCAACAGGGCCTCGCCGTAGGCATTCAATTGAAAAGTATTGTGCGGGTTGTGGCCGTGGCTTTGAGTGCCGAACGGGCTGGATTTAAACAGGAAATGCACGTCGCGGCTGCTGTCGAGCAGCGTGGAATGCAGGCTGGCAACACCGATTCCGTGAAAGACCTTGGATTGCGGGAGGTCCGTGGGAGGTTTGGCCGCGGGCAACGGCGGCAGGTTGGCCGCGTACAGGAATCCCAGAATACCTTCCTGCCCCTGCATGCCCCATTCCTGCGTCCACCAGCGCCAATATCCCGCGTGATCACCGTCAGGCTGCTGACTCTTCACGCGCAGGTGGTACTCCAGCCAGGAGCCGACTCCGCCCGAAGGCGGCCGGTAGGAGAGGTCGCCGAAGCCGCAATTGGGCGATCCGGGCGGCGCGATGTACAGCGGGTAATCACCCACCTGCGCGAAGAACGGCTTCTTCAAGCCGTCGATCCCAAGCGCCGACTGCGCGATCTGCAGCCACCAGACGGACTTCGACATGTAGCCGCTCCAGTAACTCACCCCTTCATGCCACCCGCCATCGTCATCGGCCCAGACCGGGTAGCACCCGAAAAACTTGTTGACGGCATAGTCGAGCCACGTTTCGGCATCGGGGACCTCACCCAGGAACGCGATGCCGGCCTCTCCGATCTTGTGCCACACGCGATTACCGTGGCTGCTGTAGGGGGAATTGAGGTGCCCGACACCTTGGCGGACTTCGCCGCTCTTCCAGGCATCGCCAATGCGCCGCACCGTGATCGCGTGGATCTTCGCGCGATCCTCGGCCGAGAACATGTCGTGAGCCCAGTCGTACGCGCGAGCCGGACGATAGAGCATCGGCTTGCCGGCTTCACAGTTCAGCTGGAAGTTCGTCGGCCCGTCGGGATCCCAGGAGGCCAAGTGAAGCACCCAGCGCCGAGCTGCTTCACCGTACTTGCGGTCTTGCGTGAGGAGATAGACGAAGGCCAGCGTCTCGGCTTCCCGGCAAGCTCTCTCCGTTTGTTCCCGGTTCGACCACCAGTACTTGATAAGCTCGCGGTTCTCCTTATCTCGAGCCGATCCCAGATGCTCCGGTTCCGGCGTAGGCCCTGCCTGCAGGATGCGGTCAGCTTCCTTGCGCAGCGTGTTGAACTGTGCAGACAATTGCCCTTCAGCCAATCCGCGCAAGCGGGGCAGATCTTCGGGACGCAGGAAGAGCCGCGGGTGCGCCTGCGGGACCCGCTGTTTCTGTTCGGCGCGCGTGGGCATTGTGAAGACGGTGGCACTGTCCGGAACCACCACGCGGCGCACAAGGCTCCAGCCCGACTGCTCTCCCTTGGCCGTCGTGAACCGGTAGCGCCAGTAGTAGGTGCCGGGCTCGAAGGGCCGATTGTGCGTATAGGTGTTCCACACGAAATCCTCTGCCGATTCGCCGCCGGAGAAGTCCTCATTCCGCGACCACGCGATCGTGTAGCGGCTGGCCGCCTCTTCGTGCAGCCAGATGAAGGAAGGCGGATTCAAGCGCACCGTGGCACCGTCCGCGGGACGGTATCCGATCTCGCCCGCCGTCGGCTGTCGATTGCTCACGGACGGCTCCGCGAATGCGACCGACACAGCAATGGTCCACCAGCCAATCAACACGCTCGCGATGTGCAGCCTGCCGTGCCGCATATTCAACTCCTTACCACGTTCTTGGCTCACGATCGCACGCAGTTCTTACCAATCCCGCCCGCACAGGTCGATCGGGCCGGGAGGAAACGGCTGTTCTGTCAACTCGATACCCATGCAGATGTTCTTGTCCGGAATGGGTGTTGAGCGGCCGAATTCGTCGCGCATCGCGACGGATTCGCGCCGGCACCGCCAGCCGAACCTCACGTAAATCCGCTCAATTTCCGGAATGCAGAACAACAGTCCAAACGGAATACGGCGGAGGGTTGCTTCCGCCAAAGCGCTCATCATCAGCGACTGCGACAGCGAGGTTCCGCGGTGGCTGGTTGCGACGCAGAAATTCTGCACGCCGACAATGCGCGCGGGAACCGTGCCCGCCAGCACTTCACGTTCCACCATGCCGATGTGCCCGACCAGTCGCTCACCGTCCAACGCCACCACGGAGTACGCCGGTGCGGAATCGTGCCAGGCGCGGCTGCGGGCAAAGACCGCTGCATCACCCGGAAAACACGCACACAGCAGTTGACGTATGGCGTGGTCCAGCTGTTCGGTGACCATCGATTCAGGCCAAACTTGCATCATCAATGGTGCGTGGCACCTTTCTTCAGGAAGAATAGGGGGAATGGGTAAACATCGCCGAAGCAACGGGCCCTGCTTTCGCAGTCCTCGCGGAGTCCCGCATCAATTGGGCGTATCCCCTGTATGGAGAGAAACGCAAATGATCTCCTTATCATTACGGGCGTAGACGCAGCGGTTGGCGAAGGCCGGATGGCTCCAGACGACGGGCCGGCCGAACGCTTCATTCGTGGGGTCCAGCAGGTGCGCGCGGCACTGTTCGTGGTAACCTTCCCGGTCAAGACGGGCGATAATCAAGTCGCCCGCATCGTTGAGCAGGAAGAATCGTTCCTCGTGTTTCACCAGAAACGCCGTGCCATACGCCACACGTTTGCCCGTGGTGGCGGCATAGGTCTCCCACAGTCTCTTGCCTGTTAGCAGATCGATGCCCCGCAGCTCTCCCTCGTGGCAAACACCGAAGATCGTATCGCCTTCCAGGAAGGGTGTGCTGTTGGCGCAGTACACTCCCCGGCGGCTGTCACCGCCCCAGACGACGTCCGCTTGCGGGCTATCGCCGTGCAGTTTCAACAGCAGCGCCGCGTTGCCGATTCCACTGACGAACAGGTGCTCACCCAGTTGCCGCGGTGTGGCGATGGACATGCCGTATTTGGCAGCCAACGGCACCGACCAGTAGACCTTTCCCGTTTCCGGATCGAGGCCATTCACCGCTTCCGCGTGCCACAGGATGAGTTGCCGCTGGCCGCCGTCTTCGATGATCGTTGGGGGCGCATAGCCCGGTTCTCCGGCCGAGAGCGCGGTCCACAACACCTTGCCCGTGTCCTTGTCAAACGCCACCGCAACGCTGTTCTGGCCGCCGACCAGGCAAATGAGCTTCTGCCCGTCCACGAGCGGGTGTCCCGCAAAACCCCAGATCGGAGCCTCCGTCTTATAGGCGGCCTGGAGATCGACCGACCAGACGGGCTTGCCGGTTTGCGCGTCAAGACACGACAAGTTCCCCATCGCCCCGAGGACATAGACCTTCCCGCCGGCGACGGTCGGCGTGGCGCGCGGTCCGGCCGGATAGGACACGCGATAGGAACAGGGATACGCATAGGTCCATTCCACGGCGCCCGAGTCGGCGTTCAGACAGTGCACGCGTTCCTTGCCGGTGAGTTCCGCGCGGCGACTGGGACCGTTGGTTGGGTCACCCGACTCGCGCTGGTAGTCGGTCACATACACTTTGCCTCCGGCGACGGCCGGTCCGGCGTAACCACCGGCGATGGGTGCGCGCCATTTGGGTGTCAGACCTCCGGCAGGTAGCTGTTGCACGATTCCCTTTTCGCGCCACACGCTGTCCCGTTGGGGACCGAGCCACTGCGGCCAGTCATCTCCCCAAGCGCACGAACAGCCTAACGTGGCCAACAATACGGCATAGGTACTGCTTCGCATGGTCACCCTCGTGTTGGAAAATGGACTATTGTACTTCCTGCGCGAAGTAACTCGCTGTCAGCGGTTCGCCCGTAGCGGTCTGCACAAACTGCGGCCACGCCTGCGTGCTGCCCGAGGCGAACACGCTGCGTCGCAGGTACTCGCCGAAGTCGCGTCGCCCGTTGAAGCTCAACTCGTATGACGGTCCCTCGTGCTTCGCGATCTTGGCCAGGGCATGCCGCAGTTGTGCCGCGAACAACTCACCCAGCATGTAGTTGTGGTAGTAGACGGGAGCGATCGTGAAGTGCGGTTTGGAGGCCCAATCAGGCTGATGGCGCTGCGGAGGGCGCCGCAACAACTGGTATTTCTCCACGTAATCCCACCACAAGGTATTCAGGTCACCGTCGGGATTCTCATACAGGGCCTTCTCGAAGTGCAGCATCACCATCGTCCAGCGTGCGAAGATCAGCTGTTCCCGGCGGCGCTGTTCGACAATCGCGTGCGCGACCTGCCGCACACGCTCCGGATCCGCCCCCGCGTAACCGACCATCCACGACGGCGTCTTGGCCAAAGCCCCCATCAACATCGCCACGCCTTCGGTGGTGAAGATATGTGAGGGCTCGCGCACGTTGAACGGCAGGCTGCGATTGATGAGCACGTCATAGATGGCGTGCCCCTGTTCGTGCAGCATCGTGTCCATCCATTCCGCGGTGGGTTTGATGTTGCAGAGCGTTCGCACGTCACCCGCTCGATCGATACTCGTACAAAACGCGTGCTGGTCCTTCCCTTCACGCTCATAGAGATCGCTGCGGGCGATGATCTCGTCAATGGGCAAACCGATATCGGCAAAGAACCTGCGCGCAGTTTCGACGATATCTTCTTTCTTCTTGCTCGAATAGAACTCGTCCAGGTCCACGGCCTGCGACGGCGGTGCGGCCTGGAAGAACGGGTTGTCGTAATGCCAGGGCTGCAACCGGGCCGGGTCCGTTTGCAGCCGGGCTCCCACTTCCCGGTCGAGTTCGGCCTTCATGGTGGCAAACGGCTGCGAAGTGAGTCGTTCGAGTTCGGCAAACGTCTGCAGGAGCCGGTCCGGCTCATGTTCCTGCAACCGCACGGACATCTGCCAGAAATCCGGGTAGCCCAGCGACCGTGCGGCCGCATTGCGCAGCTTGGCCAACTCGATCAGCTTCGGCGCCACGACGGCTCCGACCTGTTTGAGCGCCTCCCAGGTCTGCTGCCGACGCCCGGAATCCCGTTCCGCGCGCAACATCTCCAGCAAGTCGTTGTTGGAGTAGCGCTGACCATTGAGTTCCGCACGAAACGTGCTGAAGAGACGTTCGATCTCTGACGAGAGGTTGACCATCTTCTCGAGCACATCGCGCGGAAGCTGGTTGCGCTGGTAGGCCAATTTGGCCAGTCGCAAGCTGCGGACTTCCAACGGCGACAGCTGCTCCGCGAGTTTCTTGTCGAATTGTTCCAGCCGCCGGAATGCTTCGGCGTCGCTGTGATAGGTGCGCAGCGCGAGATTCGCCTGCGCTGCCGCATCGTAGTCTTCCTTGGTACCGGAGTTGGCTGCCTGCCATTGGGCCAGGTTGGCGGCGATCTCCAGTCTGGCCAGATCCTGTTGATAAGTACGTAGAAACGCTTGGGCCTCTGTTACCATGGCGTCGGATGTCCTTGTGGCTGGAGTCGTCTCGGCGGCGAAGCCCCCGGGTGTGAACGTGACCGTAACCACGGCACTGAGCATGAGCAGGGGACTGGCGATATGGGCGTGTGTCATGGAGCAGCAATCCTCCGAGGAGTTCTGGAATGCAGACCAATGCGGGTGACCTACGGCGTCCGCACACGTTTCCGCTGTCCGGTTTTCGCAGCGGTCAGGCGTCGACGCCGGCGGCGGGTGGCCGTGTCGGAATTGTAAGCAATCGCCGCCGTTCTTGCAGCCGAAGGTCGAGATTCGTGTTGCGAAGGCCCCGGTCCTCGTGATTCAATAGGCGCAAGGTGAATACCTCACTGGCGGAATCCTTCCTCGCGGCGAGGCAATATAGATGGTCCAATGGCATACGAATCGGCGTCGGAACTGCTACCGGATCTGGT
>Ga0233425_10004063_pt1 | contig 25223 bp, 26 predicted proteins | sample Watercolumn_Towu_2_FD_181712 | JGI IMG/M metagenome (GOLD analysis project Ga0233425, IMG submission 181712) | Freshwater microbial communities from Lake Towuti, South Sulawesi, Indonesia - Watercolumn_Towuti2014_140_MG | ecosystem: Environmental > Aquatic > Freshwater > Lake | place... | reverse complement strand
GGGGGTCGGGGGTGGGGGCAAGGCGCAGGCTTGGGTCCGGAGGCCCTGGGCGCTACACGGTTCGGTCATCGACACAATGGAGGACCCGATGAGCGAACATGTCGCAACCGTGGAGTGGAGCCGGGGCGACCAGCCCTTCAGCGACAACCGCTATTCCCGCGCCCACGACTGGCGGTTCGACGGCGGGGCGGTGGTTCGGGGGTCCTCGGCCCCGTCCAGCGTGCCGGAGCCGATGTCGGACGTGACGGCCGTGGACCCGGAAGAGGCGCTGGTGGCGGCGGTTTCGAGCTGCCACATGCTGTTCTTCCTCGCCTTCGCGGGCAAGGCCGGATTCGTGGTCGACCGCTACAGCGACGACGCCGTCGGGGTGATGGGCAGGGACGAGCGCGGGAAGATCTCGATCACGCAGGTGACGCTCAGACCGGCCATCGTCTTCTCGGGCGAGGCCCGGCCCGACGCGGCGGCGCTGGAGGCGCTGCATCACCGGGCGCATGAGGCCTGCTACATCGCCAATTCGATCCGCGCCGGGGTGACGGTCGAGCCGCGCTAGACCTTCGGGGCCACGGCGACGTCGTTCAGCAGGGCCGTGAAGCGTCGGACGGCCTCCTCGGCCAGGTCCGGGTGATAGCGCATCGGCCCGGCGGCCATGGGCTCGTCGAAGGCGTGGGTGCCGTCGGCGATCCAGGTTTCCACCTCCGCGCCGCAGCGCCGGACCATGTCGTGCACCCGCTCGGCGTTGCGGACCGTGGTCAGATGGTCTGTGCGCGAGATGACGGCCAGGGTCTTCGGACAGTGGGTCCACGGCCGCATCCGGTTGACCGCGCCGATGCCGACATAGGGGTAGGCCAGATAGGCGCCGACCACGCCGTCCAGCGAGACCGCGCCGGGGTCCTCGACGCCCAGCATGCGACGGCCGCGCGGCGAGCTCATGGCCTCCATGATGCCCCAGCCGCCGTGGCTCCAGCCGGCCAGAACGATCTTCGAGGCGTCCACGTCACGCCGCTGGGACACGCCGTACAGCGCCGCCAGCACGTCGCCCGCCCGCTGCGAGCCGTGCAGCAGCACGCCGGTGCAGACCATGGCCATGGCGAACTGCCGGCTCCAGCCGCGCGGCCTGTAGGAATCGACGATCACCGCCCGCCATCCGGCGGCGACCGCGGCGGCGGCGTAGCGGGGCAGATGGTCGCGCAGGCCGCCGCAGCCGTGGAACAGAATCACGGTCGGACGCGGCCGGTCGTCGTCGGGGCCGACGACCGTGGCGTGCGGCTCGAGCATCGACCAGCGCTGGGAGAGAGTCTGCATGGGGCGACCTGAAGAAGGGGCGATCAAACCGCCGGAAACGGCAGAGGTTCCGCCATCAGTGCCGGAAGACCCGCACACCCGTAAAGGCCATGGCGACGCCGGCCTCGTCGGCGGCGGCGATGACCTCGTCGTCGCGGATCGAGCCGCCGGGCTGGATGACCGCCGTCGCCCCGGCCGCGACCGCTTCCAGCAGGCCGTCGGCGAAGGGGAAGAAGGCTTCGGAGGCGCAGGCCGAGCCCTGGGCCAGGGAATGGGCCAGACCCTTGGCCTCGCCGGCCTCGCGGGCGCGGATGGCGGCGATGCGGGCCGAGTCGCGACGGTTCATCTGGCCGGCGCCGATGCCGGCGGTCTGGCCGTCCTTCGCATAGACGATGGCGTTCGACTTCACATGCTTGGCCACGGTGAAGGCGAACAGCATGTCCTCGATCTCCTGCGGCGTCGGCTGGCGGCGGGTCACGATCTTCAGGTCAGAGGCCGCGATGCGGCTGCGGTCGCGGGACTGGACCAGGAAGCCGCCGGCCACCGAGCGGAACACCTCGCCCGCCGCCAGAGGATCGGGCAGGCCGTCGGTCAGCAGCAGGCGCAGGTTCTTCTTCGCCGCGAAGATGGCCTGGGCCTCCTCGTCGGCGCCGGGGGCGATGACGACCTCGGTGAAGATGTCGGTGATCAGTTTCGCATCGGCGCCGGACAGGGGCCGGTTGACGGCCACGACGCCGCCGAAGGCCGAGACGGCGTCGCATTCCAGGGCGCGGGCGTAGGCGGCCGAGAGGTCGTTCCCGACGGCGACGCCGCAGGGGTTGGCGTGTTTGACGATGACGCAGGCGGGGGCCTCGAACTCGGCGACCAGTTCATAGGCGGCGTCGGCGTCGGCGATGTTGTTGTAGCCCAGCTCCTTGCCCTGCAGCTGGCGGGCGTGGGCGACGCCGGGACGCGTCTCGCCGGTGCGGTAGAAGGCGCCGGTCTGGTGCGGGTTCTCGCCATAGCGAAGGGTCTGGGCCAGGGCGCCGGCGATGGATTTGCGCGCCGGGGCGGCGTCCCCGACCTGGCCGGCGAACCAGCCGGAAACGGCGGCGTCATAGGCGGCGGTGCGGGCGAAGGCGCGGGCGGCGAGGCGTTTGCGCAGTTCCAGGGTGGTGGCGCCGTCGGCCTTCAGGGCCTCCAGCAGTTCGGCGACGGAGGCCTGATCGACGCAGACGGCGACATAGCCGTGGTTCTTGGAGCCCGAGCGGATCATGGCCGGACCGCCGATGTCTATGTTCTCGACCACGGCGTCGAAGCCGCCGCCCGAGGCGACCGTGGCCTCGAACGGATAGAGGTCGACCCAGACGATATCGATGGGGCCGATGTTGTGCGTCGTCATGGCCTCGGCGTGGTCGGCCGCGCCGCGGACGCCCAGCAGGCCGCCGTGGACCACGGGGTGCAGGGTCTTGACCCGGCCGTCCATCATCTCCGGGAAGCCGGTCAGGTCGGCGACGTCCTTCACCGGCACGCCGAAGCCGGCGATGGCGGCGCGGGTGCCGCCGGTCGAGACCAGCTCGACGCCGAGGCCGTGCAGGGTGCGGGCGGCCGCCTCCAGACCGGTCTTGTCGGACAGGGAAATCAGGGCGCGCTTCGGGGCCACGCGGTCCGGCGCGGGGGGAAAGTCGGGAGCGGCGGGCATGGCGGCGTCCGTAATCTGGTGCAGGGGTCGGGGAGACGCGCGCCGTCTAGCATCAGTCGGGCCGGGATAGAACCATTGGGGTCGGATGAGACGGGAAATCGAAGCATTGACGCGACTCTCCCAGGCCCTAGCTTCGCCTTTTCGGCTGACGCGCTGGTCCCCGCATGTCCACTTCCGGAGACACCGACCCCAATCGCGTACCGGTGGTCATGAAGGCCGGTCTGGTCTGGCCCGGCAGAATCCTTGCCCTCCTTGTCATCGCCCTCTCAGCGCTCGTCGCAGTGATGCGTTTGTGGGGATCCGCCGGCTACGTCGGCTATCTGGCCTCCGGAGCGACCATCTTCGATGTCTGGGGCGTCCTGAGCGTCCTCGAAATTGTTTTCACACTCACCGCCGTCCTCGGAGCAGGAGTGGCCCTGGTGCGCCGCAAGCTGCTGCTGGCGCTGATTTTCTCGGTGCTCGCATGGCCGCTGGGTCTGGTGATCGAAGGAAGTCGTTGCGACACGAGGTCGTCGTGTCGGATGATCGGTTGGGCGGCCTTGCCCGAAGGGGCTCGCGAATGGAGCGCCCGCATTCGGCCCGTCACGGACCGGAATGAGGCCGAGGCCCTTGCGTCGACGGCTCTTCTCAAGGCGGGCTCGGGCTACAGCCCGTACCGGGCGCGACGCTTCAACGACCACTGGATCGTCCCGACCATCAACGGTGACGGCTGGCCGGGCCCCAGCGCGGTGAAGGTGGAAACGCGGACCGGAGCCACCCGCTTCGTCCCGTGTCCGGCGGATCGCATGCGCTGCGGCATGGAGCGGCCGGTGGTGTCGGACGGCGAGCGCGTGTTCAGCAACGCGCGCTGGGCTCTCACCATGACATTTCCGACCGGCCGAGCGGTCTGCACCGTGCGGCCCTTCGACGATGACCTCAGCATCGACGGGTGGGGCTTCTACGCGATGACCCGTGACGCTGACATCCCCTGCGATGTTGTCGATCCTTCCCGCACCATCGGATTGGAGGCCCTGAAGGCGCGTACGGTGGCGGAAGCGCTCGACCAGCCCTGCAGGCCGCTATCACCGGCCGTCCTGAGGGCTTTCAAAGGCCGGACGCCGGGATTCGTCGCCCGCCAGAGCGCGGTGTGCGAGGAGATCGGTAACGATCAGATCGCGGTCGGCGTCTACACGGTCGCGGGGCCGCGTCCCGGGAGCGGGAACGCCTCGTCCACGCTCTATCAGGCCTGGATGCTGACCGATGCGGCTCATCTCGCCGAGGACGCCCTGACTTTCGAGGACTTCCTGAGGACTGCGAGGATCGGCGCTCCCGCGTCACGCTGAACGGCACGGCTCAGGTCGCGAGCCGCTCAAAATCCACCACCATCGGCTCCCGTCCGATCAGCGACAGGAACCGCCGGAAGTCCGCCTGCGCCAGCGCCGTCGTCGCCGTATTGGTCAGGGGGTGGAAGTTGACGATGGCGGCGTCCCACAGGGCCTTGTCGAGGACGAAGGTCACGCGCCGGTCGGGATCGTTGATCAGGCCCAGGGCCGTGACCGAGCCGCCGCGCACGCCGAGGGTCTCGTACAGCAGGGCCTCGTTTCCGAATGAGAGCTTGTCCGAACCGATGGTCCTGGGCGCCTGCTTCAGGTCAACCACCGTGTCCTGACGGGCCGAGATCAGCCAAAGCCGGCCCTTCCTGTCCTTGAGAAACAGGTTCTTGGTGTGGGCGCCGGGCATGGCGGCCTTGAGCTCCAGCCCTTCCTCGACGCGGAAGACGGCGGGGTGATCGCGGGTGGTCTGATCAATGCCGTTGTCGGCCATCCACGCCAGAAGGCGGTCGCGGTCGAAGGCGGGAGGCGGCTTGTCTTCGGTCATGCCCCGAAGCTAGGGAAGATGATCCGCCCCGCCTAGCCGCCCGGAGATCGTCGTGGAACTCGAATGCTATCCGATGACGCAAACGCCGCCGGACCTGGTGCCCGGCCGGCAGTCGCGCAACTGGATGGACGCCTTCGCCAGCCGGCACCCCTATCGCTGCCTGCCGCTGAACATGGCCAACACCACGGGCTGGGAGATCCTGTGCCCGCTGACCTTCACCGCCGAATGGAACGGCGGACCGAGTCAGGCGGACATCGTCATCACGCCCGAACGGCACAACGTCGACCTGACCCATGTGGTGACCTCGCATTTCTCGCGCGGGGTCCTGACCATGCATCCGCAGTATCTGTTCCGCACGCCGCCGGGCTGGGGCCTGCTGGCCGGCGGATCGCCCAATCACATGAAGGACGGAATCCAGCCGCTGGTCGGGTTGATCGAAACCGACTGGCTGCCCTTCCCCTTCACCATGAACTGGCTGTTCACCCGCCCGGGCCGGGTGAAGTTCGAGAAGGGCGAGCCCTTCTGCTTCATCACCCCGATCGAGCACCGCAAGGTCGAGACCATGCAGCCGGTGATCCGCTCGCTGGAGTCCAATCCCGTCATGCACGGCCAATTCGAGGCCTGGAACCGGGCCCGAACCGACTTCAACAAGCGGCTGGCCTCGGGCGACCCGGACGCGGCCAAGGAGGCGTGGCAGCGCTACTATTTCAAGGGCGAGATTCCCGAGGATCTGGGCACGGCGCCCGAGACCCACGTCAACAAGCGCCGGCTCAAATCGCCGCGCGTCGGCTGAATCCTCCCCGCCGGGGCGGGGAGGTCAGGATCACATCGGCCGGGTGACGCGGGGGCCGAGGTTGGCGATCACCTCGCCGGCGTCGAAGGCGTTGGGGTCGCCGGCCGGCTTGGCGCCGCGGCCCATGACGATTTCGGCCGAGGCTTCGTAGCGATCGATCTCGCGCACGTCGAAGTCGCGGCTGCCCCAGAAGGGGTCGCCCCACGGGCTCCAGTAGCCGCGGCGGTAGTAGCGCCACGACGGACCCCAGAAGGGGCTGTAGCGGTCGTAATAGAAGGGGTCGGGCGAGGCCTGCAGGCGCACGTCGCGGTCGGTCGCGCGATTGACCGTGGCGAACCAGTCGTAGCCGTTCTCGCGGGTGACCTCGGCCGCGCGCAGCAGCAGGGCCATCTCGACCTGCTCGCGCGAGGTGACGGAATTGCCCGAGAAGCTGACGCGGTAGCGGTCGGCGTCGACCCGCTGTTCGGAATAGCCGTAGCGGGTGCCTTCGCCGGCCGGACCATAGGGGGTGGCCGTGGCGCAGGCGGACAGGGCGAGGGCCGCCGTCGCCGCCAGAAGCACGGGCTTGAAGAAGCTTTGTCTCATGGGAACTCTCCTTGACGCGACAGTGCGCGCCCTGCCTGCTGAACGGGACATGAACAACGTCGTTCCGCTCTCGCACAAGCCCTTATAATCGTGTGACAATAAGGATCGATGCACTCAGAAGAAGAACGCCGGTCATGAGGGCGAATCCCTTGCGGAAACGCGGCTCGCCCATGCGCCGCGCGAGGGCCGCCCCGCCCAGACCGTAGGCGGACATGGTCAGCGCGTCCATGCCGATGGTCGCCAGGGCGAACAGCGCCAGCTGGGGCGCCGCCGGACGGCTCACATCGAGGAAGGGCGGCAGGACGGCGGTGAAGAACAGAATCGCCTTGGGGTTGGCGATCTGGACCATGAAGCCGTCGACGAGGGCGCTGCGTCCCATCCGTACCACCGGGGCGTCAGGATCGGCGGCCGTGCGGAAGGCGCCGCGCAGGGCGCTGATCCCCAGCCAGGCCACGTACAGGGCGCCGCCGATGGAGATCAGCCGGAACACCTGCGGAAAGGCGACGACCAGGGCCCCCAGACCCAGGGCCGCCGCGCCGAACCAGACCAGGGTGGCGGCGTTCATGCCGACCACGCCCAGCAGAGCCCCGGCCTTGCCGCGCTGCACGCCGTTGGCGACCGAGAAGAGGTTGGCGGGGCCGGGGGTGACCGCCATCACCATCATGACCCCCAGGAAGGTCAGATACAGGTGCGGATCGACGGGCAGGCTGGCCATGCCGTCCTGTCCGGCAGTCGCCGGCCACGGTCAAGCCTGAGCGGAGCGGCGGGCGCGAGTCGGGGTGGAAGGTGTTGCGCCGACGCTCCGGCGGCGTCCGGTCAGTCCTCGTCGGACTCTTCAGGCTCGTCGGCCGCGGCGTTCGCCTCCGCGATGGCCTCGGCGACCGCGGTGTTGGCCTCGGCGATGTGGACCTCGACGTCGTCCATCGAGTCCAGGGCCTCGCCGACGGCGTATTCGGCCATCAGGCCGTAGGTGGCCATATGTTCGGGGTCGTTGGACGCCCATGCGCCGTTCGCCGCGATGCCCTGCGCGGCGGCCAGGGCGCCCGACGACTGCACCGCGCCCAGGGCCTCGGTGACGATGGCGTCGACGTCGATATTGGCCAGGGCCTCGGCGGCGATGGCCGAGGCGTGCTGAGCGGCCACGGCGGTGAAGGCCGTCACGTCGGGTTGATACTCGGTCCAGAGGGCGGCGATGCGAAGCTCGCGCTGATCCTCGGTCAGACTCTTGTCCTCGCCGATGGCTTCAGCGCGTTCGCCGAAGGATTCCATGCGGGCTTCGAAGGCTTCCGCGGCGGCTTCCAGCGCCTCCTCGGACGGGCCGCGCACATCGGCGGCGACGGCGTTCGACAGCGGCAGCAGGGCGAGGGCGGCGGCGAGGGAAAGGGCCTTGATCATCGGAGGGCTCCATGAGCGTGCAGCCCAAAATCCGCCCAATGCGGTCCTGCCTCAAGTGAAATCGCGGTAAGGCGGCGGGCGCGAACCCGCCGCCTTCCGTTTCAATGACTTACTGCGGCGCCGCGGGCGCGGCCGGAGCCGCCGCCTGCAGGACGCTGGCCTTGGTGTCGGCGGGGATGCCGGTGATCCGGGCGCGCATCATCGGACCCATCTGGGCCATCTGCGCCTGAACCTCGGGCGGCATCGCCGGCAGCTGGGAGGTGATGAAGGCCTCCAGATCGTCGGCGAAGGCGTCGGCCTGGGGCTGGAAGCGGACGGCGATGGCGTCGAGATCGGCGTTGGCCTTGACAGTGTCGCCGCCGGCGGCCGCCGCGGCCGCCTGCATTTCGCGGGTCATGGCCTCGACCGCGGCCTCGAAGGCCTCGCCTTTGGCCTCGAACGCGGCTTCCGCCGCGGCGTCAATGGCCGGGGCAGCCGGGGCGGCCGGCGGCGCGGGGGGCGCCTCCTGGGCGAAGGCAGGCGCGCCAAGGGCCAGGACGGCCGAGGCGGCGAGGATCATTCGGAGGGACATGTTGATTTCCTGCGGTGGGAGGCGGCCATTCTCTTACCACAGCGCGCGGCAGGCCGCGCCCCGGGGACGAGAGGTTTGTCGAAAGCCGGGTCCGGGCTAGCGTGTCGAGGTCTTCAGGATTTCGCCGATGATCCGCCGCCTCGTCCTCGCCGCGCTGCTTCTCGCCGGACTCGCCGCTCCGGCCGCCGGCCAGGGCGCCGGCCGGGCCTATGCGGTTCAGGGCGAGTGCGGCGGCCATCCTCGAACCTTGGTCGCGATGGCCGACGGCTATTGCATGGGCCGGGTCTGGCAGCGGGCGGGCGACGCGGGGCCGCGGATGCCGAGAGGTCTGCTGGAACTCCCCGACGGCGACTGGCTGGTCACCGACCTGGGGTCCTGGGACGCCGGTCGGGGGGCCGTCTGGCGCATGTCGCCGCAGCCCGGCGGCGCAGTACGCTGGACGCGGCTGATCCACGGCCTGTCCATGCCGCACACGATCTCGCGGGGACCCGACGGGCGGGTCTATGTCGCCGAGATGAGCCGCATTCTGGCTTTCGACCTCGCCCGGCCGGACGCGGCTGCGGCTGTGATCGAAGGCCTGCCCGACAACAGGCTGCATGAGAACCGGCATCCCCTTTCGAGCTTTGTGTTCGACGGCGACGGGGCCCTGCTGGTCAATGTCGGAGCGCCGTCGGACCGCTGCCTGACGCCGGCCGGGACGGCCAGAAAGGACGCCCGCGGACAGTGCGCCGAGGCGGCCGAACAGGCGATGGTGCGGCGCTACCCAGCCACGGCGCCCGGTCGATGGAGCCGGGACTGGACGGTGTTCGCCGCCGGCCTGCGCAATTCGGTGGCCATGGTCCGGCATTCGTCGGGCGCGGTGTTCCAGGCCGAGAACTCCGTCGATCTGACGACGCCCGACCGGCCGTTCGACGAGATCAACCGGCTGACGGCGGGCGGCCACTACGGCTGGCCCTATTGCACCGACATGGCGACCGCCCTGCCGGGCTGGACGGCGAGGCAGTCCCGGTGCGGCGAGCGCGCCGCGCCGGTCTCGCTGTTGCCGCCGCACGCCGCGCCCCTGGCCATGCTCTATTACGACGGGCCGATGTTCCCCGAGCTTCGCGGCCGGATGCTGATGAGCTGGCACGGCTATCGCCGCGCGGCGGGCCGTGTGGCGGCGATCGAGACCGACGCCTCCGGCGCGCCCCTGACCGACGTCCGGGCCCGGTACGCCATCTATCCGCGCGGCTCCCTGCCCTATCCGGCCACGGCCCCCGCGCCGCGCGCGAGACTCCTGACCCCCGGCTGGAACGCCCGGCCCGACCGCCATCCGCAGGGGTCGCCGGCGGGACTCGCGGTGGCGCGCGACGGCTCGATCTGGATCGCGGACGACCGCAGCGCAGCCATCCTGAGGATCGCCCGGAGCGACTAGTCCCGGTCGCGCGCGTCCCGCTTGCCCAGCACCCGCAGGCGCAGTGCGTTCAGCTTGATGAAGCCGGCGGCGTCCTTCTGGTCGTAGGCGACCGCGCCGTCCTCGAAGGTCACCAGTTCCTGGTCATACAGGCTGTTCTCGCTCTCGCGGCCGATGACGGTGGCGTTGCCCTTGTACAGCTTGACCCGGACCGTGCCCGACACCTTGGCCTGCGAGTGATCGATGGCGGCCTGCAGCATCTCGCGCTCGGGCGAGAACCAGAAGCCGTTGTAGACGAGGTGGGCGTATTTGACCGCCAGCTCGTCCTTCAGATGCATGGCCCCGCCGTCGAGCGTGATCGACTCGATGCCGCGGTGGGCGGCCAGCAGGATGGTCCCGCCGGGGGTCTCATAGACGCCGCGCGACTTCATGCCGACGAAGCGATTCTCGACGAGGTCGAGGCGGCCGATGCCATTGTCGTGGCCGTACTGGTTCAGGGCGGTCAGCAGGGTGGCCGGCGACATGGCCTCGCCGTTGATCGAGACGGGGTCGCCCTTCTCGAAGCCGATGGTGATGACCGTGGCGACGTCGGGCGCGTCTTCCGGCGACAGGGTCCGCTGGTGCACGAATTCGGGGGCCTCGACCGACGGGTCCTCCAGCACCTTGCCCTCGGACGAGGAGTGGAGAAGGTTGGCGTCGACGCTGAACGGGGCCTCGCCGCGCTTGTCCTTGGCGATCGGGATCTGGTGCTTCTCGGCGAAGTCGAGCAGGTGTTCGCGCGACCTGAACGCCCATTCGCGCCACGGGGCGATGACGCGGATGTCGGGTTCGAGGGCGTAATAGCCCAGTTCGAAGCGGACCTGGTCGTTGCCCTTGCCGGTGGCGCCGTGACAGACGGCGTCGGCGCCGACCATGCGGGCGATCTCGATCTGACGTTTGGCGATCAGCGGGCGGGCGATCGAGGTGCCGAGCAGATACTGACCCTCGTACAGGGCGTTGGCCCGGAACATGGGGAAGACGTAGTCGCGCACGAACTCTTCGCGCAGGTCGTCGATGAAGATGTTCTCGGGCTTGATGCCCAGCTTCAGGGCCTTCTCGCGCGCCGGCGCCAGTTCCTCGCCCTGGCCCAGGTCGGCGGTGAAGGTCACGACCTCCGCGCCGTATTCGGTCTGCAGCCATTTCAGGATGATGGAGGTGTCGAGGCCGCCGGAATAGGCGAGGACAACCTTCTTGGGCGCGGTCTGGGTCATGCGGAATCCTTCGGAGAACGCGGGGAGGCGTTCGGCGGCGTTGCGCGCGCTTAAAGGACCAGACGCCCCGCGATGCAAGGGCGGGAATGCGGCGGGGTCAGCCCCAGGGGCCGGTTCGGCTGGCGGGCGTGGTCGGGACGCTGGTCGTCGCCGGCCGGAGCGCGGCTGCGGCGAAGGCTGGACGGCGGGACGCGAGGCCCATTCTCGCGCCCAGTTCCATCAGGGCGCGCACGCGATTGCCGGTGGCCGGATGGGTCGAGAACAGGTTGTCGGCGCCGCGGCCCGCCAGCGGGTTGATGATGAACAGCTGGCCGGAGGCCGGATTGCGCTCGGCCGTCGGATTGACGATGCGGCGGGCCGAGGCGTCGATCTTCTCGAGCGCCGAGGCGAGGGCTCCGGGGTCGCCCGCGATCTCGGCGCCGACGCGGTCGGCCTCGTATTCGCGGCCCCGGCTGATGGCCATCTGCACCAGGCCGGCGGCCATGGGGGCGAGGATCATCAGGGCGAGGGTTCCGAGTATCCCGCCCGGCCGCTCCTCGTCATCGTTCCCGCCGCCGAAGAACAGGCCGAAATTGGCCAGGGCGGCGATGGCCCCGGCGACGGTGGCGGTGACCGTCATGGTCAGGGTGTCGCGGTTCTTCACATGGGCCAGCTCGTGGGCCATGACGCCGCGGATCTCGTCGCGGGTCAGCATGTCCAGCAGGCCGGTGGTGGCGCAGACGGCGGCGTTGGCCGGATTGCGGCCGGTGGCGAAGGCGTTGGGCTGGTTATTGGGGATGATGGCGACGACCGGCCGCGGCAGGCCGGCGCCCTGCGCCATCTGGACCACGTCGGCGACATAGGCGCGGACCACGGCGTTGGGATGCTGTTCGTCGACCGGTTGGGCCCGGTACATCTTCAACACGATCCTGTCGGCGTTCCAGTAGCTGAACAGGTTCATGCCCCCAGCGAGGACCAGGGCGATCAGCATGCCGCCCGCGCCGCCGATCATGTAGCCGACGCCGGCGAAAAGGGCCGTCAGCGCCGCCAGCAGGGTGAAGGTCTTCAGGTGGTTCATGGTCGCTTTTACTGGATCACTGCTGGCCGCCTTGCGGGCGAAGCCCTAACTTGTGGAGTTCAACGCCCAGGCTCAAGGCGAGGCCGCTGTGACCGATCATCCCACCCCTGAACCCCCTGCGGAGCCGGCGCTCAACGGCGACGTGCCGCATGCGACGCCGGAGCGCCCGTTGAGCGAGGCGGCCCGCCGCGCCCTGCTGGAAGCCGCCGAGCGCCGCGCCGCCGCGACGGCGGCTGAGCCGCCAACCGAGCACGGCGGCCCGCGCGGGCCGGAGCCGACCCGCTACGGCGATTGGGAGAAGAAGGGTCTGGCGATCGATTTCTGACCGGCGGAACCGAAAGAACAAAGGCGGGCGAACGGCGTTAACCCTTCCGTTCAGGAGACGCCGCCCATGTTTCGTTCGCTCGCCGCCGTCGCGGCTCTCGCCACGCTTACGCTCGCCGGAGGCGCCTCGGCGCAGACATACGGCCAGCCGGTCTATCTCGACGCCTACGGGCGGCCCGTCGGCGGGACGCCGCTGTCCGAGGTGGAAACGCGCTCGTATGTCGAGACCGGACTCTGGGCCGACGGCTATTCGGACCGTCCGCAGATCCATGTCCGCGCGCCCGGGTACGGGGAGGGCCGCTACGCGAGCGGCTACCGGTCCGGGTACGGCGGATACGGCCATGACCGCGGCCATCGGTACGGCGGCCGCTACGATCCGCCGTCGCGTCCCGGCTATCGCGATGCGTGGGGGTATGACGACGACCGCCCGCCCTCGGCCTGGCGCGGACGGAGCGAACGGCGGGTCCGTCATGACCATGATCGCGATTGCGGCTGTCCGGATGTTTATCTCTACGACCGCTGATCGACGCCAGGTGCGCCGGTAAGGTTAAATTGAAGGGTCCGGGGGGAATGAAGCCGCCCGGGTTTCACCCCTGCGGTGTAATCCGAACCCTTTTCTTTCCAGAGACTTAGGATGGCTCCAACACCGGAGCTGTCCCATGCGTATGCTTAACCTCGCGGCCGCAGCCGCCCTTCTGATCCTCGTCGCCGGCCCCGCGCTCGCGGGCGGCCCCACGGGCGGCGGGGGGCACCCCGGCGGCGGACGTCCGGGCTGCGGAGGCTGCGGTCATTCCGGCGGGGGCAGCCGGAACATCAACGTCAACGTCAATGCGAACGCCAGCGCCAGCGCGTCCGCCAGCGCTTCGGCCCGCTCCTATCTGAACGCCCGCGCCTACAGCGTCAGCGGCGTGCGCGGCGCCGTGGGCGGCGGCACGGTCTATGTCGGCGGCGGCTACGGCGGCGACGTCGGGGGCGGTTACTACGGCGGACCGGTCTACCATGAGACGGTCTATGAGGGCCGGGCCTGCGCCCCGGCGCCGTTCGGCTATGTGCTGGGCGGCTTCGGGCGGGACGAGCGCTACGCCCCCGTCTGCGGCAACCGGTACTATGAGGACGCCGACCGGGGCGGCCGCTACGGCTACAGCGAGCGCCGGGACAGCTACGAAGCGAGCCGGTACGAGGAAAGCCGGTATGAATCCCGCGAGGAATACAGCGCGTTCGAAGCCGGCGCCGTGTATCGCGACACCGGCCACGGCCGCCGGGAAGAGCGCTACGAGGACCGCGGCGGGAGCTACGACGTCGAATACGGCGCCCGCGAATACGACCGGGGCTATATGGACGGACGGCGCGATTGCGATTGCCGATCCGACGGACGGGATGGCCAGCCCTACTATCGCGAGCCGGAGCCCGCTCCGTACGGATATGGGCCGGAGCCCCTGCCCGCGCCGGTATATGAGGCGCCTCCCACCTATGAAGCGCCCCCCGTCTATGAGGCGCCCATGACGCCGAACCAGTATTACGGCATCGGCGGCGAGGCTCCGCCGCCCCGGCAGCGTTACAGCCAGGAACCCGGCGAGCGCGGCTAGGCGGCGCGCATCTCGGCGACGATGGCCGCGGCCGCCTGAGCCGGATCGGCGGCGCCGACCACGGGGCGGGCGACGACCAGATGGCTGGCGCCCGAACGCAGGGCGTCGGCGGGCGCGGCCACGCGCTGCTGGTCGCCCCTGTCGGCGCCGGCGGGACGCACGCCCGGGGTGACGATCAGGAAGTCGGGGCGTCCGGCGGCGACGGCGATCTCGCGCACGCGGGCGGCTTCCAGCGGACTGGAGACCACGCCGTCGACGCCGCAGTCCAGCGCCTGCCGCACCCGGCGCTCGACCAGATCCGACGCGGAGAAGCCGTAGCCCAGGTCTGACAGATCGGCGTCCGACAGGCTGGTCAGGACGGTGACGGCCAGCAATTTCGTGTCCGGGCCCGCGTCGTCGCGGCCCTTGACCGCGCCGCGCATCACCTGAGGCTCGGCATGGACGGTCAGCAGGTCGCAGCCGCCCTCGGCCACGGCGCGGGCCGCGCCTTCCACCTGGGCGCCGATGTCGTGCAGCTTCCAGTCCTGGAACACCTGTTTGCCCTCGGCCCGCAGGGCGTGGGCGAAGGCGACGCCGCCGGGGCGGGCCAGAAGCGTCAGCCCGACCTTGTAGAAGCTGACGGCGTCGCCCAGCCGGTCGACCATGGCCCGGGCTGCGTCGACGGAGGGCAGGTCCAGGCCGACGATCAGGCGGGGGTCGTTCATCGCAGCCGTCATGACGTCTCCGTTCCGACGCAAGGGGGTGGACGCGCGCGGTCGCGTCGGCCCTTATGCGTTCGATTCAATTGGGGGCGAGGTCAGCACATGGACGCGGTCGATCTGGGGGTCAACCTGTTCGTGGCCCTGTTCGCCCTGGTGGATCCGATCGGCAACATCCCGATCTTCGCCGCGGCCACGGCGGGGGCCAGCGTGCGCCAGCGGCTGTCCGTGTCGTTCCTGATCTGCCTGTTCGCCGCCGCCTTCCTGGCCTTCTTCTTCTTCACCGGCCTGGGGCTGCTGCAATTCTTCGGCATTTCGCTGGCCGCGTTCCGGATCGCGGGCGGCATACTGCTGCTGCTGCTGGGCCTCGACATGACGCGCGGGGACTTCCTCAAATCCTTCGCGGACAATGATTCGGGCAGCGATCCGGCGGATGTGCGGGGCTATGCGCGGCGGCGGTTCCAGCGGCTGGTGGTGCCCTTCGCCATGCCCCTGATGATCGGACCCGGCGCCATCTCGACCATCATCATCCAGGCCGGCGAGGCGTCCAAGATAGGCTATCAGGGTCAGGTCGCCGGCATGGCCGCCATCATCGCGGCCTGCGTGGCCACCTTCCTTTGCTTCGCCCTGACCGGGCCGATCAGCCGCATCCTCGGCGATATCGGCATGTCGATCATCGTGCGCGTGCTGGGCCTGATCCTGTGCGCCCTGGCGATCCAGTTCATCCTGCTGGGCCTGTCGGAAGCCATTCCGGGCATGATCTCGGGAGCGGTGACGACGCCGTATCCGACGAGCGGGCACTGACGATGGCCAGGGCCGCACAGACCGTCGCGGCATGGCTGGCGGACCAGACGCCGGATGTCCGGGGCGCGGTCGGGCGGTTGCGCGCGCTGGCGCTGGGCGCGGGCGAGGGCGTCACCGAACACGTCAAATGGAACGGACCCAGCTTCTGCATCGACGGGGACGACAGGATTACGGTGGGGATCGCGCCCAGGGGCGGGGTGCGCGCCATCCTGCATCGCGGCGTGAAGGCGAAGGATGCAACGGGTTTCAGCTTTCCGGACGACAGCGGCCTGATCCAGTGGGCGGCGGCGGATCGCGGCGTCATCACCTTCGCCGATGAGGAAGCGATTTCCGCCCACGCCGACGCCTTCGCGGCGATCTGCCGGCGCTGGTTCGAGGCGACGCGCTAGATCCGTTTCAGCCGCTTCGCGTGGCCGCCGACCATACCCAGCGCCACCCGATCCGGCAGGTGTTTGGCGAGGGCGGCGAGGATGTTGTTCATCACCCCCGGCGTGACCCTGGGCCGGTTGGCCTCGCAGGCGGCGTAGCCGACGCGGGCGACGTGGTCGGCCGTCTGCCACATCCAGGCGGGGTAGGCCGACGAGACCTGTTCGCGCGTGCCGTTGACGTCGTGGAACTCGGTCAGGGTGTAGCCGGGGCACAGGGCGGTGACGTGGACCCCGGTTCCGCGCAGCTCGAGGTGCAGGCCCTGGGACGCCTTGATCAGAAAGCTCTTGATCGGGCCATAGAGGGTGTCGCCGCCGGTGGCGGGCATCTGGCCGGCCAGGGAGGCGACGTTGAGGATGCGGCCGTAGCCGCGCTCGACCATGGCCGGGGCGAACAGCCGGGCCAGCTCGACGGGGGCGCCCAGCATGACGCGGATCATGGCGGCGTGGGCGGCCGGGTCGGTGTTGAGAAAACCCGCCGTGCGGCTGAAGCCGGCGTTGTTGACGAGGCCGTCGATGGACAGGCCCCGTTCCGCAACGGCGTCGAACAGGCGGCGCGGCGCGGCCGGGTCAGCGAGATCCCCGGTCAGGACGGTGGAGGCCGCTCCGGTGGGCGAGAGCTCGTCGGCGAGGGCGTGCAGCGGAGCCTCGCGGCGGGCCGTCAGCACCAGGTCCCAGCCATGCTCCGCATAGACGCGGGCCAGGGCCGAGCCGATGCCGGCGGACGCGCCCGTGACCAGCACGACCGGACGCGGCCGCGACGGCAGGCTCATGTCAGGCGGCGACCGGGCAGGAGGCGTGCGGCGCGAACGCCTTCAGCGAGGCCGGATCCTGATCCAGCAGGTCGGCGATGGTGATCTTCGACAGGGCCGCGCCGGCGGCCTCGTCGGCGGCGGTCAGGGCCTTGGCCACCTGACGGGGAATGTGTTCGCTGACCGGGCAGCCCTTGGCGCCCGCGGGCGGAGAGCCGAGATGGGCGCAGCCGTTGACGGCGCGCAGCACCGTCTCCAGCGAAATATCCTCGGGCCGGTGCAGCAACCAGGCCCCGCCGGAGGCGCCCGGACGGGTGGCGATCAGACCGGCCTTGGCCAGGAGGGCCGTCACGCGCCGCACGACGACGGGATTGGTCGGGATGGAGGCGGCCAGAACCGCGCTCGCCGCCGCGTCGGCGGACGAGAAGGCGCCCTTGTGGGCCAGAAAGGCCAGGGTGTGGGCGGCGACGGGAAAACGTTGGCTGTCTGACATGGTGCAGCCTCCAAGATAGGTGTTGCGAGGCTGTTTCACAAACCGGACATTTTCGCGGGCCGCGGTCGTCGGCCCTCCGGGACCTCCCGACCCGACGCGGCCAGGAACCTTCGCACCCGCAGCACGATTGAACCGGGGAATGAAAGGGCCTAAAGGCTCGCCGCTCTTTTGATGGGAACCGCGCTGTGCGGGGTCCCGGAGGAACTCTATGGCCGGGGCCTCTCCCCAAGGTGAAGACGGCGCCGGCGCCGCCGCCTCAAACTCCCAGACCCCTTCCGACAAGTCTGTCGCACCGGCCCATCCGCATCCCGCGGCGGCCGGCGAAGGCGGTCACGTCAAGGCCGGGAAGTGGGGGCTGATCATCGGCGCCATCGGCGTGGTGTTCGGCGACATCGGCACCAGCCCGCTCTACGCCATGCGCGAGGCCCTGCACCATTCGAGGAGCGGCGGGGCCGACGAGCTCGCCGTCCTCGGCGTGGTCTCCCTCGTGTTCTGGGCGCTGCTGCTCGTCGTGACCCTGAAATACGTCGTCTTCCTCATGAAGGCCGACAACAAGGGCGAGGGCGGCACCCTCGCGCTGATGGCTCTGGCCCAGCACGCCATCGGCCGCCGTTCGGGCCTGATCTTCATTCTCGGCGTTTGCGGCGCAGCCCTGTTCTACGGCGACGGCGTGATCACGCCCGCCATTTCCGTCGTGTCGGCGGTGGAAGGCCTCCGTGACGCGCCGGGCATGGGCGACGCGCTCATTCCGTACGTCGTGCCCATCGCCGCCGGCATCCTGATCGCCCTGTTCATGATCCAGTCGCGCGGCACCGCCAGCGTGGCGCGCTTCTTCGGCCCCCTGACCGCCGTGTGGTTCCTGATCCTCGCGGGCCTGGGCCTGTGGCACATCTTCGATGACGTCTCGATCCTGCGCGCCCTGTCGCCGCACTATGGCGTGCTGTTCCTCTTCGACAACGGCTTCCTCGGCTTCGTCATTCTCGGCAGCGTCTTCCTCGCCGTGACAGGCGCCGAGGCCCTCTATGCGGACATGGGCCATTTCGGAAAGGCGCCGATCCGCATGGGCTGGCTGTGGTTCGTCCTGCCGTGTCTGACCCTGAATTATCTGGGCCAGGGGGCCCTCGTTCTGGACAACCGCGCCGCCGTGGCCAATCCGTTCTGGATGATGGTCCCGGAGGTCGTCTACTGGCCGGTCCTGATCATGGCCACGATCGCCACCGTCATCGCCTCGCAGGCGGTCATCACCGGCGCCTTCTCGGTCACCCAGCAGGCGGTCCAGCTGGGCCTTCTGCCGCGTATCGACATCCGCAACACTTCTGAAAGCCAGGCGGGACAGATCTTCGTCCCTTCGGTCAACATGATGCTCATGGTCGGGGTGCTGGCCCTGCTGGTGACCTTCCAGACCTCCACCAACCTGGCCGCCGCCTACGGCATCGCCGTAACGGGCTCGATGTTCGTCGACAGCCTGCTGGCCTGGTTCATCGTCCGCAGACTGTGGAAGTGGAGCCTGCCCCTGTCGCTGGCCGCCATCAGCCCCCTGGTGGCGCTGGACCTGGTCTTCCTGACATCGAACATGCTGAAAATCCCGCAGGGGGCCTGGTTCCCGCTGGTGCTTGGCGCGGCCCTGGTCGTGCTGATGTGGACCTGGGTGCGCGGCACCCAGATCCTGTCCGAGAAGACGCGCAAGGACAGCCTGCCCCTGACCGACCTGATCGAGATGCTGCGCGCCCGCCCGCCGCACCGCGCGCCGGGCACGGCCATCTTCCTGACCAGCGATCCCGACGTCGCCCCGGTCGCCCTGATGCACAATCTCAAGCACAACAAGGTGCTGCACGAGAAGAACGTCATCCTGACCGTGCGCACCACCGACCGGCCGCGGGTGCCCGAGAACCAGCGGGTGTCGATCGAGCCGATCTCGGACGACTTCAAGAAGCTGACCATCAGCTACGGCTTCATGGAGCAGCCCAATGTGCCCAAGGCGCTGGGCGTGTGCCGCAAACAGGGTCTGAAGTTCGACATCATGTCGACCAGCTTCTTCCTCGGCCGCCGCTCGGTCATCGCCTCGGCGACCCAGGGCATGCCGCTGTGGCAGGACAGGCTGTTCATCTTCCTGACCCGCAACGCCGCCAATCCGACCGACTTCTTCCACATTCCGCCCGGACGGGTCGTCGAGCTCGGCGCCCAGGTGGCGGTGTGAGCCGCCCGCCCGAGCAGGGCCGCAGCTCGGCCGCCCGCGGCCGCCGCATGGCCGACAAGGCGCGCGCCGGAACCCGGCCGCCGCGCGCGCCGAAGGTCGAGGTGCGCGACGACAGCGCCGACATCGGCGTCGAGGCGAGGATCGCGGCGGGCGTCCTGCTGAACGCGGCGCTGGAAGGCCGCGGCGGGCTGGACGCCGCCCAGTCGTTCCGCGAGGTCTCCAGCCTGCCGGGGCCCGACCGGGCCTTCGCCCGCGCCGTGGCCATGGCGGCCCTGCGCCGGCTGGGCGAGATCGACCAGATTCTGGACCGCAAGCTGCAGAAGGGCCCGCCCCTGGCCGTGCGCACCATCCTGCGCGTGGCCCTGGCCCAGATGCTGATCCTCGAGACGCCCGCCTTCGCCGCGGTGTCGACGGCGGTGAAACTGGCCGAGCGCGAGCCGAAGACCCGGCCCTACAAGAACCTGGTCAACGCCGTCCTGCGCGGCATCGACCGCGAGGGCCCCGGCCTGACCACGGCCGAGAGCAATCTGCCCGAATGGCTGGCCGCCCGCTGGCGCGCCTCGTATGGCGAGCCAACCCTGATCGGCCTGGCCCTGGCCGCGCGCGAGGAGCCGGCGACGGACCTCAGCGTCAAGCCCGACGTCGATCCGGCGGCCGTGGCCGAGGCCGTCGAGGGCGAGGTCCTGCCGGGCGGGACCGTCCGCACCGGGATCCGGGGAGACGTCGCGACCTGGCCGGGATTCGAGGACGGCGTCTGGTGGGTCCAGGACGCGGCCGCCGCCGTGCCCGGACGCCTGTTGGCCCCGAAGGCGGGCGAGACGGTCATCGACCTGTGCGCCGCGCCGGGCGGCAAGACGCTGCAGCTGGCGGCCTCGGGCGCCAGCGTCGTGGCGCTGGACCGGTCCGCGGTGCGGCTGAAGCGGCTGGAAGAGAATCTGGCGCGCACGGGTCTGACCGCCGAGGTCGTGGCCACGCCCGCCGAGGACTGGGAGGACGATCGTACGTTCGACGCCGTCCTGCTGGACGCGCCTTGCACGGCGACGGGGACGTTCCGGCGCAACCCGGAAGTCCTGCGCGCCACCAAGCCCGCCGATGTGGCCAAGCTGGCCGACGTCCAGCACCGGCTGCTGGACGCCGCCGCCGGGCGGGTCAAGCCGGGCGGACGTCTGGTCTATTGCGTCTGCTCGCTGGAGCGCGAGGAGGGTGAGACCCAGATCATCGCCTTCCTGCGCCGCAACCCGGCCTTCAAAACGGCGGTCGCCGTCCCCGCGGAGATCGGCGCGCCCGACGAGGCCCTGACCCCTGAGGGCTGGCTGCGCATCCTGCCGTCGATGTGGGCGGAAAAGGGCGGCCTGGACGGCTTCTTCATCGCCCGACTGGACCGGGTCAGCTAGCCACGTCCATCACGACATAGCTGGGCGTGAATCGGGGCCTGAAGCCGAGGGTCTCGTAGAAGGCGATGGTGTCCGCGTGCCCGGCCCGGGCGTGCAGGAAGGCCGTGTCGCCGCGGTCGAGGATGCGACGGGTCACGGCGCGCATCAGCACGCCGGCGTAGCCCTCGCCGCGGTGGTCGGGATGGGTGCAGACGCCGCTGACCTCGCTGAAACCGTCGAGGGTCAGGCGCTCGCCGGCCATGGCGACCAGCCGCCCTTCGCGTCGAATGCCGATGAAGGGGCCCAGACGGTGGGTCTGCGAGAAAAAGGGCCCGGGCTGGGTCAGGGTCGCGAGCGCCAGCATCTCCGGGCCGTCATCGTCTGTCAGGGGCTCGAAGGCGATGTCGCGGCCGCCGGAAGCCACGCTCTGCGCCGTCATCTGCAGGCAGTCGATCCGGTCGACCTCGACCAGACCGCGCGGCACGACCGGGTTGGCCTCGAACAGGGCGAGCGGACCGGTCGCGCGGGCGAGAGCGACCCAGTCGGCGTCGTCGGCGCCGTCGCCGGCGGCGGCGAACAGGGCGAAGACCGGATCGAAGCGGCGCACCTCGCCCCGGGCCAGGGCTCGGGGCGCCTGCCGGGTCGTCAGGGCGTTCCAGACCGCGCGGTCGAGCGGATGGGGCGGGCTCATCGGCCCTGTCTAGCGCAAGCGCGACGGCGCGCCAGAGGGCGCGGTGCGCGGCGTCCGAAAGCCGCCGTCAGGCGCGCCAGAAGCCGACGATCTTCTTGACCTCGTCGACCACCGGATCAGCGATGGCGGCGGCGCGCGCGGCGCCGTCGGCGAGGACCCGATCGATCTCGGCGGGGTCCGCCATCAGGCGGCGCATCTCGGCCGTCACCGGCGCCATGGAGGCGACGGCGAGGTCGGCCAGCTTCGGCTTGAAGGCGCCGAACCCCTGACCGGCGAATTCCGCCAGCACGGCCTCGCGGCTCATGTCGGCCAGGGCGGCGTAGATGGTGACGAGGTTCTTCGCCTCGGCGCGGCCCTCGAGGCCCTCCAGGGTCTCGGGCAGGGCGTCGGGATCGGTGCGGGCCTTGCGGATCTTGGCGACGATCGCGTCGGCGTCGTCGGTCAGGTTGATGCGCGACTGGTCCGACGGGTCGGACTTGCTCATCTTGGCCGCGCCGTCGCGCAGGCTCATGACCCGCGGCGCCGGTCCCTGGGTCAGAGGTTCGGGCAGGGGGAAGAAGCCGGGCGCGTTGAAGTCGGTGTTGAATTTCTGGGCGATGTCGCGGGTCAGCTCGAGGTGCTGCTTCTGGTCCTCGCCGGTCGGCACCTCGGTGGCCTTGTACAGCAGGATGTCGGCGGCCTGGAGCACGGGGTAGGTGTAGAGGCCGACGGACGAGCGCTCCTTGTGCTTGCCCGACTTCTCCTTGAACTGGGTCATGCGGTCCAGCCAGCCGAGACGGGCGACGCAGTTCAGGATCCAGGCCAGTTCGGAATGGCCGCGCACGGCCGACTGGGGCCAGATGATCGAGCGCGACGGGTCGAGGCCGGACGCCAGATAGGCGGCGGCGATCTCGCGCGTCTGGGCGGTCAGCTTGTCCGGGTCCTGCCAGACGGTGATGGCGTGCAGGTCGGCGACGAACAGGAAACAGGGCGCGCCCGTATCCTGAAGCTGGGTGAACCGCTTCAGGGCGCCGAGATAGTTGCCCAGGTGCAGGGCGCCGGAGGCCTGGATGCCGCTGAGGACGCGGCGGGGGCCTTGGTAGGCGGGGACGGCGGGGGAGGCGTCGGTCATGTCGAGGCGCAATGCCCGACCGACGCCCGATCGGCAAGTCGTTACTTGGCCGTTCGACGCACCAGGCCCCTCACTTCGGCCATGGTGACCGCGCGGGTGGCGAAGGCCAGGGCCACATAGACCAGCCCGCCGAGGCCCGTCACGAGGATCAGGCTGATCTCCTTGGCGCCGTGCGACGAGCCGATCCCGGCGAGCAGGTCGGCGATCGGCGCCTCGTAATAGGGGCGGCCCAGCGAAGCCGCGGCGACCACGGCGCCGAGGCCGGCGCTGGCCAGAAGAATCCGGCCGAGACGGGAGATGGCCGCCTTGCCCGGTCTGTACAGGTCGCGGCGCCACAGACGGCTGCCCAGCAGCAGGGCGTTGACCCAGGCCGAGGCGCTGACGGCGGCGGCGATGCCCGCCACGCCCATGCCGAGGTTGAACAGGCCGATGGCGAGGACCGCATTCACCGCCACGGAAACAAGGGCGAAGGTCATGGGCGACCGGGTGTCCCTGCGGGCGAAGAAGGCCGGGGACAGGATGCGGATCAGGACGAAGGCCGGGACGCCCCAGCCGAACTGGAGCAGGACGCCCGCCGTGGCGCGCGCGTCGATGTCGAGGAAGGCGCCGCGCGTGAACAGGGCGTCGATGAGGAAATAGGGCATGGCCATGAGGGCGGCGGCGGCCGGCAGGGTCAGGGCCATGGACAGGATCATGGCCTCGTCCATGGAGGCCTGCTGCTGTTCCTTGTTTTCCGAGGCGACGGCGCGGGACAGGCGGGGCAGCAGGGCGATGCCGATCGCCACCCCGACGAGGCCGAGCGGCAGCTGGTACAGCCGGTCCGCCGTCGACAGCCAGGCCCGGCCGCCGTCGACCCAGCTGGACAGGTTCTGGCTGATGAAGACGTTGATCTGGGTCGCGGAGTTGCCGATCGCGGCCGGGATGGCCGTGATGATGATGGCCTTCACCGGCCCGGTCAGCCGCGGCAGGGACAGCCGCACATTGGCTCCGGCCTTGCGGACCGCCCACCAGCACAGCCCGGCCTGGGCCACGCCGGCGATCGCCACCGCCCAGGAGGCGGCGTAGGCGGCCTGGATCGGTCCGCCGGTGGCGGGCACGACGGCGGCCAGCATGATCAGGTTCAGCAGGATCGGATAGGCCCCCGAGACGATGAACCGTCCCCGCGCGTTCAGCACGCCGCTGAGCAGGGCCGCGACCGCCATACAGGGCAGATAGGGCATGGTGATCTGGGTCAGGACCACGGCCAGCTTGAACCGCACCGGATCATCGAGAAAGCCGGTGTTCATCACCGTCATGATCCACGGCATCGTCAGCTGGGCGAGGAGGGTCAGGCCCACGGTGATGGCGGCGATGACGGCCAGGGCGTCGGTGGCGACGCGGTCGGCGGCTTCCTGGCCTTCGGTTTCGAGCGTGCGCGCATAGGCCGGCACGAAGGCGGCGGCGAAGGCCCCCTCGGCGAAGATGCGCCGGAACAGATTGGGGAAGTTCAGGGCCGTGTAATAGGCGTCGGCCGCCGGTCCGACCGAGGCTCCGAGATAGCCGGTGATGACGGTGTCGCGAGCGAATCCGACGAAACGGCTGATCAGGGTCATGCCGCTGAAGATGGCGGAGGACCGCATCATGCCGCCGCCCTTGCCGGAGGTCGTTCCGGAGGCGGGCGGCTGAACGACCGGGTCGACCGTGGCTGTGGCCGAGGGAACCGAGGGCGCGGGCTCGATCGGTAGGGTCTGGTCGTCGGTCTTGCGGGCCATGTCAGCGCCTTAGCGTGGTTCCGGCGCGCGCGATACCGGCTCCTGCGCCGACCGGCGCCGGCCGACTTCGGAAACGTCGCGCAGGCTGGCGCGGACGGGAGCCGAGACGCCGCGGCCGGCGCGCTCGGTGAAGTCGAGCACGGTTTCCAGATCGGCGCGCAGGGCGTCCAGCTTCGGTCCGGGCTTCGGCTTCCTGCCCGCCGCGTCGGTGACGTAGAAGCTGTCGACCGCGCGCTCGCCGAAGCCGGCGATATGGGCCGACCGGATCGACAGGCGGTGGATGGCGAAAGCCCGGGCCAGGTCGGCCAGCAGGCCGGGGCGGTCGGCGCCCGAGACCTCGACCACGGCGGCGGTGGGGCTTTCGTCCAGATCGACCATGGCCGTGGGCCGCACGTCGAAGGCGGCGCGTCGCGCATTGGGCGGTGCGGCCGGGGGCGGGGCGGTGGGCACGCCGCCGCGCGCGGCCAGCTCCAGTCCCTCGATCAGACGGGTCAGGCGGCGCGGCTCGGCCTGGCCGTACGGGGCGCCGCCGCCGTCCTGAAGCTCGAACACGTCGAGCGCCGTGCCGTCCGTGGCGGTGGCCACCCGGGCGCCGACGACGTCGGCCCCGGCCGCCGCGAGGGCGTCGGCCAGGTCGACGAACAGGCCCGGGCGGTCGCGAGCGGCGACGGCGACGCGGGTGGCGGCGCGTTCCTCCTCGTCATCGGCCTCGACGGCGACGACCTGGACGGCGGCCCCGTCGGCGCGGGCGCGGGCCACCAGTTCGGGATAGTCGCCCAGCGGATCGGCGTCGGTCACGTCCTCGCCCCGGAAGACGGCCTCGGTGCGCTGGTAGAGGTCGCGGATGAGATTGCCCTTCCAGCCGTTCCAGACCCCCGGACCGACGGCGCGGATGTCCGCCACGGTCAGGATCAGCAGGGTGCGCAGCCGCTCGGGATCGCCGACCAGCCGGGTGAAGGCCCGCACTGTCGCCGGATCGGACACGTCGCGCTTCTGGGCGTAGTCGCTGAGCGCCAGGTGGTTGCGCACCAGCCAGACCACGAACTCGGTGCGGCGCGGGTCGAGGCCCAGCCGGTCGCAGGCGCGCCGCGCGGCGATGGCCCCGTCCTCCAGCTGGCCGCGGTCGCCCCCCTTGCCGACGTCGTGCAGCAGCAT
>Ga0233425_10004062_pt1 | contig 25233 bp, 19 predicted proteins | sample Watercolumn_Towu_2_FD_181712 | JGI IMG/M metagenome (GOLD analysis project Ga0233425, IMG submission 181712) | Freshwater microbial communities from Lake Towuti, South Sulawesi, Indonesia - Watercolumn_Towuti2014_140_MG | ecosystem: Environmental > Aquatic > Freshwater > Lake | place... | reverse complement strand
TAAAATGTTTCAGGAATCTTTTGTTCTTTGTTGAAGTTTGAGTGCAGAACAACAAGGTTTCCGCCTCTGAAATTAGGATGCCCTTCGCAGAAGTCTATGAAATGGTTGCCCCGCCCGATGCTCAGTTCATCTTCTGTGAGTATTCTTGCAAGCTCCTTGATGAAGCGGTCGCTGAAATCTATCCTTTCTGTTAAGAACGCGCACATTCCGCAGCCGGCATCAGCATTTAATATTCCCGGATTAAACGGCATTTTTGTGTCATAAACCCAGACGCTTCCATTAGGTATTTCATGTCTTTTTTCATTTTCAGGAAAAATAATTAATTTTTTCAGCCCTCTGGCAAGGTTTTCCGGCGGGCGGTAGAAATAACCGCCGTGGTTTATTAAGGTAAATCCTGTTTTGGATTCGGGTGTTAAGGAGTTCATTTAGGTTATTTTTTTATGCCCATTTATAAAGCTTTTCGAAAGTTAACCACTTTTGAGGGACTATTTAAAAAGGTGGGGCGTGGTAGGCTTCAGGGAATTATTCAATAGTTCTATTTTGCCTTGAAGCGCTTTCGGCGTTCATCTTCTTAACGGGTCTCTTACCAGTAGGGCATATCCGCCTGCTTCTCTTCCCGCAGGAAAATATTTTCTTGCTATTTCCCTTAAGTCATCAAGTGTGACTGCGCTCAGCCTTGCAAGATGCTCTCTCGGTGTTATGCCGTAGTCTTCTTCCATTTCAATGGCGTTCAGTATTCCTTGAGGAGTTTCAAATGAGCTTATTATGTCATAAAGCTCTGCTCGTTTTATGTTTTCAATGTGTGTCTTGTTAATGCCCTGTGAAGCCATTTTAATCTGCTTGAACAGCGCGTCTATTGCTTTTTCAACCTCTTTTGCAAGAACCCTCCCTGCCACCTCAATTATTCCCTGGTTGTCTGAGCCGTCATAATAGCTTTTTAGTCTGTAAGCCAGCCCCAGCTTTCTTCTTATGTGGCTGAATATTCTTGAATTTATCCTCTCTCCGAGAAGGTCATTAAGAATGCTTGCTGAATACATTTCAGGAGAGTGCATTGAGGGGGCGAGAAAGCACAATCTGATTTCTGCTGTGCTGAGCTCGGGGCGGTCCATGTCAACAAGGTCTGGGGCGGGCGCATAAATTGTTTTGCTGCATTTTAGCTGGGGCGCCGGAGTTGGGAGCCGCCTTAGGGTATTCCCCTGCTTTTTCGGGCCGAAATATTCAGCAATCATTCTTTCTATATTGTCTGGAAGCCCTCCCGCAATAAATAATTCTGCGTTTGAGGCATTAAATCCCGTTCTGCGGAACTGCCTTATATTTTCAGCAGTTAGGCTGCTGACTGCATCCTCTTTTCCAAATATCTCAATACAGAAAGGAGAATTTTTTCCAAAAATAAATTTTCTCAGCTGTCTTTCCTCGCTGTAGCCCGCCACTCCTTTGTAATCAGCAATCTCTCTTAGAACAGCCCGTTTTTCTTCTTCAAGCAGTTTTGTGTTAACTGCATGGATGAATGCCTGTTCTGAGACAAAATCAAGCCACAGCCCAATATCATCTTTAAGGCTTCCGGCAGTGAATCTTGTCTCGCAGAGAGTTGTTTCTGCATTGCATTCATGAAACCGGTCGATGATTTCACGGCATCTTCTTGCAGAATATTTTCCTCCCCCGCCGAGCATAAACAGGTGTTCATTAAGATGGGCGATGCCGTTCTGGCTTCTTCTTTCGTGGAGCGCTCCGCAATGAAACCTGAGCTTTCCTGCAAAAAGCCGGCTTGAAGTGCTTTTTATAAATGCCCTAAATCCATTGTCCAGCTCGAGTATTGTATGATTATTGTCGCGGACCCTCATCAATGCAGGAAGTGTGGGCGGTGTTATAAAGCTTGGCAGCCGAAAAATTTAAATACTACAATGTATTACGACGTCATACAATGGCGCTTGAAATTGTAAGTGTAAAGTTTGATTCAGGAATACTGAAAAAGATGGACAAAAGCATTAAAGAGAATGATTTTACTTCCAGAACAGAATTCATTAGAGATGCAGTAAGAGATAAACTGGCAGGGCTTTCAAGAGAAGAGGCAATAAACGAGTTCATGAAGCTGTACGGCAAGGCGAAGAAAAAAGTTAGTGATGAGGAGCTTGAAAAATCAGGCAATGAAGCAATAGAAAGAATAGCAAAAGAAAGAGGGTGGAAACATCAGTAAATTAAATCCTGAGGCTTTCTTACTTCAGCAATGTCTTTTAAGCTTTCCGCTCGCTTATCCTGTGATACGAAGACCGCTTCGTTTGATTTTGCAATAATAGCATGCAAAACATCTTTCTTTGGAATTTTCTTTCTTGGCTTAGTTTAGTTGCTTTTAGATAATCTTCTTCTGAAAAATCCGACAAAACCAAAATTTCTGTTAATTCTCATATAGAAAAATATAAAGTTTGAAATTCATCACTGGGCTAAAGCCCAGAGGTTTCTTTCAAAAGCTCGCCCTAAATTGGGCTTCAGTAAGGGAACTCTGCATTATATGAAGCAAAACGCTAAAGCCGATAAACCCTTTAAGTTATATCCTAATGTGATTAAACGGCTGGAAAAAGAGATATAGTATTAACTTATGAGTAGTAACAAAACCGAAAGCTTTATATAGGAGTATAACATACTACTTTACAAGATGAAGCAAAAGGTTAGTATTACAATAGAATCTGAAACAATCGATAAAATAGAAGATATAGTTGATTCTGGCTTATTTAGAAATAAGAGTCATTTTTTGGAATTTGCTTCAAATAAATTGCTTAAGGAGTATAAAGAAAAATGAACCAAGATTTGCTTTTAGAAACATTGGCAAGTGCAAATAGAATTTTATTTGATGATTCTCCAAGCGCTCAAAGTAGACTGCAAGCTCTAAAATCAAGAGCACTCGCTGAATTAGAGTCAGCTCACATTTTAATCTATCAACAGAGAGCTGAAAGGGCTATAAGGTCAGAAATAGCAAGTAGAGAAACTGAAGCTAAAAACAGAAAAGAAAAGTCAAAAAGGATTTCAAATTATAATCCCCTAGAAATCTCTAATGAATTTAGTAAAAGTAAACTTTTAGAAGATGAAAAACCAAGAGAAACTGCGCAAGGCGTTGCTGTAAGAAATTTATCATTTCAATTAGCTCAAAAAAATGCTCCTCAAGACCCAAGAGTTGTTAAATTTGGGCAAAGAGTAGACGAGCTTGAAAGACAAGGTCAAACTCGGACTTTGGAAGCACTATTAACTGCTGCTCACGATGTTTCATTAACCGCACCACATTCTGCTCAGGATTTCTTAACTACATTTGAACATATTCCTGAACAAGACTATACAGGTTATGCTACTTTAGTTTCTCATCTATTCAAAGACAGAACTGGTGGATTTAGTGGAAATCCTTTGTTAAGTAGATTGCAAATGATAGCACCAAGACACGATATAGACCCATTAGCTATTTTGAATAGTTCTAAAGAAGAAAGGGAACTGAATATATTTGAATCTAAAAGAGATAGAAATCCTTTATTTTTTAGTGAATCCAAGAAGGAGAGATATTCTTCTTTGAATAGCAAACTTATTGAGGATAGAGGGCAGAATAGTTTTGGTTTATCTTGGGAAGCAAGTCCTTTTGGATTATCACCTAAACAAGAAATACCTTTTTTCAGTATGGCAAGAATCGAAGCTTCTTTAGGTGGTCAGTTTGTTGATTATTCTCTTGATGCCAAATCCATTTTAAAAAATTGGAATGAAAATAGCGGTTTATTCAGCGAGGTTCAATCTGTTTATAGAGCATTAGGGAATGATATTGGAAGCCATTGGGTAAGGACTGCAGACGATTTGTTTAGACAAGATTGGTCTCTTGGAAGAGGATTTGCATTAAAATCAAGACCGCATTTAGTTGCTTATATTAAAGAATTAGGTTGGGATTTAAGCCAATTTGTTGAAGATTACAGGGCATTTGGTAAGCCTATTTTCAATGTTGCATCTTTTACGTCAAAATATGCTGCATTACCTCAAAAAAGAGTTCAATCTTTAGTTAGAAGATTCATCGACGGAAATGATGGAGACACATTAAAATCCCTTGTTCAGAATGATTTGCCTAAAGAATTAGTTGAAACAGTTAATGGCTTATTACCTGAAGATGTTTCAGACGAACATCTTGTAAGAGCATTTTCAAGAACTGCTGAGTTATATTCAAGGTGTAAAAGCAATAATGTTGCTGCTGAAATTGTCTCAAGAGGATTACGTAAAACACAAAAAACAGATGGTATCAATGATTACTTAGGGGGTATGAAGTCTGTTGATGACTTTGTAGCTCAATATATTGACTTTGCAAATGAACAAAGGAGACATACAAACCTCAATCTAAGTTTTAACGATGTAGAAGCACAGAACACATTAGAATTATATGTCACATTTTTAGGAAAGAATTTTACTCAATTTAGAAGGGATTTTGAAGAGGCTGGAACAGAATTGCAAAGACTTCCCGAAATTAGAGGAACATACTCAAAATTCTTCGATGAAGATAAATTGAGAGCAATTCTGAATTATGTTACAAAGAAAAGAAGTAAAGATTTATTGAACAACTTAGCAAGAACAAATTGTCCTAAAGGTATGTTAAGAGAGGTAACTCATAAATTAGATGCAAAGACAGGCAAAAAGGATGTTGTTGACATTTTAGTTGAATTAAACAAGTCTTATGACTTCCTGAGAAACATCGAAGCAACAGACATTCTATCAAGAAGAGTTGCAGAATTGCCACAAAATGCAGATTATAGGACTGTGATTGGCGCTGTTTCAGGAGCAAGAAAAGAATGTTATTCTACAATAATTGGCGAAGGTGTAGAAGTTCCTAAGGGATTAGAAGAGATGGTTGATAATATTGTTTTTGGTTATCATAAAAATACTGGCACAAGTTATGGAGTTGAAATTCAACCAGCTTTAAGATTTATTGCTTCAACCTATTTGAGAGAAGGAGCTGAAAGATGCTTCCAAGCAATACAAGGATTAGAACAAAACCAAAGATTAAGAACAGAATTAAAAAAGAAAGGAGTAGATATTGATACTTATGAAAAAGGAATACAAAGAAGATATCATCTTAGCACAAACGGAGATGAGTTTGCAAGAATAAAAGAAAGAGTTGATGCAGAAGTTAAGCAAGTTTATGATAGACTTGGGCAATTAGAGATTGAAGAAGATAAAGTTAAAGAAATTCAGGAATTAAGCCTTAGAGAACAATTTGAAGCTATTGAAAAACTGTTAGGAGCTTATGAATTTAATGATGAAAATAGGGGATTAAAATTAGAAATCAAAGGGCATATTCAAGTTGCAAGAAGTATGAATGGCTCAATCAAAGAAATGGAAGATGATGTTGATTTTTATGTCAGTCAAGACCCATTTGAAGCATTGCATATGGGGCAATATTTTGGTTCTTGTTTAAGTCTTGCAAAGAATCACGGCGGAATAAACGGATGGGCTGCTGTAGTTCAAACTATGGATTCAAATAAAAATGTAATCTATGCCAGAACATCAAATGGAAAGCATATTGGAAGAAATAGAACAGCATTAACAGATAGAGGAGTTTTATGCACTCGGTTCTATCAAAATGGAAATATGTTTATGGATGGTGCTTGGGTTGATTATTTAACTGATTTTGCAAATGAAGTTCAGCAAGATGTTATGATTCCAACCACTTTTGCACTTAGTGGAATGCAAAGTAAGTTAGAAAGTATGATGCAAGAAGGAAAGGTTGTTAAAGAGCATAGAACAGTAAATATTGCTCCTGCTTACTTCAGTGCATTCTATGGAGATGGAGTTCCAGCTACAAAACAAGAAGATGGAAATGTGTCTGTTAGTGCTGAAGTTTATATAATCAAACCTAAATTAAGACCCGTTCCTGTTGAAGACAATGTAATAGAAAATAATGGATTGTTTAAGAAACTTAGAATGTATTTCTCTAAATAGTATAGATGCCAATTGAAACTAATTATGTTAGCCGGCCCTATCGAGATGAGCATCCTCGAAACTTGGGACAAGTTTCAGAGCTGAGGCGAATACTCCTGATAGGGCGAGTAAAATCAGACTATTGTAAGGGCGGGGGGATGGCGCGCTATGAAAATTATAATTTCTCACATAATAGATAATTGGCCTTTACACTTAAATTTGGCTTTTGAGGAACCAGAATATGTTTTGATTCAATTATTTTAAAATATTTATTAAATAAAACTTCTGAATCTGTTAATTTTGAAAAGTATATTTTAATTCCAACTGGAGAAATTTTTAATTTTCCTTCGCCCATAAAATTTGAATCTCCACTAAAGGCGACCGAAAGATATTTTCCATGAGATTTTAACAGATGCGAGATTTCCTTTAAATATTGCGCTCTCGCATTTTCATCAATTATTTCAAGTAAACTGCCCAGAGCTAACGCAGTGGGCATTGCGAAAAAACAGAACATGGCTGATACCAACAGCGAAGGCAGTTTGCTCGAAAATTAATCGCAGTTCATTAGCAAGCTGAAGCGTACTGCGTTCACGCGATTAATTTTCGTTGTAAACTACCATCGGGCTAAAGCCCGAAGCGTTTTTTACGCGTTGGTAGTTTGCTCGAAAATTAATGTTCATCCGCAAGCTGAAGCGTACTACGTTCACGCGATTAATTTTCGTTGTAAATTTTCTATTTCAAGATTTTCGTATCTTCTTTTTAGCTCGCTGACAACCGATTCAGAATAAATAATGGCATCCTTATTCTTTAATATCTTCAGTATCAGCTCATACGCATATCTTCCAAGAGGATTTCCATGCTCGCTTATCCTTGCCTCATAAAAATCTCTCCAGATGCAGGTGTCTAAGTAATATTTTGCCATAAATTATGGCTGAAATCAGAATTAATAAATTTATCGACGATAAAATCGGAAAATCCGCGAGAATTTCGAAAGATTTTCGGAAGTTCTGGAGGATTTTCGGCAGATTTAAATATTCATTCTTTAAAATGGGGTGCATGGCATGGTTTACTGCGCTGGTTTCATTCATTTGGACAGCCATTGTATTTGTTTTTGCAAATCTGTTCTACTGGCTGAGCATCTTTTTTGTTATTCCGTTCAAGAACTTTGAGATATTGTGGGTGATTATTCCAGTATGGATTAACATGATTTTTTCTGATTTTTTTCAGGAGAAGAAAGGCACTTCAATAGGCAATGCGCTCAGCAACGGCGCGGTCATGCTCTGGGTTGGGATAGACTGGACAAGGTTTCTCGTAAGGGCGCTTTCGTCAGGAAAAGCTGTTTTTTCCTGGATTATTTTTCTTGATTTTTTTCTCTGCATTATTGCAGTTGTTTACAGCATAGTGATAATTTATCTTGGCGTGAGGTCAAAGCCTGTCGTTAAAAAGATTGCAAGGATAAGGGAGATTTCTTATGTGATGCTTGTCTTTTCTCCTGTGATTTACGGCATTGCGCAGGTTAGCTGGAAGTATGCCCTTGTCTCAATCGTTTTCTTCCCGGTTTTCTATCTTTTCTTTGAGATTCTTGACCGTTATCTGCCGGATGTTATTCCTGAGAATGAGATGTAGCAAAATCACAACATTTTTAATTATGCAATATAAATAAACCGAACTATATGTGGTGATTGTTGTGGCTGAAAGCATAATAACTGTAAAAAACCTGAAAAAAGTTTACAAGACGCATAAGCGGAAGGAGGGCCTGCTTAACGCTGTTAAGAGCCTGTTCTTTAGGAAGTATCAATATAAGCATGCTTTGAAAGGCATTTCGTTTGAAATCAAAAAAGGCGAGATAGTCGGCTTAATCGGGCCGAACGGCGCTGGAAAGTCAACAACAATCAAGACATTATCCGGCTTCTTATTTCCCTCCTCAGGCGAAGTAAAGGTTATGAATTACATTCCTTGGGAGGATAGAGAGGAATATGTAGCGCATTTAGGGGTAGTTCTCGGGCAGAAAGAGCAGTTATGGTGGGACCTGCCTGCAATAGACTCATTCTACCTTTCAAAAGACCTTTATGGAATACCTGATGCAGTGTTTAAGCGGAGGCTTAATTACATGATAACTCTGCTTGGGCTGAAAAAAGTTATGCACACTCCTGTAAGGGACATGAGCCTGGGGGAGAGGATGAAGTGCAAGCTTGTGGCTGCACTGCTTCACAATCCTGATGTTGTTCTTCTTGACGAGCCGAGCATCGGCTTGGATGTCGTGGCAAAAGAAAAATTCAGAAGATTCATACAAATAGTAAACAAAAGGTATGGAACGACATTCATAATAACAACGCATGACATGCAGGAGATAGAAAAGCTGTGCAAAGACATAATCATAATCAACCATGGCATAATAGTTTACAACGGCGCTCTTAAGGAGATAAAAAAGAGGTATCTTTCAAGCAAGTTTATTGATGTGAAGCTTGAGTCAAAAGGAAAGCCTTTCAAGCTGAAGCACTGCAAGGTTATTGAGCAGTCGGGCTATGAGCTCGGCATTGAGATTGACACCTCAAGAAAAAAGGTAAATGCGGTGATAGACTATCTGCTTTCAAAATATGATGTTGCAGACATAGTCATTTCAGACCCGCCAATTGAGGAAGTTATTCAGGAAATCTTTAAGAGCCGGGGTAAGCTTCATGAGAAAGTTTAAAATTCTTGCAAAAAACGGATTCAAGACGGCAATTGCTTACAGGGCCCACTTTTTTGTCGGGCTCATAAGGGTGCCGATAACTTTGCTTATTTATTATTATCTCTGGCGCTCGATATTTGGTTATGCCGGAGCAGAGGTGATAAAAGGGTATACTTTTGCGGACATGCTAAGCTATTATGCTGTTTCAATGATAGTTGGAATAATTGCGTATTGTGATGTTGATGAGTGGATATCCGGCGACATAAGGGCAGGCCTGGTTGTTGCAGATTTTTTAAGGCCTGTTTCATATATCTGGAATCTTTTTTCTGTTTTTTTCGGCCTGAGGGTGTTCGCATTTTTTGTGGAGGCGCTTCCGGCCCTTTTTATTGCTGTTTTTTTCATCCACACTTCTCTGCCGTCGCTTATAAATTCAGCCATGTTTATTGTTTCAGTAGCCCTTGCATATCTTTTGAATTACCTTATGAGCTTCTGCCTCGGCCTTGCTGCCTTTTGGTTTAATGAGGTTCACGGGCTGATAAAAGCAAAAAATGCATTAATGGCTTTTCTTGAGGGCTCGCTGATTCCGCTGGCCTTTTTTCCGTTATTTTTTCAGGGCATATCGCAGTTTCTTCCGTTTCAATACCTGCGGTTCATTCCTGTGAACATATTTCTTCAAAAATATTCACTGGCTGAAGCGCTGGCGCTTCTCGGAATTCAGGCAGTGTGGCTTGTTTTGTTTTATTTCATAGCGCAGTTCACATTCAAAAAGGCGTTCAAAAAATTTGCGGGGGCAGGGGTATGACCCGCGCACTGCTCACGCTGAAAGTGCTGAGAAAGGCTTCAGGAATGAATATGTCAAGGGAGATGGCATATAAATGGAACTTTTTCATAAAGATGGGCGCCACACTGCTTCAGGATTTTATAGGGCCGATAATTATTCTGTTGATTTATTCAACTACTTCAGGAATTCCTGGCTGGACATTTTATGAATTTCTGCTGTTTCAGGGGACATTGACGCTGGTGATGGGTGTGGGGCATTTTCTTTTTGTTGGAATACCTGTTGAAGTGATTCACAACATAAGGAATGGGACTTTTGACAAGTATCTTTTGAATCCGGTGAATGTTTTGGTGTATTTGACTGTTATTGCAATGGATTGGGATGGCCTGGCGCAGGTTTTTTCCGGAATAGTGCTGTTGGTTATTGCTTTTGCAAAGCTTAACATTGCGCTAATTTCATACGGCATGCTTGCTTATGCCATTCTTGTGCTTCTTGCATTTCTGTTTCAGTATGCCGTGATGATACTTGTGAGTGCGCTGGCATTTTTGATGATTCAGTCATGGGCATTGCTTGACTTGTTTTTCAAGCTTGCCGATTTGGCAAGATATCCGTCTAATGTTTACGGTTCAGGAGTGCAGTTCTTCATAACTTTCCTTTTTCCAGTATCAATATCTGCATTTTATCCCGCGCAGGCCCTGCTTAATGGATTTAATCTGCTGCCTGTGCTGAAGGTAGGGATTCCTGTAATCATCTTCTTTTTGTTTTCTTTATGGCTCTGGAAAGCAGCGATGAAAAAATATGCGAGTGCAGGCGGATAAATTCATTTAAGTTTGTATATACGCAAGATTTAAATATGTTTTTCAAACCTGAAATAACATGAGAATATCTTTAAGAAAGCGGGAAGAAGAGCCTGAATTTGAAGAAAATGATATTCCTGACCGTCCTTTTGAAGATTTTCTTGAATGAATAACTACATAAATCTGTGCATCTCTAAATATTCTCTTAAGCAGAACTTGCACATTGCCTCAATTTTTCCTCGTCTCGAGTTTTCCAATGCAGAGATATAGTCCGCTCTTTTTCTTGCAGAAATTGCTAAAGGCGAAATTCCTTGGTGCATCAACAGCCAGTTCAATAAAATCCTTCCAACTCTTCCGTTGCCGTCTATAAATGGGTGTATTATTTCAAACTGGGCATGAGACTGAAAAGCAACCTCAAAATCATCAATTTTTTTATATGCTGTTTTTATCCATCTCAGAAGCTTCTGCATTTTTTCCGGAACAAACAAATACGAGCTTGTTAGCACACTTCCGACATAATTCTGCACTTGTTTATACCTGCCAAGTGTCTCCTCGCCTTCTATGTTTTTATTGACAAGGAAGTGCAGATTGAATAAATCTTTTGAAGTTGGAATCTTCTTATAATTCTGCTCAAGATAGTTCCATGCGTTAAGCAGGTTTGTTGCCATATGCAGCTCTTTTTTTGTTTTTCCTTTTGGTGTTATGTCATTAAAAAGGAAATTGAAAGTATCTTTTGCTGTAAGTGTTGAGCCTTCTATTGCATTGCTGTTGGATATGAATATGCTGAGAAATCTTTCTTTTTCCTGCTGGCGTGAAACTGGGTCAAGAGAATGAACATATTGTTTATATTCTTCAGATGCATTTTTCATTTTTTCATGGTCCTGATATGATAATTGGTCGGCAGAATCATTAAGTATCCAGTCTTTGCCATAATATGATAGTTTCATGCACTCGAGCTCTTCCTTGCGGACCGGCCTTTTTTTCCCTATGTACTTGAGTGTTTTTTGTATCACTCGTTTTCCTTTTCTTATAGATTCAGCCAGGTAAAGATATTCTATTCCTTTGATTCTCTTTGTGACTATGGATACCATTTTACTGAGTTAACCACTACAATTATATAAATCTTTCGACTATTAAGGAGATTTATAGATTTTTATTTGAAAAGTTAACCACTACAATTAATCAATGCTTTCAACCCGCGGGTCTTTTGCAATTTCTTCAGCAACTCTTGGCGCCTTGTAATCACATGTCGCGCACACATCAAGAAGAGGATTCATCTCTTCATATATGTCGTCTATTGTTTTAGGCTTGCTGATGAACTGCGCTTAATTTTCGAGCAAACTGCCTTCGCTGTTGGTATCAGCCATGTTCTGTTTTTTCGCAATGCCCACTGCGTTAGCTCTGGGCAGTTTACATCACTGGACTCGCGGGCTGTTCTGAGCTGGTTTAATCTATACACTCTATGCTCTTCCAAAGCAACAAGAACTATATAAAGTTTGCATTCCATCGGTAGCTTTCAACTGTTTTTTAAACCATGCTTTTTTATTTTTCTCATCAGCGTTTCATATCTCAGCCTTATTTTGTGCGCTGTTTTATTTGAGTCAAAATCGTTTTCCTCAAGTTTTCTCTGAAGATAAATTTTTTCAAATTCTTCCTCTGCTTCTTTTAGTGTTATTTCTGAGTCGGGGAGCTCTTCTGCGATGTCTTTTGAAATCTGGGGCGTTGCATCATAGAATTTTTCTATTTTTTCCTGCCTGATGACTCCTTCATAGTTTTTTACGACTTCGCTTATTATGCCTTCAACTTCTTTCTGCTTGAGGTAATACGGCTTAAGCAGGTCTTTCCGTATTTTTTGTGATTTTTTCTTGCTTACAATCCGGTGGATGCTCCTCCTGTCAACTCCGGTCAGCCTTGCAACTTCTGAAATATTGCCGTGCTTGATGTTCAGCAGTTTTTCAAGAAATGTCTGCTTGAATTTTTTCTTTGCCTCCTTGAATGATAAGCTGAATTCAACGCTCATTCCGAGAAGCGGCGATTTTCTTATTTTGTCTGAGATTTCCCCTTTAATCTCGCTTATTCTTGCTCCTAAAAATCTTTTCATTGCATCGTCTATTGCCGGCTGGATTTTTGTTTCAAGGACTGTTTCAAGGCGTGTTTTTTCCATAACTTATTATGCCTTTTCTGTTCTTGCTAATATAGTTTGTTCACTATTGTATAATGGTAAGATAATTTAATAAACATTCTCTGAGATATTAAAGCATGGAATTTGATATTCACAAAAAAGAGAGGTCTCAGCCGAATTATTCTTCTGATGCTTTTCATTTTGCAAAGCGGTTTACGAAACGGATTTATGATGAGTTCGGCGCATTTCTGAAGGCTGTTGTCCTGTTCGGCTCGTCTGTACGGGGCCAGAGGTCTCCTGACAGCGACATTGACCTTCTTGTCATAGTTGATGACGCCACAATGCAGCTCGGGCCCGAGACTGCTGAGGCATACCGCATAATCGTTGAGAAGATAATTGCTGACATCTCAAAACGGCTTCATGTAACAACATTAAAGCTTACAACATTTTGGGAGTATATTCGCGCAAGCGACCCTGTCGGAATTAATATTCTGCGGGACGGAATATCTTTGATGGATACAGGTCTTTTTGACCCGCTTAAGGCGCTTCTTGTGCAGGGGCGGATAAGGCCTACCCCTGAGTCAATATGGTCTTATTTTATGAAGGCGCCGGGCTCTTTGAGAAGCGCCCAGTGGAATATTATCAGGGCAGTTTCAGACCTTTACTGGGCTGTTATGGATTCTGCGCACTCTGCTCTTATGTCTGAAGGGGCGGTTCCGCCTTCTCCTGAGCATGTTCCGGCGATGATTGCTGAAAAGCTCGCCAGGAAAGGCCTTGTTGGAAAGGAGTGCTCTGAAACCGCGGGCAATTTTTACCGGCTTATGAAAAAAATAGACCATCGCGAGCTCAGTGCTGTTACAGGCGCAGAGTATGACCGTTATTATAAGGATGCTGTTAAGTTTGTCAATGCAATGAAAAACATTGTGGATAAGCACAGGCTTAAAGAATAATTTTTTATACTGCTCTGTTTTTCTTGATTCATGCTCTTCTCAAAAGAAAAATTCGATTTCCTGAACAAGAAGGACAGGTCAAGAATAGGAAAAATAGACTGCGCAATACTGCCCCTTGTTGGCAGGATAAATTCTCTTGATGATTATTACACAACCTCAAGCTGTTCAGGCAGGATTGCAGTTATTGAAGCAGGGAGAAAGCCGGCAAAGTGGGTTTTTGTAAGCCATGAAAAAACAGCGCCGGAAAATATAATTGAAGCGCTAAGCTCGTATTCCGGCCAAAAAGAATTGTGGTTTAGGGTGGAGCCGATGATACTTCATGTGCGGTGCAGGTCTCTTGAGCGCGCCCAGAGTCTTGTTGATATTGCAAGGAGCATTGGCTTCAGGAGGTCGGGCATTCAGGCGACAGGGGCTAAGATTATGGTTGAAATTTCATCTTCTGAAATAATTGATGCACTAATATTCAAGGAAAAGGCTCTTGTTGACAGCAGTTATATTGCGCTTCTTGCTGAAGAGGCGGATAAAAAGCTTGAAGAAAGCCATAAAAAAATAAAAAAGTTAGCAGCCCTTATTTAGGTATAAGCGCGATTACTGTTGCTCCAAGCACGACAACCACAACGCCGAGTGCAGGAAGATACCACTCGCTTTCTCTAAGCTCGTCAAGTGTTGATGCCTGCTGTGCCTGCTGGACTATTGGCGATGCCGGCTGCTGCTGTGTTTTCTCAACCACAAAGCCGGTTTTCTTTTCATCCTGCTTTGGCGTGTCTTTTGTTGCAGATATTCTTTCGCACCCGCTTACTTCAAGCTCTGCTGTTTGTGTTTCTTCAAGGACGCCGTTTCTGTAAACTTTTATTGTGAACTCATATGTTTTTTCGTCAGCGCCGTCTGGAACATCAATGCTGAATGACTCTATGTTTTCTGCATCGTCATCGCTTCCTGATTCAAGGCTGAAGCTTTTCTGCTCGCTTATTCCGAGCTCGTCATTTTCTATTCTTATCTCTACATCATCCTCGTCTTCTGTTCCGATGTTTATTACTTTTACTTCTGCATCCGCGCTTCTTGAACAGCTTATTGCTGAAGGCGATATTTCTGCCTTGTCTATTATTATCTGGTGTGTTTCTTTTTCAACATTCAAATAAACAGTCCAGTCTATTTCATGGATTACATTGTCCTCGTCTTCGCCTTCTGCATGTATTTTTATTTCATATTTTTTCTCGTCAACTCTCATCGGGACATCAAACTCAATTGTGAACTTTTCATTGTCCTCGTTGTTTATGTCTTTTTCAGATGATTCTGCTTCAATGTCGTCCCCGTCATCTATGCTGTCAACGGTTATTTCTGCAAGAACATCTGCTATGTCTTTTTCGGAAAGAAGATTTTCTATGTCAATGTCAAGCTTTATTTTGCTTCCAGGCTCTGCCTTTTTTGATATGGTTTCTCCGTTGAGGACTGTGTCGCTTTTTCCGTCCACTTTTGCTTTCAGCTCTCTTATTTTAAGCGCTGAGTCCGGGTTTGCATAAACTGGAATGCTTAAGTTTACTTTGTCGCTTTCAAGCTTTATGTTGCCTATTTTGTGGCTTCCTGTGTCCTCGTTCTGCGGTATTGAAATGTTCAATATTCCGGTTATTTCGCTTCCTCTGCCGAGATAGCTTGTTGTTTCTGGCGATATTGTTGCATTGTATTTTTTGTCTATTTCAAGGTAAAGCCGTATTGAGCTTAAATCATAGTCTCCGCTGTTTTTTATTGTGAATGACGCTGTTGAATTTTTTCCGCGCACATCTCCCGCGATTGTTACCTGTGATGGGGATGAGGAAATTCCGTATGCGGGGCTTCTTACATTAAGCACGGCGGGCGCCTGTGAAAGCTGTCCGTTGTAGCTTATGTTTATTTTTCCTGAATAAACGCCCGCTCTTGCCTCTATGCTGTTCGGGGCCATTCTTATTGTTTTCTTCTCTCCTTTTCCGAGCTGGAATGCTGTTTCTGAAAGTGTTATGCTGTTTATTGTCTCAGCGCCGGTTAATGGGCTTATTGCAAGTGTTATGTTGAGCAGTGTGTTGCCGTTGTTTGTTATGTTGAGCATCCCTTCTGTTGCGCTGTTAAACTCTTTCAGCCAGCTCATTTCAGATGTCGCGAATGCTATTGACTCGTTTTTTCCCTCAATGTTAAGTGTTATTGCAGAGGAAATGCTTTTATTCTGATATTTTGCTGTTATTATTCCTGTATATTCGCCTCTGCTTGCGTTTGCCGGAATTGTGTATGCAATGCTTGCATTTTTCTTTTCTCCGGTCAGTAATTGCATTTCTGCTGTGCCAAGCTGTGCATTTATTGCCTCGCTTCCTTTTGTAAGATTGCTTATGTTAAGCTTGACAGCCAGGTCTGCACTGCCTGTGTTTGAAATTGTTATGTAGCTCTGTGATGTTGTTTCTGCCTGCATTGCCGAGCTTGAGGTGTGCTCAAAAGCAATGTTTCCTTCCGGCTCTGTGACTGTGAGCGCCAGCGGTGCCGTGCTTGTTTTTCCGCCGTAGGAAATGTTTACTGCTCCTGCATAGCTTCCTTCAGGAGCTGTTTTTGGGGCATTTATTGTGAAGCCGATTCTTTCAGAGCTTCCTGCTTCAAGTTTTGCGCTTGTTTTGTTTAGAATGGGTGTTATTGCAAATCCTTCTTTGCCGAAGCTTGACATGCTTATTGTCATGTTTCCTGTATTGACATTGCCCGTATTTGTAATCTGGAATGATGATGAAAGGTTTCTTCCTTTCATTACTGCTGTTGAATTGTCATAAGCTATTGTTGCATTTTCTTTTCTTTCTGCCACTCTTGCAGAAATTCCTTTTGTTTCTGTATCCTGCGGTGCATAGGCGACAATAAAGTTTCCTGAATAATTTCCTAATGCCTGTGTTCTTGACGGCCAGACAACCGCCTTAATCTGTTTTGTTTCGCCTGTGCTTAATGAGCTGATTACTGTCTGGTTGAGTGTAAACCCAAGATATTCAACAGGAGAGCATTCTGTGCAGTTTACAGAGTAAGGAGCAATTTCAAACATTCCTAAAGGCACTGTTCCCGTGTTCCTTAATGTTATCGGCACTGTTGCGTTCTCGCCTTGTATTACTGCCGGCGGTGTGAACTCAATTTGAAGCTCTCTTCTCGCCTCTCCGACATTAACGCTGAACTGCTGGCTTTTGCTTGTTCCTGCATAGCTTGCTGTGAAGTTTCCGTTGTAATTTCCTGCAGGTGCATTTTTTGCCGGCGTGAATGAAACAGAAATATTTTTTGCCTCGCCTATTTTAAGCAGGCTTATTGCGGATGGATTTATTGAAGAAGGAATTGCGCTTCCGTTAAGTGAAAGCCCGCTGATGCTCATTCCCACATTTGTCAGATTGACATTTCCGTTGTTTGCCGCGGTGAAATTTACTGTTGTTGAGTTGCCCTGCATTACAGAAATCTGCTGGGGCGCGCTGATTATCACGCTTTCATCGCTTCTTGCAACCTCCATTTCAACTGCCTGTGTTTTTGAATAATTAAGATAAGCCAATGTTATGTAGCCGGTGTAGATTCCTTCTGGCTGGCCTGCAGGAACATTGAATGTTAAATATATTGTGTCATTTTCGCTTATGTTCAGCTTTGTATAATTCTTGCTCAGCGTTCCTTCTGGAAGGACTGCTGTGCCGTGCATAAATGCAGATGCGGTTATTGTTACATTATTGCTGTCTTTTATGTGCCTGTTTCCTGTGTTGCTTAATTTTATTGTGCTTGTTCCCGTATCTCCTTGTATGATTCTTGCAGGGGCATAATTAAGTGTTACATCATAGTTTTCTGCAGAGTTTATGTCGCACATTTTGTTTGCTTCAATGAAATATCCTTTTCCAGGGATTAGTGTTGTTGTTTTTGTCTGGGCGCCTTGTGCATTCATTTCTGTTATGTTTTTTATGCTGCAGTTGTTGTAGAATATGCTTGCGCTTAATGGCGTGTAAGGCGCTCCTATGAGGTGTTTTCCTGGCTGGATTGTTTCATTAAATGAATTGTATGCTGTGAGATTGTCTGCAGGGTCAAAACTGCATTTTTGGGTTGAATAAAGAATATATCCTTTCCCATAATTGAGAACAGTTGCATCAGTATAGCTGTCTGTTGCACTATTATATTCTTTTATTGAGCCGGCAACAACTCCCGCACATCCCTGTACAAAATCATTTTTTTCTATTGGCTCAACATACGGGATTGAAATCTGGTTCCATCCCGCATTTATTGATATGTTTTTGTTTGCCGCATATGCAAATGCGGGCAGAAATACTAATAAGCTGAGAACTAAAAGACAAATTTTAGCCAGTTTCATCAAATTCCCCTCCAAAGTATTATTATTGGATAGTGGTATTCATGTTTGTTTATAAAGATTTCTGAAAGGCATAACAACTTTTATAAACTAATTATTCGGTGGTTTTTTCAATGGTGTCCGGAGAGCTTGTAAAGTATGTTCAGGAATATCACTCAAAAGGATACAGTTTAGCGACTCTCAGGGATTTTCTGATAAATCAGGGGTATGCTGAAGAAGATGTTAATTCAGCAATCCATTCAGCATATTCTCTTGAGCATATTCCGAAAAGCCGGCTTTTTATTATTATTTCAATAATGGCGACAATAATTATTCTGGCGTCATTTTTTTTCATGGCATCCTCTTATTTCGCAGAGGAGACAGAGGTAATCAGCTTGAAAACTTATGCTAGTGCAGAAGAAGCGCATAAAGGCGGGCCTTTCAGCTTTAAGGTTGTTCTGGATAATATTGGGTCAAAAAAAGATTTTCCTGTTGCTGTTCATTATGAGCTTATAAAAGGCGGTGTTGTTGAGCTGTCGGGCGATGAAAAGACAAGCTCTGAGAGAGGAGAAATAATTTATACAATTGTTCCAAAGCATCTCGGTGAATATACTGTTAAAACAACTGTTTCTTACGGCGAATTCGTGAACGAGGATTTTTTCACATTCAGCGCTCTTCCATTGTGCGGAGACAAAGTCTGTGATGAGAATGAGGTCTGCACCGCAGACTGTGCAGGAGAGCTTTGCGGAGACGGAGTTTGTTCTGCCGGGGAGCAGTGCGAAAAGGACTGCGTGGTTAAGTGCGGTGATGGTGTCTGCAGTTCAGGTGAAAGTTGTGCTGAGGACTGCCCTGTCTGCGGAGACGGCGTCTGCGGAAAAAATGAGGAGTGCGCCTCTGACTGCCTGAACAGGCTCTGTGGAAACGGCGCCTGCGATGAAGGCGAGACTTACCTTAACTGCATTGACGACTGCGAGGTTCCGAAAACGGCGTGCGGAAATAATATTTGCGAGCAGTCTGAGTCAACGAAAAGCTGTCCTGCTGACTGCAGGTATGACACGGGCATTAATTCAATGTCTGCTGCACAGGTTAGAATTTATGTTCCGCAGAAGCTTTTGGAAATCGGAGATAAAGAAACGGCAAAAGAATGCCTCTCTGCAGTTGAGCAGGTCATAAAAGACGAGTGCTTTAAGGCGCTCTCAAAAGCAATGAACGCATCTGCGTACTGCAATTACATAAATACCGCGGGCTTGAAAGATGAATGCATCATCACCTATGTTTACAAGACAAATGATTATGAAAAGTGTGGCGAGATAACAGATGATTTTGTGAGAAAGAATTGTGAGTATTTGAAGAATTATAATCAGGCGTACACAGCTCCGAAGCCGCTTCAGTAGGCGCATAAAAGAAAAGTATATAAACAGGCAATCCAAAAAATGACAAGACATCATATGAAAAAAAGAGGCCAGGTGACGCTCTTTGTGGTAGTTGGAATTTTGATAGTGGTTATTGCATCTATTTTTGCCTTCACTTTTTCCCAGAGCGGGCTGAAGCGCAATAAGGCTCTTTCTGACAGCGTGCCCGAAAAATTTTCTCCTGTAAAAAATTTTGTTGAGTCATGCATAAGCAGTTCCGGAGAAAGGGCTGTGAGAATGCTCAGCGAGCGCGGGGGCTATATTTTCAGCAGGGATTATCCCATGATTTCTGTGTACGGCCTTGCCCCGAGTTTTGACACGCCTTCTGATGCTGATTCTTTTTTTGTCCACGCATTCAGCAATGAAATAATTATTCCCGAGCTTGCGGTTCCTTACTGGCATTATCTTGCAACAGACAATTCAGCGGGTTCTTTGAGGTTTGCGAGCAGGATGCCTGCGCTGAAAAGCAGTTTTGACAACGGCAGGGACAGGATTGGCGATAATTCTGTTGAGGCGCAGATAGACCGTTATGTAAGCCAGAAGCTTCTTGAGTGCCTTGATGATTTCAAGCCATTTAAAGAGCGGGGCATGTTGATTGAGCCTGCTGGGAGCGTGCCTGAGCCGACAACTTATGTAAGAGAAAATGATGTTCTGATAAATGTGCATTATCCTGTTCTCGTTAACATTTCAGGAGACAGCGAGCTGATTGAAAACTTTTATTCTGAAATACCTGCCCGGCTTGAGAAGGTTTATGAAATTGCAAGGATGATAACAAATACAGAAATAAAACAGCATTTTCTTGAAAATAATATTTTGAACCTGATGGCTCTGGAGTCAAGTGTTGATTCTCCGCTTCTTCCTCCGATGACTGATTTTACATTTGAGTTTGGAAGCCCGGGCAACAGCTGGCAGGCTCAGGCAGTAAAGCAGAACATGAAATCTTTGCTTTTATTTACGAGTTTGATGCAGGTTGAGGGCGCTAATAATTATCAAAGGATACTTGTTGCGCCTGATGACGCTTCTTTTGAGACAAGGCAGAAGGTTTATGACAACATGATACTGCCTGTTCTTGCTGAATATTACGGCTATAAGGACATTGCTGAAAAAAATGACATCGGCGCAATGAAAGTGTTTTTTAAATATTTTGACTGGTGGGATATTTACTTTAATGTGAATGATGAGAACGGCGTGATAAGGCCGAAAACAGTCGGGCTTGATTTTGATATGCTTAAAATCGGCTTTCAGAAATACGAGACAATTTATGATGTTTCCTGGCCTGTTCTTGTGACTGTTGTTGATACTGCTTCATTTAATGGAAAAGGTCTTTCTTTTAACTTCGGGCTTGAGGGGAATATACGGGATAACGGAGGCAATTTATCTTCTTCAGCCAGCCTGCCAGATATAACTGCTGATGCAAGAGCTCCTTCAATCTGCAATGAGAATGGCAAGGAAATTGAAGTGAAAGTTTATGATGACACCTGCACATCAAGGAATTCCTGTAATCCTGTTGAGGGCGCTTACATTCTGCTTGTTGTTTCAGGTGAAGAAGTTTCAAAATCCTGCCCTCTTGGAGTTACAGGAGCTGGTGGCGCTCTCAAGGCAAAAGTTCCGCTCGGAGTTCTCGGCGGAATGATAAAGGCAGTAAAGCCGGATTATCTTTCTGAGTTTGTGGTGTTTGAGCCTGCGGGTGATGTTTACACTATAAAAGGCATGCGCCCGATAAGAAAGATAAATGTTCAGGTGATGAAGAAAACTCTTTCAAAAGCAAACGGCGTTTGGAATGTGTTTGACCCTGTTCCAAAGCCCCTTGATGCAGGAGAGGAAGCTGTTGTAACAATGACGAGGATAGAAAACGCTTTTGAGGAGGAAAAGTTTTCATCCATGGCGCAGGTGAGCGCGCAGGAGCCGTTGTTTGAGACAAATTTTGTTTCAGGAACTTATGCTATTGAGGCAGTGCTTATGGGGCCTGCTTCTCAGGACTTTCAGGACAGCCTTAGTTCTGCGCTTGACAGCGTGAATGACATTGGTGTTAATACGGCAATGACTGCTGAAGAGAAGGATGATGCAATTAAGTCATTAAAAAGCTTTACAGGAGAACTGATGTCCGCAAAGGGCGGTGCGAGGTTCGGCGGAAATCAGGGCTCGCCCGGCGACCAGATAATTTTTTCAAAGGCAGTGCTGGACGGCGCCTCAACAATAACAATATATGTTTTAGAACTTAAAGATTTAAATATTGCAGACCCTGCTGATATGATGGCGACAGAGCTTAGGGAGCTTACAAGAAGATACAAAAACGAGCTCATTCCGGAAGTAAGCTGATGAAACGAACAACAATTGCACTGATGATTATTTTCGCAGTTATATCCATGCCTTTTGCAGAAGCTGTTGTAATGTCCGGAGACGGCTATGGAAAGGACAATAGGCAGGGAATGGTGAGAAGCCGGGATGATCTTTCGTTGAGGGTGCAGGTTCTTGGCGTCCAGCCGTCTGCAGGCGACATAAAATACCGGCCGGTTGTTGGAGCGCCTGTGCAGTTTGAGTCGTGCACTGATGAGTTCTGCATGCTTCTCCTAAGGAAGCAGTCTTTTGAGTCAAGGCCTTATGAGTATCCGGTTAGGTATGAAGGCGGCGGTGAACGAAAAGATATTATTATTTCTGTTTATCCTGATGTCGCCGGCGCCGAGGTTAATGGCGTTTCAGTTGACCGTGAGATTGTCGGCTTGGATAATACGATAAAGTTTTCTGCTGATGTTTCTGACACGAGCTGTCTTCACGCGGGCTGTGCAGGCAAATGTTCTGGAATAAAGCAGGTGAATATTTATGAAGGCGATATGAATCATAAAGTCGGCGAGATTGGCGTTTTTTCAGATGAGTGCAGTGCAAAAGCTGAAAAAACATTTCCTGTTTCATCGCTTGTGAAGGAGGGCGGGCAGAAGAATTTTATTTTTGAGGCGGTTGACAATTTCGGAAATCCTGCAGTGGCGACAAAAACTTTGCTTGTTGATGTTGATGACACTCCTCCTGTCCTGAATACTGAGTCGTTTTCTCTTACTAAAGACGGCAGGGATATTTCTTTTTATAACAAGCCTGTTGCAAATGTTGTTGTCTCATTTCCGCTTAATGATGAGTTTTCCTCAATGAGCGCCGGCCTTTCTGCGCTTAATCCTTCTTTGAGAACTGTCCAGATGGACTGCAATGAGATTGTCTGTTCAAAGGCGATAACTCTTAATCTCGGCGCAGAATCCAGCCGGAGAAATGCTCTTGAGATTTCTGTAACTCTTACTGATGAGTTCGGAAATTCTGAGGTTTACACTCTCTCAAAAGATGTTGAGATTGATGTGGAAGGCCCCGAAGTCAGAAGAGTATCCTCAACCCAGCCGAGTATGGAAAGAAATCTTGGCTACGGGCCCAAAACAAATCTGATTGTTGAGATGCGCGACAGCGGTGCGGGTGTTGCCGGCGCAAATATTTATGCTGATTTTTCGGAGATAAACCCTGCTTTTCCTTCTGTGAAAGCGGTCAGCTGTATTGACAGCAAGTGTAATTTTACTGCAGTTCCGATAGTCAATGAGGGGGTTAAGTCAATAAAAATACTTGGAATGTCTTCTGATGATATTGGCAATGTGATGGGTGCTGATTACCCTGTTTCATTGTATGTTGACAAGACAATAAATAATAATGTTAATATTGAGTTTGCCGGATTTGAGGAAACTGATATTGGGGATGAAAATGCCGGCTATCCGACAAGGGGTGACAAGCTTGTTATAAGCGCACTGCTGAATGAGCCGGTTGATATTTTTGCTTACGGTGATTTTTCCTCAATAAATGAGGAGGGAAAAATTGAGGGGCGGTGCAGGGGGGGCAGTAAGCCGTCAGGATGGAGGCCGGAAATACCTGAGGAGCGGTTAAGCGCTGGCAGGAGTGAACTTTCCGCCGGCCAGATAAGGTGTGAGTGGGAGGTTGAGGTTACGAAGTCCGGAAGTGTTATTGACGGCTCTGTTGAATTGTTTTTTGAGGACCCTTTCGGCAATTCTTTTTCTCAAATTGTCCCCATTCCTAATATTTATGGTGTTGATGAGGAGGAATCCCCTAATTATTGGAGCAGCAAAGTTAAGTGTTCTCCGAGCTATCTTGACAGGCAGGTCGGCGAGCTGATGGAACAGCAGATGTTCTGCTCTGTTTTTCTCTCTCCTCTTTCACAGAACCAGCAGATAATGGGCATTGAGCTTGATGATTGTGAGGATGAGGATAATTTTGTTGATGACGCAGTGCTTAATAATGCTTACGGCCAGTATCCTTATATTGCGCTCACATTCAAGAGTGATGAGTATGAAACTAATCTGATTGACATAAACTGCATGCTGAACATACTGACCCGCGTCGGCTATGACATTAAAACAAATGAGGAGCATGAAGTTGTTAATATTCCTGTTGAATTGTTTAATAATCCTTTCAGCATGCCTGATGATGCTGTGATAAATAAGATAAACGGTATAAGGGATAAGTGGGGCGCAAGGATAGGTGATGTGATAAGGTGGCTTAATGTTCTTCAAAGGCTTGCGACAAGGCTGTGCAGGATAATGGGTGTTTTGCAGAAGATGAAGGTTGGCTCAATTCTCGGAGCCAAGGCGGTTCCTGACGCAACTGGCGGTGCAGGGGTGAGGATGATAACTGATATTGGCTCAACTGCTCCTGCTGAGGCGAACAGGCAGGCGTCTAACAAGTTTTGTGACTGGGTTAACTGCCAGCCGTTGAATAATAAGAAGGGCGCCTGGAAGTTCATTAACAATAAGGGCTTTCTTGATGAGATTTATGAGCCGATGATAAATAATAATGTTCTTGGCGGAAGATTTCTTGATAATGCTGGTGTTCCGAGGAGTGATTATGTTGATATAAAGAATAATTACATTCTTTCTGCGCTGTCTTTCTGTATTCCGGGCATTGTCCAGAATCTTGAGAAATACCGCCAGATACAGTGCTTTTACGGCTACTGCCTTCAGGACATAAGTGTTGATGCAGGCATTCCTGCTTCTATCTGCGAGAAGCAGAAGGCGTATAATGAGTGCATGTTTTTCATAACGCCGATATTTAAGGTTATTCCGTGGATGAGTTTTATTGACACCTGGTCAAACAGGATAAAGAATGCCATTTCTGACCCTTTTGCAATGATTGGCGTCGTGTTCAACATAATGTGCCCGTCTTACGACCAGATTGGCTGGGGTGTGTGCAGGTTTGTCAACATAGTTAACATAGCTATTGATGCTTATGATGATATCAGGAATATTATTGAGGAGTTTAAGGGCTTCAGCAACGACTTCTGCAAAGACCTCGGCGACAGCCCAAGGAGCAGTTAAAGATGAAAACTAAAAAAACAAGCCTAACAAAAATTGCAGTAATTGCGCTTATGATTGTGATAGTTGCTAATCCTGCGAGTTCTACCAATCCCGGGGGAACATCACCACTGGCGCCAGCAACTCCTACTTCGTCACCGGATACGCCAAGTTCAAGTTCATATACTCCTGGCAGTATTTCAGGGAGTGATAAAGTAACTGATTCCGAATTTGATGCCTATGTAACCGAAAATAAAGGAAGAGAGTTAACTGGTTTTTCTCCAAGCAAAAAGTCTGATGAAAGTATAGGCCTTTCTGAAAATCAGAAGTTGGTAGCATATACCTCAGTAAGCAATCAAGATGAAAAAAATGTAGTTTTATATGAAAAATCAGGTAGTGACTGGGCACCCAAAAGGTATTTTTTAGAGGTGCCTGCTGATGATGTTGAAAACGACATTTTAAGCGGAAGAGACTATGTAGACAGAAGAAATAATAATAATAATCTTAAAGGAATACAATTTAGGCCAACAACCAGGATAAAAGTGAATAATGTGGAGAGTTCTGCCGAATCTGATTCATCTGACGGCGTAAAACCGCTTAACAAAGCGCAACAAGATGCTTGGATTCGCGGTACTCTCAACCAACAAAGTACTGAAACAACTTCCAGCAAAAAAACAGCCAAACCTGAAAAGAAACCAGATTTAATTATTTCTACTGGTAGTTCAAAAGTAGACGGTTATCTCATGGATGTGTCATATGGCGGTCTTCATCCAGTAATCAAAAAAAATCCTGATACACTGACCAGTGAAGATACGCTTCAGAGCACTCTCGCCACCTACACCCCTTCTGGTTCTTCCACTAAATATTATTACCTTTCTGATGGCAAGGGTGTTAGGCTGGTTGATGAGGCTTCTTTGAAGACTATGGCTTCTTGGGAGA
>Ga0233425_10004061_pt1 | contig 25238 bp, 26 predicted proteins | sample Watercolumn_Towu_2_FD_181712 | JGI IMG/M metagenome (GOLD analysis project Ga0233425, IMG submission 181712) | Freshwater microbial communities from Lake Towuti, South Sulawesi, Indonesia - Watercolumn_Towuti2014_140_MG | ecosystem: Environmental > Aquatic > Freshwater > Lake | place... | reverse complement strand
ACGCCCGCATCGGCCAGCACGGCGGCCGCGTCGTCGGCCAGGGCCTCATAGGTGATGGGGCCGGGCAGGTCGCCCGTGCGGCCGTGACCCCGCTGGTCCACCAGGATCAGGGGCCGGCCGCTCAGGCGATCGGTCAGCGGCTTCATCGCGTCGATCGACATGAAGGCGCCGTGCAGCACCAGCACGGGCGTCTTGCCCGAGGTCAGGTCGCCGATCACCTGATACCGGATCTGGCCGCCCTCGACGGCGGCGGAGCGATCGACCGCCGGGGCCGCGGCGGCCGCGGCGGGCGCGGGAGTCTGGGCCGCGGCGGGCGTCGCCCCCGCCATGGCCAGGACGGCGCCGGCCGCCAGAACGGCGAAGCGGCGGGAAGGCAGTCGGATCATCGGATTCTCTCCTTCTTCTTCAAATTTCTGACGCGGTCGCCGCCGTCGTCACGGCGCGAACATGCGCCGCCAGCTTGTCGAGGCTGCCGGTCCAGCCGGCCTCCATGCCGCTCAGCGGGCCGATGGCGTCCTCGCGGGCCTCCACGACCACGGCCTGGAAGCGCAGGAGGGTGCGCCCGTCGATCTCCTCGAACTCCGCGGTGTGTTCGACCTCGAACCAGGTCGAACCATCGGCCAGTCTGATCCATGTCCGCATGACGAGACGCCGGGGCTCGTCCAGTTCGATGAACCGGCCGTCGAACGGGTGGTCGGTCCCGTCCGGCCCCCGCATCACCATGTGAATGGCCCCGCCGGGGCGGACGTCCATCCGGACCACGGGCGTGGCGAAATGCTCGGGGCCGAACCACACACCGACATGGGCCGGGTCGGTCCACATCTTCCACATCAGGGCGCGCGGGGCGTCGAACTCGCGCACGATGCCGAGCCGGGTCAGATGGTCCGGGATGGAGGCGGCGACGGTCATGTCGCCGCTTTCCGGCGGAACGGGAACACGGCCCTGAAACCCTCATCCCGCAGCCACAGGCCGCCCCACATGAACAGCCCCAGATAGAGGCTGAACAGCTGGTGGCTGAACAGCGGGCTGCCGGCGCGGATCTGGGTGGCCATGGCGCCGCCCAGCAGACCCATGAACAGCACCCCGCCCAGCACGTTCGTCCGCGGATGGAGGTACAGCACGAGGCAGGTCAGTTCGACGAGTCCGATGGCGAAGGCGTATCCCGGGGGCCATCCCAGGTCCGCCATGGTCTGTTCCGCGATCGGCATTCCGGCCAGCTTGGGCAGGACCGACGCTCCGGCGATGAACAGGGCGAACAGCACGGTCAGGACTCGCCCGGTCCAGACCATCGGCGACGCCTTCATTGGCCCTTCGGCGTCCAGCCTTCCGCCGGAATGGTGTTGACCATCCACGGTATGCCGAATTTGTCGATCAGTCCGCCGAAGCCGGGCGACCAGAAGGTCTCGGCGAACGGCATGGTCGGCCTGCCGCCCTCGACCAGGGCGTCATACCAGCGCCGGGCCTCGGCCGCGTCATGGGTGTGCAGGCTGACATCGAAGCCGTTCTTGGGCTTGTCGATATTGGGGGCCCAGTCGATGTCCATGTCGGCGCCCATGAGCGCCTGATCGCCCACGTCCATCCAGCAGTGCATCAGCCAGTCCTTGTAACGGTCTCCCACCGGCATGTCGGGCGGGCCGTCGCTGTAGGGCATGGCGGCGGTGATCTTGCCGCCCAGGACCCCGGCGTAGAATTCGAACGCTTCACGGCACTGGCCCCGGAAGCTGAGGCTGGTCACGATCTTCATGGTCGTTCTCCCTTGAACGGTTGAGCCGGACGAAACTATCTGACGGCGCGCAGCAGGATTGGCCCGAAGCCCGGCTTGCGCAGAATGAGGCCGATCCACATCAGGGTCGCGACATAGACGGCGAACAGCAGGCGGGACGGATCGCCGGCGGCGGCCTGGGCCGCGATCGAGCCGCTCAGGGCCACGCTCAGCAATACCGCGCCCAGGACGGCGGTGCGGGGCAGGGCGTAAAATACGGTCGCCGCCAGCAGCGCACTACCAAGAAACGCCGGCGGCGCGTCCAGGACGATGCCGGCCTGGAGCAGATCGGGCCGCCCGGCCAGCTTCAGCGCCGCGTCGAGGGCGACGAAGCCCGCGACGACGCCGCTCAGCACCCGGCCGGACCAGACGAAGGGCGACGTCCTCATGACGCCTTCTCCCTGGCCAGGAAGGCCTCCAGCCGCTCGAAGGTGCTGGTCCATCCGTGCCTGTGACCGGTCAGGCTGGCCTCCGACTTCAGGCCTTCGTGGGTGAAGTCCATCAGGGTGCCGCCGCCGGGCGCGTCGCTGAGCTGGACGGTCACCAGGGTGTCGACCGGCGGGCCGTCCTCGTGCGACTCGTCCCATTTGAAGGTGAAGACGAGCCGCTCGTTCGGCACGATCTCGCGATAGACGCCGCCCTGCCACAGGTCCTGACCGGTGTCGGGCGACCGCAGGCAGGCCCGCCATTCGCCTCCGACCCTGAGGTCCTGGGTGGCGCTGACCGCCGGCCATTCGACCGGACCCAGCCACAGCACCATGACCTCGGGGTTCGTCCAGGCCCGCCACACCAGCTCGCGCGGCGCGTCGAAATGGCGCTGCATCTGCAGGGTAGGGCGGGTCGCGATGGAGTCGACGAAGGTCATCGGGCGGGCTCTTCAGCGGGTCCGGGCGAAGGCCGGGGAGGTCAGTGGGTCTTGAGCAGTTCGGCCAGCTGGTCGGCGCACTTGCCCCAGCCTTCATGGAAGCCCATGGCCTCGTGCTGCTTCATCGTCTCGGCGTTCCAGTGGCGCGCCGTGGCGACGTATTCGGTCTTGCCGTCGGCCCTCGGGGTCAGTTCGACCGTGGCGACCATGAACGGCTGGCCGGCGGGCTCCCAGTTCGGCGTCAGGGCGTCGGTCGTGATCCATTTGCGGTTCGGAATCACCTCGAGGAAGATCCCGCTGTTGGGGAAGCGTTCGCCGTCCGGCCCGTGCATGACGAAGTTGAAGACTCCGCCCGGGCGGGGGTCGAGCTGGATGTCCGACAGGGTCCACGGGCGCGGGACGAACCACTGCTGGAGCAGTTCCGGCGTCATCCACGCCTTCCAGATCTGTTCCGGCGTGGCGTCCAGGACGCGGCGCAGGGTCAGGACGTGCTGGTGGGCCACGCCGTCGGTGTTGCAGGGATTGTTCTCAGTTTCTTGGGCCATTGGGATCCCCTTTCTGGATTTTCCTGAGGTAGGCGTCGAGGCGGTCGAAGCTGGCGTCCCAGTAGCGGCGGTAGTGTTCCAGCCACTCGGCGATGCCCTTCATGCCCATCGGTTCGAGCCGGGCGGGGCGCCACTGGGCCTCGCGGCCCCGGCTGATCAGCCCGGCCTTCTCCAGCACTTTCAGATGTTTCGACACGGCCGGCAGGCTCATGTCGAACGGCTCGGCCAAGTCGTTGACGCTGGCCTCGCCTTCGCACAGCCGCGCCAGGATGGCCCGACGGGTCGGGTCGGCCAGGGCGGCGAATTTGGCGCTGAGCGGATCGGTGTGCATGGGCCTGCTTCGTATCTAACTTGCAGGTTAAATGCCTCGGCTCCGCACCGTTGTCAACCGGCCGGTTAAATAAAATCCGGAACGTCTTCGGCATGCCCGGGTTGGTCAGGACCAGCCGCGAGCGAGACCGATGAAAGCCCTGATCCTGAACTGCACCCTCAAGCCGTCGCCCGCGACCTCCAGCACCGAAGCCCTGGCGAAGGTCGTCCTCGCCGAACTGGAGAAGGGCGGGGCGGAGGTCGAGATGGTCCGGCTCGTCGATCTGAACCTGAAGCCGGGCGTGAAGACCGATGAGGGCGAGGGCGACGACTGGCCGGCCGTGCACGCCAGGATCATGGAGGCCGACATCCTGATCATGGCCACCCCGACCTGGCTGGGCCAGATGTCCAGTGTCTGCCTGCGCGCGCTGGAGCGGATGGACGCCTTCTTCGGAGAGACCGACGACAGCGGCCGGCCGGTCGCCTTCGGCAAGGTCGCCGGCGTGGTCATCACCGGCAACGAGGACGGCGCCCACCATATCGTCGCCACCGTCTGTCAGGGCCTGATCGACATGGGCTTCACCATCCCGGCCCAGAGCTGGACCTACTGGCATCTGGGGCCCGGACCGGGCCCGGACTATGTCGAGACGGATCAGGGCCACGACTGGTCGGACCGGGTGGGCCGCAACGCCGCCCGCAACCTGGTCGCCCTGTCGAAGGTGCTCAAACCCTCGACCTATCCGGTTCCCGAGAGCGGCGAGGACTGACCGGCCAACTCCGCCCGTGACGCCGCGCGAAAAGCCGGGATAGGGTGGCGCATGTCCCTGATCGCCCTCACGCTCGTCCTCGCCCTGCAGACCGGTCCCGAACGGCAGGCCGCCGCCGCCCTGGACGCGATGCACGCCGCCGCCGCCCGCGCCGACTCCGCCGCCTGGGCCGACCGGCTGGCCCCCGACATGGTCTGGGTCGGCAATGAGACCTCGGAGCGCTGGAACCGCGAGGCCTTCCTCGCCTTCGCCGCTCCGGTCTTCGCGCGGGGCGAGGGCTGGACCTATTCGGCCCGCGAGCGCCACGTCACCCTCGCGCCCGATCCCTGCGCCTGCGTCGCCTGGTTCGACGAGGTGCTGGACAGCGCCGCCTACGGCACGGCGCGGGGGGAGGGGTTGCTGGTCCGCGACGGGGGCGAGTGGCGCGTGCTGCGCTACGCCCTCAGCTATCCGATCCCCAACGACCTCGCCGACGGCATGACGGACGAGATCAAGGCCTTCGAGGCCGCCACGCCCGTCGTCGACGCCCCGGGCGAGGCCGCCGACACGCCCGAGGAAACCGCCGCCGCCGCGACGCTCGACGCCCTGCACCGCGCGGCCTCGGCGGCCGACGGCGCGACCTATTTCGACCTGTTCACCCCCGACGCGACCTATATCGGCACCGACGTGACCGAGCACTGGTCGATCGCCGAGTTTCGCGCCTATGCCGAGCCCTATTTCGCCCGCGGCCGGGGCTGGACCTATACGCCGCGCTCGCGTTCGCTGACGCTCGCCCCGCTGGACTGCCGCTGCGTGGTCTGGTTCGACGAGGCCCTCGACAGCCAGTCGTACGGAACCAGCCGCGGCACGGGCGTCGTGGTGCGCGGCGACGACGGCCAATGGCGCATCGCCCTCTACGCCCTGACCTTCCCGATCCCCAACGCCCTGGCCCGGGACATGACGGCCCGCATCAGGGCCGCGGCGCACTAGGCGGAAAAAGAGAACGTATGGCCAACTCCGGCCGCGACCGCTAACACCGCGCGATGGATTTCACCGACGACGCATTCGTCCTGTCCGCCCGCGCCCACGGCGACACGGGCGTCGTCGTCGAACTGCTGACCGAAGAGCACGGCCGCCGCGCCGCCTATGTCGCCGGCGGGGCCTCGCGCAAGATGAAGCCCTTCCTGCAGGCCGGCGCCCGCGTCACCGCCGAATACCGCGCCCGCACCTCGGACCACCTCGGCTCGGCCCGGCTCGAGCCTGTGGGGGAGGGGCCCAGCGCCCTGTTCGACGACCCCCTGGCCCTGACCGGCCTCGCCGCCGCCGCCGCGGTGGCGCAGGGCGCGCTGCCCGAGCGCGAACCCCATCCCGGCGCCTTCCTCGCCTTCGAGGCCCTGATGGGCGCCTTCGCCCTGCCTGAGGTCTGGCCCGCCATCTTCGTGCGCTTCGAGGCGGGCCTGCTGGACGACCTCGGCTTCGGCCTCGACCTGTCGCGCTGCGCCGTCACGGGGACCATGGACGACCTGATCTGGGTCAGTCCGCGCACCGGCCGCGCCGTCAGCCGCGAGGCCGGCCAACCCTATGCCGACAAGCTGCTCAAGCTGCCGCCCTTTATGCTGGGCGCCCAGGCCGGCCTCGGCGACGGCGACGTCGGCTCGGGCCTCGACCTGACCGGCCATTTCCTCGAACAATTCGTCTTCCACCCCCAGAACCGGCCCATTCCGCCCGCCCGGGTGTGGATGGTCGACAAGCTCCGCGAGCAGGGGCGGCTTTGATCCCGGCCGCCGGGCCGCTAGAAGGGCCGCAGGCGGACGCCGGGAGGATGCGATGACTTCGATCTCCAGACGCGGACTCGTCGCCGGCGGCGCCCTCGCGGGGGCAGCCGCGGCCTCCGTCGCCCGCGCGGACCCGCATCCCCGATCGGACCGGATCCTGACCCGCATCGCCTTCGGCTCATGCGCCGACTCTGAAAAGCCCCAGCCGATCTGGGACGCGGTGCTGGCCGCCCGGCCTGACCTGTTCATCCTCCTCGGCGACAACGTCTATCTCGACACCCGCGACCCCGAGGTCATGCGCCGCAAATACGCCCAGCTGGCCGCCCAGCCGGGCTTCCGGCGCCTGAAGGCGACCACCCCCATCCTCGCCATCTGGGACGACCACGACTACGGCGAGAACGACGCCGGCGCCGACTATCCGATGAAGGAGGAGTCCCGCCGCCAGTTCCTCGACTTCTTCGGCGAACCCGCCGACAGCCCGCGCCGGACCCGTGACGGCATCTATACGTCGCACGTCTTCGGCCCGCCCGGACGCCGGGTCCAGGTCATCCTGCCCGACCTGCGCTGGAACCGCACCCCGCTGCTGTCGCTGGAGCTGGGCGATCAGGACTACGGCGCCTGGGTCGAGCGCCGCGCCGCCGGGGGCCTGTCCACGCCCGGCCCCTACGCCCGCAATCCCGAGGACGTCGCCACCCAGCTGGGCGAGACCCAGTGGCGCTGGCTGGAGGAACAGCTGTCCGTCCCGGCCGATCTGCGCCTGTTCGGCTCCAGCCTGCAGGTCGTGGCCGACTTTCCGGGCTGGGAGGCCTGGACCAATTTCGCCCGCGACCACCAGCGGCTGATCGCCGCCATCCGCGAGCGCAAGGCCGATCGCCTGATCTGCCTGTCCGGCGACACCCACTACGCCGAGATCTCGCGGCTGGACGTCAACACCCCCTATCCTCTGTGGGACATCACCTCGTCCGGCCTGACCGAGGTCTGGCCCGTCCTTCCGCCCAACGCCCGACGGGTAGGGGAGGCGTATCGCGACCGGAATTTCGGCCTGCTGACCCTCGGCTGGGACGCCGCCCGGCCCACGCTTCTGGCCGAGATCCGCGACGTCTCCGGCGCCGTGCGGCTGCAACAGCCGATCCGGCTGGACGATCTGGCCGTCCGCTGCGGCTGAGGTCGGCGGCAGGGCCGGTCAAGGGGCGCGAACCTCCGCCCAACCCGACTATTGCGCGGGAAAGGAATGCACTGAAATCAGCGGCTTGCCGGATTTGATCGTCCGTTTCTACAGCACGGTTCCAGGGCGCCCGATAATGGCGGAATGACCCAGCCTGCTCCAGAACCCTACAGCCGTCGCCCTATGCAAGTCTGGGCCGCCGCCCGCGCCGACTACGAAGCCGGCGCCTCGATGCGCGTCGTCGCGGAACGCCATCAGCTCAACATCCGCACGCTCTCGCGGCACGCTCGCGCCCAGGGTTGGGAAGCGCCGCGTGTTCCGGCCGCCGAGGTCTATGACATGGCCACGGCCGACCGATCCTACGATCCGTCCGCCTTCACCGAAGGCGTCGTCGTCAGCCATCTGGGCCAGCGCGACGAGGAGGCGCTCCTGCTGTGCCCGGACGCCCATGGACTTGCACGGTTCGCCTTTCGGCGCTCCGCCGAGTGCGCCGCCCTGGGCGGGCCCAACGAGGCTCTCGCCTGGATGCGGCTTGCGGAGGCGACGGCCCGTCTGCGCCGCAATCTCGACGTGGATGTCCGTCCGATGAGCGAGGCCGACTATCGTCGTGTCGCGGCGCTGGCCCGCGATGAAACCGCCGCCACGCTCGACGCCCTCGACGCGGCGCCGCGCGAGGACGCCTCCGCCGAATTGTCCGAACTGTCCGAAACTGTCCCATGAATTTTCCCGGGACTCGGACAGTTGGCCGCTAGACTTCCACCCTTGGACAGACGATTCGAAGCCGCATGACCGTTCACACCCCGCCGCCGGAAGGCGGACGCATCATAGACGAGCCGATGAGCGAGGCGCTCTCGCGCCGCTATCTGGCCTATGCGCTTTCGACCATCACCAACCGCGCCCTGCCGGACGTGCGCGACGGCTTCAAGCCCGTGCACCGGCGCATCATGTACGCCATGCACCAGATGCGGCTGAACCCGCAGGCGGCGGCGCGCAAATGCGCCAAGGTCGTCGGCGAGGTCATGGGCGGCTATCACCCGCACGGCGACGCCTCCATCTATGACGCCCTGGTTCGCCTCGCCCAGGACTTCTCCCAGCGTTATCCGCTCGTCGACGGACAGGGCAATTTCGGCAACATCGACGGCGATAACGCCGCGGCCATGCGCTACACCGAGTGCAAGCTGACGCCGGCCGCCGTCCTGCTGATGGAGGGCATCGATCAGGACTCGGTGGACTTCAAGGCCACCTATGACGATCAGGACGAGGAGCCGATCGTCCTGCCCGCCGGCTTCCCCAATCTGCTGGCCAACGGCTCGTCGGGCATCGCCGTCGGCATGGCCACCTCGATCCCGCCGCACAACGTCGGCGAACTGATCGACGCCTGCCATCTGCTGCTCGACCGCCCGGACGCCTCCACGGAAGAGCTCGCGGCCATCGTCCCGGGCCCCGACTTCCCGACCGGCGGCGTCGCCGTGGAGGGCCACGCCTCCATCCTCGACGCCTATGAGACGGGCCGGGGCGGGGTGCGCCTGCGCGCCCGCTGGGAGACCGAAGACCTCGGCCGCGGCGTCTGGCGCATCATCGTCACCGAGATGCCGTACCAGGTCCAGAAGTCGAAGCTGATCGCCGACCTCGCCGACCTGCTGGAGCAGAAGAAGGCCCCGCTGCTGGCCGACGTCCGCGACGAGTCGGCCGAGGACATCCGGCTGGTGCTGGAACCGAAGTCCCGGACGGTAGAGCCTGAAGTTCTTATGGAAAGCCTGTTCAAGCTTTCCGACCTCGAGATCCGCTTCCCGATCAACATGAACGTGCTGGACGCCACCGGCACCCCGCGCGTCATGGGGCTGAAGGCCTGTCTGCAGGCCTTCCTCGATCACCGCCGCGACGTCCTGGTCCGCCGCGCCCACTGGCGCATCGAGCGGGTCGAGAAGCGGCTGCACCTGCTGGAAGGCCTGCGGATCGTCTTCCTCAATCTCGACGAGGTCATCCGCATCGTCCGCGAGGAGGAACAGCCCAAGGCCGTCCTGATCGCCCGCTTCGGCCTGTCCGAGCTTCAGGCCGACTTCATCCTCGACACCCGTCTGCGCCAGCTGGCGCGGATCGAGGAAATGACGATCGAGAACGAATACAAGACATTGTCTGACGAACTTGCGGCGCTGCAGTCGCTGTCGTCCTCGCCCGCCAAACAGTGGAAACAGGTCGGAAAGGACCTGGAGGCCGTGCGCAAGGCCTTGGTCTCGCCGCGCCGCACCACCATCGCCGAGGCCGTGGACGCCTCCGCCTTCGCCTCGGTCGAGGCCTTCATTCCGCGCGAGGCCATCACCGTCATCCTGTCCGAACGCGGCTGGATCCGCGCCGCGAAGGGCAAGGTCGAGGACCCGTCCGAGCTGAAGTTCAAGGAGGGCGACAGCCTGGCCTTCCTCGTACCCGGCTGGACGACCGACAAGCTGCTGGTCGCCGCCTCGGACGGCCGCATCTTCACGGTGGGCGCCGACAAACTGGCTTCGGGCCGCGGCCACGGCGAGCCGCTGCGCCTGATGATCGACCTCGACGAAAAGGCCGAGATCGTGAACCTGCTGATGCACCAGCCGGGCGGCAAGCTGTTGATCGCGTCGAAGGCCGGCTACGGCTTCATCGCCCCCGAGGACGAACTGCTGGCCCAGAAGCGCGGCGGCAAACAGGTGCTGAACGGCGAGATGCGCGCCGCCCTGCGGGTCGCCGGCGACCACGTCGCGGCCATCGGCGACAACATCAAGGCCCTGATCTTCCCCATCGCCGAACTGCCCGAGATGGGCCGCGGCAAGGGCGTGAAGCTGCAGTCCTACAAACAGGGCGGGCTCGCCGACGTCACGGTCTTCGACAGCGCCCACGGCCCCGAATGGGTCGACGGCGGCGCCCGCCGCCGCAACTGGCCCGACTGGAAGGACTGGCTCGGCAAGCGCGCCGGGGCCGGACGTCAGGGTCCGAGGGGGTTGCGCAAATTCAGGTGACGCCGATTTCACTATCGAGCGTGACGGCGGCGCCCGATAATCGCTGAACGGTCGATCGTCGACCGAGGCTGGAGACCGCCATGCTGACCACCCTGATCGTCATCGCCGTCATCGTCGCCGTGGTGCTGTTCGTCATCGTCGGCGCCTACAACAGGCTGGTCGCCCTCGATCAGCGCGCCGACCAGTCGTTCGCCGACATCGACGTCCAGCTGAAGCAACGTCAGGACCTGATCCCCAATCTGGTCGAGACCGTGAAGGGCTACGCCACTCATGAGCGCGCCACCCTCGACGCCGTCACCCAGGCCCGCGCCGCCGCCGCCGGCGCCACCTCGGTCAATGACAAGGTCCAGGCCGAGAACATGCTGACCGCCTCCCTGGGCCGTCTGTTCGCCGTCGCCGAGGCCTATCCCGACCTCAAGGCCAACACCAACTACCTCGAGCTCCAGCGCGAGCTGTCGGACATCGAGAACAAGCTGGCCGCCGCCCGCCGCTTCTTCAACAACGCCGTGGGCGAGTTCAACGCCGTGCGCCGCCAGTTCCCGACCGTCCTGTTCGCCGGCATGGTCGGCTTCGGCGCCGACAAGCCCTTCTTCGACGTGGGCGAGGGCGACCGGGCCGCGATGACCGCCGCCGCGCCCAAGGTTAGCTTCACGGCGTAGGGGACCGCATCGATGGGCGCCGTCGGGCTCCAGACCCACATCTGGGCGAACAACACCCGCTCCATCCTGTTGCTCGCAGGCTTCCCCGTCCTGATGGTCTGCATCATCTACGGGGTGCAACTCATCCTGATGGGGTTCGGGTTCCTGCCGGGAACGGGCCGGGGACTGGGCGACGACATGGCCCTCGCCGCGACCTGGCTGGGCGGCACCATACCCACGGCCCTCGTCATCGCCGCGATCTGGTTCGCCATGTCGTACTTCGGCAGCCAGACCATGATCGACCTGATGACGGGCGCTCGAAAGGTTGAGAGGAAGTCTGAGCCTGAGCTCTACAACCTGCTGGAAAACCTCGCCATCTCCCGCGGCCTGCGCACCCCGACCCTGCGCATCGTCGACAGCGACAGCCTCAACGCCTACGCCACCGGCCTGCACGAGGGCCAGTACAGCGTTACCGTCACCCGCGGCCTTGTGAACACCCTGAGCCGCGACGAACTCGAGGCTGTCCTGGCCCACGAGCTCACCCACGTCATCAACAAGGACGTGCGCACCATGGTGATCGCCTCGATCTTCGCGGGCATCATCAGCGTCATCGCCGAACTGGTCTTCCGGGGCCTGATGTACTCAAGCGGGGGCAGCCGGCGCGACGACAACAGGAACGCGCTTCCGCTGGTCCTGATCGGCCTGGCCTTCGCCGTCATCGGCTACGCCCTCGCCATCGTCATCCGCATGATGCTGTCGCGGACCCGGGAATATGTCGCCGACGCCGGCGCGGTCGAGCTGACCAAGAACCCCGACGCCATGATCTCGGCCCTGCGCAAGATCGAGGGCCGGTCGTCGCTCAAGGGGCCGGACGAGCTGCAGCAGATGTTCCTCGACAACCAGCCGGACGGCCGGGGCCTCGAAGGTCTGTTCGCCAGCCATCCGCCGATCCAGGAGCGGATCGACGCCCTGGTGAAGTTCGGGGGAGGGCGCGATCCCGGCCCCTGGAATGGAGAAGCCTATGCCCCCGAGCCCTCGCCCTGGGACACCTCCGTGCCCGCCGCGGGCTGATCGCCCAGCCGCTCCCAGCCCAGCCGGGTCAACTGCTCCATCGGCCGGAAGTCGGCCTTGTAGTCCATCTTGCGCGAGCCCCGGACCCAGTAGCCCAGATAGACGAAGGGCAGGTTCACCGCCGCCGCCTGCCGGACATGATCCAGAATGGCGAACCGGCCCAGGCTGCGCGCCTCCATCTCCGGTTCGAAGAAGCTGTAGACCATCGACAGCCCGTCCCCGAGCAGGTCGGTCAGGCAGACGCCCACCAGATCGCCGGGCCCGCCGTCGGGCGAGGGCAGGCGGTACTCGATCAGATGGGTGCGGACGGCCGTATCCTCGACCATGGCGACATAGTCGAGCCAGGTCATGGCGCTCATCCCGCCGCCGGGATGGCGGCCGTTCAGATAGCGGCGCAGCAGGTCGAACTGCTCGGTCGTCGCCTCGGCCTCGACCAGATCGCGCGACAGGTCGGCGTTCCGCTTCAGCACCCGGCGCTGCGACCTGGAGAAGGCGAACTCCGGCACCGGCAGCCGCACCGAGACGCAGGCGTCGCAGGCCTCGCAGGCCGGCCTGTAGGCGATGTTCTGGCTGCGGCGGAAGCCCGCCTGGGTCAGCTCGTCATTGACGTGGGCGCCCTCGCTGAACGGCAGGTTGGCGAAGACCTTCCGCTCGGTCTGCCCGGGCAGATAGGGGCAGGGGGCCACCGAAGTCATGTAGAAGCGAAGCTGGCGCTGGGGAACGAAGGTCACGGCTCTACATCCGCATCCGATTTCGCCGACAGTGGGGCAGCCGTCTCGTCATGGGACGATTTGCGCCCGCGTCGCCTCGCAGGGCAAGCCCGTTCACCCCACACGCTTGTGCGGGGCGGGCGGTCACAGGCTGGTGTCCGTGGGCAGAACCGGCGCCTCGCGCAACAGCACGATGGCGATCCGGCGATTGCCGGCCAGGGTGGGATCGTCCGGATACAGCGGATCCGAACCCGCCTTGCCGGACACCTGATAGACCCGGTCCGGATCGACGCCGGCCGCCTGCAGGATCAGACGCGAGGCGTTGGCGCGGGCCGAGGACAGGGTCCAGTCGTTCGGGCCGGTCGCCCGGTTCGATCCCGGAGCGGCCGAGGTATGACCCGTCACGGAAATCCGGTTCGGCAGCTGGGTGATGACCCTGGAGATGGTGCGCAGCAGCAGCTGGGCGCGGGGATTGGGGCGGGCCGAGTTCTGTTCGAACATCGAGCGACCTTCCTGATCGACCAGCTGGATGCGCAGGCCTTCGGGGGTCTGGTCGATGATCAGCTGTTTCGACAGCTCGGCCAGCTCGGGCATGGACTGCATGGCCTGACGCAGCGATTCGGCGGCCGACGAGAATTCGGCGGCCTCGCGGCGGGCGATCTCCTCGCGCAGGGCCTCTTCGCTGGCGGCGGCCAGGTCCTGGCTCTGCCCGGCCTCGGGCGGCGCGTCCGCAGGGGCCTCCGGCGCCAGTTCGCTGATCACGGACTGCGAGCCCGCCCCCTTGGCGCCGTCATCGCCCAGCGAGGTTCCGCCCAGAATTCCGCCCGAACCCGACGTCGTCTGCGACACGCTGGCCGGTGCGAAATATTCGGCGATGCCGCGCTTCTGTTCCGGATCGGTCGTATTGATCAGCCACATCAGCAGGAAGAAGGCCATCATCGCCGTCACGAAGTCGGCATAGGCCACCTTCCACGCGCCGCCATGGTGGCCGCCGCCGACGACCTTCTTGACCTTCTTGATGAGGATCGGACGATCGCTCATGGACATGGGACGCGGGCCTCGACAGTCGGACTGACGCCGACGATGGACGCCGCAAGGTTAAGACCGCGTTTCCCATACCGGCCGGACTTGCTCCGGGCCGGGCCGTCGCCTAGTCGTCGGAGTGTGAGCACCCCCTCCGATCCCGCGTTCGACATTCCGGCCTACCGCCGCGCGCTGGGCGGGTTCGCGACCGGCGTCTGCGTGGTGACCGCGCATACGGAGGAGGGGCCCCTCGGAATCACGGTCAACTCCTTCACCTCGGTCTCGCTGAAGCCGCCGCTGATCCTGTGGTGCCTGGACCGCGCCTCGGACCGGCACAACGCCTTCGCATCCGCCGACCGTTTCGCCGTCCACATGTTGCCAGCCGAGGACCGGGAAATGTCGGACCGGTTCGCCTGGGGCGTCTGCCGCCTGTCTTCGGAGGAGTTCGACAGCTCCAGCGCCGAGCCGCCGCGCCTGAAGAACGCCCTGACGCGACTGGACTGCGTCGCGACCGACCGAATCGTCATGGGCGATCACCTGACGATCGTCGGCGCGGTGCAACGTTTTGAGACCGCGCCGGGCCCGGCGCTCGTCTACTACCGCGGCCGTTACGGCGTCGCTCCGGAGCCTGGGACATGAAGATCGGTTTCGCCGGCCTCGGCGTCATGGGGGGGCCGATGGCGCGGCATCTGGTTCAGGCCGGACACGAGGTCGCCGGCTTCAACCGCACCGCCGACAAGGCCCGGGCCTGGGCGCAGGCCGGCGGCGGCCGGTTCGCCGCGACGGTCGCCGAGGCTGCGGAGGGCGCGGATCTGCTGATCCTTTGCGTCGGCAATGACGACGACGTGCGCCAGGTCGTGACCGAAGCGCTGCCGCATCTGAACGCCGGCGCGATCATCGTCGATCACACGACGACCTCGGCGACGGTCGCGCGGGAAATGTCCGCCTTGGCGGCCGGACAGGGCTGCGCCTTCATCGACGCGCCGGTTTCCGGGGGTCAGGCCGGAGCCGAGAACGGCCAGCTCAGCGTCATGGCCGGCGGCGACGCGGCCGCCCTGGACAAGGTCGAGCCCGTGCTCATGGCCTATTCGAAGGCCGTCAGACACATGGGTCCGTCGGGGGCCGGCCAGCTGACCAAGATGGTCAACCAGATCGCCATCGCAGGCGTCGTCCAGGGGTTGGCCGAGGCGGTGCATTTCGCCCAGGTCGCCGGTCTCGACACGGACGCCGTCTATGACGCCATCTCCAAGGGTGCGGCCCAATCCTGGCAGATGGACAACCGCTGGAAGACCATGGCCGAGGGCCGGTTCGACTTCGGCTTCGCCGTCGACTGGATGCGCAAGGATCTGGGTCTGGTGCTGGATGAAGCGCGAGCCAATGGCGCCCAACTGGAGCTGACGGCGCTGGTCGACCAGTTCTATTCCGAAGTGCAGTCCATGGGGGGCTCGCGGTGGGACACGTCGAGCCTCGCGGCGAGACTGCAGGCGCGCGACGGCCAGCCCTGACCGTATCAATCATTTCGCATAATATATCTTATGCGCATTAGGGGCGCGCCTCCGGGTTTCGGTTTCTGTCTTGCCCCGTTCCTGAGCTGGGCGGTTTGATCGTGACCCCGGCGGTCGTCCCCACGCTGCTTCTGGTGTTGCTCGACATGTGCCGGCCGACGCGCAGCAGCCGAGAGCGATCGGCATTGGGCCACCTCTGCGGACAGAGAATCCGGTGATGCAATGCAAGTGGTGGCGGTGCTCTCGACCGCTACGGCCGATACCTGGTCGTCCTGAAATTCGGACAGCTCGGCCGGTAACGCTAGTCCGGCTTCGCGTAGCTGCGACTGATCGCCGGGGTAAGGTTGGGCCAACAGGCCCCCTCACCTGCCCGAAGCGAAAAAGAGCAGACTTGCCGGGGATCAGATTTCGGCGACAGCGGCGCGAAGATGGTCGCCTACCGTTTTTGCGTGATCGAGGAGTTCGGCGTTGTCGATGGCCGACATCGACGCGGCCGGGTCGATCGCGAAGACCTCGACGCCGCCCTCGACCTGTTGAACCACCACATTGCACGGCAGCATGACGCCGACGTGGGGCTCCATCTTCAGGGCCTCGTGGGCCATGACCGGATTGCAGGCGCCGAGAATTCGGTAGGGGCGGAAGTCCTGGCCGATCTTCGCCTTGAGCGTGGCCTGGACATCGATCTCGGTGAGGACCCCGAAACCGTGCTTCTGCAGCGCGGCGCGGGTGCGCTCGACAACGGCGTCGAAGTCGCCGTCGACGGTGCGGGCGTGGAAGTAGGTCATGGTTTCGTAGCCTCCGGTTTGTCGCGGTAGATGTCGCACAGCAGGGCGATGACCCGGGCGGCGGCCGGGTCGGCGATGCCGTAGTAGACGGTCTGGGCTTCCCGCCGCGGGGCGATGACGCCGGCGTCGCGCAGGCGGGCCAGGTGCTGCGAACAGGCCGACTGCGACAGGCCGACGTAGTCGGCGAGGTCCCCGACGGCGCACTCGCCCTCGCTGAGCCGGCACATCAGCATCAGCCGCTGCTCATTGGCGAACAGCTGCATCAGCCGGGCGGCCGGGGCGGCGCTGGCCTCCAGCTCGGCCAGGGCGGCGGCGTTCGGCGTGGGCAGGGCGTCGGTCATGGCGTCTCTCGCGCGGGTCCGGGCGCGGCCAGGGGGCGGCCGTCGTCCTTCAACGCGATATAGATGGCCGGGATCACCAGCACCGTCAGAATCGTCGAGGAGATCAGGCCGAACAGCAGGGAGATGGCCAGACCCTGGAAGATCGGGTCGAACAGGATCACCGCCGCCCCGATCATCGCCGCCAGCGCCGTCAGCAGGATCGGCTTGAAGCGGATGGCCCCGGCCTCGAGCAGCACCTCGCGCAGGGGCCGTCCGGGCGTTCGGGCGTGGCGGATGAAGTCGACCAGCAGGATCGAGTTTCGCACGATGATGCCGGCCAGGGCGATGAAGCCGATCATCGAGGTGGCGGTGAAGGGCGCGCCGAACAGCATATGGCCGATGACGATGCCGATCAGGGTCAGGGGAATGGGTGTCAGGATCACCAGCGGGATGCGGAAATCCCTGAACTGGGCGACGACCAGAACATAGATCCCCAGCAGGGCCACGCCGAAGGCGGCGCCCATGTCGCGGAAGGTCACCCATGTAATCTCCCATTCGCCGTCCCACAGTACTGTGGGGACCGTCTCGTCGGTCGGCTGGCCGTTGAGCCGGACCTCGGGGCGCGGCAGGTCCTTCCAGTCATGCGCCTTGATGGCGGCGTCGATGGCGAGGATGCCGTAGATCGGCGCCTCAAACTGGCCGGCCAGTTCAGCGGTGACCATTTCGGCGGCGCGGCCGTCGCGGCGGTAGACGGGCCAGCTGGCCAGCTCGTGACGCGCCTCGACCACCTCGCCCAGCTCCACCAGACGGCGGCCGCCGTCGATCGTGGTCACGGCCACCGGCATGACGGCCATCTGTTCGTTCCACGTCCGGGCCGACTGGGGCAGGCGCACGGCGATCTCCACCGGGGTGCGCTCGTCGTCGCGCGCAGCGTAGCCAAGGATCTGGCCGCCCATGACGGCGGCGATGGAGTCGTGCACCTCGCGTTCGGACAGGCCGAAGCGCTCGATCTTCTCGCGGTCGGGGATCAGGCGCAGGACCGGGCGGCGGACGCCGTAGCTGTTGTCGACGTCGACCACCGAGGACTCGGCCCGGAACAGGGTCTCCAGCTCGGCGGCGACGGCGCGGCGCGTGGCGGGATCGGGGCCGTAGACCTCGGCCAGCAGGGTGGCCAGCACGGGCGGTCCGGGGGGCGCCTCGACCACCTTGATCGACGAGCCGGCCGGCAGCGGCAGGTCGGCCAGACGCCGGCGCAGGTCGAGGGCGATGGCGTGGCTGCTGCGGTCGCGCTCGCCCTTGGAGGCCAGCATGACGGCCAGATCGCCCTGCTCGGTTCCGGCGCGCAGGAAGTAGTGACGCACCAGGCCGTTGAAGTTGAAGGGTGCGGCGGTCCCGGCGTAGCTCTCCAGCGACTCAACCTCGGGCAGGCTCCCGGCCACGGCCGCGGCTCCGGCCAGGGTGCGTTCGGTGGTCTCGAGGCTGGTCCCCTCGGGCATGTCCAGCACCACCTGCAGTTCGGACTTGTTGTCGAACGGAAGCAGCTTCACCGGCACGGCCCGGAAGCCGAACATCGACATGGCCAGCAGGGTGGAGAGGCCGACGACGATCAGGAAGGTCCAGGCGCTGCGGCGCGAGCGGATCACCGGGGCAGCCACCTTGCGATAGAGTCGGCCCAGCCTCCCCTCCCCGTGCTCGGGCCCCTTGCCTCCGGCCAGGGACTTGCGCGCCAGGCGGATCATCAGCCAGGGCGCGATGACCACGGCGACGAAGAAGGAGAAGACCATGGCCGCCGAGGCGTTGACCGGGATCGGCGCCATATACGGACCCATCAGGCCCGAGACGAACAGCATGGGCAGCAGGGCGGCGACCACGGTCAGGGTCGCGACCACGGTCGGATTGCCGACCTCGGCCACGGCCTCCACAGTCGCCTGGGCGCGGTCGCGGCCGTCGTCCATGGCCCAGTGGCGGGCGATGTTCTCGATCATCACGATGGCGTCGTCGACGAGGATGCCGATCGAGAAGATCAGAGCGAACAGACTGACGCGGTTGATGGTGTAGCCCATCAGATTGGAGGCGAAGAGGGTCAGCAGGATGGTCGTCGGAATGACCACCGCCGTCACGCCGGCCTCGCGCCAGCCGATGGCGAAGCCGATCAGGATGACGATCGAGATCGTCGCGAGGCCAAGGTGCATGAGCAGCTCATTGGCCTTTTCGTTGGCCGTCTCGCCGTAATCACGGGTGACCACGACCTCGAGGCCGTCAGGGATCAGCGTGCCCTTCAGCGCCTCGACCCGCTGCATCACCCCGTGGGATACGACCACGGCGTTGGCGCCCTGACGCTTGGCCACGGCCAGGCTGACGGCGGGGGTGCGGCTCCAGCCGTCGCCGGCGCGGGCGTAATGGGCGGCCCGGGCCTGATCCTCGCGGGGAGCCTGAATGACGGTGGCCACGTCACGCAGATAGACGGGCTCGCCGGCCATGGAGGTGACGGTCAGCAGGGAGGCGTCGTCGGGCGTGGCCAGCCGTTCGCCCGAGCGCAGGGACACGGCCTGGCCCTGGTCGCGGAAGGCGCCCGCGGGGAAGCTGCGGTTGGCCTGTCCGACGGTTTCCAGCACCGAGGACAGGGCCACGCCGCGCGCGGCCATGCGGGCCGGATCGGGCTCGACCCGGATCTCGGATGGGCGGCCGCCGACGATGAAGGTCAGGCCGACGTCCTCGACCTTGCCGATCTCGGTCCGCAGGCGGGCGGCGACGTCGTAGAGGGCCTGATCGCTCCAGCGACCGGCGGCGTCGGCGCGCGGCGTCAGGGTCAGAACCACGGCGGGCACGTCATTGATGCCACGGGTGACGATCCGCGGTTCGGACACGCCGGCCGGGATGGCGTCATAGTTCGCGCGCACCTTCTCATGGACGCGGACCGCCGCATCGTCGGGATCCGAACCGACGAGGAAACGGGCGGTCACCGTGACCTGGTCGTCCTGCACCTGGGTGTAGACGTGCTCGACGCCATCGATGCTGCGCACGATGGCTTCCAGCGGCTTGGCCGCCAGTTCGGTGGCGTCGGCGGCGCTCAGTCCCGGGGCCGCGACCATGATGTCGACCATGGGCACGCTGATCTGCGGCTCCTCCTCGCGCGGGATCGACAGCACGGCCATCAGGCCGACGGCGATCGCCGCCAGCAGCATCAGCGGCGTTAGCGGCGAATTGAGCGTGGCCTTCGTCAGCCGTCCGGACAGGCCGAGGTTCATCGGGCGCGCTCCGGAGTCAGGACGACATCGCCGGCGGCCAGACCCGACAACACCTCGACCCGGTCGCCGCTCACGGGGCCTCCCAGCTGGACCGGGGCCTCGCTGACGCGGCCGGCCCGGTCGACGGTGCGGACGAAGTCGATGCCGTAGCGGGTGGAGACCACGCGGCGGGGAATGACCAGGGCGCGGCGCTGGCCGACGGGAACCTGGACGGTGACCCGCTGGCCGACCCGGTCGCTGTTCAGGCCGGCAACCGAGAGGTCGGCGGTGGTCTGGCCGCCGGTGGCGGCCGGATAGACCTGGGCGATGGTCCCGGCGCTGACGCCGGGGAGATCGTCGGACGAGACGACGACGCTCTGGCCGACGCGCAGGTTGCGGCCCTGGGCCTCTGGCAGTTCGAGGCGCAGGACAAGCGGTCCGGCGGTGATCGTGGCGATGGACTGACCGGCGCTGACCACCGAGCCGGCAGGCACGTCGGCGGCCAGCACGCGGCCGGACGTCGGGGCGAGAATCCGGCCCTGGGCTCCGGTCTCGGCGCTGGCGGAACGCACGGCGCGGGCCGCCCGGACCTGGGCGTCCGCGGCCCGCGAGGCGGCGAGGGATTGATCGAGCCGGGCCTGGGCGTAGATGCCCTTGTCGAACAGGGTCTGGATACGCGACAGCTCGGCCCGGGCGCGACCGGCCTCCGCCTCGGCGGCCGCGATCTGGGCGCCGTAGGCCGCCGTCTCGAGCCCGACCCGGTTGTCCACGACCAGGCCGATGACCTGGCCCTGCCGCACCGTGTCGCCCTCGCGCACATTCAACTGCGTGAGCGTGCCGGGGATGCGCGCCCGCGCCTCGCCGAGATCGCGCGAGGCGACGATGGCCGAGGCCGGCTTGACCGCGTCAATCAGGGCTTCGGTCACGGTCAGACGTTCACCCAGCGTGGGCGCGGGCGCCGCAACCTCAGGCTCTCCACCGCAGGCCGACAGGCCGCCAGCCAGAAAGGCGGTTGCGGCGAGGGCGGCGAACAGGGCCGTAGGCGTCTTCATCGGGGCGTCCTTACGTAAGCTTGCGCTAATATTAGATACGGCTAATATGATTGCAAGCCTCGGCACTGTCCGCCCGGCGCCGGTTGCGAGCCTTGATGCGGATCAAGGCGCGGCGGGCCCGGAAGCGCAGGCTGGGCCGTCAAGAAACCGTCCCGGGAAGGAGACCGCCTATGGACCGGCCCACCATCGTCATTCTCGGCGCAGGCCTTGGCGGCGCCATCGCCGCCTATGAGATTCACGACGCCCTGCGCGACCGCGCGCGGATCGTCGTGGTGTCCAAGGGCGACACCTTCCACTTCACCCCCTCCAACCCCTGGGTGGCGGTGCACTGGCGCAAGCGCGAGGCCATCGAGGTCAGCCTGCCGGAGGTGATGAAGCGCAAGGGAGTCGAGTTCATCAACGTCGGCGCCGGCCGTATCCGGCCCGCCGAAAAGGGCATCGACCTGGCCGACGGCAGGGCCCTGCACTACGACTATCTGGTCATCGCCACCGGCCCCGAGCTGGCCTTCGACGAGATTCCGGGCCTCGGCCCCGACGGCCACACCGTCTCGATCTGCCATGTCGACCACGCCGTGCACGCGGCCGCGGCCTTCGATCGGTTCGTCGAGAACCCCGGCCCGATCGTGGTCGGGGCGGTCCAGGGCGCCTCGTGCTTCGGCCCCGCCTATGAGTTCGCCATGATCCTCGACACCGAGCTGCGCCGCCGCAGGCTGCGCGACAAGGTGCCCATGACCTTCGTCACCTCCGAACCCTACATTGGTCACCTCGGCCTGGACGGGGTCGGCGACACCAGGGGACTGCTGGAAAGCGAGATGCGCCAGCGGCACATCAAATGGGTCACGAACGCCAGGGTGACGAGCGTCGACGCCGGCATGATGCATGTCGAGGAGATCGGCGAGGATGGCGCCATCAAGGCGAACCACGACCTCCCCTTCGCCTACTCGATGATGCTGCCGGCCTTCCGCGGCGTCGAGGCCGTGCGCGGGATCGAGGGACTGACGAATCCGCGCGGCTTCATCCTCGTCGACAAACACCAGCGCAATCCGACCTGGCCGGACATCTTCGCCCTCGGCGTCTGCATCGCCATTCCGCCGACCGGCCCGACCCCGGTGCCCGTCGGCGTGCCCAAGACCGGCTTCATGATCGAGAGCATGGTCACGGCCATCGCCGCCAATCTGAAGCAGATCCTCGACGGCCAGGCACCGACCAACGAGGCCAGCTGGAACGCCATCTGTCTGGCTGATTTCGGCGACGGCGGGGTGGCCTTCATGGCCCAGCCGCAGATCCCGCCGCGCAACATCAACTGGTCGGCCAGCGGCCGCTGGGTGCACACGGCCAAGGTCGCCTTCGAGGGCTACTTCCTGCACAAGATCCGCAAGGGACAGGCCGAGCCCCTCTACGAGAAGTTGGCCCTCGATCTGATCGGCGCCCACAAGCTGCGCCGCACTACCCGATCCCCCGCACAGGAGCCCCGCGCATGAGCCTCGATCGCGCCGTGATGATGTTCGCCGGCCTGATGGTGCTGGTCAGCATCGCCCTCACCCACTGGGTCCATCCAGCCTGGGTCTGGCTTACCGTCTTCGTCGGGCTGAACCTGATTCAGGCCTCGATGACGGGATTCTGCCCTGCGGCGATGGTGTTCAGGCGGCTGGGCGTTAAGCCCGGGTCGGCTTTCCGTTAAACCACGACGCTGCGGGTCGCACCATTCCGCGCTTCGGTCGCCAAGCGGCAGCTGTAGAGAGACGGCTCACATGGGCCGGTAGCGGACTGTGCTGATCGAAAACCTGGCGCGACTCGCGGTCGCGCCAAGGTTCCGAACCGAGTCCCGGTTTCGCGCGTACCGGTCAAACAAGTGCGAATGCAAGGTCTGCCATTGCGGACATATCGGTCGCGGGGCTTGCGATCAGCGACACTCTACGGCGCTTCCGCAACCCTTTCCGTCGCGTCCAGCAAGGCGATCGCCTCGCGCACATAGTTGGCGTGGGCGACCAGTCCGATCCCCAACGGCTCATCGCCCGGCCGAACCTCCGACGTCAGCACCCCGGCGATGAATGGATGGTCCGGCTGGACGGTGCCCGGCAGCTTGCGGGCTGCCGGCGTCCAGAAAACCGGTCCGCCGGAATTTCCCGGAAATACCGGGAAATCAAGCAGGAAGACTGGAAAACTCTCTATCGGTGTCAACGGCCATGATCCGACCCTGCCGACCCGCAGGATCGGAAACCCCGCCGTGTTCGATGCATAGCCGCGCGGAAAGCCCAGGGTGAACAACTCATCGCCCGGTCCGACCTGCCAGGCGTCCAGCGTGTCCCGGTCGGCCAGCCAGGCCAAGGGGATGGCGGCGCGTGCAAACACCGGCGGCGCCGAGACTTCCATCACGGCGATGTCCCGCTCGGGGTGTTTGATCCAGACCGGCTCCCCGGCCTCGTCGCGGATGCGCAGCGGTTCGGGCGCAAAGCGCCAGCCGCCGCCCGGGACCTCCACCCGCCAGCCGATCCGGGCCTCGGGCGCGCTCATGCCCGAGATCACGTGGTGGGCCGTCACCATCACCGTGCGGGGCTCGCCGTCGGGGCGCGGCGCATTGATCATGAAGGCGGTTCCGACCCGGCGGGTGCCGTCGCCGTTCATCTGATCGATCTGCACCGTGGCGCTGATCAGCCCGACAGTGAGATCCCATGCCGGGAGGGACAGGCCGGCGGCGGGCGGCGGCTCCTGAACGGGTTCTGGCGGCGTCTGGACGTCGAACATCATCCCCCATGGGTCAGCGGCATTTGTTCATTTGACGGCGGGTCGCCCGCGCGCACAAGGTCCGCGTTCAAATCAGGGGCCAACCATGAACCGCCGCGACCTGCTCGCCACCTCCGCCGCCGCCCTGGCCTCGAGCGCCCTTCCCGTCTCAGCCCGCACGCCCGGAGCCCCGATGCCGCAGAACCGTCCCGTCCCGCCCGTCGCGAAGAAGATTCCCGTGACGATCGAACAGCTGGGGCGCGTGCGCACCGACGACTATCAGTGGATGAAGGACGACAATTGGCAGACGGTCCTGCGCGATCCGACCGTCATCAAGGCGGATGTGAAGGAGCATCTGCTGGCCGAGAACGTCTACCGGGAGGCGATGATGGCCTCGACCCTGCCCCTGCAGGCGGCGATGTTCGAGGAGATGAAGGGACGGATCAAGGAGGCCGACAGCTCGGTTCCCTCGCCGGATGGCGAATGGGAATATTATGTCGCGTACCAGACGGGCGACCAGCACCCCCGCTACATGCGAAGGACACGACAGGAGCCGATGACGGAACCCGGCATGCCGAGTGCGATTCGCGTGGATCTGTTGCTCGACGCCAACGCCCTGGCTGAAGGGAAGGCCTATTCCGAGGTGTCGGCGGCCGATCACAGCCCCGACCACGCCCTGTTCGCCTATGCCGAGGACGCACAGGGGTCCGAGGTGCACCACATCTACGTCAAGGACCTCGCGACCGGAGCGATCCTGCCCGATCCGATCGGCTCGGCGACGGGCAACTTCACCTTCTCGCCCGACAGCCAGTGGATCTTCTGGACCAACCGCGACGACAACGGCCGACCCGACAAGATCTTCCGCCGGCCCGCTCGCGGGGGCGAAACCAGCCTCGTCTATGAGGAGACCGACGACGGCATGTTCATCAGCGTCGGCCGCACCGCCGACGACGCCTTCATCCTGATCTCCATCGCCAACCAGGAAACCTCGGAGGCCCGCGTCATTCCGGCCGCGACGCCGACGGCGACGCCGGTCGTGCTGGAGCCGCGTCACGTCGGACGGCTGTACGACGCCGACCACTGGGGCGACCGCTGGGTGATCCGCACCAACGCCGACGACTCGATCGACTTCAAGATCGTCGAGGCGCCGACCGCCTCGCCCGCCAAGGCGAACTGGACCGATCTGGTCGCCCACACGCCGGGCCGCTTCATCGAGGGCGTGGCGCTGGTGAAGGACTATATCGGCCGGCAGGAACGGGCCGACGCCAATACGAAGATCGTCATCCGCGATCGCGCGGGCGCCGAACACGAGATCGCCGTGGACGAACCCGCCTACTCCCTGTCGCTGGCCGGGGCGTCGGAGTTCGACACCACCACCATGCGCTACGGCTACAATTCGCCTTCCACGCCGACCTCGACCTATGACTACGATCTGTCGACGCGCGAGCGGACCCTTCGCAAGGTTCAGGAGGTGCCCTCGGGTCACGACCCCGCCGACTATGTGGTCGAGCGGCTGAACGCCCCTGCCCCCGACGGCGAACTGGTTCCGGTCACGGTCCTGCGCCGCAAGTCGACGCCGGTGGACGGTTCGGCGCCGCTGCTGCTGTACGGCTATGGTTCCTACGGCAATCCCATTCCGGCCAGCTTCTCGACCAACCGGCTGTCGCTGGTGGACCGGGGCTGGATCTACGCCATCGCCCATATCCGCGGCGGCTCCGACAAGGGCTGGAACTGGTTCCTGGGCGCCCGGCGGATGACCAAGAAGAACACCTTCACCGACTTCATCGCCGCGGCCGAGCACCTGATCTCGCGCAACTACGCCAGGGCCGGTCATATCGTCGCCGAGGGCCGGTCGGCCGGCGGCATGCTGATGGGAGCGGTCAACAACATGCGGCCCGATCTGTGGGCCGGCGTCATCGGCGGGGTGCCCTTCGTCGACGTGATAAACACCATGAGCGACACCAGCCTGCCGCTGACGCCGCCGGAGTGGCCCGAATGGGGCAATCCGATCGAGGACCCCGAGGCCTAC
>Ga0233425_10004060_pt1 | contig 25239 bp, 26 predicted proteins | sample Watercolumn_Towu_2_FD_181712 | JGI IMG/M metagenome (GOLD analysis project Ga0233425, IMG submission 181712) | Freshwater microbial communities from Lake Towuti, South Sulawesi, Indonesia - Watercolumn_Towuti2014_140_MG | ecosystem: Environmental > Aquatic > Freshwater > Lake | place... | reverse complement strand
GACCGCCTTCCGGCTCAGCCCTGCGGGCTGTCCGGAAGGGGCGGGGACAGGCCCTCTGCCGTCCCGGATAGCGCCTGCGGCGCTTCGGGGATGACAAGCCGTCCGCCCACCGCCTCGTCGCCGCCCAACCGCAGGGGCGACCCTCCTTGTCATCCCGGCCGAAGCGAAGCGGAGAGCCGGGACGGGACAAGACCCCCAAACACCGCTCCCGGAAACCGCGCAGCGGTTGTCCGGGAGACCGCCGGCCGATGCCGCGATCGTGCGAGGGGCCCAGACGCGTACTACCGCCTTCCGGTTCAGCCCTGCGGCGCTTCGGGGATGGCAACCCCTCATCACGACTCAAAGTTGTAATCGCTTGACCTTCGCCTGCCTGCGACGGACTCTCGCCCAGCCATGCGCGACCACCACTACTGGGTCTATATCGTCGCGAGCGGGCCCTGCGGCTGGCTCTACGTCGGCATGACCAATGACCTCGTCCGGCGTGTCGGCGAGCACAAGGCGGGCGAGGTGGACGGCTACAGTCGCCGGCGCGGAACCGATCAGCTGGTCTGGTGCGAGCACCACCGCTACGTCGATCAGGCCATCCGGCGCGAGAAGCGCATCAAGCGCTGGCTGCGGCCGTGGAAGTTCGCGCTCATTGAGGAGAAGAATCCCCGATGGGCCGATCTGGACCCGAAGCGGGTGCAGGCTGCAGCAATTGAACCTGCCGCCTCATGGCGTCCGGCAGGCCCTCCCGCCTGAGGCGGAAGCCCGCCAACCCGCGACGCCCCTCACCCCTCGAACGCCTCCAGGATGGGGCACGGCCCGGTCCCGCCGGCCGCGCAGGCCCCCGCCAGGCGCCGCAGCGAGGCCCGGGCCGCCTCCAGCTCCGCGATCCGCGCGTCCAGCGCCGCGATGCGCGTCTCGGCCAGCTCCCGCGCCCGGGCCCGGTCCTCGCCGGCGTCCAGCGCCAGCAGCTCGCCGATCTGCTCGAGGGTGAAGCCCGCCGCCTGGGCCGAGCGGATGAAACGCAGCCGCCGCGCCTCCTCCGGGCCGTAGCGGCGCACCCCGCCGCCCGAGCCGCCGCCCGCCGGCCGCGGCGGCTCCGGCAGCAGGCCGCGGCGCTGGTAGTAGCGCACCGTCTCCACGCCCACGCCGCCGGCGGCGGCCAGCCCGGCGATGGTCAGTCCGGATGCGGGGGAGGGCATGCTTGACTCCGTACCATGGTCCGGACCCTACATGGGGTGCGGATCGTTACCGGCAACGGAGAAGCCCCCATGTCCGACCCGCAGAAGACCGCCGTCCTCTACCGCATGGTCATGCCCGACCACGTCTGCCCGTACGGGCGCAAGTCGCTGTGGCTGCTGCGCCGCAAGGGCTACGTCGTCGAGGACCATCATCTGAAGACCCGCGCCGAGACCGACGCCTTCAAGGCGGAGCACGGGGTGAAGACCACGCCCCAGACCTTCATCGACGGCGTCCGCATCGGCGGCCACGACGACCTGCGCCGCCACTTCGGCCAGAAGGTCCCGGAGCCCGGGGCGACCAGCTACACCCCGGTGCTGGCGGTGTTCGCGGTCGCCGCCCTGATCGCCCTGGCCATCGAGATTCTGGCGACAGGCGCGGTCGGCTGGAGGGTCCTGCCCGACTTCATCGCCGTGGCCATGTGTCTGCTGGCCATGCTCAAGCTGCAGGACGTCGAGAAGTTCTCGACCATGTTCCTCAACTACGACCTGCTGGCGCAGCGCTGGCCGACCTATGGCTACCTCTATCCGTTCGCCGAGCTGGGGGCGGGGGTGCTGATGCTGGCCGGGGTGCTGACCTGGCTGTCGGCGCCGGTGGCCCTGTTCATCGGCGGGATCGGCGCGGTCTCGGTGTTCAAGGCGGTGTATGTCGACAAGCGCCAGCTGAAGTGCGCCTGCGTCGGCGGCTCCTCCAACGTGCCGCTGGGTTTCGTCTCCCTGACCGAGAACCTGATGATGATCGCCATGGCCGTGTGGATGCTGGCCGTCGCCCACTGACGCGCGGGCCACGACCGCATCTGACGCAGCGGCGGCGCAGGCTGCGGGCTCCGGTCTTTGACAATCAGCCACGTCGCCGCCGCGGTTCGGGACTCCCGGGACTCCCGGGACACCCTTTCGAGTCCCGAATCAGCCGACCAGGGCCGCCCGCTCCGCCGGGCTCAGCAGCCGCCAGCGGCCTTCCGGCAGGTCGCCCAGCTCCAGCGGCCCGATGCGGATGCGCAGCAGGTCGACGACCTCCAGCCCGACCAGGTCGCACATCCGCCGGATCTGCCGCTTGCGGCCCTCCCGCAGCACGAAGCGCAGCCGCTGCGGAGCCAGCTGCGTCACCCGCGCCGGCTTCAGCCGGCGCCCGTCCAGCTCCAGCCCGTGCCGCAGCCGGTCCAGCTTCGCCTCGGTGACCGCCCCCGTCACCTCGACGAGGTATTCCTTGTCCAGCGTCGACTCCGGCCCGATCACCGCCTTCGCCACCACCCCGTCGGAGGACAACAGCAGCAGGCCGCGGGAGTCCTCGTCCAGCCGCCCGATCGGGGGCAGGGAGGCGTCGCGGGCCGGCGGCTCCCCCGGGCCCTCCAGCCGGTCGCGGGTCAGCAGCCGCGCCGCCGGGACCTTGCCGGGCTCCGGCTGGCCGGAGACGTAGCCGACCGGCTTGTGCAGCACGATGGTGACGCCCTCGGCCAGCGCCGCCTCCGCCCGGTCGGCCAGCGCCAGGGTCTGGCCCCGGACCAGCTTGCGCCCGGCGTCCCGCACCACCTCGCCGTCGACCGACACCAGGCCGTCCGCGATCAGGGCGTCGGCCTCGCGCCGCGAGCAGACGCCGGACTGGCCCAGCCACTTGTTGATCCGCACCGGCTCGTCGCCGTCGTAGGTCCTGGTCCAGCCCATGCGCCTTCCGCCTTTGGCGTCTCTCTATGGAGGCCCGGGGCGGGCGGCAAGAACAACCGGCCGGAGCAATGTTCGCGCCCGCGGTCCTGCGGCCCCGCCGGTTGACCGCCAGTCCATGCCTCCCTATGTTGAAGGTTCTCGCAAATAGTTCGACGTGGGCCGCTCCCGGGCGACCGTGCGTCGATGTCGGGTGCTCTGCGACGTCGGGCGGCGCGATATTCGTCCTGCGGCGCACTTTACTGTTCCCGATTTTCATCAACAGACCCAGGAGTCGTCTTGACTGCTCAACGCGCCCACAAGCCCACCCGCAACAACCGCTACGCCCCCCGTCCCGTCGTCCGCGCCCGCGTCGGCCTCGCCATGCGCCGCGGCATGAATTTCGGGACCTTCGGGGACGCCGAGCCGATGATCCGCGCCGGCGGACTGGCGCTCGCGCCGATCTCGACCGGCGACGCCAGCCTGTCGGTCAACGGCGTCACCGTCCTGCCGACCGCCCAGGCCTCGGACATCGACAGCGGCGCGCTGAAGGGGCTGGTGCTGCCGGGCGGCACGCCGGACGCGGACGGCGAGGCGGCGGTGCAGGCGCTGCTCCAGAAGGCGCGCGAGAAGGGCGTGCCGGTGCTGGCCTTCGGCGAGGGCGTGGTCCACGCCGCCCGCGCCGCCGGCGCCGATCCTGCCGACCTGCTCGACGTGGCGGCGGTGCTGACGGACGGCGCGAAGGTCTATCCGCTGGCCGACGCCGATGCGGTCACCGCCGCGGCCGGCCGCATCGGCTGACCGGCTTCAGAGGGCGCGGAACAGCAGCATGAGGTTGTTGGCGGGCATCTCCACCCGCCGGGTGAGGGCCAGGCCCTCCGCCTTCGCCGCCGCCGCCGCGTCCTCCCGCCGCCGCAGGCCCCAGGCGGGGTCCCGCGCCCTCAGGCTGGCGTCGAAGGCGGCGTTGGACGGCGCCAGCGGCACGTCGTCCTCCCGCCACGGCCCGTACAGGACCAGCAGCCCCCCGGGCCGACGCAGCGTCCGTCCGGCCAGCCGCATCAGCCCCAGGGTCGCGGCCCACGGGCTGATGTGGGCCATGTTGCTGCACAGCACCGCCTCGAACGGCCCCTCCGGCCAGCCGTCCGCCTCGAGCATGTCGAGAGCCAGCGGCGGCTCGAGGTTCGGCAGGGCCGCCGCGGCCGCCCAGGCCGCGATGCTGGCGCGGGCCTCCGCCGAGGGGTCGCTGGGCGTCCAGCGCAGGTCGGGCAGGGCTTCGGCGAAGGCCGCCGCGTGCTGGCCGGAGCCGCTGGCGATTTCCAGCACCCGTCCGCGCGCCGGCAGATGCGCCCGCAGCACCTCCAGAATCGGCCCCGCGTTCCGCGCCGCGGCCGGGGAGGCGAGGGCGCCGTCAGGCGTCGTGGAGAGCGGGTCGAGCGTCTGCATGCCTCGCCCCTAGTCCCCGTTGCCCGGGTTTGCGACCGGAAAATGCAGCGGCCGGGCGGCGCGCCGCTCGCGGGAGGTTGAAACGTGCATCGGTTGACGCAGCGTTGGCTTCAATGCCATCTCGCCTGAAACATTGCGTGATCATCACGCATATCGGGAGGCGCCACGGCGGCGGAGACCGCCGGGCCGACGTTTCAGGAGAGTTCGCGTGACCCGTTCCATTCCCGGCCTGCACCCGGCCCCCACCGCCCACGCCGGCCTCGTCGCCTGGGTCGAGCAGATCGCCGCCCTGACGAAACCGGCGCGCGTCCACTGGTGCGACGGCTCCGAGGCCGAGAAGTCGGCGATCATCGCCGACCTGATCGGCAAGGGCACCCTGCGCGAGCTCGACCAGACGAAGCGCCCGGGCTGCTACTACGCCGCCTCCGACCCCAAGGACGTCGCGCGCGTCGAGAGCCGCACCTTCATCTGCTCCGGCAACGAGAGCGACGCCGGCCCGACCAACAACTGGGCCGATCCGGTGGAGATGCGCGCCCGGCTGAACGGCCTGTTCGACGGCTGCATGGCGGGCCGGACCATGTACGTCGTGCCGTTCTCCATGGGGCCGCTGGGCTCGAAGATCTCCGCCCTCGGCGTCGAAATCACCGACAGCGGCTACGTCGCCGTGTCGATGGGCGTCATGACCCGCATGGGCCAGGCGGCGCTGGAGGTGCTGGGAACCGACGGCGTCTTCGTGCCGGCGGTCCACACGCTCGGGGCCCCGCTCGCGGAAGGGCAGGCGGATGTGCCCTGGCCCTGCAACGACGAGAAGTGGATCGTCCACTTCCCCGAGACGCGCGAGATCTGGTCCTACGGCTCGGGCTATGGCGGCAACGCCCTGCTGGGCAAGAAGTGCTACGCCCTGCGCATCGCCTCCGTCATGGCCCGCGACGAGGGCTGGCTGGCCGAGCACATGCTGATCCTCAAGCTGACCGATCCGAAGGGCCGCGCCAAATACATCGCGGCGGCCTTCCCCTCGGCCTGCGGCAAGACCAACCTCGCCATGCTCCAGCCCAGCCTGCCGGGCTGGAAGGCCGAGACGGTGGGAGACGACATCGCCTGGATGCGCTTCGGCGACGACGGCCGGCTGTATGCGGTCAATCCGGAGGCCGGCTTCTTCGGCGTCGCCCCGGGCACCAGCCGCAACACCAACGGCAACGCCCTCGCCACCCTGGCGCGGAACACCGTCTTCACCAACACCGCCCTGACCGCCGACGGCGATGTCTGGTGGGAAGGCCTGACGAAGGAAGCGCCCGAGGGCCTGACCAACTGGAAGGGCCAGCCGCACGATCCGTCGTCGGGCGAGCCCGCCGCCCACCCGAACGCCCGCTTCGCCGCCCCCGCCGGCCAGTGCCCGGCGATCGCGCCGGAGTGGGAAGACCCGAAGGGCGTGCCGATCGACGCCATCCTGTTCGGCGGCCGCCGCGCCTCGGCCGTGCCGCTGGTCACCGAGGCCTTCGACTGGGACCACGGCGTGTTCATGGGCTCGACCGTCGCCTCGGAGGGCACCGCCGCCGCCGAGAACGCCATCGGCGAGCTGCGCCGCGATCCCTTCGCCATGCTGCCCTTCTGCGGCTACAACATGGGCGACTACTTCGCGCATTGGCTGTCGATGAAGGACCGCACCGACCCCGCGAAGCTGCCGCGCCTCTACTTCGTCAACTGGTTCCGCAAGAACGAGGACGGCAAGTTCGTGTGGCCCGGCTTCGGCGACAACGCCCGCGTGCTGAAGTGGATCGCCGGCCGGCTGGACGGCGAGGCCGAGGCGGTGGACACCCCGGTCGGCCGCGTGCCGACGCGCGAGGCGCTGGACCTGTCCGGCCTCGACCTGTCCGAATCCGACCTCGCCACCCTGCTCGAGGTGGACGCCGACGTCTGGGCCGAGGAGGCGGCGCTGATCCCCGCCTTCTACGACCGGTTCGGCGATCGTCTGCCGAAGGCCCTCTGGTCCCAGCACGCGGCGCTCGTCGGCCGCCTCGAGGAGGCCCGCGCGGCCGCGATCGCCGCCGAGTAGGGCTTGCAATCCGGCCGCGGGGGGTCGATCTGACCGCCCGTGTCCTCCCCCGACGTGATCGTCATCGGCGCCGGCGTGCTCGGCCTGTGCACCGCGGCCGAGCTTGCCAGCCGCGGCCCTGCGGTGACGGTCGTCGACCCCGGCGGTCCCAACGCCAGCTCGGTGGCGGCGGGAATGCTCGCCCCGGCGCTGGAATGCCTGTCCGACGCGGCCACGCCGGACCGCGCCGCCCTGCTGCTGCGGGCGCGGGATCTGTGGCCGGACTTCGCCGACCGGTTCGGTCTGCCCCTGCACCGCGACGGGGTGGAGTGGCGCGGGCCGGGTCCCGAGGCGGCGCTGGCCCGGCTCGCCGCCTTCGGCGTCAGCGCGCGGCGCACGCCGGAGGGCCTGTTCACCCCGGACGACTGGCGGGTCGAGGTCCTTCCGGCCCTGCAGGCGCTCGCCCGCGCGCCCGGCGTGCGGGTCGCGCCGGGGCGGGCGACCCGGCTCGCCCGGGAGGATCAGACCTGGCGGGTCGCGACGGCGGAGGGCGACATCGGCGCGGCGCCGGTGGTGGTGCTGGCGACCGGCGCGGCGCTCCCCCTGGCGGGCCTGCCCGGCGCCGTCGCCCGACAGGTCGCGTCCATCGAGCCCTGGCGGGGCCAGCTGACCCCGGTGAAAGGGCCGCCGCCGGCCCGGACGATCCGCGCCCCGGGCCTCTACGTCGTTCCCGCGGCGGACGGCGCGGTGGTCGGGGCGACGATGGAGCGCGGCCGCCGCGACCTCGCGCCCGACATGGAGGTGTCCCGGCGTCAGCTGGAAGCCGGCCGCGCCCTCTCCGGCCTGACGGGCGAAGCGGCCCCGCCGCGGGTCGGGATTCGCGGCGGAACCGCTGACGGCCTGCCGCTGGCGGGCCCGGCGGGCGAGACGGGCCTGCACCTGGCCCTGGCGCCGCTGCGCAACGGCTGGCTGCTGGGCCCGCTGGTCGCCGCGATTGTCGCCGACGGGATCGAGGGCCGCCCGCCGCGCCCCGAGGCCGCGGCCCTCGACCCGCTCAGGTTCGGCTGATCAGTCGGCCGGCGGCACGAAGCGGAGATCGATGATCACCCGCGACCCCTGGGCCGCGCCGTCGACCGTGCGCGGGTTGATCCCGAAGTGCCGCGACAGGCCCTGCGCGGCCCGGCCGAAGCCCATGCCCGCCGGCGTCTCGCGCACCACGTCGCAGGCCGACACCGAGCCGTTGGCGAGCACCAGGCAGTTCAGCGTCGCCGAGCCGCCCACGCCGCGCGCCAGGGCGCGGTCCGGATAGGCCCGCATCAGCTGCTCGCCGGTGGGCTGCCGCGCCCAGCTGGGATTGCGGATCACCGCCGCCGGCCGCGGCTCCGGCTCAGGCGTCCGTGCTGGCGGCGCGTCTTCCACAGGTTTGTCGACGACGGTGGCGAGGCTGACCACCGGCGCGCTTTCCGTGGCGGCGTCGTTGAACACGACCGGCGCCGTCTCGACGGCGCGCGGGGGCGTTTCAGGGCGATGCACCGGGGCGTTCGCCGCCTTCGGCTCCGCCTGCGCCGGCTTCGGCTCGAGCCGCGGCGGAGTCCAGGTGGTGACCTGGATCACCGGCCCCTCGACCTTCTCCGGCGGCGCCTCCAGCTCGAAACGCTGGTAGTACAGCGCCGCGCCGACGGCCAGGTGCGCGCCGGCGACCACGCCGATGGCGATCCAGGCGTTGCGCGAGAGGCGGGGCTCCCGCCGCTCGTGGAAGTCAATGGGGCTCACCAGTCCGGGGCCGCCTGCGGTTCTGATCATCATGGCCGTCATCCCTGTCACTGTCCCCACAGCGTCCCTGTGGAAGTTGAGCGCTGACGTTACGGCAAGTTTTAGGCGAGCTTCGCCGCGAAATGGTCACCGCCCGGGAGAGCGCCGTTAGGCTTCCGTTAACCAGAGTTCGCCAGCGTTAACGATTATGACCATCGGGTCGATTCCTTCTGCGAACGGAGTCGAGGCGGCCATCCGGCGCGCCTCGTCGGCCACGGGCGTGGACGCCGACTTCCTCGTGCGGACGGCCCGCCGCGAGAGCGCGATGAACCCGTCGGCGCGGGCGCCCACCTCCTCGGCCGCGGGGCTGTTCCAGTTCATCGAGCAGACCTGGCTGGCGACGGTGAAGGCGCACGGCGCCAAGCACGGCTACGGCCAGTACGCCGACCTGATCCACCGCGGCTCCGACGGGCGCTGGCGCGTCGGCGGCTCGGCCCGCAACGTGGTCCTCGACCTGAGGTTCGATCCCCAGGCGGCCTCGATCATGGCGGCCGAACTGACCGCCTCCAACGCCGCCTATCTGAGGGGCCGCACCGGGCGGGAGCCGGGCGCCGGCGACCTGTACGCCGCCCACTTCCTCGGCCCCGCGGGGGCCGCGCGGCTGATGGAGGCGATGGCGCAGCGGCCCGCCGCCAGCGCGGCCGCCATCTTCCCCGAGGCGGCGGCGGCCAACCGGTCGATCTTCTACCGCGACGGCCGCCCGGCGACGGTCGCGGAGGTCCACGCCAACCTGCAGCGGTCGGCCGGGGGCGGCGCGCCCGCCGCCGGCTCCCCGCCGGCGGCCGGGCCGCCCGACCTGTCCGCCCGGGACCAGATGCTGGCCGCCCGGCTGGACCGGCTGCGCCAGGACCAGAGCCTTCTGGCCCTGCTGCTGGGGCAGGAGGGGGAGGGCGGCCGGAGCGGCTTCGGCGGCGCCTTCGGACCGGGGAACGCTTCGGACGTCTGACCGAATCCGGTCATGGTGAACCGCCCGTTAAGGATGACGGGCGAATGCTGCGGCGCTGCCGGAAAACGAGCCCGTTCCATGACCGCCTACCGCGCCCGCCTCACCGAGATGGACATCCGTCGCCTGATCAAGGCCGGCGACGACGACGAGCGGGCGGCCGCGGCCCACAAGCTGTGCCGGAGTATGGACAAGGCGGAGCTCGACGACGCCGGCCGTGACGCCGCCCACAAGATCCTGCGCATGCTGGCGGAAGACGCTGCGGAGCTGGTGCGCCGGGCCATGGCGGTGACGCTCAAGTCCTCCGACCTGATCCCCCGGGACGTGGCCCGCCGGCTGGCGGCGGACGTCGACAGCGTCGCGCTCCCCATCATCAGCTTCTCGCCGGCCTTCACCGACGAGGACCTGATCGAGATCGTCCGCGCCGGATCGGCCGTGCGGCAGACGGCCGTGGCCAGTCGCCCGTCCGTGGGGCGCGACGTCGCGGCGGCGGTCGCCGAGCTGGCGGCCGAACCGGCGGTGCGCGCCCTGGCCGCGAACGACAACGCCGACATCGCCGAGCCGGCGCTGGCGCGTTGCATCGACCGGTTCGGCGCCTCGCCCGAGGTGGTGGCGGCGCTCGCCTACCGGCAGGCCCTGCCGCTGTCGGTCACCGAGCGTCTGATCGAGCTGGCTTCGGACTCCGTCCGCGAGCACCTCGTCACCCGCCACGCGGTGGCTCCCGAGACGGCGATCCGGCTGGCCGCCTCCGCCCGCGAGCGCGCCACGGTCGACCTGGTGGACCAGGCCTCCAGCCACGCCGACATCGGACAGTTCGTGGCGACCCTGAACGCCCGCCGGGCCCTTACGGCGTCGCTTCTGCTGCGTGCGCTCGCCCGCGGTCAGATGACCCTGTTCGAGCATGGGGTCGCGGAGCTGGCCGGCGCCCCGCACCAGCGGGCCTGGCTGATGATCCACGACGCCGGGCCGCTGGGCCTGAAGGCCATCTATGACCGGGCGGGGCTGCCGCCGCGCCTGTTCCACGCCTTCCGGGCCGGGGTCGACACCTGGCGCGCCCTGCAGGCTGAAGGGGCGGACACCTCGGCCGACGGCTTCCGTCAGCAGATGCTGGAGCGCTTCCTGAGCCAGAGGCCGAACGTGGGCCGGGAGGATCTGGCCTATCTGATGGAGCGACTGGATCGCCGGCCGGCCGACCGTTCCGAGGTGAACGTCGCCGCCTGAACGTGCGGGAGGCTCCGGCGCGATCGCGCCGGGGGCGGTCAGGCCAGGTGGTCGGCGACGCGAGCTTCGAGGGTTTCCGCGAGGACGCGGCCCGTCGGGTGATCGTCGGTCTGGATCTGGTCGCGGACCACGGCCTTGATGGCGTCGACATGGGCGTCGATCAGCACCAGCGGCGCGGCCATGCGCTTGGCCGGCTCATCCATCATCTTGCACAGCGACGCCGCGAGGCGGGTGACCAGCGGATACTGGTAGGTCGTGCCCAGTCCCTTCAGGTCGTGCGCCCGGAAGTACAGGGCCTCCGCCGTCTGCTCGTCGTAGCCGCGGGTGCGGATGTCCGCCTGCGCCTTGTCCAGCTTCTCGATCTCGTCCTGCAGCCACTGGCCGAACTGGGCCGACATCGCCTTCAGGGCTTCCTCGGCCTTGGCGATGGCGCCGGCGTCGATGCCGCCGAACCCGCCGCCGACCTTGAGGCGCAGGGTGTTGGGCGGACGAATGACCTGGGCCGAATTGCTCACGGAGGGCTCCCCAAACTGAACCGGGCCAGTCTGTCACGGGCGACCTTAAGAACCGGTGCACGCAGCCTCAGGCGGCGAACTGCTCTGCCAGCACCCGTTCCTCGAACGAGCGGTCCGCGTCGAACAGCATGGTCAGGGCGATGTCGCGCCGCTCCCGCACCTCGACCCGGACCACCCGGCGCACCTCGAAGCTGTCGGCGGTGGCGCTGACCGGCCGCTTGTCGGCCTCGAGCACCTCGAAGCAGACCTTCGCCTCGTGCGGCAGCAGGGCGCCGCGCCAGCGCCGCGGCCGGAAGGCGCTGATCGGCGTCAGCGCCAGAACCCGGGAATCGAGGGGGATGATCGGCCCGTGCGCCGACAGGTTGTAGGCGGTCGATCCCGCCGCCGTCGCGACTAGGCAGCCGTCGCAGGACAGCTCCTCCAGCCGCACCCGCCCGTCGACGCTGATCCTCAGCTTGGCGCTCTGGCGCGTCTGGCGCAGCAGGGAGACCTCGTTGATGGCCAGGCCGCTCTGCACCTGTCCGCTCTCGGTCCAGGCGTCCATCTGCAGCGGATGGATGACCGTCCGCCCGGCGCCGGCGATGCGCTGCGGCAGATCGTCCTCGCTGTAGTCGTTCATCAGGAATCCGACCGAACCCCGGTTCATCCCGAACACCGGCGTGCCGCGGTTCATGACGGTGTGCAGCGTTTCAAGCATGAACCCGTCGCCCCCCAGCGCCACGATGACGTCCGCCTCTTCAGGCGGTGCGGAGCCGTAGCGGCTGGCAAGGCGGGCGCGAGCCTCCTGCGCCTCGGGGCGGTCGGAAGCGGAGAAGGCGAGACGCGGGGGGCGGGGCTGGTTCACACCGGCAGGCAAGCCGAGCCCGTCCGCGGAGTCAAACCGCAGCCCGGGCCTCAGCCGCCGGTTCGGGCAGGAGGGCGCGGAACGCCCGCTGCGCCGAGGTCGCGGAAATGCCGCCGCGGAGCCAGACCGCGGCGCCTTCGTCACCCGGCAGCCCGTGGTTCATGCGCCGAAGCTCCGCCAGCAGGCCGGGAAAGACCGCCCGGTCGATGCCGACCGCGGCGCAGGCGTAGTAGAGCGCTTCCGGCGACGGGGCCGCGAGGGCGGCCCGCACCTGCGCGACGGTGAAGCCGCCCAGCAGCGCGAGGGCGTGGACCGCCAGGCTCATCCGCTTCTCGCGGGTCGCCCGCACCACGACCGCCGGGCGCAGTTGCCCCGCCGCGTGGAGCTTGGCGGCCAGCCGACGCTCCATCTCCTCCCGCTCGGGCGTTTCCGCGTAGTCTGCGCCGGCGGGCCGCATGACCCCCTGGACCGCGTCGTACACCGCCGCGCCGAGTTTCTGCTCGTCGACCTCGAACCGGGCGACGATCGACTGCCGCAGGGCGTCTCCCAGCCAGTGGTACATCTCGCGGGCCAGCGCTTCGGTCAGGCGCGGATGGCGGATCAGCGGCCCCCGCAGGGCTGCGATCCGCCGGGAGTGTTCGACCAGCCGGCGCAATCCGTCGCCGCTGATCTCGGCGGTCCGGTTGGTGGCCAGCGCCGCCAGCACGGCCGGGGCGCCGCGGTCGATCACGGCGTCGGCCACCCGGCCGCTCAGCCGGGGGCGGCGGGCCACGGCGATCTGGTGATCGAGGGACGCCTCGATCAGCACCCGGAGCAGGTCCTCGTCGCCCAAGACCGGACTCGCCAGCAGGATCGGCCGGGCGATCTCGATCTCGTCGAGGGCGAGGATGTTCACGAGCGCGCGCGGCGCCCAGTCTGCGTCGGCGAGCCGTTCCGCCAGCGCGCGCCGCACCTCGCGTTCGGCCTGCCTGGCCAGGGTGAGGAAAATCTCCCCAAGCACCGGCGAGAGCTCGCCCGCCGGCGGACTGGCGTCGCACAGCGCCATGACGCCCAGCAGGAGCCGCTGGCGAGCGTCCGGGCTGGGGTTGCGGGCGAGGGTCAACAGCTCGCTGGCGGAGGCCGGCTCGCGGCTTGCGAGAGGAAGCTGGACGAGGACGGTCACGAACGTCTCCGGCGCGCCGGCTGCATGCGGCGAACCGGACCTTAGCCGCAGGGACCTAAGACAGGGTTAACCGAACCTGAATCTTGACGGGGACCCGCGTCGGCGCGAGCGTGCGCCGGAACATAAGGAGGACGCTGCGATGGCGGACGGGGCGATCACTTCCCTGAAGTCCCGGGTTTCGGAGACGGAGTGGCAGACGCGGGTCGAGCTCGCAGCCCTCTACCGGCTGGTCGCCCTGCACGGGTGGGACGACATGATCTTCACCCACATCTCGGCGCGCGTGCCCGGGCCGGAGACCCACTTCCTCATCAACCCGTACGGCTACTACTTCGAGGAGATCACCGCCTCCTCGCTGATCAAGGTCGATCTGGACGGCAACATCGTCCAGGAGACCACCGACTTCATCAATCCGGCCGGCTTCACCATCCATTCCGCCATCCACGGCGCGCGCGAGGACGCGCATTTCGTCATCCACCTGCACACGGTGGCCGGAGTGGGCGTGGCGGCGCAGAAGGAGGGGCTGCTGCCGATCGGCCAGAACGCCTGCCTGCTGCAGCACCAGGTCGCGTACCACGGCTACGAAGGCCTTGCGCTGAACCATGACGAGCGTGAGCGGCTGGTGGCGGATCTCGGCGACAAGCCGCTGATGCTCCTGCGCAACCACGGCACCCTGGCCGTCGGCCGGACGGCGGCCCAGGCGTGGGTGGGGATGTTCTTCCTCGAGCGGGCCTGCGCCCAGCAGATCGCCGCCCTGTCCGGCGGTCGGGAGCACGTGCTGTTCGCCCCCGAGGCGGCCCAGGAGGAGACGCGCCAGCAGGGCGGCGGGGTCGGCTTCGTCTCGGCCCTCGCCTGGCCGGGGGCGCTGCGGATGCTGGATCGCAAGTCGCCGGGCTACGACGTGTGAACCCGGGCGGCGGCCTGCTTCTGGTCCTGGCCGCCGGGGCGATCGCCCTGCCGGCCGAGGCGGGGGCGTGGCCGCAGCGGAAGGGCAGGGGGCAGGTCATCCTCAAGTTCGAGAACATGCGAGCGGCCGAGGGTTTCGATCCCGCCGGGGACCTTGCGCCCCTGCCGGCGGAACGCCGGGACCGCGTCCTCGGCGTCTTCGCCGAATACGGGCTGACGGACCGGGCGACCCTGGTGGTCAAGGGCGACTGGCAGTCCGGCGAGGACGCCTTCGTCGACTACGAGGGCCGGGGGCCGCTGGAGGTCGGCGTCAACTGGGCGCTCTGGCGGGACGACCGCACCACGGTGGCGCTGTACGGCGCGGTCGCCGCGGGCGGGGAGGGGCGCAACGCCGGCTATGCGGCGCCGGGCCAGGGCGAGCGGGACTGGGAGGTGCGGGCGTCCGTCGGCCATGCCTTTCCCGGGCCGCGCGACCGTCCCGGCGGCTTCGCCGGCGGGTTCGTCGAGCTGCAGGCCGCGCGGCGGGTGCGCGAGGGCCTGGCCGACGAGGTCCGCGTCGACGCCACCGCCGGGGCGCACTTCGGCGACGACTGGATGGTGCTGGTGCAGGCCTTCGGCGGGCGGGCCGACGACGACGGGCCGCGCTGGCTCTCGATGGAGGCCTCCGCCGTCCGGCGGTTCGGCGACTGGAGCCTGCAGGCCGGCTGGCGCGAGACGGTGAGCGGCCGCGAAACGCCGCGTTCCTCCGGTCCGGTGATCGCCCTCTGGCGGCGGTTCTGACGCCGCGATCCGCGGCCAACCTCCGGTCGTACATTTGCGACCATGGCGGCGACGGAAACCGGAACCGCATCCGTTACATGAACTTGAGTTGCGCCGCCGGCGGAAGCCGCTAAGCCGGCTCGTCCCCCGTCCGGAGTGCCTTCCGCGTGATCAAACGCCACTTCTTCCTCGTCGCCGCCGGCCTCCTGCTCGGCGTGATGGTGATCGCCGTCATCCTGCGCATGGCCTTCGCGGGCGAGGAGAAGGGGGGCGGCGGACCCGGCGGGCGCGGCGGCGGGCAACAGGTCTCCCAGGCGGTGGCCACGCCGAGGCCGTTCAGCGACCAGATCCGCGTCCTGGGCGTGGCGCGGGGCCGGCGCTCGGTGAACATCACCTCCTCGACCAGCGAGCTGATCACCCGGGTGCTGTTCAGGGACGGCCAGAGGGTCGCGGCCGGCGCGCCTCTGGTCGAACTGCAGGCGCGCGAGGAGGACGCGGGCGTCGTGGAGGCGCGGGCGCAGGTCGTCCAGGCGCGGTCGATGTACGAACGGTACCGGGCGCTGGGGGAGCGGGGCTTCGCCTCGCCCATGATGGTCGAGCAGTACGAGACCCAGCTGGAAAGCGCGCAGGCGGCGCTCAACGCCGCCCAGGCGCGACAGGGCGACCGGATCATCCGCGCGCCCTTCGCCGGGATTCTGGGCCTGAGCACCGTCACCGCCGGCACCCTCGTCAGCCCGGGCGCGGTGATCGCGACCCTCGACGACATCGACGTGGTCCGCGTCGACTTCCCGGTGCCGGAGCGGTACCTGGGCGTGCTGCGCACCGGCCAGTCGATCACCGCCACGGTCGACGCCTACGGCCAGGAGACCTTCGCGGGCCGCATCGCCCTGATCGACACCCGGGTCAACGAACAGACGCGCGCGGTCACGGCGCGGGCCGAGATCCCCAATCCGGGGGGGCGCATCCGGCCGGGCATGGCGGTGCGCGTCTCCGTCGCCCAGGGCCAGCGCACGGCGCCGGCGGTGCCGGAGTCGGCGGTGCAGTACGAGGGCGAGGGCGCGTTCGTGTACCGCATCGCCACGGGCGAGCGCGGCGCCACGGCCCAGCGGGTCGAGGTCGAGACCGGCGCCGTCGAGGGCGGTTTCGTCGAGATCGTATCCGGGCTGAACGCCGGCGACCGGGTCGTCGGCTCCGGTCTGAACCGCATCCAGCCGGGCGCCCCGATCCGGGTGGCCGGCGCCGCGCCGCAGGGCGCGGCCGCGCGGGGCACCGCCCGATGATGCTCTCCGACGTCGCGGTCCGGCGCCCCGTTTTCGCGGCGGTCGCGGCCATCGTGCTGTGCGTCATCGGCGCAGCCTCCTTCTTCTTCCTGCCGGTCCGCGAGCTCCCGGACGTCGATCCGCCGATCGTCTCGGTCAACACCAGCTACGCCGGGGCCTCGGCCGAGGTGATCGAGAGCCGGATCACCGAGCCGATCGAGCAGCAGATCGCCGGCATCCAGGGCGTCGAACGCATCAATTCGACCAGCCGCGACGGGCGCTCGAACGTCAACATCGAGTTCTCGCTGGACCGCGACATCGACGACGCCGCCAACGACGTCCGCGACCGGATCTCGCGGGTGGTGGGGCGCCTGCCCGACCAGGCCGACCCGCCCGAGGTCGCCAAGGCCGACTCCGACAGCCAGCCGATCATGATCCTGTTCCTGCGGGCCTCGACCATGAACCGGCTGGAGCTGACCGACTACGCGGACCGCTACCTGCTGGACCGCCTCGCCACCGTGCCCGGCGTGGCGGCGGTGAACATCTACGGCGAGCAACGCTACGCCATGCGCATCTGGCTGGATGCGGCGGCCATGGCGGCGCGGGGCATCACCGTCACCGACGTGGAGAGCGCCCTCACCAGCCAGAACGTCGAACTGCCGGCGGGTGCGCTGGAGTCGGGGCAGAAGAATTACACGGTCCGGGTGGCGCGGACGTACGCCAATCCGGCCGATTTCCGGCAGCTGCCGATCGGCGCGCGCGGTCTGTCCGCCACCGCCACCGGAGGCGGCGCCGCCGCGGCCGCGAGCGCATCGCTGAGCAGCCTGCCCAGCGGCGCGAGCGGAGCCATCCTCGGCCAGACCGGGTACGTCACGCGCCTCGGCGACATCGCCCGGGTGGAGGAGGCGCCGGAGGAGGACCGCCGCCTGTTCCGCGGCAACGGCCTCGACCAGATCGGACTGGCCATCACCCGCCAGGCCCAGTCGAACGACCTCGCCATCTCGGCCGGCGTCCGCGACATGCTGGAGGAGGTGCGGCCGAGCCTGCCGGAGGGCGTCGAGCTCGTGGTCGGCTCCGACAACTCCGTCTTCACCTCGCACGCCATCGACGAGGTGTGGATCACCATCGGCATCTCCATGGTCCTGGTGGCGCTGGTGAACTTCATCTTCCTCGGCACCCTGCGCGCGGCCCTGATCCCGTCCATCGTCGCGCCGATCTGCCTGCTGTCGACCTTCATCGTGCTGGCGCCGCTGGGCTTCTCGCTGAACCTGCTAACCCTGCTGGCGCTGGTGCTGGCGATCGGCCTCGTGGTCGACGACGCCATCGTCGTCACCGAGAACATCCAGCGCCGGCTGGACCACGGCGAACCGCCGCTGGTGGCGGCGGAGCGCGGCGCCCGGCAGGTGTTCTTCGCCGTGGTGGCGACCACCATCGTGCTGCTGTCGGTGTTCGCGCCGCTGCTGTTTCTCCCCGGCTACGTCGGTCGCCTGTTCGTCGAGCTGGCGGCGGCGATCGCGGCGGCGGTGGCCTTCTCCGCCTTCCTGGCGCTGACGCTGTCGCCGATGCTGGCCTCGAAGATCCTGCGCCCCGCCACCAGCGGCGGCTGGGTGGCGCGCAGGGTCGACTGGGCCATGGACCGGCTGAAGACCTCGTACAGCAACTCCCTGGCCGCCCTGCTGGGCCGCCGGTCGGCGGTGGTCGGAACGGGGCTGGTGGTGGCGCTGATCGGCGCCGGTGCGGCGGCGATGTTCGTCACCCTGCCGGAGACCCTGGTGCCGGACGAGGACCGGGGGCGGGTGTCGGTGCGGGTGCAGGGGCCCGAGGGCGCCGGCTTCGACTACACCCGCGAGATCATGCTCGGGCTCGAGCCGATCCTCGCCGACTACGTCGAGAGCGGGGAGGCGGAGACCTTCCTCGTCTCGGCGCCGGGCTTCGGCGGCGGCAGCTTCAATTCGGGCAATGCGGTGCTGACGCTGGCGGACTGGTCCGAGCGGAGCCGCTCGGCCGACGAGATCGCCCAGGAGCTGAACGGCAGACTGCGCAGCCAGACCGGCGCCCAGGTCAACGCCTCGACGCCCGGCGCCTTCCAGCGCGGCGGCGGCAACTCCAACTCGATCGAGATGGTGGTCACCGGGGCGGAGTACGAGGACATCTATGAGTGGCTGCAGCCGGTGCTCGCCGCCTCGCTGGAGAACCCCGGCTTCTCCCGCCCGCGTCTGAACTACGAGCCCAACGCCCCCCGACTGCTGGTCGACGTCGACCCGGAGAAGGCCGCGGCCCTCGGCGTCTCGGCCCAGTCGATCGGCCGCACGCTGGAGACCATGTTCGGCTCGCGGCGGGCGACGACCTATCTGAAGGGCGGTCAGGAGTACGACGTCATCCTGCAGACCCAGCGGGACGACCGGCGCAGCGTCGGCGATCTGGAGGCGCTGTACGTCAACACCGGTTCGGGAGCCCTTGTGCCGCTGTCGTCGGTGGTGACCACCCAGACCTCCGGCGACACGCCGGAACGCCGCCGCCTTGACCGGCAGCGGGCCATCACCCTGAGCGCCGATCTCAACCCCGGCACCACCCTGGTGGACGCCACGGAGTTTCTGGACCGGGTGGCCGCGGAGCAGCCCCAGGGCGTGGTGACCACCCAGTGGGGCGGCGCGGCGCGGGACCAGCAGGAGGCGGGCGGGGCTGTGGCCTGGGCCTTCGGTCTGGCGCTGCTGCTCGTGTTCCTGGTGCTGGCGGCCCAGTTCGAGAGCTGGATCACGCCGGCGGTGATCATGCTGACGGTGCCGCTGGCCGCGGCCGGGGGGCTGTTCGGCCTCGTGATGGCCGGCTCCAGCCTCAACATCTATTCGCAGATCGGCCTGATCATCCTGATCGGGGTGGCGGCCAAGAACGGCATCCTGATCGTCGAATTCGCCAACCAGCTGCGCGATCAGGGCCGGTCGATCCGCGAGGCCATCATCGAGTCGTCGACCCTGCGCCTGCGCCCGATCATCATGACCTCGATCGCCACCGCCTTCGGGGCCCTGCCGCTGGTGCTGTGGCAGGGCGCGGGGGCGGGCAGCCGGCAGACCATCGGGGTGGTGATTTTCGCCGGGGCGATGTTCGCGACCCTGCTCACCCTGTTCGTGGTGCCGGTGATCTACGGCGTGCTGGCCCGGTTCACCAAGTCGCCGGAGTACACCGCCCGCAAGATCGAGGAGTGGGAGGCGAAGGAGGTCGCCGCCAAAGATCCGGTCCCGGCCGCCGCCGAACAGGCTCAGGCTGCGGGCGGGGCGTAGCCGGTCTCGACCTTCAGGAAGGCGATGAGGTCGCGGCGGTCCTCCGCGTCGCGGATGCCCGCGAAGCTCATCTTGTTGCCGCGCAGGAACTCGCGCGGGTTTTCGAGCCAGTGGTCGAGATGCTCCGCGTCCCAGGCGAAGCCCGCCTCGCGCAGGGCCGGGGAGTAGTTGAAGCCGTCCTTCGACCCGGCGACGCGGCCGAACACGCCATGCAGGTTGGGACCGGTCATGTTCGGTCCGCCCTCGGTCAGGGTATGGCACGCCCGGCACCGGGCGAAGACGCGGCGGCCGTTCTCCAGATCCCCGGCGCTCAAGGGGGCCGGCAGCGACGCCAGGGCGGCCGCCTTCTCCGCGTCGGTCGCCGGCGCCGGCGCCGCGGCCCGGGCGGGCGGGGCGGCGGGCTGCGAGGTCGTCCCGCCGCCGTCGCCGCAGGCGGCCAGGAGCAGGAGGACGGCGGCGAGCGCGGGGCGGTGCATGGTCATCTCCGGTCAGTCGCCTCCTGATACCCCAACCTGAGCCGGGCGCCACCTGCGACGCCTTGACGGGGTGGACGCTGGCGGTTCGCACCTGATAATCACTGTCAGAAAGGCGCGCCACGACGCCGACCGGTTCGAGAGCCATGTCCGACACCTTCAAACTCAGCGAGGCGCGCAAGGGCGCCTGCGGCGTCATCGTCCGCGTTGGTTGCCACCACCAGGAGGACGAGCATACGGCCGAGCTGGAACGGCGGCTGCTGGAGCTGGGATTCGTCGAGGGCGCGCGCGTGGAGCTGCTGCACGAGGGCCTGTTCGGCCGCAACCCGATCGCCCTGAAGGTCGACGACATGCGGGTGGCGCTCCGGCGGCATGAGGCCGAGAGCATCACGGTGCGGGCCGGGGCGCTGGCCTGATGGACATGCAGGTTCGCAGCGCCCGCGTGGCGCTGGTCGGCAATCCCAACAGCGGCAAGACCGCCCTGTTCAACGCCCTCACCGGCGCCCACCAGAAGGTCGCCAACTACGCCGGCGTGACGGTGGAGCGGAAGGAAGGGATCATCCGCGGCGCCCACGGGACCCTGTCGGTGCTCGACCTGCCCGGCACCTACTCGCTGCGGGCCCGCAGCCCGGACGAGGAGGTCACCCGCGACGCCATTCTCGGCCGGCTGGCCGGCGAGGCGCCGCCGGACGTGATCGTGGCCGTCGCCGACGCGACCAACCTGCGCCTCGTGCTGCGGCTGATCCTCGAATTGAAGGCGGTCGGCCGGCCCATGGTGCTGGCGCTCAACATGTTCGACATCGCCCAGCGCCAGGGGCTGCGCATCGACCTGGAGCGCCTGCAGGCGGAGCTGGGCGTGCCGATCGTGACCACGGTGGCCACCCGCCGGCGCGGCATCGACGATCTGGTCCGCACCATCGAGGCGACGGCCTCCGCCGACGCCGCACCGGCGCTCGCCGCGGACTGGTCGCCCCCGGATGCGACGGCGCTGCGCGGCAAGGCGGCCGAGGCGGAGCGGATCATGCGCGCCTGCGTGCGGCCGCCGGAACGGCCGGACACCCTGACCGGCCGCATCGATTCGCTCCTGCTGCACCCGGTCGCCGGCCTGCTGATCCTGACGGCGGTGATGTTCGTGATGTTCCAGGCGGTGTTCGCCTGGGCCACGCCGGCCGCGGACGCCATCGAGGCCGGACTGGGGGCGCTGGGCGGCGGCGTGGCGGCCCTCCTTCCGGACGGGCTCTGGCAGAGCCTGATCGTCGACGGCCTGATCTCCGGGGTAGGCAGCGTGCTGGTCTTCCTGCCGCAGATCCTGATCCTGTTCCTGTTCATCATCCTGCTCGAGGACTTCGGTTACATGGCCCGGGCGGCCTTCCTGCTGGACCGGATCATGGGCGTCGCCGGACTGCACGGCCGCGCCTTCATCCCGCTGCTGTCCAGCGTCGCCTGCGCCATCCCCGGCGTGATGGCGACGCGGGTGATCGACAACCGCCGGGACCGGCTGACCACGATCCTGATCGCGCCGCTGATGACCTGCTCGGCGCGCATCCCGGTCTACACCCTGATCATCGCCGCCTTCATCCCGGACCGGCAGGTTTGGGGCTTCGCCAACCTGCAGGGGCTGGTGATGTTCGGCCTCTATGCGGCCGGGATCGTCAGCGCCCTGGTCGTGTCCTTCGTCATCCGCAAGCTGTTCTGGCGCAGCGCCGTCGAGCCCTTCATGATGGAGCTGCCGGCCTACAAGGCGCCGGACGTGAAGAGCGTGCTGTTCAACCTGTGGCTCCGGGCGCGCATCTTCCTGGAGCGGGCCGGCCGCATCATCCTGCCGCTGATGGTGGTGGTCTGGGCCCTGTCGACCTTCCCGTACCCGCCGGCGGGCGCCACCGGGCCGGCGATCGACTATTCCTTCGCCGGCATGATCGGACGGGCGCTGGAGCCGCTGTTCCAGCCGATCGGCTTCAACTGGCAGATGGTCGTCGCCCTCGTGCCGGGCATGGCGGCGCGGGAGGTGGCGGTGGCCGCCCTGGGCACCGTCTATGCGGTGGCCGATGCGGAGAGCGCCACGGCGGCGCTGGCCACGACCCTGTCGGCGCACTGGTCGCTGGCCACCGGCCTGGCCTTCCTCGCCTGGTATGTGTTCGCCCCGCAGTGCGTGGCCACCCTCGGGGTGGTGCGCCGCGAGACCAATTCGGCGAAGTGGATGTGGGTGATGATCGCCTACATGTTCGGCCTGGCCTATCTCGCCGCCTTCGTGACCTATCGCGTGGCGGTGGCGCTGGGCGGCGGCTGACGGCCCCGAGGCCGCCTGTCACGGAACGGCGGTTGACAAGACGCCGCCGCTGACCGTTCCCTGCCCGCAGGGGAGAGACGCATGCGGTCGCCGCTCAAGCCTCTGCTTTGCCGCCATGACTGGTACTGGTCCGAACGGCACCGGGCGGAACGCTGTCGCCGGTGCGGCAAGCTCGGGCAGGTGGAGACGGGGCCGCCGCCGCGGAGGGCCCCGCCGTCGGGCCCGCCGGCCGCCGGAGAGGGCAGGCCGCTTCCGGCGCCGGTGCGGTTCGCCACCGCGCCGCAGGCGTTGCGCCGGGAAGCGGCGGCGCGGCGGAGACGCCTGCCGGAGCTGCTGGAGAGGCTGGCCGACGGGGGCGTCCTGGGTCCGGAAGAGACCCTCGATGCGGTGCTGGCGATCATCGAGGACGGCCATTCGGCGGAGCCGCTGCTGTTCGGCCCGCCGGCCGCGGTCCAGTTCGCCCGGCTGCGGGAGGCGCGGTTCGCGCTGTCCGGGGGCGGGACCGCCGGGGCGGGGGCGATGGTGCCGGCTACAGGGATCGAACCCGTGACCTTCGGTTTACAAAACCGCTGCTCTACCAGCTGAGCTAAGCCGGCCGCCTCGCTTCGGCGGGCCCTTATGCGGATGTCGGCCGCGGCCCGCAAGTCAGTCCAGGGCGGCGGCGATCCGGTCGGCCAGCGACCGCAGGGCCTCCGCGTCGGCCATCGGGGCCTGGGCGTGGCCCTTGAGCGGACGCCCGGCCCAGGCGGGGATGACGTGGAAGTGCAGGTGGAAGACGGTCTGGCCGCCGGCCTCGCCGTTGAACTGCATGATGCGCACGCCGTCGGGGCCGAGGGCGCGGACCACCGCCCGGGCGGTGCGTTGCGTCGCCGCCGCCAGGCGGGCGAGGGTCTCGGGCTCGACCTCGAGCAGGGTGCGCGCCTGCGAGGTCTTCGAGATGACGAGCACATGGCCCTCGGACTGGGGGAAGACGTCCATGAAGGCGAGCACCTCGTCGTCCTCCCACACCTTCACCGAAGGAATCTCGCCGCGCAGGATCTTCGCGAAGATGTTGTCGGGGTCGTAGGGGGCGTGCAGGGTCATGGGCGGCTCCGGTCTGGCGGGAACGGCAGGCTAGCAAGGCGCCGCGGGGCAGGGGAGCCCCGGCGGCCCGGGGGTGTTATGCTCAAGGTCCGAAGGGAGTCCCCGCATGCTGCGCTTCATCGTCCAGTTTCTCGTCACCTGCCTCGCCCTGTGGCTGGCCGCCGAGGTCGTGCCCGGGGTGGCGTTCAGCGACACGCCGACCCTGCTGCTGGCGGCGGTGCTGCTGGGGATCGCCAATGCGATCGTCCGGCCGATCCTGACCTTCCTGACCTTTCCGCTGACGATCCTGACCTTCGGCCTGTTCCTGCTGGTGGTGAACGCCGCCGTGATCGGCCTGGTGGCGGCGCTGCTGGGGGGCTTCACGGTCGACGGCCTGGCCGCCGGGATCGGCGCGGCCATCGTCACCGGCCTGGTCAGCTGGGTGGCCGGCTGGTTCATCGGCGACGACCGGCGGCGCGACTGAGTCACCGGTCGCTGCGGAACGGCGACAGCTCCGCGGCCAGCGCCTCGATCTCCGCCGCGACGGCGGGCCGCTCGCGCGCCAGATAGTCGGCGACCGGCGCGCGCAGGGCGGGATGGGCGATGAAGTGGGCCGAGCTGACCGCCGTCGGCAGATAGCCGCGGGCGATCTTGTGTTCGCCCTGGGCCCCGGCCTCGACCCGGGACAGGCCGCGGGCGATGGCGAACTCGATGGCCTGGTAGTAGCAGAGCTCGAAGTGGAGGAAGGGGATGTCCTCCAGCGTGCCCCACTGGCGGCCGTAGAGGGCGTCGCGGCCGATCAGGTTGAGCGCGGCGGCGACCGGCTGGCCGTCGCGGAAGGCCATGACCAGGGCGATGCGGTCGGCCAGGGTCGCGCCGATGCGGCTGAAGAAGTCGCGGGTCAGGTAGGGCCGGCCCCATTTGCGCGAGCCGGTGTCCATGTAGCAGGCGAAGAAGGCGTCCCAGTGGGACTCCGCGATCTCGCCGCCGGTGAGGACCCGGATGTCGAGCCCCGCCTGCGCCTCGCGCCGCTCGCGGCGGATGGTCTTGCGCCGCGAGGAGGACAGGGCGGCGAGGAAGTCGTCGAAGGCGGCGTAGCCGGCGTTGCGCCAGACGTACTGGATGTCCTGCCGCAGCAGCAGGCCGGCCTCGCCCATGGCGTCCCATTCCTCCGGGAGCGGGAAGTTGACGTGCAGGGAGGAGACGCCGAGCCGCTCGACGAGCGCAAGGGCGCCCTGCAGCAGGGCCTCGCGCACCGGGGCGGGGTCGGCGTCCGGATGGGCGAGGAAGCGGGGGCCGGTCACCGGGGTGAAGGGCACGGCGCCGAGCAGCTTGGGATAGTAGCGGCCGCCGGCGCGCTCCCAGGCGTCGGCCCAGCTGTGGTCGAAGACGTATTCGCCCTGGCTGTGGCCCTTGAGCCAGAGGGGCATGACGCTGAGGACGCGGCCGGCCCCGTCCCGGAGCGACAGGTGGCGGCCGGCCCAGCCCTGGGCCGGGACGGCGCTGCCGGAGGCTTCGCAGGCGTCGAGGAAGTCGAACGAGACGAACGGGTCGCCGGAGGGGGCGGCGCAGCCGTCCCAGGCCTCGCGGCCGATGTCGGCGACCCGGTCGTGGACGTGGAGGGTGAAGGTCACCGCACCTCGACGATGGCGTCCACCTCGACGGCGAAGCCGAGGGGGAGGCGGTAGACGCCGACGGCGGAGCGGGCGTGACGGCCCTTGTCGCCGAAGACCTCGACCATCAGGTCGGAGCAGCCGTTGATGACGGCGGGGATGGCCTCGAAATCGCCGGCGGCCTGGACGAAGCCGCCCAGCTTGACGACGCGGACGACGCGCTCGAGGTCGCCGCCGAGAGCCGCCGACATCTGGGCCAGCAGGTTGATCCCGCACAGGCGGGCGGCGGCCTTGGCCTGCTCCGGGGAGACGTCGGCGCCGACCGTGCCCTTGACCCCGCCGGAGGCGTCGTTCGACAGCTGGCCCGAGATGTGGAGGAGGTTTCCGGACTGGACGAAGGGCACGTAGTTGGCCACCGCGCTGGCGGGTTCCGGCAGCTGGATGCCGAGTTCGGCGAGGCGGGCGGCGACGGTCATGGAGAGCTCCTTCAGGGTTCGCCCGGGGTTTAGCCCGCGGGCGGGCGCGAGTCATCGTCCTCCGGCGGCGGGCCGTCGCAGGGGCGGGAAGGGCGCGGGGCGCCGGGCCTCGCCCGGTCTGTGGGATGAGTTACCGTTTCGACGAGACTGACGCCCCGCGCAGCCGTTGTGCGCGCGCTCTCCGGCTGGCGGCCCTGACATTCGAGCCTTGCCGGATCTCCGCCGGCGACATTGCTGCCTCCGACGCGGGGCGGACATGACGGCGCTCTTCAGGGGACGTCAGCAGCCCGCATTCC
>Ga0233425_10004059_pt1 | contig 25251 bp, 19 predicted proteins | sample Watercolumn_Towu_2_FD_181712 | JGI IMG/M metagenome (GOLD analysis project Ga0233425, IMG submission 181712) | Freshwater microbial communities from Lake Towuti, South Sulawesi, Indonesia - Watercolumn_Towuti2014_140_MG | ecosystem: Environmental > Aquatic > Freshwater > Lake | place... | reverse complement strand
GTGCCTTCTTCAAAAGATCTTTCGCGCTACCCAAAACATCCTTGCCACTTGCCGGTCGTCCCATATGCCCACCTCCATTATAATGGTGCGCATATTATATCACTTTTGATTTAGAAATGGAATAACACCTTTTTTTATCATTGCTGGCCTCGTTCGCACTTGTCCTTTTGTTTGACAATGCGGGCATATCATCGCAAGATTGACGCTTCCGTAGTTGCTGGTCAATTCATGCGCTTGGCCCTCTTCCCCAACGTCGCACTCCGTTCGCAACCATTGAACAGCCCAGCCCGGCCCGCATGGAAGAGGTCCGCGCCCAGGCCGAGAAGTACCTGCCCCAGATGCGGCACTGCACCCGCTGCCGGGCCGATGCGGTGGGACTGCTCGAAGAGGACCGCACCGAGGAGTTCCGGGGCTGCCTTTCGGCCTGCGCCACCCTGCCAGCGGCTTCGATGCCGCGACCCTATGTGGCAGTGGCGACCCAGGAGGGGGTTCTGGTCAATCAGCATCTGAGGGAGACGCGCTCCTTCGAGATTTGGGAACGGAGCGAGGATGGCTATCGGCGGGGTAGAGAGGCGTGACGCCCCCGAGCCTGGCTGCGGACTCAGGCGCTGGCTGAAATTGGCGCGCCTTTTTGGGGACTGCCGGGCGGTGCTTGCCAGCAGCATCGGGGACTCCCCGCGCGAGACCCTGGAGAAGACCGGCATCAAGGCCATCACCATGAATGGTTTCATCGAGAGCGGCCTGGAGGCGGTCTATGAGGGCAAGAACCTGGCGGCGCTCAAGGGCCGGAGCCTCTCCTGCAGCAACAAGAGTTGCTCCGGCACCGGCAGCGGCTGCCTGTGATGGAATGGAATTGACATGGTCGTTATATCCGTGTAGATATAACGACCATGAAAGATAACCACTCACCGCAACGGCAAGAACAAAAGCCCGCGTACACCTGCCGCGGCCGCCTGTGGCTGGAGGGCATGGAAGGAACCTTCCTGGGCTATGGGCGGATTGTACTTCTGGAACGGATCGACCAGTTTGGCTCCATCGCTCAGGCAGCCCGTTCCATGAAGATGTCCTACAAGCACGCCTGGGACTTGGTGGAATCCATGAACCGCCAATCGTCCGAGCCGCTTGTCTGCAAGACCAGCGGCGGCAAACGCGGTGGCGGCACCCAACTGACGGAACACGGAAGGAAGGCCATCGTCGCCTATCGGTCCATGGATGGGAGGTTCCGCGACTTTCTCAGCAACGAAACCAAATGTTTTTGGGCGGAGTTCGAGAAGTAGGAGATGCCATGACGCCCCTTTTTCTTACCCTCAAGGTCGCATTCCTGGCCACGGCCTGCACCATGGTCTTGGGTGTGACGGCGGCCTACGCCCTGACCCGTACCCGATTCTGGGGCCGAGCCCTGGCAGAGGTGTTATTCTCCTTGCCCCTGGTACTGCCGCCCACAGTGCTAGGCTACTATCTGCTGGTCCTGATTGGCAGGAATGGCTTAATCGGCCACTGGCTGTTCGACACCTTTGGCATTTCCCTCATCTTCACTTGGCAAGGGGCGGTGCTGGCGGCGATGGTGGTCTCCTTGCCGCTGGTATTCAAGTCAGCGGGAGCCGCCTTTGCGGCGGTCAATCACCAGTGCGAGGAGGCGGCCGCCACTCTGGGGGCGCATAGGATCGTCATCTTTTTCCGTGTCTCCCTGCCCTTGGCTTGGCGAGGGATCCTGGCGGGCGGCATGCTGGCCTTCGCTCGGGCTATGGGCGAGTTCGGCGCCACCCTGATGGTGGCTGGCAACCTGCCAGGCCGGACGCAAACTTTATCGATGGCGGTATACGATGCTGTGCAGGCCGGAAATTTCCAGCAGGCCAACCTTTTGGTGCTGATCATCACCCTGGTGAGTGGCATCATTCTCTATGGCTCGGGCAAGCTCTTTCAGTCTGAGTGGCGATGAAGCAAATACAACGAACGCTCGCATTGGGCGAGTTATCAAAGGCAACCCATAACAAAGGAGGACACGACGATGTCCAAAAAAAAGACAGCCTGTAATGCGGCCTTGAAACCAGCGAAAACGATCTCTGCCCTCATGAGACTACTGCTCGCCTTTTTGGTCTTTTTCGGCAGTCAGACGGCACAGGCGGAAAGTAGTAAGGATGAAATTATTGTCTCGGCAGCGGCCAGTCTTACCAATATCATGCAGGAGTTGGGGAAGGGCTTCGAGCAAAGTCATGAGGGGCGCAAAGTGGTCTTCAACTTCGGGGCCTCGGGCGATCTCCTGGCCCAGATGAGCCAGGGGGCGCCAGTGGACATCTTCATTTCTGCCAGTCCCAAGCAGATGGATCAGGCCCAGGAAAAGGGGCTTATCGATCAAGCAACTCGCATCATCTTTGCCGCTAATATCCTCGTCCTCGCCAAACCAGCCACAGGCTCTGCGCAGGTGACAAGCCTCGACGACTTACGCTTACCAGCGGTCAGCCGTATCGGTATCGGCAAGCCGGAAACAGTGCCGGCCGGCCAGTACGCCAAAGATGCCTTGGCTGCCGCCGGCCTGTGGGATGCGGTGCAACCGAAACTGATCGTTGGCAGCTCAGTACGTCAAGTGCTGGACTATCTGCGGCGTGGCGAAGTTGACTGCGGCCTGGTTTACGCTACCGATGTCCGGGTTGCAAAAGATGCGGTGGTGACGGCGGCCGAACTAACTGGCACCAAGGTTCTGTATCCGGCTGCTATCACCAAGGGGGCCAAGGCGAAGGAGACGGCAGCGCTCTTTCTTGAACACTTGAAATCGAAGGCAACACGCGCCGGCTTACAGAAGGCTGGCTTCCTGTTGCCCTAGCCGCAGTGGCGTGACCACCACCATGGAACTCGTTGTCGATATCAAGAAGCAGCTACGCTCCCGGGATCGATGTTTCTCGCTGGAGTGCGCCTTCTCCTCCCGGGAGCGGTTCGTGGTGCTGTTTGGCGCCTCAGGCTCTGGTAAAACTACCACCATGCGGGCACTGGCCGGACTTGACCGACCGGATGCCGGGCGAATCGTCTTTGCCGGTCGGACGTTTTTCGATTCGCGCTGCGGCATCAACCTCCCTCCGCAAAAGCGAAATATCGGCTACGTTTTTCAGGATTATGCCCTGTTCCCGCATCTGACGGTGGAGCAGAACATTGCCTTTGCTCTGCGGCCGGGCTTTTGGAGCAGGTTGAGCAGAACAGACAAGCTGCGGCTCGACGAGTACCTTGAACTCTTTCATCTGACCGAATTGCGACACGCCATGCCGGCCGATATCTCCGGCGGCCAACGGCAGCGAGTGGCCCTGTCCCGGGCCTTGATCCGCAGACCAGACCTGTTACTGCTAGACGAACCGTTCGCCGCCCTTGACGCAAACCTTCGCTCCAGCCTCCGTTCCGCTCTGTTGGATATCCAGCACCACCTGCGAGTGCCAGTCCTGCTCATCAGCCACGACCCCGAAGATGTGGACGTCTTAGCGGAAACCCTGGTGGTATATGATTCCGGCAGGATCCGTAATGTGGTAGCCGATTTTCAGCAGGTAAAGAGATCTATCGGCAAAGATGCAATCTTGCCACGGCAGAAAGCCATGATTGGCTCTGCTACGTAAAGAGTGGAAACAGGCAACTTGTTTGGCTCCCCCCAAAAAAGGAAGCAACACTGACCCAATCCTAAACCGCTACTGTGAGGCACCATTTGGACTGAGCTGTTCTTCCTGTTTCTCTGGTCAGAATCAGCTAGCGGCTTTCTAAGGGGGAGTGAACTTGAGGGATGGAATATTGTGAAATGAAATCCTAACAGTTGGCAGAGGGATGGTGTCTCAATTTAATCTTTCAGATAGCTAACTTCTGATTTCAGAGGTAATCTAAAGGGGATGATGCTGAAAGCAAATCTTTAGCCCTCATATGCGCACGTCTAACTCATGACATCAGAATTGCTGTTAAATCGTCCAAGCATTGAGAGCGGCAACCAATTTTTTTTTTGGGGGAGGGGCACATAAAATTTTCAATCAAAAAAAGTCGGCCGTGCAAGCCGCATCTTTTTCATCTTATAGCCCATCTGTCATGGCGTGAGCCCGAGCTCGCGAGCTGCTCTGGCCTGCACCCAGCAGCCATGCCGTTTCAAGGCTGACTCGATCTCTGCCCGTTCGATCGCGTTAAGGGAGAGGCGGGGCCTGTTTCCAATAGCAGCACTTGGCATCTCAGCCGATGGAGGAGGCGGCAGAATCTCCTCTTCCGGTTCGGCGACCACGAAGCTTGGCAGGTCGGTCAGCAATACTCGATTGCGGTCGGTCATGATCACCAGCCGTTCCACGAGGTTCTGCAACTCCCGGACATTGCCAGGCCACTGATACTGCGTGAGGTAGTCGAAGACTTCCCGTGAGAGGCTGACCATTTTGCCGTTGGTGCGATTGCTCGTCGACAGGAAGTATTCGATAAGGAGGGGTACGTCCTCGCGTCGCTCCCGGAGAGGGGGCAATATGATCGGAACCACGTTCAGCCTGTAGAACAAGTCGGCTCGGAACCTCCCCTTTGCCACGGCTGTTCAACCCAGTTTGGCGCGAATTTGGTGTGCCACTCCCGCGCGATGATCTCAAAGGTCTCTGTCACTTGTGTCCCTGCGGCCTTCTGTGCCTTTTTGGTATCGCTGGGGTCAAAGCCATTGGCAAGTAGGTTTCTGGCGCAATCGCGTTTCCGGCGGGCCTCGGCAAGTGAAAGATCAGGATAGGCACCTAAAGCCACCTTCTTTTCCTTTCCATCAAAACGGTACTTGAAATTCCAAAGCTTTCCCCCTGATGGGGTGACCAGCAGGAAAAAGCCCCCACCGTCAAAAAGTTTTTGGGACTTTTCTGTCGGCTTGACCGTCCTGACCTTGGTGTCGGTAAGTGGCGCAATCCGTTTAGGCATGGGGTATTCCTCCGTTTTGGGGGCTTCCATTTTGCGTTGAGGGCTTTTCGCCTTCAAAACAGCCCCCAAATCTTTCGGATTCCACTATATCAAAGTGGATTATTTTGGACAGTACAAAAAGGAAAAGGCCCGATTTCACGGGCCTTTCAGGACAGTATCGGTCGATACTGGATGTTGCGGTGGTGGGCGATACGGGATTCGAACCTGTGACTTCTACCGTGTGAAGGTAGCACTCTTACCACTGAGTTAATCGCCCAATTTCTTATGGCTATATACCAACGCCGCAGCAAAAAAACAAGCTGTTATCTGCTCGGATGATGCGAGTCACCCTGCCATGGCGACGCACCGTTCGTGCAGTCCAGTGTAACGGATAGTCTTTGTTGATATCCCTTCCACCAACGACTCTTCCCTACCCCATATCTCGAAGTCTTTTTTCGCCCGGGTAATGGCAGTATAGATCAGTTCCCGGGTCACCAAACGAGACGGGGCATTGGGCAGCAGCAACACGACGCGGTCAAATTCCGATCCTTGCGCTTTGTGCACGGTCAAGGCAAAAGCCGTCTCATGACTCGGCACCCTGGACGGGGCGATAGAGCGCAACCCTTCTCTTCCCTCAAAATATATCCGAAGCTTTCCCTCTTGGTCCTGCGCTGCCACGCCCACATCACCATTGAAAAGTTGTAGCGCGTAATGATTGCCGGTGATCATCACCGGTCGCCCCGGATACCAAACGGAACCAGCCGAACGCCTGATCAGCGCCTTTGTCTCGAGAACGGATTCGAACCAGGCGTTGATCTCGAGCGAGCCGTTCTCACCATGACGATGCACGCATAAAACTTGAAACATCCGGAAGGCCGCCAGTGCCTCGACAGGATCAATCGCTGCAAGAAAATCTCCGTATCCCTGACAGAGCAACTCAACAAACCTTTGATCCCCACCAATGCCGGCCAAGAGATCCGCGGACGGAACGGAGAGACACACGCCGCTGCCACGGGCAAGGGTGGCTAGGGCAGCTTCGCCGTCTCCGGCCAGCACTACGCTGGCCAAAGCGCCAATGCCACTTTCTGCCTGAAAACGGTACGACTTGCGCAGCACAACCCGACAATCAGTCAAGGCATTGACATTGGCCCGGTTTGGCAGCGTGTCGGTAACGGCTCCAGCTTGGCGCAAGTCGTGAGCAAAGGCTGGAGAATATCCATCCTCGCCAGCGCACAGGTCGGCCAGCACCCTCCCCGCCTCGACAGAAGAGAGCTGATCCTTGTCCCCCAAAAGCACCAAGCGCCCTTCGTCCGGCATGGCCTCGATCAGTTTGGTCATCAAGGCCAGATCAACCATGGAGACCTCATCCACAATCAGCACATCCAGGGGCAGACGTTTCTGGGGATTATGGCGAAAATGAGGGGAGTTTGGAATCGTGCCAAGCAACCGGTGGATGGTTTGGGCCCTGATCGTAGATGACGATGATGTCCCTTGCCAGTGCGTCGCCAAATCCGATTCCGCCACGGCCAGAGCCTCTTGCAAACGGCTGGCCGCTTTGCCGGTCGGCGCCGCAAGCCCGATCCTGAGGGGAACTGCCGACAAGGCCTGCAAGAGGGCGACGATTCTCACCACCGTATGCGTTTTACCGGTGCCCGGACCGCCGGTAATCAAGCAGAAACGACGCATCGCCGCCGTGGCCACCGCCACCTTCTGCCAATCAATCCCCGCCACCGGGGCCAGGAAAAGTTGAGCCAAGAACGGAGCCACCTGCTCCGGAGAATACCCAGCCTGCGCCGACCGCCTGGCCACCGCCGCCGCCAAGCGGCACTCGTAGTCGAAATAACGACGGAGGTACAGCCGGTGGCGGTCAAGGACCAAGGGAGTCAACTCCGAATCAGGTCCGCCGACAAAAGGATATGCCATCAGCACGGCTTGCCAAACCTCGCTATCGGGCATCCGACAACTGTCCCCAGCTGTTGACCCAAGGTCCATATCCCCAGCAAACGGTATCTTGCCTGCCATTTCCGTGAGCATCAGGCAGGAGTGGCCCTCGAGAACGGCCTGCACCGCCAGGGCGCCACTCACCCATGCGACCTCTGCTGCCTCAGGCGCCAAGCGTTTGAAAAAGTCATAATAGTGAATGGCGAGTTGAGAACAGAGACCGAAGCTTACGGCTCGGCGCAGCAAATCGCCCAAGGGAGAGGTAATGGTTTCAGAGTGACGGCCGGGCATAGTAGACACCAAACCGTGGTCCTGCCTCAGGGGCAAGTCCGCGGAGGAAGAGATAATACACCCCGCCGAAATGCCGCTCATAGTCGTAGCCCGGCAAGCGGCGGCCAAGGTAGCGATGCAGGGCCTCGACATAGATCCGGTACTGGAGGTCATAGCCTGCCTGGGCCATGGCCTGCGCAAGACGGTCCTGACCATAGTCAGCCAGGGTCGAGCCCAGGTAATTTGACTTGTAGTCGAGAATATAGAACTTTTCCCGCCACTGAAATACCAGATCGATAAACCCCTTCATGAAGGCAGACCGGTGATTGCTTGCCAGGGCGGGGCATTGGCCATGGAGGATCATGGCCCGTAACGCCTGATCTGATTCTGCAGGCAGGCGATAATAAAATTCAAGTTCATCCAGGCGCTGGCTCTTGGCAATGTTCTGGAGGCGTAATTCTCCAGCGACGTCTAGCGGGGTATCCACCATCCTGGCCAACAAGTCGAGGATGGTGGATACCCACTCCCGGCCGAAACCGAACATAGCCAACTTTTCCTGGACCAAGGATTCGAGAACAGAATGGGAATTTTCTTGAAAATCGAGGTGTTCCATAATGGCGTGCAGACAGCTGCCAGCCTGGGCCCCGCGAGGAAAGGAGAACATATCCCTGACCGCAGGACATGGCAGTGCGCCAGGCCTGAAGGTGCCCCCTGCCCCCACACTGTCATAATCCGGGGCCTCGATCTCGGCTGCTGTTTTGTGCAGGGAGGTGAAACTCCGCAGGTGCAAATTCGGATGCAAGACCCGGCGAAACACTCTGGCCTGGCCCAATTGTGTCGGCGGCATGGCGCCTGGCGCCACCTTCGCCCCAAGCACCTCGACAGGAATAACGGCGATGGGGCTCACCGTATCGGTAACCAGACTGTTGACCAACGCCAGGGCCTGGTCGTGGGCAATGGAACTGAAGGTCCTCTCCAGGGCGGCGGCCACGTCGGCATCAGGCTCCGCCCTGCCATTGATCAGGTATTGCAAGGGCGAACTGGCGGTAACCGACCGTGATCGCGAATTCACCCGTCCCCAGAACAACAGACATCGATTTTCCGCCCTGGTAACGGCGACATAGAAGAGGCGAAGTTCTTCGGCCAATGTTTCCCGCCGTTGCCGCAGACGATGCTCGTTCAAGGCATCGGAGCCCAGGTCTACCACCAGAGCGCCCTCTTGGTCATGACACTCGGCCATGGGCGCTGCTTTTTGCTCCGTCAAGGCTGAATCCCAGCAGAACGGCACAAAGACCACCGGATACTGAAGCCCTTTACTCTTATGGACCGTAACGATCTTGATCAAATCCTCATCGCTCTCCAGGCGCAGCAGGGTGGCCTCGGCCTTGTACCCCCGTCGCCGTTCGTCAAACCAGTGCAAGAGCTCCACAGGCCCCAATGCCTCGCTTGCAGCCGCCTCCTGCAGCAACTCCGTGAGGTGACGCAGATTGGTCATCCTCCGTTCTCCCGATGGATACCTGACGAGTTTGGGGAGAGCCGCCTCACGAACCCACAGAGAGCGCAGCATGGCCGCCACCCCGCGTTCCAGCCACAGGGCACGATAGCTGGCAAAGCGCTCCAAGGTCTCCTCCCAGGCGGATTCTTCTTCCTCAAACCGCGAGAACGCCAGGGCATCACCGGACAACAACCGGGTTGCCAGCGCCCGCCGCACCTTGCGCTCGTCAGCGCATAACGCCACGGCCTCGAGGAGAACGCGAAGCTCGCGGGCCTCTTCGCTATCAAAGACACTGTGGCGGGACGAGAGCACCGCCGCCAAGCCGATGCAGGCCAGGGCTTCTTTGATCATCTGCCCATCACGATGACTGCGAACCAGGATGGCAATATCACCGGCGGTGAGTGCCGTGGTCTTGTGCCAGCCGTCATCGCCCTTTTCCTCGAAAAAGGCCTCCCCCCGCGCCGAGTCGGAGAGGAGATTCTGCACCGCCGTAGCCACCCAGGCGGCGACCTTGCTTTTCGCCTCACCCTTTTTGGCTTCATCGTCGAAAGTGCAGATAGTCATCGCTGCTGCCATCCCCGTCACCGTCAGCCGTCGTCTTGGCGTATCAGGGGACTTTGCCTCATGAAAATCAATGCCGGGCAGTACGAAAGGCCGCGGGTGCCGGGCAAAAATGGCGTTGCAGGCCTGGATCATCGAAGGCTCGGAACGCCAGTTGGTAACCAGGGTGTGACGTCCGTCGACCTGTGCTTTCGCGGCCTGCAGATAACTGAAGATGTCAGCCCCCCGGAATCCGTAAATAGCTTGTTTCGGGTCGCCCACCATGAACAGGGCCGATTCTCCCTGAAATATGCTGGTAAATATTTCATATTGGACCGGATCGGTGTCTTGGAACTCATCGATCAGGGCAACCGGATACCGGCTCCTCACCTGGCTTACGAGCTCCGGGCCGTGGTCTGGTGCTCTCAATCCGGCCCGGACCGCCGTGAGCAGATCGTCAAAGCCGACTTGCCCCCGCTCTGCCTTGAGCATGGCGAGCGCCGGGCCAGAGTGCTCGATAAATCCCCTGATGACACCGCGTTTTGCCTCCTCCAGCTGACGTATCAGGGTATCCGCCGCGGCGAAAAAAGGATGATCAGGGACCTGGTCCACCTTGCTCGGCTTCGCGCCCTGGCGGAGGGCCGAGGAGGAGACTCCTTCCAGGGCGGATAACGGCGGCACGGTCAAGGTTCCGTTACAGAAAAAATCATCCAGATCCTGAAACCAGGGGCGTAGGGTCGCTAACGGAAAATTATCCGCGCTGCGGCTCAAGGCAGGGGATGTCAGCAGGGTGTGGACGAGCTCGTCGCGGTGGTCCTGCCACAAGGCCTGCAGACGGTCAAAAAGCGTAAGATCAACTGCCCCAGGCGCGCAGGACGGGCCAAAACGCACACAAGAAGCTCCCCGGGTCAGAATTGCCTGTAACGGCCGGCGGAGGATATCGACCAGGGTGTCGGGAGACACCCTGTGCTGATGGAGGTAGGCCGCCACCGCCATGGGCCAAGCCGGTGCGGACTGGCGCCAGAAGTCGTCAACGACCTGTTGCAGCAGTTCTCTGTCATCCTCGATAAAGTCGAGTTCAAAGGGAAATCCACTCTCGAAGGCAGAGTCTTGCAGCACGCGCAGGCAAAAGCCGTGGATGGTAAAAACGGCCGCCATATCGAAGTTGATCAAGGCCAAGTCCACCAGGACGCGCAATCGCCCCTCATCACGGCCCTCGCTCCGATAGCGCTCGAACAGGGACGCGAGATAAGCATCGCCTGGGTTCCCTGAGGCGCAGGCCTCTGCCGCGGCTGACAAGCGGGTCCTGATCTTATCCCGAAGCTCCTGGCAGGCAGCTTCGGTATAGGTGACCACCAGGATCTGGGCGGGATTCAGCTCCCGTTCTAGCAGCAGGCGGAGATAAATGCCGGTGATGGCATAGGTCTTGCCCGTCCCGGCGCTGGCCTCGATCAGATGCCTGCCGGTCAGCGGTATGGCAATGGGATCCAGGGGCTGCATCAGAACGACTCCTCGCGGGCAGTCTGCAGGGCCGGGGCCAGCACCAAGCAGGCGACCTCGGCAAAGGAGTACTCTCCGGTTTCAACCAGGGGATCTCGATCGCCATACACTGCAGAGAGATAGGGATCGCACCGTTCCGGCCCGCTCACATAATCGCCCTCGTTCCAGCTCATGGCAGCGGCAGTCATGGCCTGATCCCCTCTCTCGCCTCTGCCCGACCACATTTTTCCGGCATAGGCGAGAGAGGTCTTGGGAAAGAGTGGCAGCGGCCAGCCTTGTCCCAACTGATAGAGTTCAAGTAAGCCTTGCAAGGTCTCCCCCGCGTTGGCGACATAGGGATAGCGCCGGAGTCCATCGCGATAGAGGAAGATGGTCTGCCCCCAGTCGCGTTGAGAAGAGGCACAGAGGGCCAGGTGCTTGATCCAGGATCGAATCACATCGACATAACTCACCTTCTTGACCTTACCCGGCCGGCACAGCACCTGGCCGTTTTCCCAGAGGTCGTTCAGTTCGCCTATGAGCATAGTCCCGTCGATAGCGATCCGCACCTCCTGCGGAGGCAACGGCCCCTTGCCACGCAGGGCGATCAAGCGGTCGGCCAAGGCTACGGCCTGCTGCCGCAGCGGCTCATACTGACAGCGCCCCGTGTCCCCCAAGGCCAGCTCCCCCCGGATTTGGCCAACGGTGCAGAGATCCAGTCCTTGCTGGTTGTCGGCCAACGCCTCGCGCAACAGTGCCCAGGTCAGGGCATAGTTATCCAGGCCATCCAGTGAAAAGCGCTCGCGATCGACCGCCTGGTCGTCGCGTTCGTCAAGGTACAGTCCAAGACGATTTTGCAGCATGGCCCGGACTGGATGCTCGAAAAAACGGATCAGATCATCAAGGGCAACCTCTGTCCGGGGGGCAACGGGCAAGGCGTTGCCCCTGGCAAAGAGTCCAGGCCAGAGGGTAACGCTGCCGAGGGTGGCGGCCAACGCCTGGTCCTGAACGGAATAGCTGAACAACTCGCCGGTGAAGTAGCGGCGGGAAAATGGCTGCAGCGGGTGACGGGTGACAAACCGGGCCTCGCATTGCTGAGGGCTCAGGCCAAGGCGGCTGGCCAAATGATCCAGCAATTCGCTGACCACCACCGACGGCGGCACCGGCCCATTGCTCGAGTTCATCCCCACATAGCTGATATAGAGCGCCCTACGGGCCGAAAGGATGGTCTCGAGGAAGAGATAACGATCGTCGTCTCGCCGGTTCCGATCCCCTGGCCGGCGCGATTTCGTCATCAGATCAAAGCCAAGCTGCCGTTCCTGGCGAGGAAATACCGAATCGTTCATACCCAGCAGACAGATCACGGCAAAGGGAATGCTCCGCATCGGCGCCAGCTGGCACATGGTGATCCGACCGCAGGACAGAAAATTGCCCGCCGGCGCAGCAAGCCCCTGTTTGATGGCCACCACCGCCACCTCAAGCGGCAGGGCCTCCTCATTCCCGGCCAAGGCGCTGCTTCGGGCCAACCCATCAAGAGTGGCGAAGAGATGCTGACGCTCCTGGTGATAGACTTCGTCCGTGCCGAAGAATGTCGCGCTGGCGCTGATCAGGATCTCCCGCCACTCAACCATGCTCCGCGGCTGCTGTGCGTGTTCGACCAATGCGCATAGCGATTCGAAAAAGTTGGCAAAACTAGTCAAGGTCCCGGCTTGGCCGCTTTCCAGGACATCGCCGGGCAGGAGTCCATTGACCAGCCGTCTGCCATCACCAGGGGTCAAGAAACCTAAAAAAAGCCGATCGATGCCGGCACGCCAGGTCCCGATGGACTCAGGAGGCACCCCAAACCTCCCCCGATGTTTGGCGGAGAGTCCCCAGGTGACCCCAGCCTCCCGCAACCAGGCGCGAATCTGCACGATATCCTCGCCGCTGATGCCGAATCCGCTCATCACTGGTTCCTGTTCCAGAAAACTTACGACCTGGGACAAAGCGAGCCGGGAACTGAGCAGGTCGAGGAGAGAGGAGAAGGCGCGCAGCAAGGGTCCAGGCACGGTCCGGTCGGCAATGGCGAAGGGCAAACGGCGTCCTTCATCGCTGGGATCGGCAAAGACCGCCTCGATGAACGGGGCGTAACGGTCGATCTCGGGCATCATTACCAGGATGTCGTCGGCTTCAAGGTCAGCATGGTTGGCAAGCAGATCAAGGAGCTGATCGTGGAGGATTTCCACCTCACGCATCGGGCTATGGGCGACGTGGACCAAGATTGAGTGGTCATTGGCGATCAGTAGATCGCTCTGGACGCGGGCCAATACCGGCTGCCGGGTGGCGGCGTTCAAGTCGTGCTGCACCAGCCCCAAAACCGTAGCCGGGCTCGCCTCCACGAAGGCCTCAAGACCGGTCTGGAAGTCGAAGTTCTGCAGCAAGGCCTGGAACTCCTTGCCCAGTCCGCCCAGGCCCATTAATAGAGGACACCCCTCCTCCAGGTGGAGGTCGGCGTACAGGTCAAGGCCCTGTTGACTGATTTCCGCCCGCGACATCTCTTTGCGGTTTGCCAGATCGCTCCAATAATGGCGGCTTGGCGTCAGCAGAAAGAGATGAACGTCGATCCGTTCCGCCAGCAGAGCGAAGCACTCAAGCTGGGATGGCGGTAGCGAGGGAATGCCGAAGATGCTGATCCGCTCCGGCAAGGGGCACGGCAGTTCAGCGCCGGCCTTGATCAACTCGGCGAACTGGTCGAACATGGCGACGCGATGCCATGAGCCGTGCCGGGCCATTAGCTTCCGCCACAGCGTTGCCTGCCAGTGATCACCCTCCCCTGCCGACCAGGCCTTGATCCAGTCCGGCCGGAAGCCCAGATACTGATCGAACAGGTGGGCGATTCTCCCTGCAAGATGATAACGCCGCAACTCCGGCCCCACGCCTTGAAGGTAGGCCGTCACCTGGCCGAATCCCGGTTTCTGCCGCTCGCTGGTCAATAGCTCCATCAACGACCAACGCATGACCTCTGGTTCGTAGGGTGAGGGACCATGAGTGGCGAAGGAGTGTTCAAAAAGACGCCAGATGAAGGCGGCGGGAAACGGGAAATCAAGGTTGGCGCACACCCCCTGGCTGCGCGCCAGCTCCAGAGACAACCAGCGTGCCATGCCCTGACTCTGAACCACGACGATTTCCGGCGCCAATATTTCCGCCATTGGCGCGTCGATCAGGGCTGCCAACTGGGCGAACAGGTGCTCCATGTGGTTTGATTGATGGAGGGTAAACATCGGCTCAGTGCAGGGCGGGATGAGTCACGGAGGTCACGTCCAGGTTGGGTCCGGAAGGGTGAGGAGGAAGGAGGCGAATTGCTGCAGGGGCATGACCTTGGCGTCCAGTGCCAGGCAGCGTTTGCTCAAGGTCTGGTCGTCGGTGACCACAATGGCCGGGAGGGAGGGATGACCGGTCCTGCTCTCCAGGCAATCGACAATGGCCTGATCGGCCCGATCCCGCACGGTTGCTCCTCCTCCGCCGGAGTAGATCACCTTGACCCGGGGACTGAAGTTTTCATCGCTACGGACCGGCCCGTCAAAGATCACATCGGCAAGGCTGTTGCTACCCGCCAACAGAGCGTCCACCATAACGAGCAGCCGGGTACGGGATCTGACGCCAGGCCGGCCATCATCTTCAAAGGTTGCGGCAAATAGGTCGTCAAGCCCCAGGAGGATATTGTAGCCGTCAAGAATCCACAGAAATCTTCCGTCCATGCCCCGGCCCCGGGTGACCAGCAAGGCAGGATCGGCAATGGCAGGGGCTGGCAGGGGCTGGGTGGCAAAGCGGTCGAAGAGACGGCCCAGCGATGTGCCGTAGTCCTGGTAGAGAGCCCGGCTTTCAAGGGGGCTGAGTATCCCGACCTCCGCCATGTCCTGTAGCAGCCGTTTGATCCGCAGCAAGGAGGTGTCTTCCGTTGCCTGGCGAATCATGGCGGCAAGGCGCAGGGCCACCGGGTTGGCATGGTGGTCTTCACCCAGCAGGGCCTCGAGGCGGGCGGCCTCGACCTGTAGCTCGGCAATCAGGATAGTCAAATCAGGCAGTGGGTTGATAGAATCGCTGGCCGCCCGGAGCAGCGACTCTTCGGCCTGACGCAGGGCGAGCAGCCGGTCGCGCAACAGTCTGCGGTTGCCGTAGTGACGGTCACGCTCCTCCTGTTCTGTCAGGGCTAAATGGACCCGGTCCAGGATGTCGGCACCATTGACTCTGGCGGCGGCTTCCACTGTGGAGGCAAGACGCATGGGCTCTACAAGCCAGGCCCGGACCGCCGAGCGCATCTCCGTCTCAACTCCGGCCCGGATCGCCAGTTCTTGCTCCTGCCGTAACGCTGCCAAGGCGGCCTCTGCCTGGCGGCTAGTCTTATCGGCGGCGCGCCGTGCCTGGCGTTCCCGCTCGGCTTTGCTCTCCAGCTCTGAAATCTGCTGGCTCAGGACTTCGATCTTTGCTTCGAGTTTGCTGATGAATTTCCCCTCGTCTTTTGCATGACGAAGGCGTTCTTCAAGGGCCGCAATCTTGCTCCGGCAGGCGGTAAGCTCCTGGCGAGGAGCAACGTCCGTAGTCGATTGCCCAGCATCAGAGGCGGAGAGGAGAGGGGTAAATAGGGCCAAAAACGGCTGGAGGGTCTCGGCCAGCTCAAGCCCTGCGGCCTCGCAGGCCGGAAGCGGCCTGGACTGCCAATCATCCGTCTGGCAATAGGTTATGGCAAGCTGGCGCACCTCGGGCCGGTTGTCCACCAGCAAAGCGGCTAGCACCCGTTCCCGGCCATGGATGGCAAGGAACAGGGGCAAGCACTGGGCCAAGACGGTGGGCGACAGCACCATCACCAACTGGCCGTTCAGCCCTTCCATGGCCAAAAAATCTCTAACCTCATCGCGGAGTCGGCCGGTGTCAGGCAGCAGCCGCTGGCGGATAAAACGGGCGTTGGCCGCCGTCAACCGTACGCCAGCGGCAAGGGACGGCAGGGCCTTGGCCAGGGCCAGGAGCGGTCCCGGCTTGGCCAAGGCGGCAACGGCACGCAACTCTGTCAGTATGGCGGCTGGGATGTCGAAATCGTCAATCGTAGGCATTAACGGCGCAAGGCATGGAATGAATAAGGGGAAGTCCGCGTAACCTACCAGGGAAGTATCGTTCTGTCTCCTGAATTTCGTCAGAGATTACAGAACGGCTCACCCCTCTTTTTTGTCTAATCCATAAGGCCAAGCGGTGACCCCGCCAGTCAAGGTCAAGACACGGCGGAAGCCATTTTGGCTCAGTATGCGGCTGGCGAGATAGGAACGCAGGCCAATACCGCAGTAGACGACAATCTCACCGCCGGGATCGAGTTCACCAAGGCGGCCACGCAGCTCATCCAGCGGAATCAGCCGCGCCCCATGTATCCTGCCGGAACGCTTCACCTCGGGCTCGGTACGGACATCGACCACCGTGATGTCGTCACCGGCCTGAATCCTGGCCTCGAGACTTACCGGAGTGATGGGCTGCCAGTCCTTGTGTCTGACATTCTGAGCCAGAGCCCCGGCAACGATGACTAAATCGCGGGCCGAGGCATACGGTGGGGCATAGGCCAAATCCAGGTTGATCAGGTCTTCGCTCTGCATCCGGTTATATATGGCGCAGGCCAGGACATCGATCCGTTTATCCACCCCTTCCCTGCCGACGATCTGAGCGCCCAGCAGACGGCCTGTGTCGGCGCAGGTAATGGTCTTCATCTCCATGGACTGGCCGCCAGGGTAATACCCGGCATGGTGCTGGCCGATCACATAGGCGACCGAGGGGGTGAACCCCTCGGCCCTGGCCTGCCGTTCAGAGAGCCCGCTCACGGCCACGGTAAGATCAAAAACCTTGACAATGGCGGTGCCGGTGGCGCCAGGCATTGCGATCTTCCGGCCCAGGGCATTGGCCCCTGCCGCCCGCCCACCTTTGTTGGCCGGGGAGGCCATGGGCATCAAGGCCGATTTGCCGGTGACCAGATTGATGATTTCCACGCAATCTCCGGCGGCAAGGATATCGGGATCAGAGGTCTGCATCAGCGCATCAACCTTGATGCCGCCAGTGACGCCGATCTCAAGGCCGGCCTGGCGGGCAAGCTCGACGTTGGGCCGCACACCGACCGCCATGATGACCAGATCTGCCGGAATGAAGGCCCCGGCCTCGGTTTCCACCTGGCCGCCACCGGCGGTCTGACGGATGGCGGTCACCTTTTCGCCAAGGGCCAGACAGAGCTTCTTGGCATCGCAGTGCCGATGGACCAGTTCCGCCATCTCGGCATCGAGGAAGGGCAGGACCTGATTCATGAACTCCACCACTGTTGTGTCGATGCCGCGGGCCACCAGGTTTTCTGCCATCTCAATACCAATGAGTCCTCCGCCGATCACCACCGCCCGTCGGGGCCGCTGTTCTTCAAGAAAGGCATGAATGGCATCGGTATCGTCCAGGGTCTTGGCGGTGAATACGAAAGGAAGGTCTACTCCCGGGACCGGCGGAACAAACGACGAGGCGCCCGGGGCCAGGATCAAGCGATCGTAGCTCTCGACAAAGGTCCGGTCATTGGCCGTGTCGCGAACTGTCACCGTTTTCGTCGCCCGGTCGATGGCGACGACCTCATGGCCAGTCTTGGCTTCGACATTGAATCGTTTCTTGAAAAACGGTGGGTCGACGATGATAAGGCTTTCCCGTTTGGCAATGGTTCCGGACAGATAATAGGGTAGGCCGCAATTGGCGTAGGAGATGAACGGCCCTCTTTCAAAGATGATGATCTCTGCCTCCTCGCTGCACCGCCTGGCCTTAGCGGCAGCCGATGCCCCGGCCGCCACGCCCCCGACAATAACAATCTTTACTTTCGCCATTTCTTCTCTCCTGTGGTAGACAGTCTCTAAAAGTTGATGTATTCGATTTTTCTGGCGGCATTGCTGCTGCGCCGCCCCCCGCCGCCACCTTTGACGGCTTCCATCCCCTATGCCAACAAACGAGTCCTTTGTGTTCACCTATCAAAAAAGCAACCGTTACTTCGCCCAGATCGCTGACGGACTCACCGGCCTAGCCAGCCAGGAGTTGGCAGGACTCGGGGCCATGGACGTCAAACCAGCCTTCCGCGGTCTCTACTTCAATGCCACTGCCGAGTCCCTCTACCGGATCAACCTGAACACCAGCCTGTGCACCCGGATCACGGCGCCGCTCCTGGTCTTCGACTGCCACAGCACCAATTACCTCCAGCAGACAGCGGCCAAGATCCCCTGGGAGTCGCTGCTCAGCGAAGAGCAAACCTTTGCCATCACCGCCACAGTGGCCAACAGCAAGATTAATCATTCCCAATACGCCGCCCTGTGCCTGAAAGACGTGATCGTCGACTATTTCCGGGCAAGAAGCGGCAACCGGCCAAGTATCGATAAACGCAACCCCGATGTCTGGTTTGATCTCCACATCGACCGCAACAAGGCGACCATCAGCCTCGACACCTCGGGAGGATCGCTGCACCGCCGGGGTTACCGGACAGAGGCGGTGGCCGCCCCCATGCAGGAGACCCTGGCGGCGGCAATTATCAAATTCAGCAACTGGGACGGCGAGAGGCCCCTGGTGGATCCCATGTGCGGGTCCGGCACCCTGCTCGGCGAGGCGCTGATCCACTACTGCCGGATTCCCGCCAACAGCCAACGCCCCCGCTTCGGATTCATGACCTTGCCCGACTTTGCCCCCGACGTCTGGGCGCGGGTCAAGACAGAGGGCGAGAGACAAACCAGACCCCTGTTGCCCGGTCTGATCATGGGCAGTGATCTCAACCCCGAGGCAGTAGCCACGGCCAGGGCAAACCTGAGCGCGCTGGCCCACGGCGCCGCAATCCCCATCAAGACCAAAGGATTTCAGGCCATCGACGCCATCCACAACTCCACCATCGTCTGCAACCCGCCCTACGGAGTGCGGATGCAGAGACCAGGAGAGGCACTCCGCTTGCTCGATGAATTCGGTTCCTTCCTTAAGCACCGGTGCACGGGTTCCACCGCCTATCTGTACCTGGGGAAACGGGAGCTATTGAAATCGGTGGGGTTGCGTCCAAGCTGGAAGAAGCCGTTGTCAAACGGCGGCCTGGATGGGGTGCTGGCCAAATACGAACTGTACTAATTCCATTTCTAACTCAGGCGTTCACTTTGTCCCCCGCAAGGGGGTATTAAACTGAATCGGCTGCACTGCGCCGCTCCTCAGCGTACTGTTGTTGTACGCTCTCGTCGCGTGCTCGCTTGCCTTCGCGTGACCATCTTGGTTTCGAAGTGGAATAACCCACTCAAAGGCATCCGCTCTTGCCCCCATTCGGGGGAACCCCCGCAGAGGGACACAAGGCGAAGATTTGGTAGTTATCGTTTTTCCGGCACACCCAAGGCCTTGAGAATAAGGGCCAGTGGACAAAATTTGGTAAGCCCGAACTGAAACAGGTTAGCGCCGACAAAGGCGGTAAACCACAGCCAGTAGACGCTATGGTACAGGGGGCTGGCCTGGACGCCAAGGGCCAGACTGAGGAGGATGAAGGTTCCGGCGATGGTGTGGATCCAATCGGTGATGATCATGGTTCGTTCCTTATCGGATATTGGGAATCAGCAGCGCTGCTGGCTGCCGGCGTCGTGCAGTACAGATGCCGCAAGGTGCGGATCATCTCGGTGACGTCGGGAGAGGCAATGGAGTAGCGAACAAAGTTGGCCTCCTTGTCGGCCACCACCAACCCTTGATGCTGAAGGCGATGAAGGTGTTGAGACACATTGGCGAACGAGGTGGCGAGCTGCCCGTGAATCTGGCTGACGGTAAGACCGTTGTTGGCCAGAAGACAAAGAATTTTCAGCCGGATCGGATGGCTGATCGATTTCAAGATTTTAGAAAGCGTACCCACCGTTCTGTCATGCATACGTCTTAGGTTGACCTGGTCGCCTGGAAAGTTAGTATTCAATTTTTTTCTAACATACCAGGGAATCCTGGCCGGTCAAGAAAAAAAATCCCCGGCACGATGGCAATTATCCCCTTTCTTTGCCCCCTACCCTGCGTCATCCAGCAACGCTCAGATCGCTGTACCCGCCAGACAATTTCCGCAGCCTGATCTGCACCGGGATTCGCTCTTTCAAGGCATCGACATGGGATATGACCCCGATGGTCTTGCCGCTCTCATGAAGCGCCGCCAAGGCTGCCAAGGCGGTCTCGAGGGTGTCGGTGTCCAGGGTGCCAAACCCCTCGTCGAGGAACAAAGAGTCGATCCTGGTCTGCCCGGAGAGGCTGGCAAGGCCCAAGGCCAAGGCCAGACTGACCAAGAATTCCTCGCCGCCGGACAGCGTGCCAGTGGGACGGATGGCGTCGGCCTGGTAGGTATCGATGATCTCCAGGCCCAACTCTTCGCTCTGATGACGACGTAACAGATAGCGGTCAGAAAGTCTGACCAGTTGCCGGTTGGCCAAAAAAATCAGATGATCAAGGGTCAACCCCTGGGCGAAGCGCCTGAATTTTTTACCGTCGGCAGAGCCGATCATATCGCTCAGAAGCTGCCAATGGTGAAGCTCCCGACGCTGGCGCTCGATCTGGAATGAACGCTGTTGCTGCAGAACGGTCAGTTCTTCCTGACGGCGGATGGTCTCGTCCAAGGCCCCCAACTCCTGCTGCTGGGCCGCAAGAACCGCCTCGGCTTCGGCAATGGCCTTATATAGGGCGTCAGGATCGAGGCCTGCCGCCTCACCATCGAGGGACTCCCGCAGCACCCTTGTCTCGAGCAGTCGTTCATTCAGACGTTGGCGGCGGAAGGTGAGACCTTCACGCCTCTGGCGCAGGGCCTGCAAATCGGCATCGGCCAGCATGGCCTGGCGCAAGGCCTTCTGGTCGCTGAACCCGGCGGCTGGCAGGCGTTCGTCAATCGCCCTAGCCACGGCCTGCCGCTCCTGCTCCGCTTGTTCGCTCTGTTGGCGGTTTTCGGTTAACACTCCGCTGAGCGTTGCCACACGGGTGGCAAGTTCGGCAATGACCCCGTCGCTCTCCTTAACCTGTGTGGCCAAGGCTGCCCTGGCCACGGCCAACTGTCCCCGGGCAGCCTCCACCGTCTCATCCCCCAGGATCGCTCTCCTTTCGGCGGTCAGGGAGTCGATGATCGTCCTTGCCTCCTTGGCCGCAGACACTTCCTGCTCCCGGCGGCTCTCCAGCCCTGCCTCCTGGACGGTCAGCACAGCAAGAGCCCGTTTAATTTCAAGGATCTGGGCCTCAACCACGGCCCGGTCCTGGCGGGCCTGATCAAACCGCTGCCAGCGCTCTCGCAATGCCTCGGCCGTGTCATCCTCCAGACCAAGTGCTGGCACAGGCAGGCGGTACAGGGCAAGCAAGCTCTCCAGCTTAGCGCTCAGGGCGCTGCCATGCTGGCAGAGCTGCCGTTCCTCCTCCTGCAGACGGAGTACGGCAGCACCTTGCTCCCCAAGGAGGGCGCGCAACGTCTCAAGTTCAGCCGCGATGGCAGCTTCCGTCTTTTCTTCATTCAAGAGCGTTTGCCGGAGCCCTTCCTGCGTCGCCTGTATCCCCCGCGCCAGGGCCAAACGTTCTTGGTCGGCGGCCATCCCGCCAAGACAGGCTGCCTTGGCCTCGCTGGCAGGAGCCGCATCGGCGAGACCGGCGGCAGCCATGGCCTCTTGCCACGCGGCCAAGGCCTGTTCATTGCCCTCGGCAAGGGTTGTAATCTCGCGGCTCAAGGTAGCCTCTGCCACAAAAAGCTCCTGCATCCGGCCTTCCAGCGCCCCCAACTCGGAGAGTAAGGCGGCGACCTGCCGACGCTGACGCTCCACTGCTTCCCGGTCATCATCCCTGGCTGGAGCTCCGTTTTGCCAGGGATGATGGGTCGCGCCACAGAGCGGACAGGGCAGACCAGCCGCCAAGTGTCCACGATCAGACTCGTACTTGGCAACCAAGGCGGCGAGGCGCTCTTGCTCCTCCAGTAGGGCCAACACCTGCCCGGCATGGTCCAAGTCTGCCTTCAACCGCTGTCGTCGGCCCCCATCGGCGTCACGATCCTGGGCAATGGCGTCCCGACGTGTTTTTTTGGCCGCCAGTTCCGATGTAATCCGCCGCAGGTCTGCATCCCGTGCCAACACGGCGTCAAGGCGTTCCAAATGATTTCGAGCAGAGGCGATCCCTGCCTCGACATCCTCGAAGGACTTGCCCTGCAGCGCCTCGGCAAGCCTGTCCGCGCACAAGGCAAGTCCTTCCCGCTGGTTCGTACAAGTAAGAATCGCGGCATCCAGCCGCTGGCGCAAATCGCAAGCCTCCTGCTCCTGTTGGCGGACACCCGCCGTTACCCGCTCTTGCTCCCGTTTATTCGTCGCATACCGCTGCCGGCTTATCGCCAACTCCCGCAACGAACCGGCAATAATGGCCCCATCCTGGCCAAGACCGGCATCCGCTGCATACTGGACGAGAAACCCATCGAGGTTCTGCAGGCGGGAGAGGGCGGCGGCCATGGTCTCGCTATGGGTACGGCACTTCGGACGCAGGGCGGCGATTTCCCCATCGCAGGCAGCGACCATTTGCTCTCGAGATGCGAGATCCTGGACATGAAGGCGGATCTGCTGATCCAACAATTCCGCCTTCCTGATCGTTTCCTCCTGGCAAGCGGCTGCCTCGTCAAAACGGTCATGCTCCTGAGCGAGGATGGCTCGCGCCTGGCGGACGTCTTCTTGTTCTTTTCGTGCCGCCTCGGCCTGTCCAGAAATCTCTGCCGCTTCAGCCCGCAACCGCTCCAAGCGTAGACCAAGGGAGTCCAAGGAGCGAAGGTTGGCCAGCAGCGGCAAGGCCGCTTCGGCATTAGCCAACCGGGCAAGCATCGGCGCCGCAGCGGCCTCGTCAGCATTGAGCTCGACCAAGGCCTGCTCCGCCTCGGCGATGACAGACGAAAGTTCACGATAACGTAACGCTGTCGCCATCTGCTCGCGCTTGGCGGCAAGAACGTTCTTGGCCATGACGATACTCGAGCTAAGCCCCGCCTTGCGATTTGCCAGCTCGGCCAGTTGCTCCGGAGGCATGATCTCCAGATGGGCGTTGAGGGCGATCATCTCGTCGAGCCGCTGCCGTTCCTCACGGGCACGGGTGAAGGCCTGGATCGAGATGAACGAATAGAGGCGGGTGCCGGTCATCCGTTCGAGCAGCTCCGCCCGTTCGTTGTCCTTGGCCTTCAGGAACGAGGCGAAGCTACCCTGGGCCAGCATCACCGAGCGGGTAAACCGGGGAAAATCAAGGCCAGTCAGGGACTCGACCCGTTCGATCACCTGGCGGACCTGATCCTCAAGAATCCGTTCTTCTCCAATGCCATCGATCTGCACTAGCTCCATGGTGGTTGGCTGGATGGAGCCATCGGACCGGCCTCGGGCCCGCCGGCGGCTCCAGCGCGAACGGAAGCGCCCCTGCTCCACCGTGAACTCCACCTCGGCAAAGCATTCACCGGTGTTGCGGGTCAGGAGTTCGGCGCTGCTGCCCGACGAGAGTCTGGGTGTCTGGCCGTAGAGGGCCACGCAGATGGCGTCGAGGATGGTGGTCTTCCCTGCCCCGGTATGCCCGGTAATGGCAAAAATTCCGGCATCCGCCAGGGGCGGGGCGTCGAAATCGAGCCGGAACTCGCCACGCAGGGAGTTCAAATTTTTCAGGGCCAAGGTGTTAATCTTCACCCGCCGCTCCCTCCATGGCCACGCTGGCTGCTTCGACAACCTGACCGTAGCGAATCAACAAGGCGGCTCTGTCTTCCGCGCCCAAATCGGCTGCCAGCTCAAGACGCCGGACAAAGACCTCCTGCGGGGTCAAGGCGGACAACTGCTCCATCGTCTCGTCGCCGCTATCGGCAAGACGGGGAAGCAGCCGCTGGCAGTTGCGAATCGCCAGCACTTCGACCCTTCTTTCAGCGGCAAGGGCTGCGATCCTCTCCTGGACACTGCCTCCCCAGACATCGGTCTCCAGCTGGATCTCGAGCCAGAGCGGCCCCACGCCGTCCGGTGCATCGTCCAGGCCAAGAAAAAACTCTTCAATCACCGGCCAAGCGCCGCGCACGGTCTGCAACGGCTGCCATAGCGGCACCGGGATGTTGGTGATCTGCGGCGTTGTCTCCCCCGCTTCAAAGTGGAGCATAACTACAGCTTTGGGTCCACTCGCCTCGGAAAAGCTTAACGGAATCGGTGACCCGGAATAGCGGATCGGACATGGTCCGCTGACCGGTTGCGGTTTATGGAGATGGCCCAAGGCTAGATAATTAAATCCAGCTGCAAAAGAGGCGGCGCCAACACCACCCAAATTGCCAACCGCCACTTCGCGCTCCCCATCCGATATCTCGCCGCCTGCGGCAAACAAATGGCCGGTGGCAATCAGGGGCAGCTGAGCGCTACTCCCGCCTAGGTGAGCTATTTTGTCCCGGCCCAAACGGCAGATGCGCGAGTAGTAATCGGCCACCCCATTGAGGTACGCCTGATTCTTGTCAATCGCGGATTCTCCGGCCTGGGCCCGGCGTACATCCCGTTCCCGCAGAAAGGGCACCGCCGCCACCACAGCGGCTGGTTGGCCGTGGCGGTCATGAAGAACGACGAGATCGTTGTCCGGCTGCGCTAGATCAGGGCTGCCGATGACATGGACATTAAAAACCTTGAGCAATTCACGGGGGGCATGGAGGCTGGAGGCGGAGTCGTGGTTGCCGCCGATGATCACCGCCTGACGGCAGGGCGTGTCGCTGACCAGGCGGCGGAGGAAGTCGTAGTACAGGGCGAGGGCATAGTTGGGCGGGGCAACGGTATCGAAGATATCGCCAGCGACGATCAGGGCGTCGATTTCCTGGGAGCGGAGGAGCGCCAGCAGCCAGTCCAAAAAATGGCTATGCTCGAGGCGGCGGTCTTTATGAAAGAGGCTGTGGCCGAGATGCCAGTCTGAGGTGTGGAGGACCCGGAGCATGTTGGGATTGCAGGAGGATTTGCCCTAGGCAGGGTGGAGGCGCCAGATTCTGCCCACATCGACTGGCGGATAGCGGCGAGGGCTATCTGGAATCAGCCCAAGGGGGAAGGACCGACACGATTCAACGCTGGCGAGGGAGTCCGTCACATTATCTCTATTTGAAAGGATTACAGAGACTCAAATTTACGCATACCGTCAATAATACCGTCACGGTGATACGCGTAAAACGATGGTTTCACCCCTCCAACTCCCTTCATAGCATATTAGGCGCTACAGAGCAAGATTATGGCGCTAATTGACCGGGAGGCGCTCAAAGAGCCAAGAAAGAGCATGCGGAAATAGAGGCCAGGAGCAATCGAAGGCCGCCCGCCGGTAGCAAAGTGAGGGGCGCAGAGCTCTTCAACCCAGGCATCGAATCCGTCCTTCTCAAGAAGGCGATTGAGGCGAGTATAGAACGGGTGGCAGTTGCTCACAATCTGGTCGTAGGCAACCCAGAGGACTTGTTGTTTTGGTCTACGCTTGCCGATGGCCATTCACATTAACTCATTGTTTTGGTGTGTTTAATTAAACTTAACAAACTGGCGAGGGTGTAAAATAGATTGTGTAAATGGCCATGAAGGGGTAGACGGACCGCCACCCCCAACCAGGAGAAAACAATGGCCATTAACGATGAACTGCTCGACCAGCTGATTGCTGGGTATAAGAAACCG
>Ga0233425_10004058_pt1 | contig 25251 bp, 28 predicted proteins | sample Watercolumn_Towu_2_FD_181712 | JGI IMG/M metagenome (GOLD analysis project Ga0233425, IMG submission 181712) | Freshwater microbial communities from Lake Towuti, South Sulawesi, Indonesia - Watercolumn_Towuti2014_140_MG | ecosystem: Environmental > Aquatic > Freshwater > Lake | place... | reverse complement strand
GGCGACTTCCGCTTCACGTAGCTTCGCAAGAATCTGTTCGACGGTGTGACGCAATCGTGGCATCTGCCCCTCCTTCCGGCCCGACCCTAGCATAGGATCTGGACCCGTTTAAGGGGGCGAGGTCAATTCACGTCCAGTGAGAAAGAGGACTACTTTCACCATTTCTTGGAGAACAAGCCGATCGGGCGTATCGAGTCGCGCACGATTGAACTCGATTGCAACACCGCGGTCGATGATGGCCTCTACACGTTCACGTTCGAAAGAACCGGTTCGCAGATTAGAGCGCGGTACACCTTTACCTACAAGTGGGACGGATGGGAATGGCTCATCACGAGCCATCACTCCTCGGTATTGCCGGCCGGCGACTAGGGCGTACAACAGCGACCCACTTCCCGATCGAAAAAGCGGGTCACCTCGGGCGATGGCTACTGCAACTCAGGCAGGCGATCGATGATACGCAGCTTCACGTCATTGCCGAGCTGGATCTGGATCATCTTTCCGGACAGGCTTTCACGGATCTTCTGGACCTCGTGGACGCTGAACTGGAGTTGTCCTCCGCACCGTTCGACCAAGTGGTAGAGCAGCAGGGTCGTGAGGTACTGTACCTCTTCGTCATTGGCGTGTTGGCTGAAGTTGAGAATCTGAGGCATGGTGGTCGTGACGCCATTCCCTTGCGCGGGTTACTTATCGCCGAATCGTCCGTTGCCCGGCAATGCCCCAAAGGAAGGGGGGCGAACAACGAAAAAAGCTCGGCCTCTCCTTCCCCAACGGAACACCCTGATTGCTTCACTATTCAATGACTTGCAGGTGTCAGCGTTCTGGTAGGCTGCTGGGATGGCTGGTGGGCCGCCGGCGATCGCCAGTTCAGGCACCTCGGTAACCGGGGAGTGCAGGCTCGACGAAGCGTGCGGTGAGGTCGCTTAGGCCAACGTACTCGACGCCAATGTCTTCTTACGAGCGGCGGATACATGGTTTGAGAAGGGGCGATGGTGATCCAGCCCGGAGATGGTCAGTCTGCGATTCTGGGAGGCCAAGTCCGCTTGCATTTCGTGAAGCCGCGCCATCACGGTGTGGTCCACAAAACGAGTGTCTGAGAGATCAAGCTCCACGTCGTACTGCCGGGTCAGATCCTGCAGTCGTCGACGCAAGGGAATCCATGTTGTGAAAATCGAGGCGTCTTTCACGGAAAGGCGCATGGCTCGTTCGCCGAGCGGCGACACCTTGTCGCGCAACCGGAGCAACGAGTGCAGGGGGGCCCCATTCACCAGGTTGAGGAGCATCTCGACAGCCATCCCGATGGCGATTCCGACCAAGAGGTCGGTCGCGAGCACCCCTACGATGGTCGAGACGAAAATCAGGAATTGTTCCTTCCCGACATGGTACACGTGTCGAAACTCTGAGGGAGACGCTAAGCGGAATCCCGTGTAGACCAGCATCGCGGCGAGTGAGGCCAAAGGAATTTCGTTGACGAGCGCCGGCACGAGCGCGACGAATATTAGCAGGAACAGCCCATGGTACAGATTGGCGAAGCGAGTATGGGCTCCATTGTCGACATTGGCCTTGCTGCGCACGATTTCGGAGATCATCGGCAAGCCGCCGATGAAGGCGGCCGCGGTATTGCCGATTCCGATGGCGGTCAAATCGCGATCCAAATTGGCCTTCCGTTTCCAGGGGTCAAAGATCTCCACCGCTTTGGCGCTCAGTAACGATTCCAGGCTGCCGATCAGGACGAAGAGGATCACATACTTGACGCCGGTTGCCGTGACCAGTCCGGAAAAATCGGGAAAGGCCATGGCGTTGAACATGTTCAACGGCACATTCACCAGAAAGTTCGGTCCGACCTGATACTCGTGATGATTAAACGAGTAGGCGTGCGGATGGTCGAGATCGAAATAGAATTCCAACGGAACTGCGACCAGAAGCACGACGAGTGGAGCAGGCATCTTTCGAAGCGCGTTGATGCGGATGAAGGGATAGCCGACCATGATGGCGAGGCTGAGCATTCCGATGAGGCCGATTTCCGGATTCATCCCGGCGATGAAGGAGGGAATTTCCATCAGCAGTTCCAGGGGTTCGCCTTTGGCGCTGAGCCCCATCATGATCGGGACTTGCTTTGCAATGATAATGATGCCGATTGCGGCCAACATACCGTGAATGACCGAAGTCGGAACAGACTCGGCCAGGATGCCGGCTCGAAGCAGACCGGAAAGAATCTGGATGACACCGGCAGCAACCCCGACCCCCAAGGCCAGTCGATAGGCCTGATAGTCGGCCGAGGGGTCTTTCCCGCCCGTAAATCCAAACTCGACGACGCACCCGATCGCGATCACGATCAGACCGGCCGCCGGTCCTTTAATTGTGAGTTCCGAATTGCTGATGGTCGCGCCGACCACCCCGCCGATAATCGCGGTAAAGACACCGGCGATCGCAGGATAACCACAGGCCAAGGAGATCCCAAGGCAGAGCGGGAGCGCGATCAAGAACACGAGCAAACCGGAGAGCAGATCGTAGCGGAGGTACCGCTTCATTCCCTCGATCGTTCCCTCCGGAACCACCTTGCCCGGTGGAACATCCAACTGCGCGCCTGTGCTCATCAGCCGTCTTTCTCAATAAAAAAGCCAGCGGGCGTACCCCATCGAGGGAGGCGCCACACTGGCTTGTAGAACTGTCGACCACCGAACGGGAAGCCGACAACCGTACGTGCCCTATGGTGGAATTGGGATTACACCAATGTAAGTTCCCAGGGACCGGTTCCGTCCAACCCCTCAACGACAAAGCCGGACGGCGCCGTCTTCCGTTGCAACCTGTAACAGGACTAGAAGGACAAACGCAACGAGTTTTTAGAGCTACAAGTGTAGGAACATCGGGACCGGCCGCATGGGCCCTTTGGCTCATACCATGCGAGAACGGCTTACGTGCCTGCTCCGATCATGCGTAAACGCCTGCCCTTGTCATTGCCTTGCTGGTCGTTCGCTCTCTATAATAAATCGCCCCATCTGTTTCCATGACCAAGCGAAAAGGTGCCGTCCGGCGCCCTTCACCTGTTGAGCCAGCGTGACATGTATAACGCAATCAGGCAGGCCGTCATCAAGTTCGAGCAGGACTTCATGGGGCGGGGACCGACGGATGTGCGAGCCTTCATTGTTCGCGACATGGTGGTCGTCCGTCTGAAGGGGGTCCTGACTCAGGCTGAGCGCCAGCTGGCCAAGAACGCGGACGGGATTGAGATGGTCAAACGCATGCGCCAGAACCTGATCGCGCAAGGCCGGGACAGTCTCTTCAGCGAGATCGCCCGCATCACAGGGGCGAAGGTTACGGGCCTGTTCACGGATATCGATACCCAGATCGGTGAACGGATTATGGTCTTTACGCTCGATCAAGACCTTGGACCGGTCCAACCTTCCAGTCAGTAGTTGAGACATGACCACCGCGCGGAAACTTGAGGGACTCTCCTTTGACAACACCTATGCACGTTTGCCGGGCGCCTTCTATGCCAAGCTCTCGCCGACCCCCTTCTCGGACTCTCCGCGCCTCGTCAGTTTCAATACTTCCGCCGCGGAGCTGATTGACCTCGACCCCGACGAAGCGAGACGACCGGAGTTTGCCGGCATGTTCGGAGGAAATCTGCTCGCGCCCGGCATGGACCCGCTGGCCATGCTTTATTCAGGGCATCAGTTCGGCGTCTATGTTCCGCAGCTGGGAGACGGGCGGGCCATTTTGTTGGGGGAAGCGACGAACCAACGGGGAGAACGGTGGGACCTGCATCTCAAGGGCGCGGGGATGACGCCGTTTTCGCGCGACGGCGATGGCCGCGCCGTGCTGCGCTCGACCATTCGCGAATATCTCTGCAGCGAGGCGATGCAGGGACTGGGCATTCCCACGACCCGCGCGCTTTGCATCGTCGGGAGCGATCACAAGGTTTATCGGGAACAGGTCGAAACCGGCGCCATGCTGCTTCGGATGGCGCCGTCGCACGTGCGGTTCGGCACCTTTGAGATCTTTTACTATCGAAAACAGCATGACCATCTGATGGCCTTGGCCGACTATGTAATCGATCAGCATTTCCCCCATTTGCGAGGAGTCGGCGATCAGTATGCTCGCTTCTTTGTCGAAGTAGTGGAGCGTACCGCGAGGCTGATCGCCCAGTGGCAGGCCGTTGGCTGGGCGCATGGCGTGATGAACACCGACAACATGTCCATTCTGGGCCTTACGCTCGACTACGGTCCGTTCGGATTCATGGAAGACTACGATGCCGGTTTCATCTGCAATCACTCCGACCACGACGGCCGCTATGCTTTCAGCCAACAGCCCTATATGGGGCTCTGGAATCTCAGCTGCCTGGCACAGGCACTATTGCCGTTAGTTGAAAAAGAAGCATTGAAGGCTGGCCTTGATCACTACACGCCGCTGTTTGAGCAGGAATATGTGAGGCTCATGCGGGCGAAACTGGGGTTGGCGGAAGAGCAGGCAGAAGATAGCGAGCTCATCAGTGATTTCTTGGGGCTGCTGCAAGGGAGCCGGGCGGACTATACGATTATCTTCCGGGAACTCGGTCGCTTCAGTACGGAGCCAGGCGCTAGAAACGACGGCCTACGGGAACATTTTCTCAACTCGGAGCGATTTGATGACTGGGCCGTGCGCTATCGTGATCGATTGCGGAGCGAGCAGAGTCGCGATGATGAACGGTGCGCGGGGATGAACCGGGTCAACCCGAAATACGTCCTTCGCAATTATCTCGCTCAGATTGCCCTTGAGAAGGCGCAACAGAATGATTTTTCTGAGATCGAACGCCTCCTGACCCTGCTGCAAAATCCCTACAGCGATCACCCAGGGATGGACACCTATGCGGGACCGCCTCCCAACTGGGGCAAGCATTTAGCCGTCAGTTGCTCCTCTTAGACACAATCCTGTTCGGGCATCATTTATGCTCTCACTTCTGCATAGCCTCCCTGGGGGGATCGTTCGACTCACTGTCGTGGTGGGTTCGTTGAGCGATCCCCCGCTTCATCTGCAGGTTTCTGAGCATTTCCCAGTCGTTCTGCCATTTCTGCCTCCGCCACGCGTAGGACTCCCATTTTTCGACTCCCTATTCCCGTCTAGGATACAGGACCGCGGCTTCACTCTCCACGACTGTCTGTTGTAGAGTGACGGCGCCCTGTTATGGGAGTGAGGCGCTTTGCGCTCCGGGGACGGGTCAGGCTATGGCCAAGAAGCAGAGTGATTCAAAAATTGCAGTGGCGGGAGCGCTGGCGGTCGTATTTGGGCTTGCCGGTGTCATGCTCGTGAAGGAGCCGCTCCGCAGTTCGCGACCGGTCAGTGGTGGCCTCGAAATGAACTCGACCACCGGTGAGCAGCTGGTCCGCGCGCGGCTCTGGGAGGACCCGGTAGCCGCGGTGCAGCGGGGCCTCAAGGACGCGCGAAGCAGATCCAGCACATCATCAACGAAGTGGAATCCAACGAACAAGGCGCGTTCGTACCGCTCTATCAGCAGCCGGTCATCGAATCCTCGCTGTATGGCTTGGTGGCCCTGCTTCAGTATCTGTACCTGAAGTAGCGAATGGGCCCGCATTATTCATGAACACTTCTGCTGCAATCGCGAATTCGCCGCCGCGACAAACCTGGACGCGATCGGCACGGCGTCCAGGCAGGCGCGCTCGCCGCTCAGTCGGTCAACATCCTGTTCAAGGATGCCTCCCCTCCTCGCGGCTCCACGCGCCTGTCTCGCGTGGCGACTGCGCGATTTCGCGAGGAACCGCCATGGATAATGCGGGCTAGGCATGCGGGAAGGATTACTGGGCGGGTTGAAGATCCGGCTCACCGGCGGATCCGATGGACAGGGCGGTGGGGACGGGCCGATCGTGATGCTGCTCCATGGCTTCGGCGCGCCGGGCGACGACCTCGTTCCCCTGGCCGAAGTGCTGGAGGCGCTGGAGGGAACGCGCTGGCTGTTTCCCGAAGCGCCGCTCTCCCTCGACATGGGATTCGGCGAGTCGCGAGCCTGGTGGCCCATCGACATGGCCCGTCTCCAGGCGGATCGCGCCGCCGGTCGCGTCCGCGACCTGTCGATGAAGGTTCCGAGAGGGCTAGCCCTGGCGCGCGCGCGGCTGCTGGCGCTTCTCAACGAACTTCCCCGCCATCTGCCGATCGACTACCAGAAGACCGTCATCGGGGGGTTCTCGCAGGGTGCGATGCTGACGTGTGACGCGGCACTGCATTCCGACCATCCATTCGCCGGACTGGTGCAGCTCTCCGGCAACCTGCTCGCGCAGCCGGTGTGGAGCCCGCTCATGCCCAAGCGTCACGGTCTGCCGGTTTTTCAAAGCCACGGGACGCTGGATGACATCCTGCCCTACGTCGGGGCCGAATGTCTCCGCGATGCGCTGAGTCAGGCCGGCCTTGCCGTTGATTGGCACGGCTTCCGGGGCGGACACGAGATTCCGGAATCAGTGCTGAGAGCCTTGAGCCTGTTTCTGCGAAGAGTGCTGGCGAAATCATGACCGCGAATCGCAGCGGGTGTATTGTGAGGCAACCAGCGACCGCTACTTGGAGGCCGGCGCGGGGGCCTGATCGGCTGAAAACTTTCCAGCCGAGGCTCGAGCCAGGGCGGCTCGCAGGCCTCCCGAATGAGGATTCCCCACAGCCCGTTTCACGAGAATATCGGTGGGCCTGACCTCTTTCCCATAGTAGTGCCGATTCGACTCATCCCGCACGGCAATTACAGCGCCTTCGAGCGAGATGCCGCCGAAGAGGCCCTTCGCTCTGGCGAACGTCACCATATCCACGCTCAGAACCGCAGTGGCTCCCTCGATCCCGGCACCGACCAGCCCAGCAGCGACTGAGACATCGGCACCAAGCTTGAAGGTATTGGAGAGCATGGATTCGACGCCGCGTTGCGACATGGCCAACAGTACAATCTCCGAAGCTTGTAGGCCGAATTGAAACCCGAAGCTGGCCGTCCCCATCGTGTAGAAAGCCGGGTCGCTCCATTCATTGCTCTTGTCACTCCTTACGAGAAAGACTCCGGTCCCTCCCTCCCCTCCGACAAAGAAAGCGCCCTTCCACATTTTCGGCACGATGAAGATCCCTTTTGCATCCCTGATGTGGTCGCGAAACCATTCCATGTTCGAGTCAGCCATGAAGTTCTCCAGCGTCGTCTTCGATCGCTCGACCAGCTCCTTCAGCTCGGCCTCCTCTGTGGCGGAGGCGATCGGTTGTCCCATAAGCGGTCCGATCAACAGGGCCAGCGAAAGGATGAGGGGCTTCATTCGGTGCAGCGTCATCACGGTGTCTCCTCGCAAGGTGAACGTCCGGCCGGTGTCAACGATCCAATTGTGGCCTTCCGCGTCGCCTTATGCAAGTGACCGGATGAGCGCTCAGGGTGTGCCTCTGATCCGATGGACCGGGAGGCGGCGGTCACATCATGGTTCGGTTGTGATCGAAAAGGGTTGTCTGATATGGTGCATGACTCACGAACCGCAAACCGCGGCTATTAAGGAGGGTGGCAGGTCCCATGGCGACGAACGACAAGCAGGTGATTTTCTCTCTCGTCAATGTCGGGAAGGTGTACCCACCGAAGCGGCAGGTGCTGCGGGAGATCTATCTCGGCTTTTATTATGGCGCGAAGATCGGCGTACTGGGTTTGAACGGCTCTGGGAAGAGTTCACTGCTCAAGATTATTGCAGGCCTGGATCCCAACTACACGGGCGAGATCACGCGGTCGAAAGGCTATGGCGTGGGAATGCTCGAACAGGAGCCGCAGCTCGATTCGAGGAAGACGGTCAGGGAAGTGGTCGAAGAAGGCAAGAAGGAACTGATCGGGCTCCTGAAGGAGTACGAAGACGTCAGCAACAAGATCGGCGAATCGTCGCCGGACGAGATGGAGAAGCTCCTCGACAAGCAAGCCCAGCTGCAAGAGAAAATCGAAGCCGCCAACGGCTGGGAATTGGAAAACCAACTCGACCTTGCCATGGACGCCTTGCGCTGTCCACCGGCCGATCAGAATGTCGGCACGCTGTCCGGGGGCGAAAAGCGCCGGGTCGCGCTCTGCCGCCTCATGATCCAGGAGCCGGATATTCTGTTGCTCGACGAGCCGACGAACCACCTCGATGCCGAATCGGTTCAGTGGCTCGAACAGCACCTCAAGCAGTACAAGGGCACGGTCATCGCCGTGACGCACGACCGCTACTTCCTCGACAACGTGGCCGGGTGGATTCTGGAACTGGATCGCGGTCACGGAATTCCCTTCCAAGGCAATTACACCTCCTGGCTGGAGCAGAAGCAGGACCGGTTGGAGAAGGAAGAGAAAACGGAATCGAAGCGGAAAAAGACGCTCGAACACGAATTGGAGTGGATCAGAATGTCGCCGAAGGCCCGCCAGTCGAAGGGCAAGGCGCGGTTGAACCGCTACGAGGAACTGGTCAATCAGAAGCAAGACAAGGTGGCGGAGGATCTGGAAATCTATATTCCGCCCGGACCGCGATTGGGCGATGTGGTCGTGGAGGCCAACGGGATCAGCAAAGCCTTCGGGGACAACGTGCTCTATGAGAACGTGAATTTCAGCCTGCCGAAGGGCGGGATCGTCGGCGTGGTCGGGCCGAACGGTGCCGGCAAGACCACCATGTTCAAGATGATCATCGGCAAAGAAAAACCGGATGCCGGGTCGATCAAGGTCGGCGAGACGGTCAAGCTGGGGTACGTCGACCAGGACCGCAGCCTGGCCGGCAACAAGACCGTGTATGAAGTCGTTTCGGACGGGCAGGACACGGTCAAGCTCGGCAAGGCGGAAGTCAATGCGCGCGGCTATTGCGCGCGGTTCAATTTTACCGGCACGGATCAACAGAAGAAGGTAAAGGACCTCTCAGGCGGTGAACGCAATCGTGTGCATCTCGCGCGTATGTTGAAAGAAGGGGCGAACCTCATCATCCTCGACGAGCCGACCAACGATCTCGATGTGAACACGCTGCGGGCACTGGAAGAGGGGCTGGAGAACTTTGCCGGCTGCGCCGTCATCAGCAGCCACGACCGTTGGTTCCTCGACCGCATTGCGACGCACATCCTGGCCTTCGAAGGTGACAGCAAGGTGGTCTGGTTCGAAGGAAACTACAGCGAGTACGAAGCGGACCGGAAGAGACGGCTCGGCAAGGAAGCTGAGCAGCCACACCGGATTCGCTACCGAAAATTGACGCGCCAGTAGACATCCGCAATGGCATCTTGTGCGATCATCACCGGCGGAGCGGGGTTGATCGGGCAGTACCTCATCCACACGATTCCTCGGTGGGCCCCGGATCGAGTCATGTGGGGGCTGACCCGTGCCGATATGGATCTGACCGACCGCATCGCGGTCGAGCGTTGTTGGCAGACGATCAAGCCGGACGAAGGATTGTGAGCAGAATCCGGAAAACGCCCGGCGGCTTAATGTGCAGGTCACGGCCCACCTCGCGCAGATTTCACGAGACATTCTCTTCATTTTTCTCTCTAGCGGAGAAGTCTTCAATGGAAGGGCCGGATGGTGCCGCGAAACGGATGTGCCGAATCCGATCAACGTCTACGGCCGGACAAAGCTTGAATCCGAACAAGCTGTGCTGCGGAACCCTCGACACACGGTGGTGCGGATCGTGTTGACGGCGGGGACCTCGCAGAATCGAGATCGGAGTTTCGTGGAGGAGATGTGCCGCGTTGCCAAGGCCGGCACGGACGTGACGCTCTACGGGGACGAATTCCGTTGTCCCTGCCGGCTGGCGTCATCACCCGGGCTCTGTGGGCACTGCTCGCCCAAGACCGGCCCGGCCTCTATCACTTGGGCGGGAGTGAGCGGCTCTCACGGTGGGACATCGGTCAGGCGCTAGAGCCCTGGTATCCGGAACTGAACGGGCGTCTGGTTGAGAGCTCCTTACGCGATCACCGAGGAGCTCCACGCCTGGGCGACCTTTCGCTCAAGTGCGAAAAGATTCAGGATCTACTGTCGTTTCCCATACCGGGATTCCGCGGTTGGCTGGTTACCCGAAGGCAACGTGGTCAGGACTTGTGGGACTATGAGGCCGGTATCTCGTGACGCATGCAGCCATGACGTGGTTGGAGAACGGGATGTTTGAACCTATTCCATGGTCTCTCGTGCTGACGGCCTATCTTGCCATGGTTGTCTTTATGGCCGGGCTGTGGGTGATCGAAGGACGCGCGCGGAACGCCTCCATTGCGGATGTCGGATGGTGCCTCGGCCTCATCGGAGTGGTGTTCTGGTACGCCAGGCAAGCAACCGGAGAGGTGCCGCGGAAAATACTGGTGGCGCTCCTGGTCCTGCTCTACGCGGGGCGCCTGGGGCTTTACATCCTCACCCATCGTCTCATCGGGAAGCAGGAGGACGCTCGATATCGCCGCCTGCGGGAGCGATGGGGCGCATGGGGATCGGTCAAAATGTTCGGGTACTTTCAACTGCAGGCGCTGGCCGTAGCGGCGTTCTCACTCCCCTTTCTGGTGGTGATCAGAAATCCGCGTCCCCCCTTCGATCTGACCGAATCCGTCGGCGTACTGCTTTGGACGGCCGCAATTTTCTGGGAAACCAGGGCCGACTGGCAACTGGCGCAATTCCGCGCCCATCCCCGGAATCTCAATCGTGTCTGCCGTGAGGGACCCTGGCGCTATTCACGCCATCCGAACTATTTTTTCGAATGGCTCCACTGGTGGGCCTATGTGGTGGTGGCAATCGGGACCCCCGACTGGCTGCTCACGTGGATCGGGCCGGTCGGAATGGGATGGGCGCTGCTCAAGGTGACAGGCATTCCCTGGGCGGAAGAGCAGGCGTTGCAGACACGGGGGGAAGCCTACCGCCGGTATCAGAAGACCACGAATGCGTTCGTGCCATGGTTTCCCAAGCACCAATGAGTTACTTGTTCAGCGCAGCCAATCGGGCCCTCGCGGTGTCGGCCTCTTGACTCGTCGGGTAGAGACGAACGATGTCTTCGTACAACTGCTTCGCGTGAGGCAGATTCATCTGCCGTTCTTCGAATTGGGCCGTCTCCAACAGCTCCTTGGCCTTGTCGCCGGAACAGCTCAGCAGCGTGAAACAGAGGGCGCAGAGTATGAGTGGGGCGATCGTCATCGTCGTGATCTCCGTCGGTCTCCTCCCGGCCTGATGCGTGGCTGTCCAGCCGATCGCATCACTATCAGACCGCGTCGATGCCGTACCTTGGAGCTGTGATGCCCTCGCTCCGACAGTGCGGGCAGCGGCTAGGCTTGGTGAGTCTGGTTCGGTCTCGAAACACGAACCCGCAATCGGAACAGGCGGACGGTTCGAGGATAAACTTTCGAGCGCGATCCTGGGCAACGGTCTTGACGACATGAGTCAAATGCTCTTCGACCTGCCGTGCCGGGATGCCGAGCAGCTGCGTTAATTGATGGGTCGACAGCCTGGTGCCGGTCAGAAGGTCCATCATGCGCTGACGGGGAGTGCGCTCGGACGGCAGCATCGCATCATAGTAGGCGAGGGAACAAAGAAAAGCCAGGGCGGGACACAGGTGCGTAGGAGCACCGCTGTTAGCCTCCTAAATAGTTGAACCTCACCTCCTGTTCTGTCAAAATCTGTCCCCGCATCGATAGTCACGTCAGAATCAACCAGGCTGGCCGGACCGGCATCGCGACGTCTCATCCGCGACGAGCTCTTCGAGTCAGGCCATGCATTCTATAGACGAGGAGGTCTGAGGAAATGAAATTCCTCGCAGTCCACCCCGGTCCTCTCATGTATACCAAGATCTATTTACGCCTGGAACCACTGGGGCTCGAGATGGTGGCTCAGGCTGCCCGCCAAGCGGGGCATGACGTTCGCCTGATCGACCTGCAGGTGGAAACGTGGAAGGACTATCAGACGCTCATCGGAACGTGGAAGCCCGACGCCGTTGCATTCGGCTGCAACTACCTGGCGAATGTGCCGGAGATCGTGGATCTCGCGAAGCTGACCAAGCAGGAATTACCGAACAGCTTCGTGTTCGTCGGGGGACATAGCGCATCGTTTGTGGCACGAGAGTTCCTGGAACATGGGGAAGGAGCGATCGATTGCGTGCTCAAGGGCGAAGGAGAGGTGTCCGCCCCCAAGCTGCTGCAGGCCGTGAAACATGATCGCACGGCGATCACGAAGGTTCCGGGCGTGGTCACCCTCGGCGGCGAAGGACCGCCGCCGCAATTCATTGAGAGCCTCGACGATGTGCGCCCGGCGCGGGATCTGGTCCGGCACCGGCGCAAGTATTTCATCGGGGTCCTGGATCCGTGTGCCTCGATCGAGTTCGCACGCGGTTGTCCCTGGGATTGTTCGTTCTGCAGCGCCTGGACCTTTTACGGCCGCAGCTATCGGATGGTCAGCACGGAGAAGGCGGTGGCGGAGCTGGAACAGGTGCAGGAACCGGGGATCTTCCTGGTCGACGATGTAGCCTTCATCCAGGCGAAGCAGGGGCTTGAAATCGGCGAGGCCGTCGCGCGGCGCGGGATCAAGAAGCAGTACTACATGGAGACGCGCGGGGATGTCCTGTTGCGCAACAAGGAGGTCTTCAAGTTCTGGAAGACGCTGGGACTCCAGTACATGTTCTTGGGCGTGGAGGCGATCGACGAAGAAGGACTCCGCATGCATCGCAAGCGCATCTCGCTGGGGAGAAACTTCGAAGCGCTGGAATTTGCCCGATCCCTCGGCATCACCGTGGCCATCAATTTGATTGCCGATCCTGATTGGGACCGGAAACGGTTTGAGGTGGTGCGGCAGTGGTGTTTGGAAATTCCCGAGATCGTGAACATCAGCGTCAATACGCCGTACCCCGGGACTGAGAGCTGGCACACGGAATCGCGCAAGTTCCAGACACAGGATTATCGCCTCTTCGACATTCAACATGCCGTGCTGCCGACGAAGCTGCCGCTTCCCGATTTCTACGAGGAGCTGGTCAAGACCCAGCAGGTACTCAACAAGAAACATCTCGGATGGGCGGCCTTGAAGTCCACCGCAGCCCTCGCAGCCGGGCATCTCATGCGCGGGCAGACCAACTTCGTGAAAATGCTCTGGAAGTTCAACAGCGTCTACAATCCGAAACTTCAGATGGCCGATCACCAGCGCCCGGTATCCTACCAGATGGCGCTCCCGCCGCCTCAGCGGGCGAATGTGGATTCGAAGCTGCTCTATGTTCTTCCTCCGAAGGGACGACGAGGACGTGCTCTCGACGACTCAAGCGAACACTTCGTCGAAGCCACCCGCATGGGGACCAGCGTCTAACTTCATTCCTGCTTGGGCCCTAGGCCGCCGGCACCTGGTATGCTGAACTGCCGCTGCGGTTGGGTCTGCCTCGCACGTATGAGCACACCGGATTGGGCTGAACTTGCCGAACTTGCGCTGACCCGCGTTCGCCGATCGGGCGCGGACTATGGCGATATCCGTATCCAGCATAGCGTCAGGGAGCACATTCAGGGCGAGGATCGCCGGATCGCGTCGATCCGGAATGTCGAGGACACGGGGTTCGGCGTGCGCGTGCTGTATCACGGAGCCTGGGGATTCGCCGCCAGCTCGATCCTCTCACTCGAAGAAGTCCCGCGCGTTGCGGACCTCGCCGTGGAAATCGCAAAATGCTCGGCGTCGATCGCAGTCGAGAAGGTGCGATTGGCCGAGGAGCCGGTCCATCATGACCGGATTGTGACCCCTGTCCGCCTCGATCCCCTCACCGTGCCGCTGGAACGGAAAACCGGTCTGTTGCTCGACACGATGGAGGTGCTGCATGGCCAGCTGGGCATCGTCCGGAGCAGCGCGGAGGTGTGGTGGTGCCGCGACCGCAAGCGCTTCGAGTCGACGGAAGGGTCTGCCATCGACTTCGACCTGCTGGCCGCAAGCGGTGCGATGAGCGCGACGGCTCTGTACCAGGGGCGATTCGCCAGCCGGTCGTTTAACACGCCGCATCTCCGGAAAGGGTATGAGCTGATCGAAGAGGCTGGCCTGCTGCGGGAGGCGCCGCGCGTCGCCGGTCAGGCGGTCGAAAAGGTCAAGGCCCGGGTGGTTGAGGCAGGGCCGTACGACCTGGTGCTCGATCCCGAGCATCTTTCTCTGACCATACATGAATCCTCCGGCCATCCGACCGAACTGGACCGGGTGCTCGGTTACGAGGCCAACTACGCTGGCACCAGCTTCCTCACCACAGACAAGCGCGGCACGTTTCGCTATGGGTCCCCCCATGTGACGCTGGTGGCCGATAACACGGAATCGGAGACGCTCGCCGCGACCGGCTACGACGATGACGGTGTCGGCTGTCAAAAGTGGGACATCGTGCGCGACGGCCTGTTTGTCGGGTATTGCACGAACCGCGAGGTCGCACCGAAAATCGGGGAGGCGAGGTCGCGCGGCTCCAATCGGGCCGACGGGTGGGGTAGCGTTCCGATCGTGCGCATCGCCAACATCGGGCTCGAGCCCGGTTCCGCGACGCTCGATCAGCTCGTTGCCGATGTGAAGCGCGGAATCTATATCGAAGGTCACGGGTCCTATAGCATCGACCAGCGGCGCTACAACTTCCAGTTCGGCGGCGATGCGTTCTGGCTGATTGAGAACGGCAAGCGCCTTCACATGCTGCGAGACGTGATCTACCATGGCATCACGCCCGAGTTCTGGAACAGCTGCGACGGCGTCGCCGACCGCTCCTTTCGCTGCCGGCACGGGTTTATCACGTGTGGCAAAGGGCAGCCCGGTCAGTCGGGCTGGATGACCCATGCCGCATCCCCGGCGCGGTTCCGGAATGTTCAGGTCATTAGGGGGGAGGGCCGATCATGAGCGCCGAGAGCGCCAAACCCTGGCCGAAGATGACCAGCCGTGACGAATTTCGGTTCCTTGCCGATCTGGTGCTCGCCCGATCGGCCGGCGACGACACAGTGGTCACCCTAGATGATCGCCACTCCGGAACCACCAGATTCGCGAATAATCAGGTGATCCAGAACGTCGATTCACGCCGCGGCACGCTGGCGGTGACGGTTGCATTCGCGGGACGGCACGGTACGGCGACCACGACGGATTTTACGGCGGGGGCGGTTCAAGAGACGCTGGCGCGCGCCGAGCGGCTTGCCCTGGTCTCGCCGGAAGATCCGGAATACCTGCCGCCTCCCGAACCGAACGCGTTCTCCGAACGTGAAACGGCCAGGCCGGAGACCGTGGCGGCCGGACCGATGCGCCGCCTCGAATACGTGAACGAAGCGATCGGGCAATGCCGCATGGAAAATCTCATGGCAGCCGGTCTCGTCCAATCCTCCGCATCGGCGGTGGGGATTGCGGCGGGCAATGGACTCTTCGGCTGCGAGGCGCGTGCCGACGCACGGTTTAGTCTCACGGTTCAGGCGGGCGACGCCACCGGGTGGAGCGCAGCGGCCCACCGGTCGGTCGATCATTTGAAAATTCAAGAGCGGACTCTGGTGGCCATCACCAAGGCGAAGCAAGGTCGCGACCCCGGCGAGCTTCTGCCTGGACGCTATCCCGTCATTCTGGAACCGGCGGCTGTGGCCGGCCTCTGGACGTGGCTGTTGGGCTCGCTCGATGCTAAGTCCTACGACAAGGGCGTCAGCCCTGTGGCCAAGAAGCTGGAGCGGCGAATCGTAGACGAACGGCTGACGCTTCAGAATCTGCCCGCTCATGCCGATCTACTCGGCACGGGGTTTACGTCCGAGGGATTGCCGAGCGAGTCGTCGGTCTGGATCGAGCAGGGCGTCTTGAAACAGCTCGCCTACGACCGCTTCACGGCGAAGGCCTATGGGGTGAAGACGATTCCGACAATCGACGCGCCGGTTTTATCCGCCGAGGGTGGTGCCTCCCGGACGGTCCAGGACCTCATCAAGCGCACCGAGCGCGCCATTCTCGTGACCAACTTCTGGTACATCCGCTCCGTCAACCCCAGTGACCTCACCTTGACCGGGATGACCCGCGACGGGACGTTTCTCGTGGAGAAAGGCGCGATCGTGTCCGCCGTCAAGAATCTCCGGTTCCACGAAAGTCCGCTCCAGGCGTTTCGCCGGATCGATGCGTGGACGGCGCCGATGGAAGCTGTCACGTCGGAGAGCGGCAAGATGCTGGTTCCGGCGATGGTCCTGCCGGAATTCAACTTTTCGAGCGTAACTCGATTTTAGAAACCTGATCGGCCACGCGGAATGCCCCGTCCGGCACGTCCCATCTCAATGAAAAACATTGACTCTTTCTTCGCTCAGGAGTACACAACAGAAGGTTCGAACGTGCGTGTAAAATGCCGGCGCAACCCGTGTGGCGGGCCCTCCGGCGCGGGTCGGGGTGGCCGACCGCTTGTGAGAGGCGACCGGTTGATTGGTGCGGAGGAGATCTGCGATGTCCCGCCGATTCAGCGATGAGCCGATCAATCTGATCCATCGCATTCCCACACCCGAACAACTTGCTTCGGCACGACCGGCGAAGCGGTCCTTTGGTCAGGCGATCGTCGAAACCGCGGCAATCTATGTGCGAGTGGCTGTCGATGCGATCAGCCGGGTCACCCGAATCGACCGGACGCCGCAGTTGATCGCCGGCACCGACAGCGCCGCGGAGGATCGTTTCGAGGGGTTCGCGGGTGTGCCGACTCCGGACAGCCTCGCTTCTCCTGGTACGGGAGCAAAAGCATCGCCAGCTGTCGGTGAGCCGATCGAGGCAGTGGTGGATCCGTCCAGCCGGGAGGGCCTCAATCCGCCGCCATCAGTGTCGATTCCGGCTGTCGTCCAGCCGGAGGAAGTGGCTGAACTCAGGGCCTACCTCCTCAGCCAACAGCAGGACATCGCCCGCCTTTCAGCCCAGATTCAGGAACTGAAGTCGCTGGTTGTCTCGCAGCAACAAGTGCTCGTCCATCTCGGCAAGGAGCTGGAGGCAGGCTCCTTGTCTCCTCTGATGGGGGGGATTGCTTCTGCCGCGCCGAAACGGAGTAGACCCGTTCGCCAGAAACCGATCACGAAAGGCAAGGCGGTGGCGCGGCAGGAGGATCAGAAACGCTCTTCGCTCCGCTTGTGGCCCGCGTCGCCGCGCCGACCGGATTTGTGATTGCGCCGGCCCGTCGCCGCCGTCTCGGCGACGTTCTCTTTTTCATGACACCGCGCTCTATGCTGACAAGCACGATCCTCAGCGGATGCTTGTTGGGCGGAGTCATGTGGCTCGTGGTCGGTGATGTGAATCGGGCCCAGGCGGCGATTCCCTCGGATGCAAGCCAGCCTGTTCCGCTGTTTGACAACCTCGGCTCGCTGCATCACCCCATCACGACGACTTCCGAACAGGCTCAACAATATTTTGATCAAGGCGTGCGCCTGGTCTATGCCTTCAACCATGCAGAGGCTGTCCAGGCGTTTGAGGAGGCCGCTCGTCTCGATCCTTCGGCCGCGATGGCCTATTGGGGTGTAGCGCTTGCCCTGGGCCCCAACCTCAATGCGGCAAGCGACGAGCGGAGAGAACGCCGGGCATGGGATGCTGTGCAGAAAGCGCGTACGCACAGCGCCCATGTGAGCGCTGCCGAGCGAGGATATATCGATGCGTTGAGCAAGCGGTACAACCTCAAGGGTCGGGCGCGTGCGGCTCTCGACAAGGCCTATGCGGATGCCATGAGGTCTCTGTGGCGCGCGTTTCCTGAGGACCCTGATGCTGGAGTGCTGTTCGCCGAGGCCTTGATGGACCTGCGCCCCTGGGATTTGTGGACAGCCGAGGGCCGGCCACAGGCTGGTACAGAAGAGATTCTGTCCACCTTGGAAACGATCTTGGCCCGGCATCCCGACCATCCGGGGGCCTGTCATTATTATATCCATGCCGTGGAAGCCTCCCCGGCCCCGGAACGTGCCCTGCCCTGCGCCGAACGACTGCCCGGGCTGATGCCGGGCGCGGGCCACCTGGTGCATATGCCGGCACACACCTATATCCGTCTTGGCAGGTACCATGAGGCGGCCGAACGAAACGTCGAGGCGGCGCACGTCGATGAAGCGTATTTGGCCGGACAGCATGCGAAGGGCGACTATGCCGACAACTACTATGCGCACAACCTCCATTTTCTCTGGGCGTCCTTGACGATGGAGGGGCGGCGGGCCGACGCGTTGAAGGCGGCGCGTGAGTTGACGGGAATGATCGCCGAGGAGGAGGCGCGGAAAGACAAGTGGAAGGAGCTTTTCCTGCCGGCACCCCTCTGGTCCATGATTCGATTCGGACAATGGGACGATCTGCTGCGGGAGCCGGCTCCTCCGAAGACTCTGCGCCTGGTGCAAGGGATGTGGCGGCTGGGTCGAGGAATGGCCTTGGTGGCCACCGGACGTCTTCCCGGCGCCGAAGCTGAACTGGTCGTCCTGGCCGGACTTATGAAACGGGTCGGGCATGATCGAACGACCGAGGGAAAAATAGAGCGGGTCCTGCTCAAGATTGCGGAACATCTGCTGGCGGGAGAGGTTGCCGCCCGGCGACAGAAGTATGATGATGCGATCAAGCACTTGAAGGACGCCGTCAAGCTGGAAGATAGTCTCCCGTATAGCGAACCTCGCTTCTGGCCGATTCCGGTTCGTCATTATCTCGGCGCCACGCTGTTGACGGCCGGGCGGTCCGAGGATGCCGAGGCCGTCTACCGAGCCGATCTGGCCAGGAATCCCAACAACGGCTGGGCATTCCAGGGATTGACCCAGAGCCTTCGAGTTCAGCAGAAGAACAGCGAGGCCGAAGCCGTGGAGCAGCAATTTACGGCTGCCTGGATCTTCGCGGATGTACGTGTCACGGCCTCCCGTTTTTGAACCGCGCTCGAACTGTGAGGAGCACCAATGCGATTTGTGGTGGGAGTCATGGGGCCGGCGAAAGCGAAGAAGAAGGATCTCGACAATGCGCTCGTTCTTGGGGAGTTCATCGCGCGGCGCGGGTGGGTCGTGCTCACGGGCGGTCGCGATGTCGGGGTCATGGATGCGGCCTGCGAGGGCGCCAAACGGGTCGGGGGAAGCCTGACCGTCGGGATCCTGCCCACCGCAAAGGACAAGGTGTCACGCTATGTCGATGTGCCGATCATTACGGAAATGGGCAGCGGCCGCAACAACATCAATGTGCTGACCAGCCATGTGGTTGTGGCCTGCGGATTGGGCGGATCAGGCACGGTATCCGAGGTCGCACTGGCCGTGAAGGCGGGGAAACCGGTGATTCTCGTGGAGGCGTCCCCGGCTGATATCGCCTTCTTCCGCAAGCTCGGGAAGCGACTGGTTTCAGCCGCCGCTTCGCCGGAGGAGGCCATCGATCTCATCATGAAGCAGATGGAGCGGAACCGCCGCCGGCCGCAGCCTGACGAGTACGGGGAGTACGACGAACTTTCGATGTGAGGTGACTCAGGGCTTGAGCAGGAGGCGCAGCCGGTCAACGTGCTAGGGTGAAGATGGTGAACAGTCGAATCGCGATCGCATACGGTACAATAACCAACATCCGATTGGGCGCGACGGCCGTAGTAAGGTGTAAGATCTGTCTCGCTCGGACGACCCTTCATCAGAGGAAACAACCATGCCATTCGTTCGGCGCTTCACCAATGCCGCCGTCCTGCTCCTGCTCGGAGGTCTTGTCGCCTGGTCCCCCAGCGGGGCCATTGACGCGGCGGCGCCGGCTAAGGCCTATTTTGCAGGAGGTTGCTTCTGGTGCATGGAGGAAGTGTTTGAGAAAGTGGACGGGGTTCTTGCGGTGGTCTCCGGCTACATGGACGGGACGGCGGTCAACCCGACGTACGAGGAGGTATCTGCCGGACGGACCGGCCATGCCGAATCCGTCGAAGTGAGCTACGATCCGGCGAAGGTCAGCTATCAGAAATTACTCGATGCGTTCTGGCGCAACGTCGATCCGATCACGCCGAATGCGCAGTTCTGCGACCATGGGAGTCAATATCGTTCAGTCCTGTTCTACGGAACGGATGAGGAAAAGCGGCTGGCGGAAGAATCCAAGCGCGCGATCGAGCAATCCAAACGGTTTTCCCAACCCATTGTGACGCAGCTCGCCAAAGCCTCGACCTTCTATCCTGCCGAGGACTATCATCAGGACTTCTACAAAAAGAATCCCATCCGATACAAATACTACAAGTTCAACTGTGGCCGCGCACAGCGTCTTCAAGCACTGTGGGGAAAACCGTGAGCGCGCGGGGTGACAAAAAATGCGCTGAATGTTCTCAGAGAGCCTTTCTTGAACATTAGAGGGTATGGTTTTGATCGATTCGTCAGGAGGTTATGAGTTTCGAGAGCGGCATGGCTCTTGAGAGAAGACAACGTGACCCGGATCCTTCCTTGAACAGTGGAGTCGTCGGGTCGCACCGTGGCGCGTACAAGACCGACATGGCCGATCTGCTCCACCTCTTTCTCCCTGCGCAGGATCGTCACCGTACTCGTTTCAATCATGATGGTCGCAGCGACCCCTATCCCCACGAAACCTGATTTTGAAGGTCGCCCCCGCTATTCCACACAAGAAATCCGTCGGGCCATCACGTTCTACGCGGCGCGCTATCGTCTCGAGCCGGCTCTCTTGCGTGCGGTGATCAAGGTCGAGTCGGGTTTTCGTCCTGATGCCATTTCTCGAAAGGGTGCGGTGGGATTGATGCAGTTGACGCCGGATACGGCAGTCACGTTGAGGGTGAGCGATATCCAGGATCCCCTCCAGAACATCCGGGCAGGAGCCAGGCAACTTCGCCATCTCCTGAACGTCTATGACGACGATCTGCCGCTCGCCCTTGCCGCCTATAATGCCGGGATTCATCGTGTGAAAGGAGGCAAGATTCCCAAGATTCGGGAGACCCGGTTGTACGTCCGGAAGGTGCTGAGGTACTACGAGCGATACCGCGTACCACGACTCTGTCGGCCGCCGGCGCTTGCGTCGCTGTCGTGTGGGTCCGGATCGGCCACCCACCGATGAAGAAAGCCGGGTATGAATGGAGAGGGAACGTCGGGTCGATTCAGACAAGAACGCTTGTTTCCGAAGCGGACCGGTGAAGAGGCGTTGAATTCATGATCAAGGCCCTCACACGTTCACGCTGAGCAGGGCGAATGTCCGTGAACTCCAACCCGAATCGTTGGCCCTCAGCCCACCGCACAGTCGCCTCATCGATCCGAAGGGGCCACTGATAATCGGAGAGGAACAGGGACAGCTTTAAGACCATCCCGACATTCAGGTCGACGGACGACAAGGCTCTGCAGCCGTGGGTCGAAATATCGAGCAAGGAGGCTTCGCCCTCGAAATCCTCGTCGCCGAAGAAGAACATGCGACAGGAAAGGTCGAGTCTCCGCCCCTGCCGGGTATTCCTCGGCCCCGTACTGGGGATGACGTCGTGGCGTGGCCTACTCACGGTTTCCGACCTCCCTCCATCATGCGCTCATAACGAGGAGCATAGCCGCAGGCTGTCGAGTCTGCATTCCCAGTTAGGAGTACCTCGAAAGGGGCAGCAGAGAAGGGTGTGTTGTATCTAGGTAGATACTCCTTGCCCCTCTGGTGCAGAAATGGGCCAAACGGCTCGCTGTGGCGAGCCGGAGACAGCTGGTTCTCGGTCGATTGGTGGTGCTGGTCCTGGCCTCGGAAGTCTCGATAGGAAGCCATCTTGACGCAGGCCCGGGTCTTTGAGACAAGGAGGGTTGCCCACAAAGGGAGAAACCCGACAATGGCACGCACCGTGAGTCGTCGGATGGCGGATCTGGGTCAGTCGGAAATTCGCGCCATGACGCAGGCCTGTGTAAGCGCGAAGGGGCTCAATATGGCGCAGGGGGTCTGTGATACGCCGGTGCCGTCCATCGTGCTCGAGGGCGCTCGGCGGGCTCTCGCCCAGGGCTACAATGTGTACACGCGCTTCGACGGGTTGCCGGAACTGCGCGAGGCTGTCGCCAGGAAGCTGGCCCGTTACAACGGCATCCAGGCCGATCCCGAGCGGGACATCACGGTCAGCGCCGGAGCTACCGGTGCATTTCATTGCGCCTGTGCGGCGCTTCTGGATCCCGGCGCCGAGGTCATTGTCTTCGAACCATACTATCAGTATCACATCAGCGCTCTGCTGGCGGTCGAAGCAACGCCGGTCATCGTGAAAATGCAGGCGCCCGACTGGACCTTTGCCGTGAGCCAGCTGGAAGAAGCGGTCACGCCCAGGACAAAGGCCATCATTGTCAATTCGCCGGGCAACCCATCCGGCCGAGTGTTCGCGCGAGACGAATTGGAGGCGATCGCGACATTCGCGTGCCGGCACGACCTCTTCGTATTCACGGACGAAATCTACGAGTATTTCCTCTACGACGGGCGGAGGCATCTGAGCATCGCCGCTCTGCCGAACATGGCTGAACGCACCGTCACCATCGGAGGGTACTCCAAGACCTTCAGCGTGACAGGGTGGCGGATTGGGTATAGCGTGGCAGCCGGACCGTGGAGTCAGGCCATCGGAGCGATGAACGATTTGTTGTATGTCTGTGCCCCGGCTCCGCTTCAGATGGGCGTGGCGAGCGGCATCAACGAGCTCCCCGATGAGTTCTATCAAGACCTCGCTCGTTCGTATCAGCAGAAACGGGACCGCTTGTGCGCCGCGTTGACCGAGACGGGCCTCACGCCGTCGATTCCGCACGGAGCCTATTATGTGCTGGCAGATGTGTCGAAATTGCCGGGCAGAAGCGGAAAAAGTCGCGCGATGTACCTTCTGGATAAAACCGGCGTGGCCGGTGTTCCGGGAGAAGCCTTCTTCTCGGGGCAAGAAGGAGGCAACTTCATTCGCTTCAGCTACGCCAAGACCGACCGCGACATCGAAGAAGCCTGCCGCCGTCTGAGCGTGGCGAGATTATAGCTCTCACCCCTCGAATCGCAGGGACGCACTGCTTGTCAGAGCGAGCGACCCGTGATATGAACTGAGCCCATGACTGGACATGGAATGTCGGTTGTTCTGTTGATTGCTGCACTGATGGCCTGGGGGTGCGACCATCTTTCGGTGGTTCAACCATCTTCCCAGACCGGGCCCGCCGTGGATAACCGGCTCATGGAGGATCGATCCATTCTTGCAGGGGAATGGGAATACGCAGAGGGTGCGCCGGTGATCCTCCGGCTCGATGAACAGGGGAATGGGAGCTATTCGTACAAGGAAGGACGATTCGAAACCACCCAGTTCGAGGGCCACACCTGGGCGGGGAAGTGGTATCAGAAGGAAAATGATCGTGAAGGCGGGTTCGTGGTGAAGCTTTCTGCCGACTACATGGAGGGCGAGGGCATATGGTGGTATGTCCGGATCGGAGAAGACTTGGCGCCGTCTGAGAAAGGAGGCACGTTCCACCTGAGCAGAAAAACCTCGCTCACGAACCTCAACAACACACCGCCTGCTCCATAAGCCCTACCTCTCGCCAGGGTGAGGGCAATCACTCTGCTGTCTTGAACCGGAGGACCAGCGACCGACCGGCTAAATCGGTGCTGGACGCGGCAGTGGTCGCGAATCCGGTCCCGATTACGACCCCAATCGGGGAAGAGACCGGAGCTGTCGTGTGATGCGGTCCGGGCAGGACGAGTGTGTCGCGATGATTCCCCGATAGCGAGGTTCAGGTCGGTTGAACCCAAGGCCTTGCCCGTCCCCGTCATGCATCGCTCCCCCGGCTTCTTTGATGAGAAGGGCGCCTGCCGCGACATCCCATTCATTCTCTGGCTCAAAGGTGGCGACCGCGTGAATCCGCCCGCTTGCGGCGAGGGCTAGGGCCCAGGCAATGGAACGCATGGGGCGGCTAGCGACATGTTCCCCAAGGAATTTGAAGCGCCCGAGATGGTGCTCCCTTGGGCTGACTGCAATAACAGGCTGCTGATCTCCCTGCTTTTCCCGTGGGGAGACCGGTTGGTGATTGAAGTGCAGACCTCCGCCCCGCGTGGCCGAGTACAGCTCGTTAGTCGAAGGATTGAGGATCGCCGCGACCACTGGACGTCCCTCTTCGATCAGAGCTACGGAAATACAAAATTCCGGTTCGCGCCTGATGAAGGCCTTGGTTCCATCGATCGGGTCGATGACCCACACACGCGCTTTTTGCAGGCGCGCAGAATCATCGGGCGACTCCTCTGACAGCCATCCGTCAAGGGGAAACCGTTCCAGCAAATGCGATTGGAGTATCTGATTCACCGCCAGGTCCGCGGAGGTTACCGGCGATTGATCCGGCTTGGTATGGGTCTCAAATCCGTCAGCGGCCAGCCGCAACGCCTCCACGCCGGCCATGCGTATTGCATCGTTCAGAATGCCGAGTTCGTGGTCCCAGGTCATGGATACAGCGTAACAAGGCGTGAAGCGGAAAAAAAGGAGGCCTGCATCGTGCCTGACTTGACCGCATCCGAAAATTTGCGTACAAGCGGGTGACCATGAAACTGGTTCAGAAACGATCGAAGAAGGCGGGACTGTCGCCCGGTACGCTGATCCACATCGGGGAGCAGAAGGAGGCTCCCGTCAAGATTTCTCTGCTCGTCTATGCCGGCGACCGGTGCGAAGAGCAGATGGTCGCGAATCCGGGCGAGCTCCGACTGCCTGACGATGGCACCGTGACGTGGGTTGATGTCGGCGGCGTCCATCAGGTCGAGCTCCTCGAAACCATCGGGAAACGGTTCAATCTCCATCCGCTGCTCCTGGAGGACATCGCCAATACGGATCAGCGCCCCAAGCTCGACGATTATGACTCGTACCTGTTTCTGGTCATGAAAGTCCTGACGACGACGGACCGGGGGATATCCTCGTCGAACAGGTCAGTTTTGTCCTGGGGCGTAACTACGTCCTGTCGTTTCAGGAGAATGGGGTCGATGTGTTCCATTCGGTGCGCGAACGCTTACGCGGGGGCAAGGGGCGGCTTCGTCAGAACGGGTCGGACTACCTGCTCTATGCATTGGTGGATGCCGCGGTCGATCAGTATTTTTCCGTCCTGGAGGGGCTCGGCGAGAAGATTGAGTCGCTGCAAGACCGGGTGATGGCTAATCCGAGGCCGGCACCCTCAGGGACATTGATGCGCTGAAACGGCAGTTGCTCTTCGCGCGTCGGGCCGTCTGGCCTCTCCGCGAGGCGACCAACAGTCTGTCCCGTTCCGACTGTTCGTTTCTCCACGCCCCGACGAAGCTATTTTCCCGCGACGTCTACGATCATGTCGTGCAAATCGTCGACACGATCGAGACTCCGCGTGAAATGGTGTCGGCGAGCCTGGATATCTACCTGTCAAGCGTGAGCTATCGCCTCAACGCCGTGATGCGGGTGCTGACCGTCATCACCACGATCTTCATGCCGCTCAGCTTCATCGCCCGCATCTACGGGA
>Ga0233425_10004057_pt1 | contig 25271 bp, 25 predicted proteins | sample Watercolumn_Towu_2_FD_181712 | JGI IMG/M metagenome (GOLD analysis project Ga0233425, IMG submission 181712) | Freshwater microbial communities from Lake Towuti, South Sulawesi, Indonesia - Watercolumn_Towuti2014_140_MG | ecosystem: Environmental > Aquatic > Freshwater > Lake | place... | reverse complement strand
CATGATGGACGGGTAATTTTCAAAATGAATGCGCCGTCCGACGATCTCCTGCCACTGCAGGACCTTGTCGCGCACAAATTCATATTCCGTGGAATAGTCGATTTCGCCCAAGTGAAAGAAGGCGCGCCCTTCGTGAGAAAAACGCAGAATGTGGTCGGAGACGTAAATCGGGTTCAGCGCGTCGATATAATCTCGAAGCCGAGCGGCGAAATCGACGAGCGTCGGCCGATCGGCTTCGAGAAACTTGGAATACATAATGTGCAAGCCGACCGGACAATCGAACGACTTGGCCAATTCGTCCGGATCGACGCAGAAAAAATTGTCGATCAAGAATTCGCAGTAATCAATGTGCCCTTCGGCGAGCAGCCTCTGGACCATGTCATAGGTGTCGCCAAGCGTGAAGTTGAAGCCAAGCCGCATCTATTTGTCGCTTTCGTTTTGACGCGCCGAACGTCGCTTGCGCCGCTGGCCGGGGAGCCAACGGCGCAAGCTGATCGTCCTTAGCCGTTCGTGGCGGCGCAGGTCGAAGCGCAGCGGGCGCTGGCGCGGCCAATAACATTGAGGGTAATGCGCTTGGCGATACGGATGGTCATAGCGGCCTCCCTTTGTGAGTTCGTCTGGAGAGTCCAGACGGGCTTCGCAGAACGCGGAACCCGAATGGTATGACGAGCGGGACCGCAAAAATCGGACAGGCGATTGCGAGAATTTTTTCGAGCCGACGGAATTTTGATCTGCTCAATATTTTGATTTTGGACGGCGCTCGATACAGGTGACTGCGAGGCCGAGGGTTCGCGCGGCGCCGCCGCCTTAACGCGCTGCGCGCCGATCGGAACGTTCGAAGGCGCAATCTCGAAGGCGCGATCGAAGTGTTCGAACGCCCGAACAAGGTTGCGATTGACAGTTCTCAAGGAAATTCCGATTTCCTGCGCGATCTCCGAATGGCTGAAACCTAGTATCCGGCTCATGAAGAATATCTGACGACAACATCGCGGCAGCTGCATAAGGGCCGCTTGAACGTCCGACGCCAGGCCGAACTCGTCCAGCGCCGACGCGGTCCGCCCGTCTGGGGCGGACGAGTGGAACCATGCGCCGTCCTCGGCAAGCGCTCGGGCATGCGTCCTCTGTCTTCGCAGATTGTCGATCGCGAGCGTCGAGGTCATTTTCGACACATAGCCCCGCGCATTCGACACCAGTTCGCTACGGTCGCTTTCGAGCATCCTAAGATAGGCTTCCTGGACCACGTCTTCAGCGTCGTCCGAGCCGATCACACGGCGCGCCCGCGTTATCAGATCGCGATGATGACTTCTAAATAGACGGTCGATCGTCTCGTGAGACTTGCGCATTAGCGCCTCCCCTCTTTTTGCCACGCATGCCGGTTGCCCAAAACGCATCGACGCCAAGCGGCCCTCGAAGGCCTTCGGCGATGCGTTGTTTGACGGTCTGCGGATTCGCTGCCGAATCGCGGATATCGGCCGTGTCTTTAGGCGGGAGGCGCGCGCGCCGGGGGCGTTTCTGAATGCGTCCGGGGCGCGGAAAGGATTGCGGAGGTAAGAACGATGGTTTTCGTTATTGGAACGGCTAAGCGCGCGGCCGCGTCAAAAACGCTCAAGATTGGCGGCTGGGCATTGCAGCACGTGATGCAGTCCGAGCAAGAACGGTCGTGATCAATCGGCGAATAAGGCGCTGCTGGAACTGCGTCGCCCTTGCAGACGACGGCCGTAAAAGTCGGGTGTTGAAATCGAGCATGCGCGGCGACGGTCGAAACGCCCGCAGTTTGCAGCAATGTCGCAAGTAAGAGAATAAACCGAACGAGCATCGGCGCCGCCACCATTGCTTACGGTGCGCGGATCATAGGCGCGAACCTTGCGGGCCGCAATACGAAAGCTTCTTATGCGACGCGCGCATGGCGCAACGATCCAGAAAGAGTCGGAAAAGTCATGCGGTCGCTTAACGCGGCTGCGTCCGTTGTGTCGACAATCGAAGACAGTCGACACTGCGCTTCGGCGTCTCAACTCGCGTCGGCGTCGACTAAGAGCAAAAAAGTCTCTGTCGATCTTGCGGCCGTTTGAATTCGTGGCGAAGGCCGCACGGCGATTCCGAATGCGCCCGCTGCAAGGACCAAGTGTGGCGGAAGCGCAACAGCTGAAAATATTGCGAGAGTCCGACGCCAACCGTCGTTGACAAGATAATCGCTGTGCAATCAGAATTCATTATGCGGCAAGATAGGCGAAAAATACGGCAGTATGTCCGTCCGTTTGTGGCGGCCGCCGTCGCTTGTCTGCTTTTCCAGCAAGCTTTGGCGCTTGTTTTTTCTCAAGCTCGTCATAGCGGCGATTTCAGCGCATTTATTAGCTCTCCTGTCGCTCTCTCTAGCGAGCTCTGCGCCGACAAGAACGACAGCGACGACAAGGCGCCGCATGCTCAACACATGCACTGCTTGGCCTGCTTTCTGAGTGAGCGAAGCGACGACCTTGGTTCAAAGGTTCTGCTGACCGCCGTCGTTCTTGTGCTGGCGCCGCTGTCTGACGAACCTCCTCTTTGGTCGGAAGAGCGTGATCTCGCGCCGCCGACCACTCAGTGGCCCCGTAATAGGCTCTCTCGCGCGCCACCGCCGCTTCTTGCCTAAAGAAGCGCGTTAACGGTCGGCTGCCGGGTCTTCGACCCCACTCGCCCTTTCCCTCGCGTTTGATTTCGCGCGCGTGTTCTCACGCGTCGCCGATACGCGCCGTTCGCCTGCGCGTATGGCCAAGACACGTCTCAATTCTCGTTGTGGACAGGAGAGGAAGCATGGGGGCATTCAACCGATTTGCGGTCGCCATCGGCGGACTTGCGGCCATAGGCGTCGCGCATGCCGCTAAGGTCGACGCGACTGAAAGAGAGCCGGTTGCAATACGCTTTGCGCTCGCGGCGGGCGATCAGCCGGTCGAATGCGGCCGCGACATCGCCGGGCTCGGAGACGGTGGTCAGCCGGCGCAGCTCCACGACGCGCGCTTCTACATTTCGGCGCCTGCTCTGATCGACGCCGCCGGCCGCGAAGTTCCCATCGAGCTGGAGCAGAACGACTGGCAATACGCCAACGTCGCCCTGCTCGATTTCGAAAACAAGACAGGCAAATGCATCGGCAGCGCCGACATCAATGACACGATCAAAGGATCGGTCCCGCGTGGCCGTTACAAAGGAATCAGTTTCATCGTCGGCGTTCCAAGCGTCATCCAGGATAAAGACGGCAAGGACGTCATCCTCAATCACTCGAATTTCGCCACCGCTCCCGCGCCGCTCGATCTTCAATCGATGAGTTGGAATTGGCAGGCCGGCCGTAAGTTCATCAAGATCGAAGTTGATCCGGACGGCGGCGTGACCCGTCCGCCGCCGCCGCCGAAAAACCCAGCAACCGCCGTAAATGGTCCCGGCGCGCCCACGGCTGACAAGCCCGACGGCGGCGCGCCGCTCATGGCCGACGCGCCCAAGACGGCGCCGCTGCGCGTCAATTCGGACGGAACGATCACGGTTTCGACCTGGATGCTGCACCTCGGCTCGACGGGCTGCCGCGGCGACGCTGTCAAAGGCGAAATTACTTCCTGCACGAATCCCAATCGGATTCCAGTGAAACTCGCCTCCTTCGATTCTGCGAAACAGCGTGTGGTGCTCGATCTGAAGGCGCTGTTCGCCGGCGTCGATCTTGGGCGAGACCAGGGTTTCTCAACTGGCTGCATGAGCGGTCCGGCTGATCCCGAATGCGCGCCGATGTTTGAAAACCTCGGGCTCCGGCTCAAGGAAACCGCGCCCGACGCCAATGACGCCGGCCAGCCGAGCGGCGCGCCGACGAAGATCTTCCGCGCGGAGGCGTCGAAATGAAGCGCGAAACTCTCATTCTCCTCTTCGCCGCGACTCTGGTCGCAAGCGGCGCGCAAGGCGAAACGAATCCGAGCGGAGATTCATGGCGCTGGACCTTGCCCGACTTCATGCCGCCGCCGCGCGTTCCAGCGGACAATGCGATGTCGGAGGCGCGTTTCCAGCTCGGGCGCAAACTCTTCTACGACGCGCGTCTGTCGGGAAACGGCAAGGAAAGCTGCAGCTCCTGCCATGAGCAACGCCTGGCGTTCACGGATGGGAGGCCGGTCGGCGTCGGAGCCACGGGCCAGCATACGCCGCGCAATTCTCCCAGCATCGCCAATGCCGGCTGGCGCGCCACGCTGACCTGGGCGAATCCGGCGATGGTCACCCTCGAACGACAGATGGAGGGTCCGCTCTTTGGCGAAGAGCCCATCGAGATGGGCGTCAATGACAAGAACCGCAAAGAGATCCTCGCGCGCTTTGCAAGCGACGCAGACTATCGTCGCGACTTCGCCGCGGCGTTTCCCGGCGAAGCCGACCCGATCACGTTCGGCAACGTCATCAAGGCGATCTCAGCTTTCGAACGCGGCGTGATATCGGCCTCCTCAAAATATGATTTCTATCTTCAGGGCAAGGCGACGCTCTCTCCCGAAGAGATGCGCGGTAAGGATCTCTTTTTTGGCGAGAAGGCTGAGTGTCATCACTGCCACGGCAGCGTGAATTTCGACGACCAATTCTATCACGCCAAAACGCGCGAGATAGAGACGCCGTTTCACAATACGGGACTTTATGATCTCGACGGCAAGGGCGCCTATCCTGAGCCCAACCGCGGCGTTTTCGAGAATACGCATAATCCCGCTGAGATGGGCGCGTTTCGCGCGCCGAGCCTGCGCAATATCGCCGTCACCGGGCCCTATATGCACGACGGCAGCGTCGCGACGCTCGAGGACGTGATCGACATTTACGCGGCCGGCGGCCGCAACGTCGCCAGCGGGCCATTCAAAGGCGACGGTCGCTACAACCCCAACAAAAGCGCGTTGATCGTCCCCATCGATCTGTCGCCGCAGGAAAAGAGCGATCTGATCGCCTTTCTCAAAACGCTCACCGACGAGTCCTTGCTGACATCGCCACGCTTCGCCGACCCGTGGAAACCGGCGTCGACGGCGAGCGGGCAATCGCGTGCGCCCTCTCAATGAGTTCAACCCAAATTAGGAAAATAAGAAAATGAGCTCCCGGTCGAAATTGATGCACGGAGTAGCGTTCAGCGCTCTCGCTCTTGTGTCCGTCCCGTCCTTTGCGCATGCGCAGCAAGCGCTTCCGCGGATAACGATTGGCGCCGCTCCGCCGGTGAGGCCTCCGGCCACGAGGGAGTCGACGGCGGGCGAAGCGGGATATGCCCCGGGCTTCAATCCCATTCGCGCGAAATTGCCGATCTACCGCGATCCGCCGGGCGAGACGGTGACGATCGTCGACACCAAGTTCCTCCGGCCGACGCCGCTAGCGGATGTCCGGAGGGTGTTGGAATACAGCCCGGGCGTTTCAATACAGCAGGGCAATAATGCGCGGGATTTGTTTATTTCGATTCGCGGCTCCGGCAATCGGACTGGCGTCGGGTTTCCAACTGGCATCCGCAACATCATGATGTACGAAGACGGGTTCCCGATCACGACGGCCGATGGCAATGGCCGCACCGACCTGCTCGATCCGCACTCTTATGCCGCGATCGACGTCTATCGCGGACCGTCGTCGGCGCTCTTCGGCAATTACGCCTACTTGGGCGCGATCAACTACCGCACTTTCTCAGGCGCCGAAATCGACGGCGTCAACACCGGTTCGGAATTTGGCAGCTTCGGCTATGTCAACAATTACGTTCGGGTCGGAAAGGCGGTGAAGGACAGCACGCTCGGCGCCTTCGATCTCGCGTTTTTCGCCTCCGACGCCAATAGCACCGGCTGGACCCGCAATTCTTTCTCAGGCAAACAGGCCAAAGTTCTCGGCAGATGGGATGTGACCCCGACCGATCGGGTCATTGTGAAATATATCGCCAACAACTTGAGATCGGAGTTCATCAACCGAGAAAATTTAACGGTCTTCTACCTCAATCCATTTCAACAAGGCTGCGCCATTCCGACCACTCTGAATCTCAACTTGTGCAACAATCTGAATGTGCCGGCGAATGGCATATCCGGCGCGCTCCTTCGCCAAAGCGTTTGGCAGCTTGGCACTCACGCGAACACCCTCAGACAGATCGGCGGCGTTCAGTTCGAGCATGACTTCGACAACGCCACCACCTGGCGATCGCAATTCACTTATGACTATCTCGATAACATCAGCGGCGCCTGGCCGCCGCCAATATTTGGCCCGGGCGGCCAAGGCGGCCCGGTGGCCTTGAGGGGTCCGACGGTGGGCATCACCGCGCAGACCGACATTACCAGTCACGCGCCGATCTTTGGGTTTCCAGCGACGCATTTCCTCCAGTTCTTCTACAGTAACGCCAAAACCACCAACCCGCTCTTCAATCAGATCGCCAATGTCTGGTATAGCGGCGCAATCGGCGCGCAGATCGGGAAGATCGATTCCTACACGTCAAACATTGGTTTGCGCGCGCGCGAAGAGATTGCGCTCGCGCCGGGTCTGACTGGCGTCGTGGGCTTCAGCGCCAACTGGAACAGAGTGTGGGGCGTCAATACCGCCTATAACTACCCCGCCAATCTGGCGCCCAGATTTCCGACTCAGGTCGCTGTCGACAATGACTATTGGAACACGGCGCCGGAAGCGTCGCTTACCTATCGCTATAACCCCGAGTGGCAGGTGAGGGCGCGCTATTCGACCGGCTACAGCACGCCGACATTCGTCTTCCTCACCAGCACGCGAAGCGGAGTCGGAGCTAATCCGCTGAAGGCTCAGACCAATATGGGCGTCGATCTCGGGATCGACTGGACGCCGAGCCCCGAGCTCAATTTCAGCGTGACGGGTTTCAACGAATGGCATCGCAACGAACTTCTGACGCTGAGCAATGGGCTCATCAGCTATTCGCAAAATATTCCCTCCACTCTCCACCGCGGCGTCGAACTCAACGCCGATTGGCGGCCCTATGATGGGTGGCGGCTGATCGCGGCCTATACGTTCAACAACCAGTTCTTCACTAATTTTTGGGATGATCTCGGGACGGTCGCGAACCGCGCAGTCTTGTACAACCGCGCCGGCAACAGAATTCCCAATGTGCCGCCGCATACTGTGACGATGCGCGTCGGATACGACCAGCCCTACGGCGACCTCTCGGGTCTCGGCGCTTACGCCGAATATATTTTCAAGAGCGATTATACGATCGACAACGCCAATTTCACCGCGATACCGAGTTACAGCCTGTTCAATGTGAATGCTCATTATAACCACGACTTAGACAACTTCTATTTCAAGAATATCGAACTGTATTTCGAGGTCTCGAACATCTTCAATCGGACCTATGTCGCCGGCGCACTCGTGTTGGCCAACACACTCCTCGTCGGCCCGGTACAAACGCCTTTGGTTTGGTTCAATGGCGGCTTGGCGACGGCGCAAGGCGCCGGCATTCTTGCCGGCCAACCGCGCGCCTTCGCCGGAGGCGTAAAACTGAGGTTCTGACGCGATCAGGCGTCGCCCCTGCTGGGGCGACGCCTCGGACTGAAGCCACATCACCCGCGCTCGACGATTCCTATTTCGCGCCTCTGCAGGATGCGAACGCGATCTGGTGCGCAACACCGCGCCAATTCTCACTGAGAGTCGTGTTGGCGCCTTTAACCGGGAAAGGATAGATAAATTTAAATACCGCATTGCCAATGCGCTGGAGAAACATGATGGGGCAGGAGCCCTGGCCGACTGAACTGCGGCTCTCGGAAGGCGGGCGCATGCTGAGCGTCGCTTTCGACGACGGCGCGCAATTCGCGCTCAGCGCCGAGCTTTTGCGCACGCAAAGCCCGAGCGCCGAGGTTCAGGGCCATTCGCCGCAAGAGCGCAAGACCGTCGGCGGCAAGCGCAATGTCGCGATCATCGCCGTCGCGCCTGTCGGCAATTACGCGGTGCGGCTCGACTTCGACGACATGCATCGCACCGGGATTTATACGTGGCGGTATTTGCGCGAACTTGGGGAAACGGCGGCAGATCGCTTTAACGCCTATCTCGAAGAGCTTGCCGAGAAAGGGCTTGATCGCGATCGGCCGGGAGAAAAATAAACTCGCGAAAATGAAACGGCCGACGCGAACGCCGGCCGTCCAAATACGTGACGAAGCTCTTACCGCGTCACCACCACGCGGGTGCCGACCCTCACCCGATTGTAAAGGTCGACGACGTCGTCATTGGTCATGCGGATGCAGCCGGACGACACGGCCTGGCCGATCGTCCAGGGCTCGTTCGAGCCGTGGATACGATAGAGCGTGCCGGAAAGATACATGGCGCGCGCGCCGAGCGGATTGCTAAGACCGCCGACCATGTGCCTCGGCAAGTCGGGTCTGCGGCGCAGCATTTGCGCCGGCGGCGTCCAGTCCGGCCACTCGCGCTTGTGAGAGACGTAGCGCGTGCCGGCCCATTCGAAGCCGGGGCGGCCGACGCCGACGCCATAGCGGATCGCCTGGCCATTGCCGAGGGTGTAGTAGAGGCGACGCTCATTGGTGGCGATGATCACCGTGCCGGGCGCATATCTCGCGTCAAAGGCGACGACCTCGCGCGGAATGGCGACGGCCTGCGGACGGCCATCGCTGGTTTGCGGAGCGAAAGAGCCGCCGCCGAAAAGCGCGGCGAAAGGGTCGAACGCCGGCGCCGGCGCGGGGTGCGGCGCAGGGCTGCGCGCAAATCCTTCAGCAGAAAGGCCGCAAAGAGCGCCGATTGCGCAAATCAATGCAAGAGCAAGACGCCGCATGATGTTCCCTTTTTTCAAGAGTGGGCGTGCGCCGCGCCGACTCGGGAAGACGGCGCGATCAGTGCGACGATTAGTCCCGCAGCGCCTTCGCGCAAGCAAGCGGGAAGGCCGGCGGGGGCCGCGTTTCTCCAGCGATAGTGGCAGACTTGCAACAGTAAGGTTGAGCGCGACAATAGAGGATCAGAATTTAAGCGTCGTCGCCTGTTTCACGCCAGGTAGGCTCTTTAGGGCGGCGAGCGCTTGCGCAGGCAATTCGCCGTCGATGGCCACGAGCGCAACCGCGCCGCCGCCGGGCCTGTCGCGGCCGAGCGCAAACGTGGCGATATTGACGTCGGCGTCGCCTAACACGCCGGCGAATCTACCGATGAAGCCCGGCCGGTCTTCATTTGTTAAATAGATCATCGACGGCGCGAACTCGGCGTCGACGCCAATCTCGCCGATGCGGAGAATGCGCGGCTTGCCGTCGTGAAAGACCGTGCCAGAAACGCAAATTTCGCCTTGCGCCGTATGCGCGCTGAGCGTCACAAGCGATTCATAATCGCCTTGCGCCTCGCGCGTGATTTCCTCAACAGTTAGTCCACGCTCCTTGGCGAGGATCGGCGCCGACACCGGATTGACGTCTTCAAGAATTGGCCGCAGCAGTCCAAAGATCGCAGCGGAAGTGATTGGGCGCGTCTTTTGGAAAGCGACGACGCCTTCGTAGACGATCGACAATTTATCGACGCCGGCGCGCGCGATTTGTCCCGCGAAGAGGCCGAGCTTTTCGGCAAGTTCAACGAAGGGTTTGAGCCGCGGCGCCTCCTCGGCGCTGATCGAAGGGAAATTTACGGCGTTGGCGATCGCGCCGCGCGTCAGATAGTCCGCCATTTGTTCAGCGATCTGCAGCGCGACCTTTTCCTGCGCCTCGCTTGTTGAGGCGCCGAGATGCGGCGTGCAGACGACATGCGGATGGCCGAACAACGGATTTTCGGTCGCCGGCTCCTGCGCGAAGACGTCGAAGGCGGCGCCGGCGACATGGCCCTCGTCGAGGGCCTTGCGCAACGCCTCTTCGTCGACGAGTCCGCCGCGCGCGCAATTGATGATGCGCACGCCTTTGCAAGTCTTCGCGATATTCTCCGCCGAGAGAATGTTCTTCGTCTGCGTTGTCAGCGGCGTATGCAGCGTAATGAAGTCCGCGCGCGCCAAAAGATCGTCGAGTTCGACCTTTTCGACGCCGAGTTCATCGGCGCGTTCTTCCGTGAGATAGGGGTCAAAAGCGATAACGCGCATCTTTAGGCCGAGCGCCCGCTCGGCGACATTCGCGCCGACATTGCCGCAGCCGATGATCCCGAGCGTCTTGCCGGTGATCTCGACGCCCATGAAACGGTTCTTTTCCCATTTGCCGGCCTGGGTCGAGGCGTCGGCGGCAGGAATTTCGCGCGCGAGGGCGAACATCAGCGCGATGGCGTGTTCGGCGGTGGTGATCGAATTGCCGAACGGCGTGTTCATGACGATGACGCCGCGCGCTGTGGCGGCGGCGACGTCGACATTGTCGACGCCGATGCCGGCGCGGCCGACAACCTTGAGACGCGACGCGCGCCCAAAGATGTCGGCGGTCACCTTCGTCGCCGAACGGATGGCGAGTCCGTCATAGTCGCCGATCGCGGCGGCGAGCTTGTCCTTGTCCTTTCCGAGCGTCGGCTCGAAATCGACGTCCAGTCCGCGCAGGCGGAAAATCTGAGCGGCGGCGGGCGAAAGAGAATCGGAGATGAGAACGCGCGGCGGCATGGCGATACTCGCAATAAGAGGATGCATCTCAGGAGTTGCTTGCATAGCGGTTGTTAGCCGGCGTTGCTCCAGTCTTCGATTTTCAATCCCTGGACGCGGCCAAATTCCTTAACATTGGCCGTGACGAGGACTAGCCCACGGCCCAATGCATGGGCTGCAATCAGGAGATCGTAGGGACCAATCGGGACGCCTTTGGCGCGCAGCTTTGCACGAATCTCGCCAGCGACGATTGAATCTTCGAGATCGAAAGGCAAAACCTCGAAGCGCAGCGCGTGCAAACGAGCGAGGTTGGCTTGAACCCGCCTGCTCTTGTATGCGCCGAAGTACAATTCATGGGTGACGATCGAAGAGAGGCATATGTCCTCAGGCCGATGTTCGCGCAGCCGAAACGCTAGAGACGAGTCGTCGCCCTTCAAGAGTCCGATCACCGCATTGGTGTCGAGCAGAAAACGCACGCTTAAAAAATTTCATCGAGTTCGGGACGCTCCTGCATCGGCGGTTGCTCGCGACCCTCTTTCATAAAGTCCTCAGACATGGTTCCGACGATCGCATCCAGCCAGGACCAATCTTTCGGAATCGGTTCGAGAATAATTGAGTCCCCGCGCCGACTGATCCGCACCTCATCCGCCTCGATGCGATAGTCTTTAGGCAAACGCACAGCTTGCGAGCGCCCTGACCAAAAAACCTTGGCTTTATCCATGCGCGCCTCCTGATATATCTAAAAAGAATATATCATGCGAAAGGCTGCAATCAAATTTCCGCCGCTTGCGCAGCGTCGGCGCTAGCCTCTGAATAAGCCCAGTCGAGCCATTGCGTCAGCAGAGCCACGTCCGATGTTTCCACTGTCGCGCCGCACCAGATGCGAAAGCCCGGCGGCGCATCGCGATAGGCGCCGAAATCATAGCCCGCGCCCACCCCTTCGATCGTCGCGACCATCTTCTTGGCGAGCGTCGCCCGCGCGTCGACGTCTTTCGCCGCGCTCTCATCGGAGAAGACGAGGCAGACGCTGGTGTTGGAGCGGGTCGCTGGGTCCCTGGCGAGAAAATCGATCCAGGGCGTCCCTGCGACCCAATCGGAGATGACGCGCGCATTGGCGTCCGAGCGCGCGAACAGCGCTTCAAGCCCGCCGATCGATTTCGCCCAGGAAAGCGCGTCGAGATAATCTTCGACGGCAAGGAGCGAGGGCGTGTTGATCGTCTCGCCCTGAAAAATCCCCTCGTTCAGCTTGCCCTTTTTCGTCAGCCGAAAAATCTTCGGCATCGGCCAGGGCGGCGTGTAGCTCTCCAGTCGCTCGACGGCGCGCGGCGAAAGAATGAGCACGCCATGCGCCGCCTCGCCGCCCAGCACCTTCTGCCAGCTATAGGTCGTCACATCGAGCTTGGCGAAGTCGAGGGGCTGCGCGAAGGCCGCCGAAGTCGCATCGCAAATCGTTAAGCCTTTGCGGTCCGACGGAATGAAATCCGCGTTCGGCGCGCGCACGCCCGACGTCGTGCCGTTCCAGGCGAACACGACGTCATTGTCGAAATCGATCTGCGAGAGATCGGGCAATTCGCCGTAAGGCGCGACGAGGCTTCGCGCCTTCTCGATCTTCAATTGATTGAGGACGTCATTGACCCAATCTTTTGAGAAACTCTCCCAGGCGACGACCTCCACGCCACGCGGGCCGAGAAGCGACCAGAGCGCGATCTCCACGGCGCCGGTATCCGACGCCGGAACGATGCCGATTCGGTAGTCGGCGGGAACGCGCAACGTTTCACGCGTCAGCGCGATCGCCTGCGCCAGTTTCTCTTTGCCTGCTTTTGAGCGGTGCGAGCGGCCGAGCGCCGCCCCGGCGAGATTCTCAAGCGCCCATCCGGGGCGCTTGGCGCAGGGGCCCGAAGAAAAGCAGGGATTAGCCGGCTTGGCGTCGGGTTTCGCCACTTTCTCGGCGGCGGGCATGGCGGCGTCCCTCTCGGTCGCGGCGCTGCGCCGCAGTCGCCCGCGCTACGCGCTGCCCGGCCGGCGGTCAAGAGCGCATGACTTCAGCCGCGCACCGAGAGCCCTTCGGCTGGCGCGATTTTCTCGTATTCTGAGTTGAGCGGCGTCGCTTGAAGAAAACGCCGCCGGATGGGGAGGGCCGTCATGTCGGAGAACAATGAAGAAGAATATCGCTATTTTCTTACCTACAGCGGGCTTCGGCTGCCGTTAAATCTGGTGGGGCCGCTGGAGGCGAGCGCGATCGCCAACCGCAATACCTATTTTCGCGCGACCTATGACTCCGACGGCAGGCTCGCGAGCTGCGAAAAGCTCGTCTATGGCGAGGTCGAGCTGAGGCACGATTATGCCTACGATGCTGACGGAGCGCTGGCGCGCGCCCGCATCGCCATGGGCGAGGACGTTTCCGAGATTGACTGCGGCGCGAACGGCGCGCCGCTTCGCGGTTGATCCATTTAAGCGCGCGCGGCTTCTTGAGGAGTCTTGGCGCTGATCGCCAGGGCGTGAACCCGATCGGCCAGCTCCTCGGCGAGGAGCGCATTGACGAGACGATGCCGCTCGATCAAGCTCTTGCCCTCGAAAGCCGCGCTCACCACCTCCACAGTGAAGTGGGTTTCGCCCTCGGCATGATGATGATGCCCATGCCCGGCGTGGCGGTGCGAGTCATCGATGACGTTGAGCGCCGCGGGCGCGAGGCCTTCGGTAAGTTTCTGCGCAATGCGCATCTTGACAACGCCTTTTCCCTGATCCGTCATTTTTCATCTCCCGGTCGACGCCAAATGAGCACATTGGCGCTCGGTTGCGCTTGCGGCTTGCTGCGGCGCCATCATAATGGAACGAAATGAACCTGAATTCGCCCCTCTTCGATCGCATCCGGACGCAGCGCGAGCCTCGCGAAACCCCGCGCGAGAGCGCGATACGCTGCGATTCGCCCGGCTGCGAGGCGGAGGGCGCCTATCGTGCTCCCATGGGCCGGCTGCGCGAAGGGCAGTATTTCTGCTTCTGCCTCGAACATGTGCGGGAATACAACGCAACATACAATTATTTCAATGGCATGGATGACGCCTCAGTCGCCCGTTACATGAAGGACGCGACGGTCGGCCACCGCCCCACCTGGTCGATGGGGACGCGACGCGGACAGGCTGGCTTTCGCGAGGACGCGATGGCGGCGGTCGACCCGCTTGGCCTTTATCGGCAGCGCTTCCGCCAGCCGCAGCCCGCCGACGAGCGCCGCGGCCCGCGTCATTCCCTGGTGACGATGAGGGCGCTCGTCGCGATGGGTCTCGAGGAGACGGCGGACCGTGAGACGATCCGCGCGCGTTACAAGGAGCTCGTCAAGCGCCATCATCCCGACGCCAATGGCGGCGACCGCTCCCGCGAGGAAAAATTGCGGGAAATCATTCATGCCTATAAGACGCTGAGGGCCGCACGGCTGGTCTGAGCGCTAGGACCGGGCAAGGTTTTTTGCCGCGGCGAGAACAGATTCGGCGCAAGCTATGCGGGGATGAAAGGGTCCCGCGCAACGAAAGGACGCATTTTGGTCGCTGTAGAACACGCCGCAACGGGCCTCGACAGCACGCCGGACATGAAGATCTCGGTGCGCCAGGTGTTCGGAATTGATTCTGATATGGAGGTTCCGGCTTTTTCCGAGCGCAACGAGCATGTGCCGGACGTCGACGCCGACTACCTCTTCGACCGGCAGACGACGCTCGCCATTCTCGCCGGCTTCGCCAAGAATCGGCGCGTGATGGTGACCGGCTATCACGGCACCGGAAAGTCGACGCATATCGAGCAGGTGGCGGCGCGCCTCAACTGGCCCTTCGTGCGCGTCAATCTCGACAGCCACATCTCGCGCATCGACCTTGTCGGCAAGGACGCCATCGTCCTGAAGGACGGCAAGCAGGTCACCGAGTTTCGCGACGGCATCCTGCCATGGGCCGTGCAGCACTGCGTAGCGCTGTGCTTCGATGAATATGACGCCGGCCGGCCCGATGTGATGTTCGTGATTCAGCGCGTGCTCGAAGTCTCCGGCCGCCTGACGCTGCTCGATCAGAACCGGGTCATCCGTCCGCATCCGGCGTTTCGTCTGTTCGCGACCGCCAATACGGTGGGGCTCGGCGATACGTCAGGCCTCTATCACGGCACGCAGCAGATCAATCAGGCGCAGATGGACCGCTGGTCGATCGTCGCGACGCTGAATTATCTGCCGCATGACGCCGAGACGAATATCGTGCTCGCCAAGGTAAAATCCTATGGCGCGACGAAGGAAGGCCGCGACATCGCCAATAAAATGGTGCGCGTCGCCGATCTTACCCGCAACGCCTTCATGGCCGGCGATCTTTCGACGGTGATGAGTCCGCGCACGGTGATCACCTGGGCGGAGAACGCCGAGATTTTCGGCGACATCGGCTTCGCCTTCCGGATGACGTTCTTAAACAAATGCGACGAACTCGAGCGTCCGCTCGTCGCTGAATTCTACCAGCGCTGCTTCGGCAAGGAGCTGCCAGAGAGCGCGGTGAATGTGGTGATGACGTAGGCGCTGCTGCGTTCTCCTTGCGCAAGGCAAGCAGAAAGGAGCGCTTGGCCTATGGCGAGACGGCCTGATCCTTATCTGACCGATGAGGAAAATCCCGAACTTGAGGCGGAGGCGATTGCGCGCGGCCGTCCGGCGAAGGAGGTCCTGCCGAATGCGCTATATGAAGCGCTCACGCATCGCGCAGGAACAGAAACTGTCTCGGTGACGCTCGATATCGATCGATCCGTCTTGGAGCGTTTCCAGTCAGCTGGTCCGAACTGGCGAGAGCGCATTAACGAAGCCTTGAAGAAGGCCAGTGGCGGCCGCTAGCCAAACTAGCCCGTAAGCGGAACGAAAATTGCTCGCGTTAGGGGTGAATGCACATGACGCGAGGGGTTCATGCCGCTTTACGCCTATGTCTGCGACGCCTGCGCGGCTGAATTCGAGCTGCTGGTGCGCGGATCGGACGTCCCAGCCTGTCCCAATTGCGGCGGCGAGAAGCTGCAACGGCAGATTTCCCGCATCTCCAAGGAAATTAAATATCCCGCCGTCGCCAAATCCTGGCGGCGCGCGGCGGCGCAGTCGGGCGATCTTTCGAATTTCAGCAAGGCCGAACGCAAATTGTAGGCTTTCCGCCAAAACGACCGGAAATGCGTCCGTCGCGCGGACCGCGTCAGTTGCAGTCGATGAGCGTCGGATTGCCGTAGGAATTGCGGATGCTCTGAACCGTGTCCCGAGCGGCGTTCACATTGTCGCCCGCCGCCGAAATCACGATACTCAGCCCGTCCGTATTGCAGGGGCCGGCGCCTTGCCGGCGCACGCAAACGGCATGGGCGCGCACGGAGCCCTTTGTGCCGCCGACGCCGACCGCGTCCCCGCCGATGTCGGTCATGCCGTTGTTGCGCAGGATCCTATCCATATCGCGCACGCAACTGTTGAACGGCAGGCGCGACTCGAAGCTTATGACCCAGAGCGCCGCGGCGCGCGCCTCGGAGGAGGCCAGGAGGCCAAGAATAGCGACAGAAGTGAACGTCGCGGTTCGAAACGAAAACGAAGTCATGCGCATCTCCTGAAATCCGAACGCCAACACGTTCGATCCTAGCGATTTCGCCGGAGCGCGCGTCACGCATTTGAACGAGGCGAAGCACTGGCTGGCGGCGCATTTCGCTTGCGGCCTCGCCGGCCGGCGCGCATATATCCGTCAATGCCCCCAACCCCGACAAACCGACGGCCCGCCTCGCCCAAGGAGGCGCCGCAGGAGCCGTTTAAGCGCGCCGTCGCCGGAGCGATGCGGGCCATGGCGCCCTCGCCGGCGCTCGACGTGATTTTCGCCCCGGAGCGGCCGTCGCTCATCGCCGGCGCCGACGGCGCCAAGGCGCGACTGACCGAGCCGCCGCGAAAGCTGAACCTGAAGGACGCCGCGATCCTGCGTGGGCAGGCGGATTCGCTCGCCCTGCGTCTCGCCTGTCACGACGATGCGCTGCACCGCCGTTATTCCCCCGAGCCGATTGCGGCCCGCGCCGCCTTCGACGCCATGGAGCAGGCCCGCTGCGAGTCGATCGGCGCGCGGCGGATGCCCGGCGTCGCCGCCAACATCGGCGCGATGCTCGATGATCGCTATCAACGCAGCCACGCCGCCGAGATTTCAAGCCGCGAGGACGCGCCGCTCGAGGACGCCCTGGCGCTCCTCGCCCGCCAGCGCCTGACCGGACTTACGCCGCCGCCGAACGGGCAGAAGATCGTCGATCTGTGGCGCGATACGATCGAAGAGCGCGCCGGCGCCGATCTCGACCGGCTGTCCGGCGCAGTGGAAGACCAGAAGCATTTCGCCCAGATCGTTCGAGAACTGCTCTCGCATCTCGATATGGCGAGTGGCGAAGCGCCCGACGAGACAAAGTCGGATGAGGAAAGCGAGGAGGCGCCGCAAAATCCCGAACAGAGCGAGAGCGACGAGCGGGACGATGAAGAATCAAAAAGCGCCGCCGAAATGGATACGTCGCTCGCGGCCGAAGACGCTCAGCAGGAAGGCGAAAGCGACTCGGCGGAGGCGCCTTATGGCGAGACCGAGCGCGAGGCCGACGCCGGCGACGCCGAAGAAGCCGCCGAGGCGCGCCGACCGGTGACGAACGCCGCCGAGCGCGCCGGAGCGGATTATCATGCTTACACGACCCGCTTTGACGAGATCATTCGCGCCGAGGAGCTCTGCGACGTTGAGGAGCTTGATCGGCTGCGCGCCTATCTCGACAAGCAGCTTCTGCATCTCTCTTCGGTCGTGGGACGGCTGGCCAACAGGCTGCAGCGCCGGCTGATGGCGCAGCAGAGCCGTTCCTGGGAGTTCGACCTCGAAGAGGGCATGCTCGACCCGGCGCGTCTGCCACGCATCATCATTGACCCCCAGCAGCCGCTCTCCTTCAAGCGCGAAAAGGACATGGATTTTCGCGACACGGTGGTGACGCTGCTGCTCGACAATTCCGGTTCAATGCGCGGGCGCCCGATCACGGTCGCCGCCACCTGCGCCGACATTCTGGCGCGCACGCTGGAGCGGTGCGGCGTCAAAGTGGAGATCCTGGGCTTCACCACGCGCGCCTGGAAGGGCGGCCAGTCCCGCGAGGCCTGGATCGCCGAAGGAAAGAAGCCTAATCCGGGGCGCCTGAACGACATCCGCCACATCATCTACAAGGCCGCCGACGCGCCTTGGCGGCGCGCCAGACGCAACCTCGGCCTGATGATGCGCGAAGGGCTGCTAAAGGAGAATATCGACGGCGAGGCGCTGGATTGGGCGCATCGCCGCCTGCTGGCGCGTTCAGAGCAACGGCGCATCCTGATGATGATCTCGGACGGCGCGCCGGTCGACGACTCGACCCTGTCGGTCAACCCCGGCAACTACCTCGAACGCCACCTGCGCCAGATCATTCACGAGATCGAGGCGAAGTCGCCGGTCGAACTCATCGCGATCGGCATCGGCCATGATGTGACCCGCTACTACCGGCGCGCGGTGACGATCGTCGACGCCGAGGAGCTGGGCGGGGCCATGACCGAGAAACTCGCGGAACTCTTCAGCGAAAGCGCCGTTCCTACGCCGCCGAGCCAACGCCTGTCCCGCTTCCCCCTCGCATCCGCCCGCCGCTAGCTCGGGCGGTGCGGCGCCTCTTAACGCTTATGCAACGATTCGTCTCGTCGCGCGTTTCTCATGCGCGTGAGCTGAATCGTAAGGGGATCGTGATGGCGTTCATTCATTGGCAAGACAATGCGGCACCGAGAGAGGCAAGCGATATTGAGCGGGTTCTCTGCGTTGCGGCCGTGATCACGCTGGCGGCGCTGCCGTTCGCCTTGTGCGCAGCGTTGACGGTTTGGGGTTCCTGACGTTCTGCCGGGCCGCTGGGCCGAACCAGGCGTGAACGATATTCTCCGATAGCGAGCAAGCGTTATTGCTGCGAGGGTGAGGACCTATTGAACCCCCGCTCATGACGCTTCGCCGATCGGCCATTCGCCCTTATAAACGCCGCCTTTATTGTCATGGGCCTCGACGCGGATCGTCTTCGCGCCGTTGGGCGCATAGGTGAAGCGGAAGGTCGGGTCTTCGGACAGCGAAATGCCGCCCTCCATTTTGAAGATCGGCGCGTCGCCCTGAAAGACTTCGACCTGGTCGATGAAATGCGCCGGCAGATAGGCGCGCGAGACCGGGTCCATCTGCATGCCTGAGCTGTTCGGGTGGCGGATCATGATCTGCGCCTCGCGCTTCGCCGGATCGGCGCTCTTGAACTCGCGATATTTCATCTTGCCGAGATTGGCGGTCGCCTCGTCCTGGTCCTTGACCGCCGGCGCCGAACAGCCGCCCGAGGCTTTGACGAATTTGGCGTCGGCGCGGAGCTTGCCGTCGCTCCCTTCCGCCACCGCATGGACGTTCGAGTAGGAATTCACCCGCACGCGGGTTTCGATGAAGCCGACGCCGGATTTCTCGCCGAGCGTGAAGGCCGCCGCCATAGGCATCGGGTTCTGGTCAATGACGAGCGTCGCCACCTTGATTTGAGTGGGATCGGCAAAGCGCATGGTCATCGGCACGATGGCGGCGTCCTCGGCGCGCGCTGGCGCTTCGAGCGCGATGACGCCGTCAGCCGCGCCGACCGTGCGGCTTTGGAAAATATCGGTGATGAGGCCGGGCCAGGGATCGGACGCGTTTTCGGCGACGGCGCCAGTCGCAACGAGGGCGAAGAAGGCGCCGGCGGCGAAAAGAGCTGCTTTGTTCATGTCCGGCATTCTCCCTACAAGTCCGTCATGCGAGCGAAGCGAAGCCATCCAAAGAAACGCGCGGCTTAGATGGCTTCGTCGGCTTCGTCTCCTCGAAATGACAGGGCGAGCGCTAATCTACGGCAAGAATAAGCGGCAATCTTCATCGCCGTCACGTGACAAAGTCATCCTCACGGCCCCTCCCATTCCAGCTCAGCGAACCCGGCCGTGGCGTTGCGGGCGTTGTAATCGTCGAAAAGCCGCCACTTCTGCCGCTCCTCCGCGCCCGCTTCCTTGGCGGCCGCGGCGACGCCCTCGCCCTTCTTGATCGCGGCGCGAAGATCGGCGGTCAGCCGCATGAGATAAGCGCGCTCATCCTCCAGCGCCTTCGGCCAGGGCGCTGGAATAGGCCCATGGCCGGCGACGACCTGCGTCGCCTTGATCCCCGCGAGCCTGTCCGCGACGTCGAGGAAGCCGAGCAGGCTGCCGTCGACGACCGGCACATGCTGCAAAAAGAGCAGATCGCCGGCGAAGAGCACGCCGCTCTTTGGATCGAGAATGGTGAGGTCGCATTCGCTATGCGCCGTGCGCCACGCCTGCAGGACGATTTCGCGATGGCCGAGATCGAGCGTCATCGTCTCGTCGACGGTTACTGTCGGCGGCACGATCGTCACGCCGTCAAGCGCGTCGCCCATCTGCGCGCGAAAAGCCGAAAGATAATGCGGCCCGCGCGCCGCGAGCGCCCGCGGCAGATTTTTGTGCCCGACGAATGTCGCGCCGGTCTCGACGAAGGCGCCGTTGCCGAACGTATGGTCGGGATGGGCGTGGGTGTTGATCACGTAGCGGATGGGCTTTTGCGTTTTCTCCCGCAGCGCCGCGAGGAAGGCGCGGCCCTCGATCAGGCTGCCGCCGGTGTCGATCACCGCCACCGCGTCATCCCCGACGATCGCGCCGAGATTGGCGATGTCTCCCAGATTTTCCCGAGTCATGAGGGAAGTTTCGCCCCGATGAGCGTAAACGCCCGGCGCGATTTCATTTAAGGAGAAGGCGCGGGCTGCATTTGCGGCGAAAAGCGACATGAGGGCCGCGACGAGCGCCAGCATGCGACGCAACATATTGTTAGCCTTGGCTGTTTGGCAGGCAGGCGAATGCCGCGCATCGCACGGTCGCGCCTGTGTTTTTTGCGATTGCGATTCAAGCCTTAGCGACATATTATCCGGCCGTTTCCGAGTTAAAAGATGTCTTCCGGACGGGAACCGGGAGCTTCTCGCCGCTGGCGGACGTTTTGTCCCGCCGGCATGAGACATAAACGGAAATCGCCTTCCCAATGTCGAGGCGCCTAGGAGGCGCGACGTCGGCGGCGGCGCAATGATAACGCGCGCCACGGCGTCGTCAGGAGGAAAAGCTCATGCATAAACTGTTGTTGTCGACATCGGTGGCTGTACTCGCGCTCGCCGGCGCGGCGAAGGCCGACGAATTGCTGACCCTGCAAAAAGACCCGAAGCAGTGGGTGATGCCGACGGGCGATTACGCCAACCTGCGCCATTCGGCTCTTAAACAAATCACGACCGAGAACGTCGGCAAGCTCGCGCCGGCGTGGCAGTTCTCCACCGGCGTTCTGCGCGGCCACGAAGGCGCGCCGCTCGTCATCGGCGACGTCTTGTATCTGCACACGCCGTTCCCCAACAATGTCTATGCGCTCGACCTGAAGGATCCGGACCACAAGATCCTCTGGAAATATGAGCCCAAGCAAGACCCGTCCGTCGTGCCGGTGATGTGCTGCGACACGGTCAACCGCGGCCTCGCCTATGGCGACGGCAAGATTTTCCTGGCTCAGGCCGACACCACGCTCGTCGCGCTCGACGCCAAGACCGGCAAGTTGCTCTGGTCGGTCAAGAACGGCGATCCCTCCAAGGGCCAGACCTCGACCGCGGCTCCGCATGTCTTCAAGGACAAGGTGTTCGTGGGCATCGCCGGCGGCGAGTTCGGCGTGCGCGGCCACATCACCGCTTACGACCTTAAGACCGGCCAGCAGGTGTGGCGAGGCTATTCGATGGGCCCGGACGCCGACACGCTCATCGAGCCGGGCAAGACCACCCATCTCGGCAAGGCTGTCGAGAAGGACTCGGGCATCACGACCTGGGAAGGCGATCAGTGGAAGATCGGCGGCGGCACCACCTGGGGCTGGTACAGCTACGATCCGGAGCTGAATCTCGTCTACTACGGCTCGGGCAACCCCTCGACCTGGAACCCGAAGCAGCGTCCAGGCGACAATCGCTGGTCGATGACCATCTGGGCGCGCGACCTCGACACCGGCAAGGCGAAGTGGCTCTACCAGATGACGCCCCACGACGAGTGGGACTATGACGGCATCAATGAGATGATTCTCGCCGACCAGGACATTGGCGGCCAGAAGCGCAAGACCCTCGTCCACTTCGACCGCAACGGCTTCGCCTACACGCTTGACCGCGTCACCGGCGAGCTGCTCGTCGCCGAAAAATATGATCCGGCGGTGAACTGGGCGACCAAGGTCGATATGGACAAATCGTCCAAAACCTATGGCCGTCCGCTGGTCGTGTCGAAATATTCGACCGAGCAGAACGGCGAAGACGTCAATACGCAATATGTCTGCCCGGCGGCCCTTGGCTCCAAGGATCAGCAGCCGGCGACCTATGACGCGGCGACGGGACTGTTCCTGGTCCCGACCAACCACGTCTGCATGGACTATGAGCCGTTCCGCGTGAGCTATACGGCGGGCCAGCCCTACGTCGGCGCAACGCTGGAAATGTTCCCGGCGGGCAAGGACAAGGGCGAGACCCACACCGGCAACTTCATCGCCTGGGACGCCAAGACGGGCAAGATCGTCTGGTCCAACAAGGAGCAGTTCTCGGTCTGGGGCGGCGCGACGTCGACTGACGGCGGCGTCACCTTCTACGGCACCCTCGAAGGCTATCTGAAGGCCGTCGACACGAAGACCGGCAAGGAGCTTTACAAGTATAAGACTCCGTCGGGAATCATCGGCAACGTCACGGTCTATGAGAGCGGCGGCAAGGAATATGTCGCGGTGCTCTCGGGCGTTGGCGGCTGGGCCGGCATCGGCTTGGCGGCTGGCCTCTCGAAGAGCAGCGAAGGCCTCGGCGCCGTGGGCAACTATGCGTCGCTCGCCAATTATACGGCGCTCGGCGGCGTCTTGACTGTCTTCGCCCTGCCGAACTAAGCGAGACGCGAAGCTAACGAAGGCCGGCGCTCGGCGGCACCGTTAAGGTGTCCGCCGAGCGTCGGCGTTTAGAGTGTGGGAAGAGACCAAGGAGAGAGTAATGAGATCGTCGCTGGCCGGAGCGTTAGCTCTGGGCGTCATCATGTGCGTGGGAAGCTCCGCAATGGCCGAGGCGCCGGGAGACCCCAAGGCCGTCAAATCGACCGACGGCAAATATTTCGACGCTAAAGGCGACCCCACCTATAATGTCGGCCCTGACGGCAAGGTGGACTGGTACACCTTCTCCGGCTATCGCCGCTATCATGCGGAATGCCACGTCTGCCACGGCCCGAACGGCGGCGGCTCGACCTATGCGCCGGCGCTCAAGGATTCGGTGAAGCAGTTCAACTATGCGGAATTCGCCGGCATCGTCATCGGCGGCCGGCAGAACGGCAACAGCGTCATGCCGGCTTTCGCCGACAACAAGAACGCTTCCTGCTACATCGACGACCTATATGTCTATCTGCGCGCGCTCTCGACCGGCGCGATCGAGGCGGGCCGGCCGGCGAAGAAGGAGGAGCGCCCCGAGGCCTTCGCTAAGGCTGAGGCCGAATGCATGGGCCAGAAGTAAGGGCGTCAACACGATCGCATGATCGGCTTGAAAAATCGCCGGCGCAGCTTTGCTGCGCTGCTTTCATTGGCTCACGCCGCCGCAATCCTGTTTGCGGCGGCGCCCGCCTCGGCGCAGCATATGGGGCCCGATTTCGGCGCGAAGGGCGACGACAATCAGGGTTCGATCGAACTTATCGACCCCAAGACTCTGCGCGTATGCGCCGATCCGAACAATCTTCCCTTTTCCAACGATAAGGGCGAAGGTTTCGAGAACCGGGTCGCCGAATTTCTAGCCAAGAAGCTCGGCAAGGATCTCGCCTATTCCTATTATCCGGGCGCCACGGGCTTTGTGCGCAATACGCTCAATGCGCATCTTTGCGACGTCATCCTCGGCATGCCGCAGGGCAATGACTTGGTCCAGCCTACCAATCCCTATTACCGGACGACCTACGCCATCGTGACGCGCGTCGGCTCGGAACTCGATGGCGTAAAGTCGCTCGACGATCCTCGACTGAAGGAAAGACCGCATCGCATCGGTCTCGTCGCCAATACGCCGCCCGGCAATGTGCTGGCGATGAACGGTTTGATGGCTTCAGTGAAACCCTATCCGCTGATGGTCGATACGCGCGTTGAATCTTCGGGCGCCGCGATGGTGCACGATCTCGAAAAGGGAGAGATCGACCTTGCGCTGCTGTGGGGGCCGATCGCCGGCTATTACGCCAAACATTCGAGCGAGAAGCTGAATGTGACTCCGCTCCCTGAGACGCCCGGCGCGCGCATGGCGTTTCGCATCGGCTTCGGGGTTCGCCATTCCGATCAGAACTGGAAACGCGAGCTCAATACGCTAATCGCTCAGAACAAGACCGAGCTCGAGCGCATTCTTCTCGATTACGGCGTCCCGTTGCTCGATGAGTCGGGACATGCGATCGCGGCTCCGCGATGATCGCGATGAAGCGTCCGGCTCTCGGCTTTATTGCACTTTGCGCGGCGTTCTCGCTCTGCGTATCGCCAGCCTTCTCCGAAGCGCCGCCGGAGCCGGAAGGATATCGGCTCGACAATTATCACGCGCCGACGCCCGCGACGCTTAAAGGCGCGACGGTGCTCGATACGCCGCAGGCCTTTGAATTGTGGAGCGCGAAGCAGGCGGTCTTCATCGATGCATTGTCGCGTCCGCCGAAGCCCGAAGGCCTGCCGAAGAACGCCGTGTGGCGCGATCCGAAACGCTTCGACATTCCGGGCAGCATCTGGCTTCCCGACACCGGGTTCGGCGAATTGTCAGAGCCGATGGCGCGCTATTTCGAGCAAGGATTGGCGCGCGCGAGCGGCGACGACAAGGCGAAGCCGCTCGTGTTCTATTGCCGCACCAATTGCTGGGCGTCGTGGAACGCGGCGAAGCGCGCGCTCACGCTCGGCTATCGGAATGTGCTGTGGTATCCGCCCGGCGCCGACGGCTGGGAGCAGGCCGGCCACCCGCTCGAGGAGCGCCAGCCGGAGCCGCGCGAGTAAAGGCGTCTTAATTTATCCCCAGGGTGTCATTCCCGACGCGCGCTTGCGCGCGATCGGGAATCCAGAAAAACTAATATTTGCGCCCTTGCCCTGGATTCCCGGTCAGGCCGTTGGCCTGCCGGGAATGACAGCCAAATGTACGGACCACGCTTACTCCATCGCGTGCTGAATAGCCCGCGCGAGCGCGCCGAAACGCTGCTCGATCAGCGCCGGACTTTCGCACACATAGCCGACCATGCGCCGTTGCTCCTCGAAGAGCCGCAACCGCCACTGCAGCGCTTCGCTCGCCTTTCTGATAGCTTCGGGGTCCGGCGGCTTCTGATCCTGCAGGTCGCGCAGAGTCTGCGTCTCCTCGCGCGCCTTCCCCGCCATGTCTTTCAGACGCCGGCCAAAACGATCGAGCCCATTGACGACGTCGCGCCGCTCGTCGTTCATGCGATCATAAACGCCCGCGAACAGCGTCGTCAGGCGCTCCTTGCGCTTGTCGCCGGAAGATTTGGCGAATTGCGCAATGAGCGCCTCCGCTTCGTTCATCGGCGTGCGCCGCTGCGAGAGGCGCGCGACGAGGTCCGCAATGGTTTGATCGTCGCGCCAATATTTCATGGCGTCATCGAGCGCCGGACCTGTCCAGACGCTGGCGATTGATAGCTCGGGCACGCGCACCTGCCGGCAGGGCCAATCCGGCTGCTGCTGCGGCGCCTGCGCCCTCGCAACGTCGGCGCAGATCAGCAAAATGAGAGCGAGGA
>Ga0233425_10004056_pt1 | contig 25274 bp, 10 predicted proteins | sample Watercolumn_Towu_2_FD_181712 | JGI IMG/M metagenome (GOLD analysis project Ga0233425, IMG submission 181712) | Freshwater microbial communities from Lake Towuti, South Sulawesi, Indonesia - Watercolumn_Towuti2014_140_MG | ecosystem: Environmental > Aquatic > Freshwater > Lake | place... | reverse complement strand
TCTGGCAGAGCCAAGCACGTCGCTGTTGGAGAACCCCCCGACGAAAACGATAAAACTGATGTCGTCCAGGGTCTCGCGGCCCGCGATCAGGTCGGTCATATGCACGTCTTTTACGTCAAATCCCGCAAGGTACATCGCCCAGGCAATATCCCGGTCGCGGTTCACGCCTTTTTCCCGGATGATGGCAGCCCGTATCCCTGAAGATGTTCTCCTGCCCGGATCGATCCGGTACGCGGAGGCCTTCCCCGTGAATGAACCGGGGAAACGGAATATCAATGGCTGTACCTTGAAATTGGTGAACCGGTCGAGCGCGAGCTTGTCCCCGCACTGGCGCCGGTCGAGGAGATAGGATGTCCTGAACCAGATATCACGGTATTCATCTACGGGAAAAGTAAATTGTTCACTCCGCATCCTGATAGTCAGTATTCGTTCCGGGACCGGCCTTCCAATGACCTGGTGCCGGATCCCGGCCTCCTTCAGCTGCCGGATGACTTCGGATGGATCATTTACCTGGATGACCACTCCCGGCCGTTCACTGAAAAGTAACTTTAAGGGATCGGATTCAGGTAAATCGGAAAGATCGGTTTCCAGACCAACAGATGTTTCCGGAAAGAGCATCTCCAGCAAGGTGGTGATCAGTCCGCCGGCTGAAACATCATGCCCCGAGAGGACCAGGCCGTCGCAGATCAGGCGTTGCACCGCTTTAAATACCCTGATAAAACAGTCGGGATTCGGGATATCCGGCACCTCTCCTCCGATCCTGCTGAGCACCTGGGCCAGGCTGCTGCCTCCCAGATGAAATCCGCTCCCGGAAAAGGGAATGTACAAGACCTGACTTCCGGGATCGGGAATCAGGTTCACACCGACCACCTGCGTAATATCGCTTACTTCCGCAACGGCAGAAATGATCACGGTCCCGGGTGAATAAACCACCGATCCGTCGGGATACTTCTGGGTCATGGAAAGGGAGTCTTTCCCGGTCGGAATGTTTATCCCCAGGGCTACGGCAAAATCACTGACGGCCTGAACTGCGGCATACAACCGGGCATCTTCCCCGGGATTTTTTGCCGGCCACATCCAGTTTGCCGAGAGTGAGACTCCTTGCAGGCCATGGGTCAGCGGCGCCCATACCAGGTTGGTGAGGGCTTCGGCCACAGCCATCCGGGAACCGGCGGCCGGATCAATCAATGCCACCACAGGCGCATGGCCCAGCGAAGTGGCGACTCCCTTCTTTCCCTGGTAATCGAGTGCGACCACACCCAGGTTGTTAAGGGGCAACTGGATGGGGCCGCAGGTTTGCTGATGGGCAATCTTTCCCGAAACCGCCCTGTCGACCTTGTTGGTGAGCCAGTCCTTGCAGGCAACAGCTTCGAGCTGAAGAACCCGGGACAATAATTCATGAATCGTGGACCGTGAATCGTGAGACGTGAGACGTAAAGTGCCAACTGACGCCGGCTCACTGTCAGCCGGCGAAAAACATATAGCAACCGTGGAATCACGAAGAATGGTCTTCGGTGGCTTACCGAAAAAGTCCGAAATGTTCAGGTCGATGGGGCGGATTCGGTTTTTCCGGTCTTCAAACACCAGTTCATGATCATCCCGGGTTTCCCCCACTTCATAGATCGGCGCCCGTTCCCGTTCTGCCACTTCCCTGAGCAGGGCGAGATCTTCCGGCCGGATGATCAATCCCATCCTTTCCTGCGATTCATTACCGATGATCTCTTTATCGGAAAGGGTGGCATCGCCAATGGGAAGGGAATCGATATGAACCGTCCCTCCCGTGGATTCCACCATTTCAGAAATGGAGTTGAGGTGACCCCCGGCTCCATGATCATGGATGGTTATGATGGGATTCCGGTTCATCTCGGTCATTGCACGGATTGCATTGAAAACGCGCTTCTGCATTTCGGGATTGGAACGCTGCACTGCATTCAATTCGATCGCATTCCCGTATTCCCCGGTGGCCACGGAGGATACAGCTCCTCCTCCCATCCCGATCCGGTAATTATCGCCTCCAAGCACGACGATCTTCTGCCCTCCTGCCGGGATCTCTTTCATGCTGTCCTCTTTCCTGGCAAACCCGATCCCCCCGGCCAGCATGATCACCTTGTCGTACCCGTAGATCTTGCCGTTCTCTGTGTGTTCGAAGGTCAACACACTCCCGCAGATCAGCGGCTGGCCGAATTTATTCCCGAAGTCGCTGGCCCCGTTGGAGGCTCTGACCAGGATCTCTTCAGGATTCTTATACAGCCATTTCCGGGGAGCGGTGGACAGTTCCCAGGCTCTTCCACCTTCCATCCGCGGATACGAAGTCATATAGACCGCCGTTCCGGCCAGAGGGATACTGCCTTTGCCCCCGGCCATCCGGTCGCGGATCTCCCCTCCCGATCCGGTGGCAGCGCCGTTGAATGGCTCCACCGTAGTGGGGAAGTTATGGGTTTCGGCTTTCAGAGAAATGACAGAATCCAATTCGGTAATAAGGAAGAAATCGGGTTTGTTCTGAATCCCGGGGGCAAATTGTTCTATCGATGGCCCCCGGATGAACGCTACATTGTCCTTGTAGGCTGAAATCAGCAATTCCGGCCGTTCCGTTGATGTCCGTTTGATCAGGTCGAACAGGGACTGCGGCATCTCCTTGCCGTCGATGATGAAGACTCCGTTAAAGATCTTATGACGGCAATGTTCCGAATTCACCTGGGAGAAGCCGAATACCTCGCTATCGGTCAGTCCCCGCCCGAGCTTCCGGCTCAGCGATTCCAGGTATTCGATTTCTTCGTCGCTCAGGGCAAGTCCTTCCTGCCGGTTGCAGGCCGCAATATCGCTGATGTGCCGGACTGGCTCCGGTTTCCGGTCTATCGTGAAAAGCTGCTGATCCAGGCCGTGATAGTTCTGCTGAAGCATGGGATCGAAAAAATCCACCCCCGGCCCCTCCCCAACCGGGGAGGCAGGCAGGGTAAACTCTTCGATACGGGCGATCCCCAGTATTCCCATGTTTTGTGTGATCTCAACAGCGTTGGTGCTCCACGGAGTGACCATTTCGCGGCGGGGCCCTGTGAATTCACCCGGGATGACCTGCTCATGGATTGGCTTTGCACCCCTGAAAAGCCAGATAAGTTTGGAGATATCATCAGTCGGCAGAGGTTCCCGTGTTTCAACGGCATAAAAAACACAAGAATCACTGAAAAATGTAATCATCGTATAAATCTATCCAGAATCCAGTGCATAGATAACAGAATCTAGGAAGCCAGAAACCTCTCAGCTTCGATCGCAGCCATACAACCGGTTCCCGCGGCGGTAACGGCCTGCCGGTAATAATGGTCCTGCACGTCACCGCACGCGAACACACCCGGAACGCTGGTGCGGGCGTTTCCTGGAACGGTCTTCACATATCCTGCTTCATCCAGTTCGAGCTGTCCCTGGAAGATACCCGTATTGGGATGATGTCCGATCGCGACAAAAAAACCAAACACATCCAGCATCCGATCACCGCCTGTCCTGACATTCTTTACGCGAACGCCTGTCACACCGCTGTCATCGCCGAGCACCTCCTCAGGCACACTGTCCCACACCATCTCGATATTGCCGGTCTGGAGAACCTTGTTCTGCATGGCCCTGGAGGCACGAAGTTCGTTGCGCCGGTGGATCATATATACTTTCCTGCACAGCTTGGCCAGGTAGGTGGCTTCTTCGGCGGCCGTATCCCCGCCTCCCACTATGGCAACGTCTTTTCCCCGGTAGAAAAATCCGTCGCAGGTGGCACAGCCTGAAACGCCCATCCCCATGAACTTTTGCTCCGAAGGCAGGCCGAGCCATCTGGCTGATGCCCCGGTGGCTATGATCACGGTCTCGGCTTCGATCGTCTTCCCGTCATCGGCTTCCACCAGGAAAGGCCGCTGAGAGAAATCCACCCGGGTGACGATCCCGGAACGGATATCGGTCCCGAACTTCGCCGCCTGCGCTTTGAATTGTTCCATCATCTCCGGACCCTGAACCCCATCGGGATACCCGGGAAAATTTTCCACTTCGGTGGTGATGGTCAGCTGGCCGCCGGGCTGGATGCCCTGGTAGAGGACTGGCTTCAGATCGGCCCGGGCGGTGTAAATAGCCGCCGTATACCCGGCCGGCCCCGATCCGATGATGAGGCAGCGGGTTTTTTCAACATTTTTACTCATTAGATATCCTGTTTTTTCCAACTGCGAAGGTAGGAAACTTTACCGGATGAGCTTACGGGTAAATGTGCCTTAACCGGTGAGAGAGTAAACAGCAGGGTGGACGCCCATAGATATTTTTTTTCCTGATTGTATGGGTAAAAGACCCTAACATTAAAAAAAATTGTACTTTTAAATGCCATTTATGGGGAAAACTGTGCGCAGGATTGGTCCATTGATCCGGATATTCCTGTTTTTCATTCTTTTAACAGGATGGGAAGGAGTCAGCATGGCTCAGGTCATGGTTTCTCCTACAGGTAAACCGGCGTCGCTGATCATCTGTCATGACGACGGTACCTTTTCCCTGCTGATTGCCAACATCACCGGTTCCACCATGTCGGGCGCCACCCTGCTGCTGGACCTCCCCACCGGCTGTTTGTACACTCCCGGATCGGTAACCGGAGCCACCCAGCTGAACGTAACAAACCTTAACCAGCCCACCTTCACCCTGCCCGATATTCTGAACAATACCGCCCATACCGTTACGTATGATGCAGGGATCTTCTGCGGATATTCCAACACCGAGAACTTCAACTACATCGTCACGTACAACAGTGTCAACTATACAGGATTCGACACCCCTCTGCAGAATTACTATTTTCCCGTACTGGTCATCAGCAATATCACCAACGGCTCCGCATCCATCCCGCTGGGCCAGACAGTTACCAGGAACATCACCGTGGAACAGCAGGGTCTGAATTCTACCATGGACACCCTCACGATCCTCGACAGCCATACGTCGGACATCGCCGTGCTCTCCACCAGCATCGGGACCCTTCATCCCTATGTGGGACCGGGCCCGATCCGTACAGATACCATCATCATAACCGGCTCCGATCTTCCGGGAGGGAACAACCTCTTTGATTACGGGGAATCGGTCATCATAGGCGAGACCGTTCAACTGCTCGGCTGTGATAACGGTCAATCCACCCTGAAAGCCGCCTGGGGATGCAATAAGCAGTTCTGCAGCTATTATACAGCATTTCCTTCGGTTTCTCCTGCAGCCGGCTCCACTATCATCAATCTGGCCTTCACGGGAGCACGCCAGGACTGGGGATTCATCGACAATTCAGGGTGGGTGGAGTTCACCGTTTCCAATTCCGGTTCCGGCTATGGAACTGCATTCAACCTCGTCGTCCTGGCCGGATTCTCCTCAGGCGGATCCACCTACTACCCCAACGCCAACTGGCTGAATAAGATCGATTCCTTTTCCGTATCGGGGAACTACCTTCCTGCCTCGTACAATTACGCACCTGGAGCGGCAAATGGTCGTTATGCCTACTTCACCACCTTCCAGTACACCTTTGATCCCGACGGGCCCGGGACCGGACTGGATGATGCCGACGGCGACGGGTATTTCGACGACCTGCCTGCAGGGAAGACCATCACCATGAAGGCACACACCTATTATGACTGGGCTGCAGCAGTGACCTCCATCCCCACACGGAACTCCTGCGGAGCAGGGTGGACCAACAGCGCCTGGCAGGCATTCCGGTTCGGGTACAATTACATTGACCAGTGCCAGGATCCGTACGGTGTCAATTGGATTCCCAACGGGAACCTGGTGATCTTTCATACGTACAACACGTACACCTCACAGCATACGATGCCCCCCGACCTGTATGACGGGCAAACCGGATGGATGGAGCAAACGGTCGTCACCTCCACTGCGGCCTCCAGCGCAGGATGCCCGAGCGACTCGGTCATCTACAAGGTGGTCCTCCCCGCGGGAACCACCATTGCCCCCGGAACGGCTACTTTCAAAGGCGTGAGCATGGGAACTCCCAATGTCATCGGAGATACAGCGATCTATTACCTGGATCGCACCCGGGTGCTCTCCGGCGGATTGTTCCGGGTGCCCATCACGGTGGTCTGCGAGGAGAATCCCCCTCCGCTGGGATCTATCAGCACCCGGTTGCAGTTCTGGTGCCACAAATCCTTCTTCCCCGACCGGTATTTCTCCTACTGGTGCTCCACCTCCCCGATCTTCGGGCTGCAGTGCCCGATCGGGAATTGCCCCGATCCCTATATCCGTTCCTTCACGGTGCAACGCACCACCATGGGCTGGACCAACAGCGCCTGCACCACGCGGGTGGCTCCCACCGCTCCCGGATTACGTCTCGATAACGCCATGGCCGGCGATTCCATCCGCATTGAAGCCACCGGGATCCTGAACAGCTCCACCGACAGTGTTTACTTCCGGCTGCAGCAGAACGGAATGGCCGGGGCCTGGGGAAACCAGCTCTTCTTCAACGTGGTCACCGATACCTTGTTCTATTTCAGCATGGCGAACGACACCTGGGATACCTGTACCGGGCTTTCGCCCCAGATCACCAGCGGAGCCACCTCCTACCTTACTACGTACCTGGGCGGGCTCACCGCTCCCGGCGGATGCCTGGAAGGACATACCTTTTCCTCCGGGGACACACTCCGGTATGTGATCTCCGCCGTTGTCAGGAATGTTAACTATGCCGACTGGCTGACTGTTCCGGCTCTCCGCGGGCGGTTCTACTGGAAGGTCCAGGGGCTGGAAAAATACTGCAACGACCGGGGCGCCACATTCAATGTGCTGGGCAGCTATACCACCTTTTACACCAGTACATGGTACCAGCAGATCATCCTCCAGGGGTGCAACTCCTTCCTGTACGAAGGGCTGATCTACAGAACTCTGGATGCCTGCGGGGGGGATGTGGCTTTCCCCTCAGAGATCAGACCATTCTGCGTACTGGATTCCATGACCTTCATCCTGCCGGAAGGGTTCGTCTATGAAACCGGAAGTTCCCGTCACTCATTCCAGAAAGACAACGGAGGCCTTCAGACCGATGTCATCCCCGATCCGGTCATAACAGTCAACTCCTCCGGCACCCGGCTCGTGTACGTCAGGGATTCGACCTGGGGGTATGCCGACTATTACGACTGCTGGAACGACCGCGACCGGATCACCTTCTACGCCTCCCCTTCCTGCGAAGCGCTCGGGAACTATACTTACCAGATGCTCTCCCGCGGAAGGTCCAGGTATTATGTGGACGGGCAGGGAGTCACCACCACCGGCTCGGCCACCGTAACCATCACCTACACGCCTCCGTCGGTTGCCCTTACCGCTATCACTCCCACCGCCGAAGGCAGGGAAGACACCGTCACATGGGAGATACGGCTTTGCAACATCCAGTCGTTCACCGCCGGCAATAACTGGCTTGGCTTTGAACATCCGGCCGAAGGGATCACAGTGGCGAGAGTGATCGATATCACCAATCCTTCCTCTCCTGTCAGCTACCCTGCCGTCTCCTACGGACCGGGTAAATCCTGGGTTCAGTTGGGCACGCTGGTCGCCAGCGTGTGCCGTAACTACCTGGTCAAGGCAGTGTACACGGTCTGCGATTTCGACAGCCTCCAGGTCCGTCATGGATTCAACTGCGCCAGCTACCCGGTGAATCCCGACCTTGGATATCCGCCCTCAGGGTATATCTGCACCGAAAACACGACCAAACTCTACCTCGATCCCAAAGATGTCGCCCTGAACCTTGCCATCACCTCTCCCGCGAATCCGGTCGATCTCTGCGACACGCTGATCTATGAAGCGGCAGTGACCAACACCCAGTTGTCCTATGCCTTTGACCTGAAGCTGACGGTTGCTATCCCGCCGGGGATCAGCATCGTTCCGGGATCCACCCAGTTCAAATATCCCTATTCCACCGGGAGCTACGTTCCCTTGGGGGATCCGGTGAATATTCCGGCCGGAAGCAACAAATGGGTGGTTGATATATCCAATGATCCCAACGGAGTGGATTACCTCCTGGGTGTGGACAGCCTTCCGAAAAACGGGTACCGGCTGAAGTTCAGGATCGTCACCAACTGTGATTTCACTTCCGGTAGATCGATGCAGCTCATCGCTTCGGCATCCAATGCCTGCGGGGAGGTGAAGGCACGGAGTTCCTTCACCCAGCAGATCCTGATCACCGACATCCCGACGAACGTAAACCTGTATGTCATCAACACCACCACGCTGCCGGGATTCCAGACCTGCAGCTACCCCTCTCCCGTTCACGTGAAAGTCATCAACCTGGGACCGTCATCAGTCTCCACCATCGAGAAACTAAAGATCACGATCGATGATGCCTTTGACATGGTAACCGGCTCCCTGGTCAATATCCATAACGGCCCGACCAGTGTCACCAACACCATAATTTCGGGGATCCGGTACCTCGATTTCGCCATCGAACCGAACCTGGCTGTCAACGATTCCATCGTGTTCTCCTTCCAGATGGAGGATATCGATCCCGGCAGTATGGCCTGCGACACGATCCCCCTGGAGACCAATACACTTCTGGTCGCCCGGGTGTATTGCCAGGTGGCACCGAACGACAGTTGCTTTATCTACTCGATCACTTCAACCCAGATCCAGTTCAAGCCGGTGTACAAAGACTTCCTGGATTTCGGCCGGTACACGGCCACAAGCATCCCCGGCGGGACCACCGGAGAAACCGTCACAATTCAATATGCCATAAAAAACACCGGTACCGACACCGTTAATGCCGCCACCACAACAGTGATCTTTGTCCACGATGCCAACAACAACGGGATCCCCGACGAAACCGGGGCCGATTCCCTGTACAGCCAGCAGGTCAGCACCGGAGGGATCCTGCCGGGCGACAGCATCATGGCCACCGCGTCGTTCACCGTGCCTGGCAACAAGGTCTGCCGCATGCTGGCCGCCATCCGGCTTTCCGACAACGGCTGCACCTGCGGGGATGCCGTGCTGCCCATCAATGCCATTCATCTGTTCAACGCAGGCCCGGATGTGGAAGTGTGCATGCAAACCAACGCTCAGCTCGGGATGCCGGGCATCACAGGGTATTCCTATTTCTGGGTACCCACCCTCTTCCTGAACTCCCCAACCCTTCCCAATCCGATCTTCAATTACAACACCCTGCTGACACAGGCCGACACCACCTTTTACATTCTGAATACCACCCGTTCAGGGAACTGTGTGACACGCGACACAACACGGGTGATCGTACTGCCATCGGCCGTCGCCTGGGCCGGCGCCGACACCACTGCCTGTAAAGGGTACCCCTTTGTGCTGGCAGACGCATCGGTGATCAATTCTTCGAATGTGTTGTGGAGCACTTCCGGAACAGGCACCTTCAACAATCCCACGCTGGTCAATGCAACCTATACTGCCAGCCCGGCCGACTGGCTCCTCGGAAGCGTAACCCTGACCCTGTTCGCCGACGGACTCTGCGGGGATGACACCGATTCCAGGATCCTCTCCTTCAATAATCCGCCGGCTGTATATGCCGGGCGCGACACGGCGATTTGTTCCAACTGGACCTATACAGTGACCGGGGCCACCGCTTCCAATTATTCCGGATTGCTGTGGACGACCACCGGCGACGGCTTCTTCAGCAACAACACCATCCTGTCCCCGGTTTATACCCCCGGACCCGGGGATATCATCAACGGATCGGTATCCCTGATCCTCCAGGCCGGCGGACAATTGTCCTGCCCTGTGATACAGGATACCATGCTGCTTGCCATGACCCCTCCGCCGGCCGTGACCAATTCCCCTCCTTCACAGACGATCTGTTCCCAGGGAACTACCAATATTCAGCTTACGTCCACCCAGTCCGGGACCACCTTCTCCTGGACCGCTGCCCTTACCTCAGGTTCTGTCACCGGATTCACCGCCGGCGCCGGTTCATCCATCATCCAGCAACTGGTGAATCCCGGACTGATCCCCGGCTCAGTCACATACACCATTACGCCCAACAACGGGGGATGCATCGGCCAACCGCTGGACTACCTTGTTACCGTGAATCCACTGCCTGCAGTCACCAATCCCGATACCGACACCAGCTTTTGTTCGGGCGGAACTACGGCGATCGGGCTTACAGCCAGCATTCCGCTCACTACCTTCTCCTGGACTGCCATGCCCTCTTCACCGTTTGTCTCGGGCTTTTCCGATGGCTCAGGCCCGGTCATCTCCCAGACTTTAAACAATTCCGGCACACAAACCGAAACAGTGACATATACCGTCACCCCGCTACTGAACGGATGTACGGGATCGGATGTTCCCTTCACCGTAACGGTATACCCACTCCCCGCCGTGAACGCCATGCCCCCTTCACAAGTCCTTTGCTCAGGGGATGTCACGGCGATCGCTCTTTCCTCCGACGTGCAGGGCAGCATCTTCACCTGGACCGCCACCTCCTCTTCCATGAATCTCAGCGGGTATTCTGCAGGTTCCGGGAGCACTGTCTCACAAACCATATTTAATACCGGGACCTCCGTCGACACCGTTTTTTATTCCGTTACAGCTTCCGCCAACGGATGCAGCGGACCAATGCTTTCCGTTCCGGTGGTGGTTAATCCCGTTCCGGATGTCATCCCTTCCCCGGCCCTTCAGACCATCTGTTCCGGGAATACGGCATCCATCCTGCTTTCTTCGTCGGTGGCCGGTACTGCTTTCTCATGGACCGCCACTTCCAGCGGAAACCTTAATGGCTTCTCCGGGGGTACCGGCAACACCATCAACCAGGTGATCACGAACACAGGATTCACTACAGATACGGTGATATATATCATCACGCCTGCCGCCAACGGATGCCAGGGGCAGCCGCTGGCGGTACCTGTAGCTGTCCATCCTGTCCCTGATCTTACCAATAGCCCCCCTCGCACTGGCATCTGTAACAATACCTGGACCAACATCACCCTGACCTCGAACGTGACAGGAACGACCTTCACCTGGACTTGTACCCAGAGTTCCGGGAATGTCACCGGGTGGAGCCCCAATGCAATCCCCACCACAATGCTGAACCAGCAACTGGTGAACACTGCCCCGAATCCCGACAGCGTACTTTATAATGTCACCCCGGCGGCTGACGGCTGCACCGGCCCGGTTACAGTTTTCACCGCCTCAGTATATCCCCTGCCCGATGTCTATTTCAATCCACCCGCTCCCGTGGTGTGTTCCGGAGGGGTGACCTCCGTCCAGTGCCTTTCACAGGTACCTTCCAGCACCTTTACATGGACAACCTCTGTAAATCCGAACGTGACCGGGAACCTTCCCGGAGCAGGGAACTTCATTGCCGATACGCTCTTTAACCCGGGAACGCTGATCGAAACCGTTTGGTACCTCGTTATGCCGGAGGCGTTTGGGTGCCCGCCCGGAATTGCCGATACCGTTTTCGTGGCCGTCAATCCGCTGCCGGAAGTGATCAATCCGGTACGAACTTATTCGATCTGCAGCCAGGGGACCTGTATGATCCCTCTGCAGTCCAATCTTGTCTATCCTGCCACCTATTCCTGGACGGCCGGCACCTCGTCGCCCAATATTACCGGATTCAGCAATGGCAGCGGCCAGGTGATACAACAGACCCTGATGAACAGCGGATTCACGACCGATACCGTCTGGTACATCGTAACCCCGCAGTCCAATTCCTGTACCGGGGATACAGCTCATTTCCGTGTAGCCGTCTTTCCGGTTCCCGACGCGATCATAATGCCTGCCGCGGACACCCTCTGTTCGGGCGACAGTTGCCTGTTTACCCTCGGCTCCCATGTGACAAACACCACCTTCACCTGGATCCCATCCCCTTCGTCGGGGAACCTCAGCGGATTTTCCGCCGGTTCAGGGCCGGTGATCCGTCAGCGGCTGAGCACCACCGCGTTTGTCCCGGGCGCCGTGACCTACACCGTCTCTCCATTTGCCAATGGCTGTCCCGGCACCCAGGGGCAGGGCATTGCCGTTGTAAAACCATCCCCGGTTGTGAACCAGCCGGTGTGTTTCGACACCGTAACCACGGCCGGCGCCAGGCCGATCCTGTTACGGGGCGGGATCCCGGCTGGCGGCGTCTACTCCGGGAACTACGTAGCAGGCAGTACCTTTGATCCGGTTGCGGCCGGCGCCGGCCGGCATCCGGTCGCGTATGCTTATACGAACCAATTTACCTGTACCCGCAGCGACACGCTCTTTATCACGGTAATCGCCCAACCGCCGTTTTTCTGCGGAAATCCCTTCACCGATATCCGGAATAACCGCCAGTATCCAACAGTCCAGCTCGGATCGCAATGCTGGATGGCTGCCAACCTGGATTACGGAACCGAGATCCCCGCTACTCTTCATCAGCGCGATAACTGCATCCCGGAAATTTATTCTCGTCCTTCGTCCCTCGTCTCTCATCCTTCGTACTATCAATGGGATGAAGTGATGGATTATTCCGAAAATCCCGGGGTGAAAGGATTGTGCCCTCCCGGATGGCATATTCCCACGGAGAATGACTGGAGCATCCTCTTCAGTGTTTACATCAACAACGCCTTTGCAGGGAATCCCCTCAAAGTCACTGGCTATTCGGGTTTCAATGCCTTCCTGGAAGGGGTACAGTTCAACAACCAGATCTGGAAGTTCGGCCCCACCGAAACCACAGTGCAATCCATTCTGTACTGGTCTTCCACTTCACACGGCCCTCAAAAAGCGTGGGCACATGGATTGAACCTTGTTCCCATAGACATCGAATACACGCCAAGCGTTAACTATTACCCGTCATTCCGCACCCACGCCTTCGGTGTGAGATGTGTGAAGGATTGAGGGGGGCACTGAATTTCCATTTAAATTCTATTTCAAATTATCTTGAAGAATACGTAATTTTACAATGTCTGATCCATGCAGGATTGATTTACAGACCAACTTGGTTGATAAGCGTAAAAAACTCAAATGCGATCCATCAAAGTCATATGTATTCTTCTTTGTTTTATTCCCACACAGATAAAATCTCAATGGCATTGGCAAAATCCCCTACCACAGGGTAATTCATTGGCAAACGTATATTTTATTGATCAAAATAATGGCTTTGTTGTTGGAGCAGGGGGGACAATCCTAAAGACAACAGACGCAGGTGAATCCTGGCAAATAAAATCCAGCGGAACAAAACTAGGGCTTACAAATGTTATGTTTCCAAGTCAGCAGGTCGGATATGCTGTTGGCGGAAGCGGGTATTGGCAGGGATATAAATCACTCATAATAAAAACATTTGACGGGGGACAAACATGGAACGTTGTATTTTATGATTCAATTGGCCCGTTTTCCAGTGTATTTTTTATCGATGATCTGACAGGGTATGTAGGCGGAGACAGTGGTGTTGTGTTTAAAACCATTAACGGGGGGAATATCTGGACAACCATAAGTATTGGGTCATCAGCAACTATAAATGATATAGTTTTTACCAATTCCCTTACTGGTTTTTTAGCTGGAAGTCAGTCAACACTTTTAAAAACTAAAAATGGAGGGATCTCGTGGACCGATGTTTCAGGCTGTTTTCCTGGAAATTCATCGGTAAATTCTCTTGCCTTCCCAACAGTAAATATCGGGTATGCACTGTCTTATAATTTAGGGCCATCCTCAATTGCAAAAACAACAGATGGTGGAGATACATGGAATATCATAGAAAATCCCCCCTGGACTACATCTGAACTATTTTTTAGCTCTCCGGATACTGGATATGTTTCCGGATGCTATCAATCCTTAAGAACTACGGATGGGGGAACATCGTGGGAAATTGTAAATTCACCTTCCTGGTTTAGCAAGATTCATTTCACGGATGCATACACTGGGTTTTTTGTGGATGGAGAAGCATTTGGAGATCCCAAAAATCCAGTGATAATGAAGACGGATGATTTTGGTGAATCCTGGATACCTGTAGTTGATATTGTTTCATTGATTTTTCTTAAGCATCTTGAATTTCCTGTCAGAAATAAGGGCTTTGCACTTGGCGATGGAGCAGTAAATGGTCAAGCTCTAAGGACGCTTGATGGACATACCTGGGGAATCGTACTGAATACAATAGATACAGTTCTGGTAGAAAGTCATTTTCTGAATGAGAACCTTGGTTATGTTTGTGGATTCTTTCCGAATTATTATACCGGGCATACTGGAGTCGTGTATGTAACCAGAGATGGAGGCGGAAGTTGGGAAATGAACTCTATTCCTGGGCATTTCAGGCCATTTTCCATCTCTTTCATCAATGACAGTACTGGTTTCATGTCAGGTTCTTCAGGATTATTTGGAGATTCCCATGCTGAACTTTTACAGACTAACTCCTGGGGAAATTCCTGGAATTCGGTTTTTTCGGATTCCGCCGAGATTTTTCAATCAATCAAATTCACTTCTTCTGTCACAGGTTATCTCCTTGCAGTCAATCCCTTTACAACCATTTTCAAAACCACTGATGGAGGGATCACATGGGATCAGGTATTAATACTTAATGGCTACCCACCATCGACAATGTACTTTTTCTCGAATAATTTCGGGTTTCTTATTCCAATAAATGGTCCAACATTATACCGAACCACAGACGCAGGAATGAGTTGGGATACTCTAAACGGAGTACCGTGGATCCGTTCATTGGATTTTATAAACCTTCAGGAAGGATTTTCAGTTGGGAATAATGGAGAAATGCATAAAACACAAGATGGAGGAGAAACATGGGTGTCCATTGAAAGTCCTACTGTAAATTCTCTCAATGATCTCTTCTTTTTCAATTCGGATACAGGTTATGTTGTCGGAGCGCAAGGGACAATTCTTTATACCACGGATGGTGGATATCCTGTGTTTTCTCAACAACATCTTATAAAAGAATCTCTCATTTGTCTGAATTATCCAAATCCGTTCTCAAAGTCTACTACTATTTCATACTCTATTGAAAACAGAAGTGATGTTGTTATTGAGGTTTTTCGACTTGGCGGGGAAAAAATTCTATCGACCAAAATAATGAACCAATCAGCAGGCAATCATACTATTCCTTTTGATGGATCGAATTTCCCAGCTGGTATCTATCTGTATCGGATAAAAGCAAATCATGAAGTCAAAACGAATAAGATGATTATACTCCATTAGTTAAAATTCGACAGTGAGATTCTTTTCATAATCCTCTCCGATGGCGGTGTACAAGATTACCAGAACCTGAATGCAGCAATCATGAATGATTCTCTACCCTTGCATTCCTTTTTATTGCGTGGGGCAGTTGGTTAGTCCCACTTCTGCGGAATAAACTCCCATGCATGGGGTTCAAGGGGTCGGAGGTTCAATTCTTCCCGCTCCGACTAGTAAAATCAGTGGTAAAGATGGCTTCGATGATAGTGGAAGCCGGGCCGGGAGAGTAGCGGAACAACCCCGGGAAAATTCTGCAAATGCAGTATTGCGCAGCATGGGTCCGTAGCCGATCTGCAGAAAGGCCGGTTGTTGCCGATCATCTCCGGCGGATTTATGTATCCAATACCGCAGTCTGGAGATATTCATGTCGCGGACCTTTGCATATTCGACCTGCGTGATCCCGCTGGCCTGACAATCCCGGACTACTGATTCCATCATGGCCCGCTTTTCCTTTTTGGTCATCGCTTTTTTAACCGCAAGGTGGTCAACTCTGCTCAACCGGGCAAGATGCTCGTGGCCGAAGGCTTACGGAAAATCCGGGACTTGCTTAAATAGTTTGTAATTTTACACGGTTCACCACTATCCGCAGCATCGGGCCCGATGAAGACCATTCTTAAAAAATGGCTGTCAAAACCTGCCAAAGCACTTGGAACGGAATTGCTCACCGGATGGTCGGGTCAGCGTCTTCTCCTGCCGTTCTACCATATGGTATCTGATGATGACCCGGTTCATGTAAAATACCTCTACCCGGCGCCGACAACGAAACGGTTCAAAGCCGATCTTGATTTCCTCCGGAGACACTTCAGGCCTGTTTCACATGCATATCTGACCGAGCATGTCAGGAACAGGTTGGCGATAAAGGAAAATTGCTTTTTTCTTTCATTTGATGACGGCTTGAGGGAGTTCCACGATGTTGCAGCCCCTATCCTTGAACAACGGGGCATTCCGGCAACCTGTTTTATCAATACCGCATTTATCGATAACCGGGACATGCTGTTCAGGATGAAAGCGAGCATACTGATCGGGAAGATTAAGATAAATCCTCTTACGCCGGGGCAAAAAAAGCTGTTCACTGACATCTTCAACCAGTATAATTTAAGGTACAATGATGCTTCCGACCTGATGAAGGTCACAGATCACAACAGGGAACTGCTCGATGCAGCAGCCGCAGCCGTCGAAGTCTCTTTCCCGGAATATCTTTCAACACACCGGCCTTATCTGACAACCTCCCAGATCCATGAATTGGTGCGGAGAGGTTTTTCCATCGGCGCACATTCCGTGTCTCATCCGTGTTATCAGATCCTTCCTGAAGAGATGCAGGTGAGACAAACCCTCGATTGTCTGGATCACCTGGCGACGAATTTCAATGTCGGGGAACGGTTGTTCTCTTTTCCCTATACCGACTTCAATATCAAATCCGCATTTTTCGAAAAAATAAGGGAGCATGTGGATCTCTCCTTCGGCACAGCCGGCCTGAAAACGGATTCGGAAGAGACGAACCTTCAGCGGATCAGTATGGAGGCGCCCGGTTACAGAAGCGGAGAAGAAATCGTAAGTACAGAACAGCTTTATTTCATTATAAAACGGTTGGCCGGAAAGCATAAAATCCGCCGAAACTGATGAAAATAGAGTCATATAACCGGAAACAGCTGGCGGCATTCATCGAATCCGATCTTTTTAAAAACCTGGATAAGATACCAATCACAAGACACCGGGCATTATCGCATATCAACAATCCTGATTGCTCGGAAGAGGATATCCTTCTGTGGGCGGCTTACGAAGAGGGATCGCTGAAGGGTTTTGCCGGGGTGCTGCCGGGAGAATGCCGTGTGGATGGGACAACGAGGAAGATATACTGGCTGAGCTGTTTCTGGGTAGATCAGCAGTACCGTCGCGGGACCCTGGCCTCGTCGCTGTTCTACCCGCTGGCAAAGCTATACAGGGATGATTTACTGATTTCCAATTTCGTTCCCAAACTGGAAAAGACTTACCAGCTCCTGGGCATTTTCCATCCTACGCTATTCAGGACCGGGTACCGGTTCTACCTGGATTTCTGCCTTGCCGGCATTATCCCGGGCCGCATTCCGAAAGCAGGGTTTCTCAAGCCGTTCCTGCAGGTGACAGATGCCGTTCTTAACATGGCGCTGTCTGTCAGGATCCTGGCATTTAAAAAGCTGGAAAGAGAGTGCACGGTGGTTGAAAATGCATATTTTGATGAGCAATTTCAATATTTCCTGTCAACATTCAGTGAAGATGGCAATTTTATGAAAAGGGGGGGGGATCACTTCGGCTGGATCATGGCTTTTCCCTGGATCATACAGGGGAAACCTGATAAGGAAAGCCGGCGTTATTTCTTTTCATCCAGGTCGCGGCAGTTTGAATACCGGTCTGTAAAAATCTACAGGGAGAAAAATCTTGCAGGGTTCATGCTGTTGAAAATAAGGGATAAGAGAATTTCTTTGCCCTACATTTACGCCCATGATGATGCTGTGAACGATATGGCCACCTATCTCATGGATTCAGCGCACAGGGAAAAATTCATATCCGTCACGACTTCCGATGCCAGGCTGGCGGATGCGATAGCCAGAAACAGGGTACGGTTTATCTTCCTGAAGAGAGTAAATCAACCCTATATCCTGTCAAAGAAAATAACCAGCTCATCATGGACGTTCCAGGAAGGGGACGGCGATGCGGTATTTACCTGAACGGATATGACAAGATTAGCCATATTATCCAATATCAACCTTGATCCGCTGAAAAACGACCTGCAGAAGGATCATTCACTGGAACTGTATTTCGCCGGTTATAATCAGTGGCAAAGTGAACTGCTTAATACCGGATCGGGTTTGCATTCATTTCTCCCCGATCATATTTTTATTTACCTGGACGCGGAAGAGTTCAGGTCGGATATAACGGAACTGTTCAGCAGCATTGAGTTTTATCTGGAGAAGAAAAACACCGTTTCGTTCATTCTTTCAAATTTTTCATATCCCCCGTATTCAGTTCTCACCTATTCAAGTCCCTGTGATTCCGATGAACGGCATCTGAATTCAGCTTTATCGGTTTTTACAGCAAATAAAGACAATGTATTTATTCTTGATTTCAACCGCTTGATCCGGCTTCATGGGTACAAGGCCATTTTCGATGACAAGTTCTGGTATCTGGGAAGGATCAGACACTCCCGTCAGGGGTTTCAGGCGCTGGCACAGGAATTGAAAAATGTACTTTCCTGCCTGTCGGGGCAGACGAAAAAACTTCTTGTCCTTGATGTCGATAATACACTTTGGGGCGGTGTCGTGGGAGAAGAAGGGTGGCAACACATTCAGCTCTCGCAGGAGGGCATCGGGCTTGTTTTCCTTGATTTCCAGAAAAAAATAAAACAGCTCCAGCAGACCGGGGTCCTGTTGGCTATCTGCTCGAAAAACAATGAAAAGGATGTAAGGGAGGTGTTTGAAAAAAACACGAACATTCAACTGCAATGGGATGATTTCATTTGTCATGAAATAAACTGGAATGTCAAGTCGGACAATATAATCCGGATAGCCGAATCATTGGATCTGGGATTGGATTCGATTGTATTTGCCGATGACAGCCCTGTTGAAAGAGAGCTTGTGAGGCAGAGCCTGCCGGAGGTCACGGTTGTGGATTTTCCCGACGATCTCTCCTTATTGAACCGCTGGTTCGTCACCGATGTGGTTTATCCCTACTTCGGAAGGAGGAAACTTACCCGTGAAGACACCGAAAAAACACATCAGTACAAGCGGAACATTGACCGCAAAAGGATCAGGAACCAGCTCGACTGGGACAGTTTCATCCGACAACTGCAGATAACGCTGAAAGTGTTTCATCCTGACGCCGGCATGGCCTTCAGGATCGCCCAGTTGACACAGAAGACAAACCAGTTCAACCTGACCGTGAAGAGATACACCGAGGCAGAAATAAAAAGCCTGTCGGGAAGAACCGACGTCAGGCTTTTCGCCTTTGAGTACGAGGATAAATTCGGGAACGAAGGCATCACCGGCTGCGCCATAGTCCTGCTGGAGGGTACAAAAGCCATTATTGACACTTTCCTGATAAGCTGCAGGGTGCTTGGAAGGAAAGTGGAGTTCACTTTCCTTGATCATATAATCAATACCCTTAAACGGGATGGCATCCGGAGTATGGAGGCATTTTACACCGGGACGGCACGGAATGCCGTAGCCAGGGATTTTTATCCGGGTGCGGGTTTCACCCCCGCCGGAGATGACAGATTCACCAGGATCCTGGAATAACGATTGAAGTATGGATACAGAGCAGGAATTGAAAAAGGTGTTTGCCTGTACCTTTAACGTTCACCTGGAAAACATTTCGTCCGGAACCAGGCAGTTTGAATTGCAGGAATGGGACAGCCTGGGGCAGCTCCGGCTGATCATGGAAATAGAAGAGGCTTTCCATGTCTCTTTTCTGATTGAAGAGATACCGGCTCTTGACACATTTGAAAAGATGGCTGCATCCGTCAAAACAAAACTGGAAAACAACCGGAGGTCCCGACAATGAAAATCAACCTCAATGGAAAGGGTTCCGGAGCACAGTAAAAATTTCGAGCAAGGAGCTTAAGAATACAAGTTGTAAACATAAATGTCTTAGCCCCTAAAATTAGTTAGACCTAATCTGTTTGCCAAATTCTGTCCAACTATTTAAGGGGCTAAGACAATTATACAAAGAACGTTGGCAGATTGAATCTGCATTTAAAGCATTGAAAACAAGTGGTTTTAATATTGAAGACACACATTTGACAGATATTGACCGTATAAACAAACTGCTTGCGTTGGTGATTTTTGCTTTTACCTGGGCATATATAGCTGGTGTTTTTCTGTACTCCATCCGCCTTATCAAAATCAAAAAGCATGGCAGAAGAGCAAAAAGCCTGTTCAAATACGGATTAACATATCTGGCGAGTGTGTTGTTTCCCAATGATATAGAAAAAGTTATAGAGTGTTGCAAATTTTTGTCATGTACTTAGTCTTGTCTTATATATTGTTAACTTTATTCATCTTTTTGACTGGTATCAAGAAAAATCAATCAAATGAAGAAGTTTGACCTTAATATCGACAAGATATTACAAGACTGGGAAATCAAGCACGCTGTTAGAGAGATTATCTCAAATGCTCTGGATGAACATAAACTATCTGGGACACAGGAACCAAAAATCTTTAAGGATTCTGAAGGTTTCTGGCATATACGCGATTTTGGAAGAGGAATTAAGATAGAACATTTTACCCAAAATGAAAATGTAGAGAAGTTATCCAGCCAGAAGGTCATTGGCAAATTTGGCATTGGATTGAAAGATGCACTGGCAACCTTTGAAAGGCATCGAATTGACATCTCTATTCATTCCCGATTTGGGGATTTTACGATGGGGAAATCAAGCAAACAGGACTTTGAAGATTTGATTACTCTGCACATCTATCTGTCACCACCATCAAATTCAAATATTGGCGGAACGGATTTCATTTTAAAGAACGTCACTGATTCAGATATTGAATCTGCCAAGAAGTTCTTCCTTCAATATTCAGGTATCGCCAAAATAGAACAAACAAATATTGGCGAGATTTTAGGTAGGGAAAATAGCATAGGGAACATTTACATCAACGGGGTTTTGGTTGCCCAAGAGGAAAATTTTCTATTTAGTTACAATATAACTGTTTTGACAGCTTCAATCAGGAAGGCTCTGAACAGAGAAAGAACAAATGTCGGAAGAACCGCTTATGCACCTAACGTTAGACAGATTCTCCTGAACAGTAACAGTAAAGAGGTTCACCAAGCCTTAATGGATGATTTGAAGGGATTCAAATTTGGCACTTTCCACGATGAATTAAAATGGATTGATGTTCAGGAGTTTGCTGTCAAGCTTCTTAGCACGCAGGAAAAGGTCGTTTTTGTAACGAGTGACCAAATGATTAGCAGTACTGACCTTATCGATGAAATTGGAGAAAGTGGTTCGACGATCATCGCTATCCCCACCAATCTTCAGGAGAAAATAAGTGGACAAACTGATTTTGGCGGTTCAAAAATTCGTGATTTATCTCAATATGCTTTCGAGCGGAATGAGAGTTTCGAGTACCATTTTATTTCCTATGATGAATTGACAGAAGGAGAGAAGCAGGTATATGATAAAATGAACCCATTACTTAGGTTGATTGGTGGGAAACCATACCGTGTAAAAGAGATTCTAATATCGGAAACGACACAGAAGGAAAATGATAGCTTGCAACCAGCTACTGGTGTGTGGGATGACCCCCGAATAATTATTAAACGCAGTCAATTATCGACTGTCGAATCTTTCTTGGGTACACTATTGCACGAAATAGCTCACGCTAAAAGCTACGCATCTGATGTTACCCGTCGTTTTGAACAGGAATTAACAGGTTTCTTGGGTAAGTTGGCAAGCTTGGTTGTCGAAGGTATAACATCGATTCAAGAGAAGGAAATAGAAAACAGTGATGTTCGTGTCGATTATGGGTTCCCAACTGATGGGTCATTTGTCCCTGTGCAATCATCAAATTTACATTCTGTTGGATATTATCTATCGAATCAAACTCTTCAAATCAGATTTAAAAGTAATGGCAGCATCTATGAGTACTATAACGTTCCTGTCGATATCTATGTTTCGTTGATGAATGCCAGTTCAAAAGGCAACTTTGCAGAAGCCAATATATTCTCCAGATTCCATCAAAAACGAATTTTATGAAAGAACCAGAATCCGCTATTAAATGTCCAAACTGCGGTTTCAATATTAATGTCAGTGATGTCCTGTTCCACCAAGTTCAGGAACAGCTAAAGCAGAACTTCGAAGCTCAGATTGCAGCAAAGGACAAGTCATTCCGCGAGAAGGAACTGAAGCTTCAGCAGGAGAAGGAGCAGCTAACCAAGGCTCAGGAAGAGTTGCAGAATAAGGTGGATGAAGCCGTCAAAGCAAAGCTCACGGCGGAAAAGACATCGTTGGAGAAATCCATACGTAAGCAGCTTAATGATGAAACGGCTGAACAGTTACGAACAATGCAGGAAGAGCTTACCCTGAAATCTGGTCAATTAAAGGAACTCAATAAAACCAAGGCTGACCTTGCCCGACTTCAGCGGGAGAAGGATGAACTCCGTGCCACCATCGAAGCGGAGTCTGAAAACAAGCTGAACGAGCTTCTTTCGCAAGAACGTGAGAAAATCAAGCAGTCCGAAGCGGAGAAGAACAAGCTGGATGTCCAGAAGCGGGACAAGCTCATTGCCGACCTTCAGCAGCGACTGGAAGAAACCACCCAGAAGCTCGAACAAGGTAGCAACAAGCTTACGGGGGAAGTCACCGAAATCGAACTACGCGAGTTTTTAAGACAATCCTACCCAATTGACCTTGTTGAAGATGTGCCCAGTGGCATAAGGGGTGCCGACGTGATGCATACGGTTAAAAACAGCCTTGGTACCCAGTCTGGTTTGATATTGTACGAGCGCAAGCAGACCCAAGGATTCGGCAAGGATTGGGTATCCAAGCTGAAGGAAGATGGGTTGAAGGTGAAGGCGGATGCCTTAGTGCTGGTGACCGCTACGATGCCAAAAGAGAACGCTGAAACGCACTTCAGGGAAGGGGTGTGGGTATGCGCCCCTGATGACGTTCCCCTGCTCACAATGCTTCTGCGCGATAGTCTGATAAAACAATCGATGGCTCTGGCATCCCAAGAGAATAAATCCGACAAGATGACCCTACTCTATGACTACCTTGTATCATCAGAGTTTGCCAACCAAATAACTGGGCTGTTGGACTCCTTCAGGAAAATGGATAAGTCGTTGGCGAAGGAGAAGGAAGATGCAATGAAGAAATTTGCCGAACGGGAAGGTCACATATGGCAAGCCAAAAGGTCAATCCTTGGCTTTTACGGTAGGATTGAAGGCATTGCCGCTGATGGGCTGAACCAATTGTCCGAGCAGGTGAAGATGCTGGAAGAGCCTAATAATGGTTAATTAGTGTTGACTAATTATGAGTATTTTTGATGTCTGCAATACGTGAACCATTTCTTTCAAAAAATTCTTGATTATGAGTACAGTCCATTATTTCCAAAGATATTCACAACGTGAGAATACTGCAACCAATAACACTTTATTGCTCTTTTCAAGACTATATCATAGCTCACCAAACAAATTTTATATCTTCTTAAACTCTCTTTTGGATGGTTATGATATTGAAGGTGGAATTCAATTCAAGCAACAAATAAAAGGTGAAGGCTCTGTACCTGATGCCAGTTTATTGCAAGTCAGCTTTAAGATAGTTATTGAAACAAAAATGCATAAGGGTTTCAGCATCCATCAAATAACCGAACACTTGAAAAGTTTTGGAACTGAGCAATATCAAGTATTAATTTCACTAAGCCCAAAGCCACCCGATAGACCTTTTAAGAATCAAATAGAATCAAAAGTCGGTGAGTTTAATTCTGCAAAAAATAAAAGCATACGGTTCTTGCCAATTACATTTCAGGACATTGTTATCAAATTCAGGGATAACCTTGAAAACTATGAATACGAATTGAACGAAATTATCGATGATTTTGAGTCTTATTGCATCAATGATGGTCTGATTACGAATGATGAAGCTCGATTGCGTGTTGTGCCTTGTAGTTGGACGTTAGAAGAAAATTTCGACTTCAGCCTTTATTATGATTCTGCCGACAGGGGATATTCTGACCATTCTTACTTGGGAATTTATGCAAATAAAGCGGTCAGGGGCATTGGTAAGATTGAGAATATTGTTCGGGCAGATTTGAAGCTTTCAGGAAAACTTGACATAATTGATAGCAAATCACCCGTAACAGAGCATCAACAACAGAATATTCTAAATGTTATCTCCGCAGCAAAATCCAATAATAATTGGGACATATCGAAGGGGTATAATTTTTTCTGCGTTGAAAAATTCTATGAAACCAATTATCGCAAAACAACCAAGTATCCACTACAAGGAACAAAGTTTTTTGACCTGAAAAATAGGCTTGATGTCACATCCTTGCCAACCACAGAAAAGATTGCTCAGTTGTTAATGAAGAAAGAATGGTAGAGGTACTTTCAGGTTATTGTCGTGGGAATTAACCTTGTAACTAGCACCTGACCCTTCATTTCAAGGCACTTCGCCTGTTCCATTTTTACGTTCACTGCAAGCCAGTTTCACGGCAAAGCCAAGGTTCTCCAAGTGCCAGTCTGCAAGTAATTCAATCAGAACACGATTCTTGAACCAAAAGCAGGTACAAAACGGGGAAGAAAGGCAACCAAACAACCCGAAAATGGGGTGATAATAAATGGTAACTCACATAAAATCAATCAGTAAGAAACGAGAAGTCTGTAAGTAATTGATTCTGTGTAAGATTCAGGGGATGAAAAACTTAGACTTTGTTTGAGGGAGCGGATAGCGGAAAAACCTTGACCTTTCCAAACTGACAAAGCACCGAGAAACTTGAAACTATCAAGGGGTGAAAGTCTGTAAGGTCAACTGGCTTTCAATGCTCCCCCCTATGGGGGTGCCCCGCCACCTGGTGTATCCCCGCCGCCATAATGGGGAATCCGCCCTCTACCTATGTCGGCAAGCACGTCCATTTTGACGGGTTCTCCAAGATTGACCTACTTGATATTTTCAATAAATTTGTCGTGAACGGGCTATCCTTCCAGGATTTCCAGGAAAAAAATTCAACCCGATTTTCGAGCAAAGTGGTAGGTCGTTTAGGATTTTTTCAGAAATTTTCTAAAAGACTGGAATTCAATCCACAATAAGGTATATTGTCAGAAAGCCCAGGTGACAAACTTTATTACGAATTTTATTACGTAATAAAAAGGGCTGTATACGATTGATTTACAGCCCATTGATTTTCTAAAAGTCGGGGCGAGAAGACTTGAACTTCCGACCCTGGCGCCTCCGGCGCAATACGCTAGCCAATCTGGTTTTAAATATTCAAAATAAACCGTTTTGCTCCTCTCTTTTTTATCGTGGATTCAAGAGCCATTGCTTCAGATCGGGTACTGAAATCTTTGGTAAAGACCGGCTCCCATGGAATACCACTTTTTGTGGATTTGTTCCTGCCGGAGTTATGCTGAGTCAACCGGAGTTGAAATTCCTGGCAATGGCCGGAATA
>Ga0233425_10004055_pt1 | contig 25285 bp, 21 predicted proteins | sample Watercolumn_Towu_2_FD_181712 | JGI IMG/M metagenome (GOLD analysis project Ga0233425, IMG submission 181712) | Freshwater microbial communities from Lake Towuti, South Sulawesi, Indonesia - Watercolumn_Towuti2014_140_MG | ecosystem: Environmental > Aquatic > Freshwater > Lake | place... | reverse complement strand
TGGGCACCGTACCCCGGATATGTGGTGCAGCAAGCATCGTCTCCGCTTACATCGTACCAATTTTCAGCATCCTGGGTGCCGCGTAGCGGCATGTGGGACTGTGGTGAATAATCGGGACTAGCCGGCCAGAACGCAGAATGCGCGGCTCATCCGGTCAGGCTGCCGGCGGGAGTGAGGTGTACACATTCGTGGGCCGGATTGGCAATCCGTCCCGCATTACGCGGTACAGGTCATCTCTGCGCGGTCGCTTACCTGGCAGGATTCTCGATGACCAGGTCCGCGGAACCCAAGCGTCCGGCCGCATGGCCATCGGCGCGCACGTAGATGCGATAGAAGCCGCGTCGCGGCACCAAGACAACGCCGCGACCGTTTTCGTCGGGTTGCCACGTCGGCGCCCAGAAGAGCGTTTCAGGCACCTGCTTTCCTCGCGCCGCAGCCTGACCACTGCCGTAAGCCTGAAACCAACTTTTCCCGGCAACTGGCTCTCCCAAGCTGCCCTTTCCCGCGAAGGGCGCGGCAGCGGACGACGGCGCCATCATCGGGTGGGCCGCTGCGGGCTTCGGAATCGGGCTTAAATCCGGTGCGAGCGACTGCGCCGCTCGGGACGGCAGGGCCCTTTCGGGAGCGACCCTTTGCGCCGCCACGTCACCGATTTTCGCGACGGATTCTGCGAGAGGTTCTGCTGTCGCAACCGGGGCGGGCGCCGCCGCGGCGCGAGACTCCGGTGCGCCTGGTGCCGGCGGCACGCCTTTCATCGCAAAACCTCCGCCGAGCGCGCCGCTGTCTTCGCTGGCCGTACCGTCTCTGGTCTCGGCCGGCGTGACCGCCGCGCCGCGCGTCAGAGCGGGAACTCCCGCCATGGCTGGGGAGGCATCCCGTTGCTGGTCAGCAATGTTCAGATCCCGCTGCTCTTCGCGGAGTTGGTCGACCGCGGGCAGTGTCTCGGCCGCCAGCGGACGCGGATCCTCGATTTCCTGCGGCATTGCCAGCATGCGCCGGTGCGGCGAGTCCGTCGTGGCCGTTTCGCCCGCGAACCGCTCCTCACGACGCCGCAGCAACTCGCCTTCCGCGGACTCATCGAACGCAGCGCTGGACGGCGCTTGCGCGACGCGCACGGCCGTCGATGTTCCCCATCCCACCCACATGACGCCGATCAGGAGCGAGACAGTGGCGGTGACCAGAACGGGTACGACCAGAGATGCGCGTTGCGACCACCGTAACAACACGGTGACCACCGAGGCGACGGCCAGCAGGAGGCCACCCCACATCAGCCACTGTCCCAAGATTCGCCGATCCACGGTAATTGACGGCAGCGCGGGAGTACGCGCCACGCTCGCCGCCAGATCGATTTGGTTACTGAGCAGCACCGGCGTCTCGAGCGCGCGGTTCTCCCTGGATGGCAGATCCTTGCCGACCGGCATGCCAAAATAATAGTCGCCTCTCAGTCGCTCGAGCACCGGTTCTGGGCGGACCGCGAGATCGTCCATCCGTTGACCAAGAGACTCCGCCTCCGCAGACACAATCAACTCCGGAGAGATCGCCGGAAGCTGGAGCACGGGCTGAGCGCCGAGCAGCAGATCGAGTGCGGTCCGGGCGTCCGGATTGTCACCGAGGTAGCGAAGACCGTCTCCGATTTCGGACGGCTGCACGAGTTCCGCTGCCAGGTAGTAGAACGCCGCCAGGGACAATTCTGGGTTGCCTGCGCGCGGCGAGGCCGTGCCCGTGACCGTCAGCCCCACGACGGCCTGCAGCGGCTGGTCGCTTTCGTCCAGCGTACTGATCTGCAGACGCTGTTCGGGAGTCGGCGGATCGGAGTCCGGGAGAGGCTCCACGCGAACACGGAGTTGCTGTCCCGGGGGACGAAACACGAGCCGTTCCGAGAGTGGTACCGGAGGATTCCGGTCGTAGTCCAACGCGGTGAGCCGAATCGTTCCCGCCGCCTCTTCGGCCAGGGGAAGTTGCAAGTCACACGAGTACCCGGCCTCATCTCGGGTGAATCGCGAGTCGTCGATGTGTTCCTGGCCCACCAGGACACCGCGACAATAGGCTGCCACGAGCAACCCGCTCGGGGCGACGGTCGCGTGCAGCCGCGCCGCCACGGGAGCCTGAGGCGGCAGCACCGCTTGCTCCACGGTCAGGTTCGCCGCGACCTGCTCCAGCACGAAGGGCAATTCCGGTCGTGCGGGAACGCGCGCCGGATTCTGGATTTCCAGGGAGTACTTCTGTCCTGCTTCGGGAATGAAATCGAAGACGCCACGTCCGGCATCCAGCGACTGGACCGTGGCGGCCTCTTCACCCTGTTCGTTGAGGACGCGACCCGACATGTCGATTGGATTTCCCTGCGCATCGCGACTCTGGAAATAGACGCGATTCGAGTACCCGGCAACCAGCTGCCCTCCTTCGGGAAAGAAGGTCACAACGGGATGGGGATCCCCGGCGGGTATTTCCTGAGTTACCCGTGCTTCCTGGTCGCGATCCTGAACCTGAAGGTTCAGCACGCCGGGCCGGCGCCCCAGGCTGACCGGAACCTGCAGACGGAATTCACCGTACCCGCGCTCGTCCGCGGCGGCCGGCATGGTCAGATCGGCGAGGGGTTGTCCTTCCACGGTCGCATCGGCCTTCAATTTGGCTCCCGCCGCCGGATCACCGTTGGCGCGGAACACCTGGAGCTGCCCGACTACTTCCTCACCAGCTGCATTCTGATTGCGGGCGAATTGCAGATCCACGCGCAGGTTGCGTTGCGGTTGCACGACGAATGCTTGCCGCACCTCGGCAAACTCAGCGTCCGGACTGCGGACCGCCACGGTGTACGCACCGGACGTGGCCTGGGCCGGCAGTTGAAAGGAGCCGTTGCCAACTCCGCGTTCGGTGCGCACCTGTTGAGTCGAGTCGGGCAGTGGTTGCTGATCGGGTCCCAAGACGGAGAACTCGGCCGTCACTTCGTGGCTCGACACGAGTTCCAGCTGCGACAGGACCACGGAGCGAAACTGGACGGCTTCCCCGGGCAGGTATTCGCGTTTGTCGAGCGTGAGGAAGGTCAGGTGTGCGGGTACGGCCTGTGGCAGGTCGTGGCGAATCGTACCCCACAATTCGTCGCCGGCCGTGATCTCCAGTCCCGTGACGGAGCGGGCGAGCGAGCGGGGCAGCCTGATGTGAGCGTAGCCGGCGCTATTGGTGGTGACATCCTGGTGCAGCGCGACGCCGCCCCGTGCGTCAAAGAAGCGATAAGCGACGCGCGTGGGAACGGGAGTTCCCTGCGGCGTCGCGGTGGAAACCGAAATGAAGTTCGTCGCCTCCGGGTAGATGCTCCGCGGTACGCTCACTTCAGCGCGCACCCATTCGGTCGCTACGCTGGCCGCTTTGTCTTCCTGTCGCTCGGGTTGCAGGAAGCCGTAGCCGATGAGTCCGATCAGCAACGTGGCGGCCAGGGCGGTGAGCGCGTTGGCGACCCGCACCGGCCAGCGCCGCGCGTGCGGCCCGCGCAGCGCCGTGCCGCGGAGCGGCTCCGGGACACGATCGGACGGGCGCTGCAGTGCCAGCGGAGGCGTGGTGACCCGGGCGGCATCCGCGACCAATTCCGATCGCAACTTGACGCGGACGTACGCGCGGGCCACGTCCGGCTCGGAGGTGATGCGCTGCCGCAGGCTGGCAGCGTCCTGCTCCGGCAGCAGGTCGTAGACGAATTCCCAGAGTTGTTGGTCAAGTTCGTCGTGGTGGTCCATGAGCTTCCTGGTCAACCGCCTTGCCTAGGTTTCGGCCAGGGCCTCGCGTAATTTCAGGAGTGCGCGGCGCATCCGCGTCTTCACGGTCCCGGTGGGTACACCGAGCGATTCGGCAATTTCTTCGTAGGTCATATCGCCATTCTGCCGCAGCAGGAACACCTCCTGTTCCTCGTTCTCCAGTTCCCGCAGCGCAAACCGCACGCGCTGCAATTGCTCGTTCTGCACGGCCGTAGCGGAAGGACCGTCCTGCCTGCTTTCTATCATCGTCTCGTCATCCGGTAACGGTTGACGTTTCCGGCGCCACGCGGTCTGCCGCACGTCGCGCCCGGTATTCAGGGCAATGCGGAAGACCCAGGCGCGCAGATTCTGCACTTCCCCCAACTGGTCTTGATGTCGCCAGCACTTGATGAAGGTCTCCTGCAAGGCGTCGCGGGCATCTTCCAGATTGCCCACCAGGTAATACAAGGTCCCCAGCAGTTCGGCCTGACATTGCGCAAAGGTCTCCTCGAGTACCCCCGTGTCGGCCGCGGGTGGCCTGGAGTTGCAGTTCTGCGCTACGTTAGTCACGCAATGCCTCTTCACGAATCTAGACGAGGCCGGTCATCCGGCAGATTCGCACCGCCTTTCATTTTTAGCAGAAAACCCCACGGCGATCAGCACTTGAATCGCTGAAATCGCCGAAACGGGACCGGTCCGCGCGGCGGCGACCTTGTCGCTGCAAGGCACCAGCCAGGATAATGGTCACGACCGGAATCGCCGTTCCAGCAGCACTGCCGTGCCGATCCCTCGGCCGAATCGAGGCTGACTCATGCCGACCGCGTGGCCTGACCCCGACCAGACCGAGGACCTGCTGCGTCAGGTGCGCGACGGCGATTCGCAGGCGGTCAACCGGCTGATCGAGCGGCATCGCCAGGCGGTCCATCGGCTCGTGCAGATTCGCCTGGACCAGAAGATCCTGCGGCGCGTGGACGTCAGCGACGTGGTGCAGGAAGTGCTGGTCGAAGCCAATCGGCGCCTGCACGACTACCTGGGCAATCCGGTGATGCCGTTTCACCTCTGGCTGCGCCACCTGGCTCGCGACCACATCATCGACGCTCACCGCCGCCACCGTCAGTCCGCCCGCCGCAGCGTGGATCGGGAACAACCGCTCGCCGCGCCCGCCGACCTGGACCATTCGACGCGCGAACTGGCGATCCAACTTTCCGACCAGCAACTGACGCCCGCGGCGGCCGCGACTCAGAACGAATTGGCCAGGCGGATCGAGCGGGGCATATCCGAACTGGCCGACCCGGACGCCGAGATCATCCTGATGCGCCACTACGAGCATCTCTCCAATCAGGAGGTGGCTCAGGCTCTGGGGTTGACGCAGCCGGCCGCGAGCATGCGCTACTTGCGCGCCATTCGCAAACTGCGCGCGCTGCTGTCGGCGGACCTGTCGCATCGGCCGCCGCCGCGAGATACCACATGACCGGAGACCCCGCGGAACAGCGCGAACAACAACTGGCCGACCTGTTGGCCGCGCTGGCCGACCGGGCGCAAACCGGCGCGGTGATCGACCTCGAGGAACTTTGCGGGCAGCACCCCGATCTGGCCGAGGAACTGCGGTCGCTGTGGGGTACGGCGCTGCTGGCCGCTGCCGCCGGCAGCAGCGAGACCCGCGTGCCCTCTGTTCCCCGACGCGACGACGCGCCAGCCGTGTCGTTGGAATTGCCTCATCGGTCCGGCGACTATGAGTTGCTGGAAGAGATCGGGCGCGGCGGCATGGGAGTCGTCTTTCGCGCGCGGCAGCTCACCCTGCAGCGCGACGTGGCGGTGAAGATGATTCTGCGCGGCCGGTTCGCGTCGGCTTCCGAACGCGAACGGTTTCGCGCGGAGGCGACGGCGGCGGCGGCCCTGGCGCATCCCGGCATCGTTCCCGTGTACGAAGTGGGGGAAATGGACGGCCACCCGTTCTTCAGCATGAAGTACGTGCGCGGGAGAACGCTGGCTCAACGCCTGGCGGACGGCCCTCTGCCCGCCCGCGACGCGGCGGAGTTGCTGGCGGCGGTCAGTCGCGCCGTCGAGTTCGCCCATTCGCGCGGCATCCTGCATCGGGATCTCAAACCTTCCAACATCCTGATCGATGAGGAAGGCCGGCCGCACGTGACGGACTTCGGGCTAGCCAAGCAGGTCAGCACGGCGGTGAGTCTGACGCGCAGCGGCGCCATCCTGGGGACTCCCGCTTACATGGCCCCGGAGCAGGCGGCCGGCATGCGCGGAGAAGTGGGACCGGCCAGCGACGTCTATAGCCTTGGTTCGATTCTCTATCACACGCTGACCGGACGGCCACCGTTCCAGGCGGCGTCGCCTGTGGACACCGTGCTGATGCTGCTGGAACAGGACGTCGTTCCGCCGCGCGTGATCAATCCGCGCGCGGACCGTGACCTGGAGCTGATCGCGCTGCGCTGCCTGCAGAAGCCACCTGACCTGCGCTATCCCACGGCGGGCTCCTTGGCCCAGGACCTGGAAGCCTATCTGAAAGATGAGCCGATCGCCGCGCGCAGCGGGCGCTTCTCCCAGGTTCTAGCCCTGCTGATCCGCGAAACGCACCACGCCACGGTACTCGAGAACTGGGGCCTGCTCTGGATCTGGCACAGCCTCGTCCTGTTTGTCGCGTGTGCGCTGACCAACGCGCTGCGCTACGGGCACTTCGAAGAACGCTGGTACTACATCGCGCTCTGGACCATCGGGCTGGGAACGTGGGCCGCCGTCTTCTGGTGGCTGCGGCGCCGCGTCGGTCCCGTGACCTTTGTCGAACGCCAGATCGCCCACGTGTGGGCCGGCAGCATGATCGCCATCGGGCTGCTGTTCTTCGTGGAGATCCTGCTGGACCTGCCCGTCCTCACGCTCTCCCCCGTGCTCCCCCTGATCGCCGGCATGATCTTCATGGTGAAAGCCGGCATCCTGTCGGGATCGTTCTACTTCCAGGCCGTGGCCCTGTTCCTCACCACGCCCGTGATGGCACTCCTGCCGGACTTCGCCCACTTGATCTTCGGCCTGGTGTGCGGCACGTGCTTCTTCGTGCCGGGCTGGAAGTACTATCGTCAGCGCGCACGCTGCAACGGGTAGCCGACCGCTCGATCCGCCAGGGCCAAGACTACTTGGGTGCCAGGGTGCAGATCATGCGTTTGCCGTGTTGCTGCGGGGGGCTCTCTACCTTCCCGACTTCCGTGAGTTCCTCGATCACGCTTTCCATCACTCGCCGGCCTTCCTCGATGTGAGCCATTTCGCGACCGCGGAATATCACGGACACCTGCACTTTGTCTTTGTGCTGCAGGAACCCGCGCGCCTGACGCACCTTGAAACCCACGTCATGCTCACCCGTCTTGGGCCGCAAGCGGATCTCCTTGGTCCGCGTGTGGTGCGCGTGCTGGTGAGACTTCTTCTTCTTTTCATACTTGTACTTGCCGTAATCCATGATGCGGCAGACGGGAGGCTTCTCATTCGGCGCCACCTCCACCAGATCCAGTTCTTCCGACCGTGCGCGGGAAATCGCTTCGTCAGTCGGAATGACTCCCAACTGCCGACCATCGGAACTGATCACGCGCACCGGTGAAATCCGAATCTGTTCATTCACCCTGGCTTGAATCCGGTCGATCGCTATCACCCTTTCATGTTGCGAGGAACGACTCTGCGGCTCGCGGATCCACACCGCGAAAATTCCGCAGACGTCAGAACTATCACAGACCCCCTAAGTTCTGAATATCGACCAGCCCACTGCTGGCTGTCAATATTTTCCGAAACCTTTCCGAGTTTTTCTCAAGAATGAACCGGCCTGGGGAAGATATCCCGCGCGCTCAGTACTCGTTACCCGCCGCACGTTCGCCCAGCACGGCAGCGGATGCAAACGTCTTGCGCACGGTCTTCTGGGCCACTTCGTCCTGCAGCTTCTGGATGGCCTGCTCCACGGGCAGCGATCCCAGATCACCTTCCAGGCGATCGCGGACGGCCACGGCGCCCCCGTCCACTTCGCGTTGCCCGATGACGAACATGTACGGGATCAGCTCGAGCTGCGCATCGCGGATTTTGGCTCCGATCTTCTCCGGCCGGTAGTCCCCCTGCGCACGCAATCCGGCCGCGGCCAGACGGCGTTCCACCTCGCGGGCGTACTCGTCGAACTTCTGGCTGACAACCATCACCCGCACCTGCTCGGGGGCAAGCCACAAGGGAAACGCCCCGGCGAAATGCTCGATCAAGACGCCAATAAAACGCTCGAGCGATCCGAGCGGCGCGCGGTGAAGCATCACTGGACGATGGGGACGGTTGTCAGCGCCGATGTACTCCAGGGCGAACCGGTCTTCGCTGGGGAGCACGTAATCGAGTTGCACCGTACCCAGTTGCCACTCACGGCCCAGGCAATCCGTGACGACGAAATCGGCCTTCGGACCATAGAAGGCCGCCTCCCCCGGTTCCACCTTGTATTGCATGCCGAGCTGGTCACAGACTTCGACGAGCGATCGCTGTGCGCGTTCCCAACTCTCCACCGCTCCCACGTACTTGTCGCTCGCCGGATCCCGAAACCCCAGCCGCACCCGGTAGCGATCCAATCCCACGCATTGCAGGACGTGCTTGGTCATTGCGATACAGCCCGCAAACTCACCCGCCACCTGCTCCTCGGTGCAGAAAATGTGGGCGTCATCCTGAGTGAAGCCGCGCACACGCGTCATGCCGGACACCTCTCCGGATTTTTCATACCGGTACACGGTGCCGAACTCCGCGAGCCGCAGCGGCAGTTCCCGGTAGCTGCGCGGCCGCGCCTTGTAGATCATGATGTGGTGCGGACAGTTCATGGGCTTTAGCAGGTAGCGTTCTCCCTCTTCCATCTGGATGGGAGTGAACATGCTGTCCGCGTAATACGGATAGTGGCCGGAGGTCTGGTAGAGTTCCACGCGCCCAATGTTCGGCGTATACACCGGCCAGTAGCCGCGGCGCCGCAGTTCGTCCTTGACGAAGCTCTCCATCAGGCCGCGAATGATGGCCCCCTTCGGTTGCCACAGGACCAATCCCGCACCCACCAGCGGATTGACGGAGAACAGCTCCAGTTGCTTGCCCAGCACGCGGTGATCGCGCCGCTTGGCTTCCTCGATCCGTTGCAGGTGCTGCTCGAGATCCTGGGGCGTGAAGAAAGCGGTTCCGTACAGGCGCTGGAGTTGCTGGCGGGACTGATCGCCTTTCCAATACGCGCCGGCAACGGACAACAGCTTGAAGGCCCCGATCGCTCCCGCCGTCGGCACATGCGGACCGCGGCACAGATCCAGAAACTCCCCCTGGCGATAGAATGACAACGCCCCGTGCTCCTCCAGCCCCCCTGCGATGTGCTCCACCTTGTACTCCTGCCGCAAATCACGGCAGACCTGCAGAGCCTTGTCCCGCGGCTGTTCGATGCGCTCGAACGGCTCATTCAACTTGATGATCCGCGCCATCTCGGCCTCGATGGCCGGGAAATCGGCTTCCGACAGCGAATGCGGGAGGTCGAAATCGTAGTAGAAACCACCCTCCACCGTGGGGCCGAACGCCAACTGCACATCTTCAAACAGCCGCATGACCGCGCGGGCCATGACGTGCGCGCACGAGTGCCGCATGATCGGCAGAGCCTCGGCGTCCTTCTTCGTGAGGATCCGCACGCCGACCTCGCCGGACTCCGGCAAGACCTGATCCAGACCGACGAACTGCCCACCCACCTCCGCCGCCAAGGCGGCTTTCGCCAATCCAGCACCGATACTGGCAGCCACCTGCCGCACCGTCACCGGCGACTCGAATTCCTTCACCGATCCGTCGGGTAATCGTACCTGCAGCATGGGACTTCAAGATCCTACGTGGTTCGAGACGTTGGGTCGGAGAGCAGGAAATCCAGGTAAAGTATACGGGAACAGACACTTGCGGCAAAGGCAGGTTCACGCGCGGCCACGGCGTCGGTGGAGGCCGAGTCGGATCGGGCTCAGCGGTTCGGATAGATCGTGGGAACCTGGCCCGGTTCATAGACGCAATCCGGTTCGGCGGCGAGATAGTCGCCCGTAACGGCAAAAGCTCGGCTGCGGCTGCCGCCACACACGTACCGGTATTCGCAGACTCCGCAGCGTCCACCGAACCGATCCGGATCGCGCAGGGCGCGAAAGATGGCCTGGTTCTGATACGTCGCCACCACCGAGTCCTCGGGAAAACGTCCGCAGCAGGCGGGTAGAAAACCGGCAGGGAAGATCTCCCCATTGTGGCTGACAAACATAATGCCTTTGCCATCTCCGATTCCCAAGGGGGCGCGGCGGCGGCCGTCACCGGCCGCGGCACCGTGCGACGGTCCGGCCAGCGGATTGCCCTCGCGTTCCAGCACGAAACGCCGGTAATGCGGCGCTTCGGTCGTCTTCACCGCGAACGGCTGGTGCCGCGCGTGATGCCACAAACGCTCAAACGCCACTTCGTACTCCTCGGCCGTAATCCGCTTCTGCTCGATACCGCGTCCCACGGGTACCAGAAAAAAGACGGACCACATGGCGATGCCCTGTTGTGCCAGCAGCTCGGCCAGCGCATCGATGTGAGCGAAGTTCCTGCGGGTGATCGTCGTGTTAACCTGCACCGGCAGTTCGAGTCGGCGCGCGTGGCCCAACATCTCGAGCGTTCGCTCGAAGCTGCCGGTCCAGCCGCGGAACGCATCGTGCGTGACTGCGTCGGCCCCGTCCAGGCTGATACCCAACCCTACGACACCCGCCTCCTTGGCCGCTTGAAAGGCCTCGCAGGTCGCTAGCGGCGTCGCCGACGGCGTCAGCGCCACTTGCAGGCCAAGCGACGCGGCATGACGGATCAAGTCCATGATGTCGGGGCGCTTGAGCGGATCTCCGCCCGTCAGCACCAAGTGAGGCTTCTTGGGGAACTCAGCCACTTGCGCGATCAGCCCCAGCGAAAGGTCGTGCGTCAACTCCGCCGGATGCGGCTCCTTCTGCGCCGATGCTCGGCAGTGCAGACAAACGAGATCGCAGGCCTGTGTCACTTCGTAGTAGAACATCAGCGGGCTGTGCGCGAAATCATCGGCAGTGTACGGAGAAGGACGCATTGCTGGCTGGCTCCGAGAATTCCAATCCGCCACGATGAGACACACGTCGGCGCGTCTCGCCACCGAGGCGCAGCGACCGTTAACACATTCTACTGGCCGGGCCGGTCTCGCCCAACCGAGCAAGGGAGCCGAATGCAGGACCTTGTCCGGAAACGGTCGTTTGCCGCAGGCGGTTGCCAACGGACTTGGCCGCCCTATGATGTCACCAGCAATGCTGGAGATGGGAGACACTTCGATGCGACAACACGGCCCCTGGTGGATTTGTAGTTCCCGGGAGGTCTATCGAGACCCGTGGATCTCGGTGCGGCGAGATGAGGTTATCCGGCCCGATGCCCAGCCCGGCACCTACTGTGTGGTCACACTGAAGCCGGGTGTCTGCGTGGTCGCTGTGGACGAGGAGCAATACGTCTACTTGACGGAGGAGTTCCACTACGGAGTGGGAAGAACCACGCTGGAAGCGGTCAGCGGCGGTTGCGAACCGGGGGAAGACCCGCAAGAGACCGCGCAGCGCGAATTGCAGGAAGAATTGGGGATTGTCGCCCAGCAATGGACCTCCCTGGGCACGGTGGATCCCTTCACTGCCAACGTGGTGTCTCCCACGAGTCTGTTTCTCGCACGCGGTCTGCGCGTGGGACCACAAGAACCCGAAGGGACCGAAGTGATTCGTCGAGTGAGAATGCCCTTGCTCGACGCGATCCGGTGCGTGATGACCAGCCAGATCACGCACGGCCCGACGGTTGCGTTACTGCTGAAACTCCACGTGATGCTCACATCCGATCGCTGAGTGAGACGCAAGCGTTTACCGCGCGATGGAGGGCTGACCATTGTTGCGCGAACTCGGACGAACCGCGCGCTGACACCGATGAATTCTGTCGATTCCCGCGAAATGCTGCGATGAATTGTTTGCATTTTCAGCCGGGCAAGCTAGAATGCAAGCGGACGCAGGGATCGTGGCCTGGGAAGCCAGACTTTCCAAGCCATGTGGGTTATGACTGACCTCCCTTTAGGGTCGAGCGGCTAAAGCATGCGGCCGCATTTACGGGATAACCCAACACCTGCGTCATTTTTTACGCGCTGAGGCCGAGGCGTCTCGCCTGCCGGCGCATTTCTCGCGATGGGCCCCTGGCAGTTGAGCGGGCCATCGAACTGATCCATCACGCGTTCATCGCATGCCGCATCGTCAGCGTCCTGAGTCGCGGGATGGTGGACCGCAAAGGGTAGGCGATATCGGGAGATCGGGTTCGCGCACCGGCACACGCATGCTTGTCACATTCCGGGCTTTGAATTATGTTTTCTCCAAGGCGGCGGCTGTCACCGCCGGCGAACCGGGCGGTTAGCTCAGTTGGTTAGAGCGCCACGTTGACATCGTGGAGGTCGTTGGTTCGACTCCAATACCGCCCACTTCAGAAAGCATCGGGAAAACGCTGGTTTTCTCGGTGCTTTTTGCGTTTCTTACGTCCCTCGCATCAACCGGTGAATTGCCAGGAAATGACCCCGAAACACCCGAAACGTCAGCAGTTGGTACAAGCTTTGGTACAAGCTTTCGGCCAGTCGTCTGAGGGGGCGAATCCGGCTTTCCGTCTGTGCCGGTAGCGGCTTCGCTCCGTCGCTCGACCAGCAGCGAGCCGTCAAGCGGTAGGTGCGGTAGCCGGTTGATAGCGCCCGAAACGTCGAGCAGCCGCGGGTCGGTGTAGACGTTCATCGTCAGGTCAACGGACGAATGCCGCATAGCGGCCTGTGCCGTGCGCGGCGGGACCCCGGCGCGGCTAAGGTGCGTCCCGAAGCTATGCCGCAAGGCGTGAACGTCAACCGTCCGTCCGCGCTCATCGACTTTCGGAATGCCGGCAAAAGCCAAGTCACGATTAAGAATCCGTAGTAAACCAGTCGGGACGGTGAAAACCGGCGCGTCCGGTGGTAACCCAGTCGCTTGCTGGCAAGCTTGCCCCTGTCGTCGTACAGAATCGCGCCTGCCACGTTTTCCGGCTTGGACGGCTTCCGAATCCAACTTGACCGTCAGCGCTTTTCTGGCGGCGTCCTGGTAAGTGACGGCTTTGCTGACAAGCCATTCCCGCAATTCGGCCGCAAGGTCAGCCCGAAGCGGCAGGGAATTGCCTTGACGGTTCTTTTCGTCAGCGGCGTCGAGCGTCAGAAACGGCGGGTCGGCATCGAGGTCCAATTGTCCCACGGTCAGTGAAGCCAGTTCGCTCTTGCGCAGTCCTGTCAGCAGGTAGGTCTTGTAAATCAACGCTCGCTCATACCCGAGCCGTTCGAGCCGGCGGCGCGTGTCATCCCGCAGTTCGGCAACCGCTTCGCCTTTTTTCGTTCCCCGACGAACGGTCATCATGTCAACCAAGGGTCGGCGTCTCGCGGCGTCGAGCAACCGGCAAAGCTCGCCTTCAGACATCGCCCGCCGCAAACGTTTTCGCTCAGTCTTCACGTCGGCTAACGGAACATTCGCGACCGGATTCACCAGCAAGCGACCGGCGGCAACACACCAATTTGTGAACCCGACCAGCGATTCCCGGTAGCGGTTTCTGGTGCCGGCGGCCATGCCGTCGTTCTTACAGCGGGTCAACCAGCGCTCAAACGTGCCAGCGTCGAGGTCCCGCAATGTGCGAAAGCCACAGTCCCTAGCGATTCGCCCCAGTTGGTAGCGGGTGTCTTTGATTCGCGCCGGACTAACCCCGGCGACTTCCTGGTGGTCGAGATAGTCTCGAAAGTGCGAATCAAGCGGTATCCCCTGGTGGTCGGCAACCGAGTCCTCGCCGGCAGTCATCACGCCAGCTTTGACCAACTCAGCGCGGCGTTCGAGGTCCGCAAGCACCCGGCGAGCGGCGGTTTCGTCCCGGCAGCCGGTCGCGGTGGTGCGTACGATGCCGGCCCCATCTCGGTATTTGGCAACAAAAGTCCGCGCCTCAACCAACAGTCGGTCGGCGCCGTCCCGTCCAGTCGTCAGCGGTGCCGTCCTGGTCTTGCCGGCGCGGTCCTTCCAGCGTGCAAAGCGCTCGCCTTGCCGGGTAAATACCTCGGCGCCGGCGGGAAGCGGCTTGCTGAACGTCGGTCGGTAGACAGTCCCCATGTCATTTCGCCTTTCGTCTCACAAGTCGAAACCCGAAGTAACTGGCGAGCCGGTCCGCCATGTCGAGCCGCAGTGAGCGTTCCCCATCACGAAATCGAATCAAGCTGGCGCGGTCAACGCCAGAGTCGGCGGCAATCGCCAACATAGGCAACTCGCAATCCGTGAGCGCCTGTCGCAACGGGTCGGTTAGCGGTGAAGTCGGTTTGTGTTTGCTCATTGTGGCAATTGTCACAATGCCCAGTGAATCCGTCAAGTCATTTCCCGGCGGGTCGATACCCGATGAACGCGCCGCAGTGCTTGCAGGTCGTGCGAGTCCAGCCCGGACGATTCGTCGCCGGCGTATCCAGCCAGTCGCGCCGGTCGATATGTGACGGACAGCGAGCCGCACCGGTCGATGTCCCCGGTCCCGTCCTGGTCGGCAACCGGGCGCGCAATACGGCAAGCGATTCCGCAGTCGTCCGTCGCGGTGTCGTCGAGGTCCCCGCCAGCCCCTTCGCCTCTGCTTGTTCCCTCGGTGGACCGGCGGCAGCGTCCCCCGTCCTGTCCGGCGGTCCCGGCGGTACTCGACCGGCAGCCGGCTTCCCGGCGTCAGGTCGCACCCACAACTGTTGCAGCTCGGCGAGCGTTACGGCGGCGGTCGTCATGGCGGCGCGCTCTCTTTCTGTCTTTGCGTCCCCGTCTGCGCAGCAGACACACAGGGGACGCAGTTATGGTCCCTGTATGGGAAGGAGGACACAGCTATGTCCCCAGGAACGGGCGCGAAATGTCCCCCTATAACCGGACACAGCTATGTCCCTAGGCTCTCGAGGGGTATGGCACGAATGCGGTACGCTGACGCACCCCGTCCCACGCCACCCCGATAGGTCACTCTTAACAGCCCGCGTTGGCGAAGTCGGTCAACGGCGCGGCGGACCGTCTTGACCGAGCAACCAGCGCGGTGCGCCATGTCAGCTTGCGAGGTCCGCGCCACCCCGTCCCGCGCGTCCCGGTACAGAATCAACCAGACAAGCAACTCGGCGCGGGTCAGTTCCCCGGCGGTGAAGTCCACGAACGCATTCAAAAGCCGGAAGCGGTCTCCAGTCCCCCGGCGAGTCGCCTTTCCCTTCGCCTCTGTTTTCGGCGGGGTGTCCGGTCGGCGGCGCCTGTCGTTCATCGGCGGCAGAACCGAGCAACCCGGTAAAACGCGCCCGTCGGTCATCGGAAGTCCTCATCCCCGGCGGTGCCGGCTCGGTCCCAAAGTTCACGTATGGCGGCTTGCATCCGTCCGGCTTCTGTTCCGGTGTTCGGTGTGCCGGTGAAGTCCGGCGCGAAGCTCTGGCGGCAGCGGTCGAACCGCAACACGATGTCGCGCGGTTCGGTGTGCCGCGCCTTCAGATGCCGAAGCGTAACGCGCTCGGCGTCCTTCCCGTCCGGCGCCAAGATGTAGGCGTCGTCGGCGCCAAATTCGAGTTCACTTGATTCGCGGAAAGATGCCAGCGTCAGCGCGTCGCCGGCGTAGCTCGACCGGCCTTTGGTGTCCTTCTGCCTCGCCACGGCGGCAACGACAACGACAGCCACCCCGGCATCGGCGAATTTCCGTAGGTAATCCATCGTCGCATCAACCGAGCCGCGCCGGTCCCCGTGTTCGCCCGGTGGTCGAATTCTCTGGATGTAGTCCAACAGCAGCGCGTCGGCGCGGAACGCATCGGCTGCGGCAGCTACGTTTGCCAGGTCGAACGGCGGCCGGACGAAACAAAGCCGGTCAGCGAGTCTTTCGAGCGTCGCAAGTCCCTGGTCGAGCCGGTCGGCGTGCGAAGCGTCGAGCCGGCGAAGGCGTATCAACTCGGCGTCGATGCCGGACAGCCGGGCAAGCTGGCGGTCGAGCAAAACGCGCGGCGGCATTTCCACGTTGCAGGTAAGCAAACGAAGCGAAGGGGTGAGCCGCAACCCATCAACAGCCAGTTGCATAGCCAACGCGGTCTTGCCGGCCCCCGGTGGTCCCCCAAGCAGCGTTACAAGTCCCGGTCCCAATTCAACCCGCGCCAACGCGCCAGACCCCACGGGGTACAGCGTCGGCGGCGTGCCGGTCAACAGGTCGTCGCGCCATTGGTCAAATAGGTCGGCGGCCGTCGCATGGTTGGTCATGGTGTCACCCGTTCCCGTTGTGTGCGAGTCCGCAATCAATCTGCCGTCGTACTTCCGACGGCGTTAAGCCAGTGTCTAAGCCAGCGTCCGTCAACAACGCATGCGCCAGAGCCGGCGGACAACCAAACTCGGCGAGGTTCGCAGCGGCGCTGAATAACAGCCGGTGCCGGTGCCCCGGTCCAGCGCCGTCCCGAATGAATGCCAGCGTCGCGCGGGTCAACATTGCGTTCCCATTCGCGCGGCGGTCCTGGTGCGCGGTGGCAGACCGCTCGACCTCTTCGCTTGCGGCGTGCCAGTCGGCAATCGCCTGGTCATTCGGCGCCGGCGGGTCCGGCAGGTCGAACGGTGCCGAATCGGCGGCGAGCCGCAGTATCCCGGCAGTCGAGAGGTTCAGCAGTTCGTCAAACGAAAGCCGGCGCTTGTTAAACCCCGTTTTGGGGTGCCGGCTATTCGGTGCGCGGAAGGCGCGCACTCGGTCGTACACTGAAGCATCAATCGAAATACCGACCAACTCGGCAAGCCGTTCGGCGAGCCGGCGGGAAGTCGCGGGAAACGTACCGGATGATGCCGGCGAACCGCACAGCGCCAGCGGCAACCCAACGTGATACCCCTTACTGCCTGAAAAGAACAACAGCAGCTCGTCACCGTCGAGCCGGTATCGCTCAACCAGCGAAGCGGCAAGCCGTCGCGCGTCGAGCGTCGCGCGGTCAAGGTCTCCGTCGCGGTCGATATCGAGCCAAAGCCACGGCGAACCGCAGGGACCAGCAAAGCCACGGGTCGAGCCGGTCGAGTCAAGCAAGTCGCGGAAGTCCGCGCCGAACGTGAACGCGGAAAGATAGGCTTCCCGATTCACTTCGGCGCGGTCGTCACAGTTGGCATACGCGCGAAACGCGGCGGACCAGTCCACAAGCCGGCGTTCGTTGCGGCAGTCGCCGACGATTCGAAAACCGTAGGGGGTCGAGGTCATAACCACGCCCCCTCAAAACAGTGTGCCGGCGGTGTCTGTCGCGGCTTCCGCTTCGGCTTTCTCTGTCCCAGCGGCGTCAACCAGCTTCCCGTCGCCGTCGGTCGGCACGTCAACAGGTGCGAAGGGGTCAGCTTCCGGCGGGTCGATACCTTCCACCTCAAACCGCTTCACCCGGTTGTACTCGGTGCCGTCGTCGTCCTTCCGAAGCACCAGCTTGCAACGGCAGCGGAATCGAGCCGGTAGCGGCAATTCCAGTTGGTCAAGCGAAGTGATACCCAACTTGCCAAGGTCGCGCTTCGCCATGGGTAGCGCGGCTTCGGTCAACCATGTATCGAACCAGAAACGGCGCCCGGTGTGTTCACCTTCGGCAACCTTGAATTCAAGCTTGTAGCCGATAGTGCCGTTGGTGCGACCAGTGAACAATGAGCCGGAAACGGTGTGCGCCACGTACTCGCCAGGTGGCAGTGGCGCGAAGTCCTCAGCGGCTTCTGTTGCGTCCCATTGCCGGCGTAGTGAATCCCCGTTTCCGTTGCGTAGAATGTCAGACAGACTCTTGCGTTCCATGTCACGAATTCCTTTCGGCGAAGTGGATTCAGTAAGAAACCCCGGCGGCGCCCACCGTCGGGGTTTCGTGTTGTCCAAACGTCAACGTCAATTGAACCGGCGGGTCCTCCTGTTGGTCGTCCAGGTCCGGCAAGTCGGGGTGGTCGGCGGGCCATCGCAGCGCGGCGGCGCAGTCGAGCAGCGCCCACACGGTGACGGGTCGGGCGTGCGACGTCGGCCGGCAGGTCTTGGCGAAGCCTGCGGCCGCGATGAGCCCGGCCCGAGCCAGCACCCCCGGCGCAGCGCCGAAAACCTTGGGGTTGACCGGCAGCGGCAGTTCGACCAGATCCCGAACGTCATCAATCGTTGCCGAGCCGGTTTCGAGCAACACTGTCAGCAGGGCGCGTTGCGCCCGGCGCAGAACAGCTTCGCGGCGTTCGGCCAACAAGGCGAGCGCGTCGGCCGTCCGTTGTCCACCCTCGGCCATGCCGCAGCGGCACGGGTTGCAGTCGGTCTTGCAGTTGCACGTCATCGGCTTGCCCTCCGATCTACGGGGCGGCAGCCGTCGGCTTCCCATGCTTCCAGTTTGGCGATGGACCAGCGGGCCAGCCGGCCAAACCGCGTCGGCTGCGGGGCGCGTCCCGAGTCCACGAGTCGCCGCCAGTGACGCCAACTACAGCCGTAGCGGGTTCCGCAGTCCTTGGCGTCGAGGTACTTCTTCGCCGATGCTTCGGCCGGTGTGAGAGCAGTAGCACCCATGTCCGATCCCTTCAGAATCGAGGTCGCGGCCGGCGAAGTGCCCGCCGCATGAGTGCCATTTTTCAGATTCCGGAACGTCAGTCCCGGAATCGCCTGATGGACGTTTCGGGGCGTGCGCGCAGAACGTCAGGCGCGTTGTCAGAAAAGGGCGTGGGTTGCCGAAGAAAGACGGCAAGAGACCGCCTGACGGATTCTTTGGGCGCGACCGTCAGCCGAAAGCTAGGATCACTTGGGCGGCCACTCGTTGAGCCGCTTCAGTCGCGCCTTCTCTCGGCCGATAGCAAGTGTGACGTAACTGCGATCCAGCTTAGGCCAGCCCGCGGGCAAGTACTCGTTTTTCCAGGTAGCGTATTGCTGGTAAGTGCCCCACCCCTCTTTGCGCCAGTCCGCAAAGATTGCCGTGTCGATCTTCGCTTGTTTGGTTCGCTCTGCGCGACGCTCCGCGACCTTGCGGTCCGGCTTGCGTCGTCGGCGATTCTTCTTCGTCAGCGTCGAGCTGGCTTTCCCTTTAGCTGCCTCCGTCCCTGGTGCCGGCGGTGTCAGAGGTGACGAGTACATCGAGAGCTTCTTAAACGTGATCTGCAGCCCGTCGAAGTGGTCGATCAACCGCAGTCGGACAACTTTCCCGTCGCCTTCGGGACGACTGTATTTCGGAAACGGCCCAAACAGTTCATTCGCCTTCGATCGAAACGCAACTAATCGCGGGTCGAGTCCAGTATTCGGAAGCCGTACTTCGTGGGCGAAATACACGATGAAGTCCTTGCGCATCGCATCAGCGGCTTCAACCAATCCGAGCTTTCCAAGACACTCGATTAACTCCGCGGCCTCTGCCGGTAAGGCAGGCGAACCATCGAGGGTGGGGTACTTGACGTTGTTCGAAACCCGGTCGAGAAGGTAATTGACCCTTGCAAGATGGAGCTTTTCCATGATTTCGCCCTTCGTTCGGGTCAGCCCGACCCGGCAGGTGAAAGGCGAATAACGCCTGCCGGCGTCGGACCGCTTGGCCGGTCGCCCGTCGGCGGTTCCAGCCGTCCCGATGTCGGTCATTGTATCGCCGCGGGCCCCATCAAGAAGGCGAATCCCGCCCCGCCAATGGCAAACCGTTCCCGCCGGCGATACGCTAAATTGCGCCTTGCGGAGTTCCAAGAAACCCCAAGGAGGCCCAAGCCATGCACGCCCCACGCATAGTTGCCCGTGGCCCGCTCTCGCTGCTGATTAGAGGAGCCGCGAAATGAATCAGATCACAAGGAAGAAAGCTGCTGCTGTAGTCTTTTTCCTAGTAGGCGCTATGGTGGCTGTGTCCCCCCAAACATTCGACTATCCATCCTGGGCATCCATCGGTGCCTACATGGCTGGACTCTCGATTTGCTGGGGCGGGGTCGCACTTTGGCAATCTGACAAACTGACAAACTGACCGACAACGGGTCAAATCAGTACCCTTTCAGTTCCCATTCTTAATGGGTCCATCGGCCCGGCCAACTGTCGCCAGGTAGTCAAATCGTGCTGACAAAAGGACAGTCATCGTGAATAAATCCAGTTTGGGCGACCTTTGGCCGCTACTCTTCTTTACCGTCATGGGTATCGTATCAATCGTCTACCCGTTCCTTGCTCTTGCTGAAAAGGAAGACCCAATTGATAGCGTGACCGAGGTTATAGCAGCAGCGGGATTGTTTGTGATGTTAATTCCAGTGGGAGTTTACTGCATCTGGGTCGTTGTCAGTTGCGTTGTGGCTGAACTCCTTGCGTCCTTCTGGTGGGGACACTTGAAGGAAGGGATGAGGAAGGAAGACGTTTTACACATCCTGGGCGAACCAAATTGGAGAAACGAGGACGGCACCGATATTCTGGGGCGCCGTAAGACTACATGGCATTACTGCTACCGGTGGTTCACCTTGCGAGGTTACGTCGAATTTGGAGCAAACGACACGGTTACCTTGATTGGACTGCCTAGGGGGAAACCGGAAGAGCGTTATCCTGGTGAATGGCACGGTTGGTAAGCTCCGGCCGGAGAAAGAAATGACGCTTCGGCAATCACTCGATGACTATTCCGACCGTGTTGCGAACGGATTGGAGGCGCTGCCGTCATGGGCCCTCGCGCGCGTGCGAGGGGACGAATTCTGCCCGCCTCTCCCTCCCCGCTATTGCACGTCCCCCTGCCAGTCGCTTGTCGCGTCCCTCGCTCGACATTTACCAAGTTTTTGCGTCGCGGCTTGCCTATCTTTCCGTCCCTTGGGGATGTTCGCGTTCAGGTGTTATCCTCCTCGAAGCAGGCTCGACGTGGATTGTACCGCAGGATTCCGACCGTTTCCGACAGTGTGGGCGTGCTGGAAACCGGCCCTGGGTCCTCATCGGCGGGAACGGCCTCGCCAACGCCGATCAGCGAGAGCCCCTGTTGCCGCCTTACCCCGTTGACCCACCGTAGGACGCTCGCTAGGTCCCGCGCGTCGAATAGGCCGCGCTGGGCGTACCGCCGGGCCGTGTCGCCAGTGATGCCGCCGGCCAGTTCGGCTATCACGTCGTAGGTAACGCGAATCAAGGCGTTTCGGCTTCTTTGTGGTCTGGCCATGGCCGACCTCCTATTTCAATGGACCCCGAATCGCAATTCAATTTCACCGGCTCGGGGGAAAGGGATAATCGTTGGGACTCCGCGCGACCTCCGGCAGGGTCTGGATCGATTTCCGGCCGACCGCGCCCGGGGGTCCCACGTCGTCGCCGCCTGCGTCGCGTCCTGTTCGTCGCTAGGGGCAGCAGGGCTGCGAGAGTCCCGCAGCCATCGCCGCGTTCGTCCTGGGGCAGCGTAGGCGGCGTTTCATCGGTCTTGCCCCGCGTTACCGCCGGCCGCCCTGACCATCGCCGCGATGTCGGCGCGAATCGGCTCGGGCAGGTCGGGCCATGAATCGATGACCATTTGGAGGTCGGCGGCGAGCTGTTCGAGGTCGTCTGTGTTGCCGTTTTCCGGCTCGTTGGTACAAGCAGCGGTACAAGCGGCAGTAGCGGTTGTCGTAAGTCCTTCGTTGGCGACACTTGCATTTAACAGCTTACACGTTGACATCGTGGAGGTCGTTGGTTCGACTCCAATACCGCCCATTGACTTACGACGACACGCCGGTTGCCATACCCTTTTCGATTGAGCGCGATCCGCCGCTACCACTTGAGCAAGTTCGAACAGAAGCTCACGGGTCAGTACAGCTCGGCAACCATTCGCGATACACTCGCGGCTGTTCAGCAGGTGTTCAACTTCGCCGTCCGCAACTACCTGCTCGACTACAATCCCACGGTCGGATATCGCAAACCGGCTTGGGGGCGGCCGGTCGCGAACGGTGGCCCCCGAAGAGTTTCAGGCTCTTCTGCGTCACTCGGATGTGAATTTTCGGCGGTTCCTGATTGCGCTGCGGTTGACCGGATGCAGGCCGGGTGAAGCTCGTTCGTTGACGTGGGACATGGTGGATTTGAGGCTCGGAATGTGGGTTCGTCTTTGACGGCCTCGGCCATGAGCCGCTGACGTTTCTGCTTACCAACGCCACCCCGCAAACGCTCTTCGCCAAGTTCGTCAACACACCGGGACGGATTGAGATGGATCGCAAAGAGGTGGTGGTCTACTACGAGAAACGATCACACGTTCCGATCCTCAAGGAGGCGAAGTTCGACGAGCCAACCCCGCTGTGTCGTGGCTCGGTGGAAAGCGAATCCGCCTTGTGTTTCCCTGAAGTTAGGTGTCAATTCGGCCTGCGAAAATCGGCGGTTTCTGTTGATTTCAACCAGCGAATTGCGCCATCGCCTCACAATGGACGGCCTCGATCCAGCCAAACTGGCGGGCAGCATATCGTGGCCGCCTGCCTGCAACAAGACCCGTCCCGCGGCGGTGATGGACGGGGGATGGACGGAACTGTCCGCCGTTTAGGCCAGCCAATTGCGCTAATCTGCTAGAGGGGCCTTTTCCAGGTCCAGCACAAAGATGCCGTGGCCGACGCCGGCCGCCTCGCGCGACTTGGCCAGTTGGAAGGCGATGAAACGGCCGTCGTCGCTGACGACCGGATTGGAGGCCTTGTAGCCGGGATAGTCGCTGAAATGCGTGAGCCGCTGGTAAGCGCCGCTGCCGTCCAGCGACAGCTTCCACAGGTCCACATGCCCGGAACCTTGGTGGTTCTGCTGGTCGCACTCCACGAGTGTGGCTTTGCCGTCAGGGAAGATTCCCTCCGGCTCGTCGTACTGGTCCGGGGATTTGGAGTAGTTGGCGACCTTTTTCGTGGCCAGGTCGATGCCCGCCACATCCGTTCCTTGATATCCGTAGGCGCTGAAGGTCAGTTCCGTCTCCTCGGGCGGGCGGTAGTTCTGGCTCTCGAGCGTGCATCGGAAGGGCAGATCGCGGCTGTCCACGATGAGCTGGAGGTTAGCCAGCGTTGGCGTTCCGTCTCGGTAAACGATATCGGCCTCCTGGATGCGCGAATTGCCCGCCGGCATCTCGTCCGGGTATTGCGCCGCCACGTGTGTCCAGGCGATGTGTAGGCGTTTGCGCGAGACGGCTGGACCTTCGGAGCACTTGCTGCCCAGCGGAGTCGCCGCCTTCACGCCGCTTCGGTCGAGAACGTAGAGCCAGCACTGTACGCGTGCTTCGCCGGCCTTCTTCAGGTCAAATTGCTCTGGGCCGGAAAGCAGGATGTCGCCGTTGGAGAGGTACAACGCCCGCGTGTAGCCGTGATGAGGGTAGTGGGCCGTGAGATTACGAACAGCCTTTGTGGCGAGGTCAAGCTCCATGGCATCGCCGAAGGTCTTCGACAAGAAGAGAATCCTCTTGCCGTCGTGCGACCAGTCGGCCCGCTCACCGAACCCGGTCACCCGGCTGATGTGCGGCGGTAGATGGTCGGCAGGATTTGGGCCTGGATCGGATTCGGCCGCGGTCAGGCCCACAACGACATTCAGAGCCAGGCATGCCGTGAGGGCGCGATAGATTTGTTTCATCGAAGATTCTCCTGTCGCTTGCGAGCTAGGCTACAGCCCATTGCCGGTATTGCATTGCGAGTCAAATCGCTGGGACTAGCCGCGCAGTGCATCCCGCGCGGCGCGTCCCGCGGCCTCCAGGTTGGCTAATCGCATTTCGGAGTATTTGCGGGAGAGAATGACTCCCTGCGCGCCGGCTTTGAGTGCCGCCGCCACGGCGGCGTAGGTGTCGTCAGGCGACGCCTGGCGTGAGTTCTTCCCCGTGGGAATGCCAATGTCAATGCCGGGCAGGATGCGGCATTTCCCAGCCACGCCCGCCAGGGCGCGCTGCGTCTCACGAAGAACGTAGTCTGCCGAGAGTCCGGCGGTGGCGAGTTCCTTGAGATCGGCTTCTTCGCCATAGTTCAACAGGTGATTGTTGAACCGCAGAAGTTCTTCCTTGGGTACGTCGCGAAACACCGTTGAGCCGACATTGCGAATGAAATTGGCGTATCGTTCGCCACCGCAGTTGTTGTAGACCACGACTTTCAAAAAGTTGGCCTTGGTGGCCAGATCGGCATAGCTGCGCGTCGCGCGGAAGATAGGATTGAACGAGTTGACGTGTTCGATGTGAAAGCCCACTTGCAGCCCCGGCCGCACCCGTTTCACAGCGGCCTGGACTTCGGCCAGGACCTGGTGTTTGGTGGCGTCGAACAGCCGATCCCAGGCAATGATCTCTGGCCACTCGACGAGCAGTCGCCAGAACTCGACGAAGTAGCCGTCGCTCGGCCGTTGGTCTTTGAGGGCGGCTTGGACAAAGTCATCGAGTCTCTGGTATCCCTGACGGGCTCGTTCGTAGTCGATCCCCCGCTCTTTGGCGGCTCGCTGATGATGTTGGCAAAAGCATGTCACTCGCGACGACGCGATGCTTTGCGCGTGACTGGCCCCCAGCGCATTGAGCAGCGGTCCATTGCGTTCATTGAAGAAGAGAACGCCGTCCACGTCATAGGACGTGCATAAATCCGTGGCCAGCGCGGTCCAAAAGGCGCGCACATCCGGGTGGCAGAGGCATAGTCCGCTGCCTCTGCGTCCCTGCAGGTCGACTTCGGCAACTTCCTTCACACTCGATACATCCGAGCGGAACACGTCCTCTATCGAGCAGAAGACCCGCATGCCGCGTTTCCGGGCCGCCGGAAGCACATTGGCCACAATGTCGAGATCTCCGTGATCGGGCGCGCGAGTCTGCTTCAGGACCGTGTCGCGATAGAAATCGGGATGCGGCGTGGCGTAGTTTCCACCGTGGAAGTATTTTTCGTCTGACTCCTGAACCCCGTGGTCCGGAAACGGGTGTCCCGGAATCTGCCGGCCTGCCAGGCCGCGACCGTACGTGAAGGTGGTCAGGTAAATTGTGTCCACCGCCCCCAGTTTCTGGAGAAGGTCAAGTACCTGGTCCGTGCCTTCGTCGACGAACGACACAGCGCCGATCTGGATGCCAATGGACTTGGGTTCGGATAGCGGTTCCGCCGCCTGGACAACAGACGTGACCGGGATCGGCCCCGTCGCAGCAAATGCCGCCAAGCTCACGCTGGCCTTGAGAAATTCGCGACGGGGCGCAGCGGTGAGTGCCATGTGCGATGTCATAGGTGATGACTCCTGTCTGGGTTTACCTCGAAGCTGTCGCTTGTATACAGCCGTATCGCTTGGGCGTCAGGGCCTCGCCGACCGTTCACTCTTCTGGTAAGCAGCCTTATCCAACCAGGCAGGATTGATCCTCACTCCCCAGCCGGGTCCCTCCGGAATCTTGACTTTGCCGTCGATGACTTTCAGCGCCGGGCTGTAAATCGTCTCCCCTTCGTTGATATCGCCTTCGATCGTAAATTCGACAAACGGCCCAGCGCTGGCGATGGCGGCCATGAAATGCAGGGAGAACAGCGTCACCAGCGACAGATGGGACGAGTGCGGCACGACGAGTTTGCCCGCCTTCTGCCCCAGTTTCGCAACGCGCCAGGCGCGCGTGAAACCGCCGATGTAGCACAGATCCGGTTGCAGGATATCCACGGCGTTCATGCGAATCATGCGTCGCCATTGCG
>Ga0233425_10004054_pt1 | contig 25286 bp, 23 predicted proteins | sample Watercolumn_Towu_2_FD_181712 | JGI IMG/M metagenome (GOLD analysis project Ga0233425, IMG submission 181712) | Freshwater microbial communities from Lake Towuti, South Sulawesi, Indonesia - Watercolumn_Towuti2014_140_MG | ecosystem: Environmental > Aquatic > Freshwater > Lake | place... | reverse complement strand
CACCGCTTCGAGACTCGGCGAATCCGGCACGCCGACGAGGACGGCGGCCGCGATCGGCGGCTCCGGCCGGTCCCCCAGCCATTGCGCGACCGCCAGCGTCCCGGATCCGAGCCCCACCAGCACCGCCGGCTGTGCCGGCTGTGCCTGCAAGTGGCGCAAGCCGGCATCGATGCGGACGAGCGTTTGCGGCAGCAGGGCGAGGCGCTGCGGCTCGGTCGCCCCCGGTTCCGGCACCGGCGCCTGGATCGCGACCGTGCTCCAGCCTCGCAGCGCCAGCGCCAGCCGCAGCGGCTGCAGAAGTCCGGCATCCGGCGGCACCGCGCCGTCCTGCACCAGTACCGCGCCGCCTTGGGGCGGGGAACGGATGGACGGCCGGTAGAGAGCGGCGAAGCGGCTGCCGCCGGCATCCAGCAAGATCAACTCGCGCTCTTCCCGCTGGCGCAATTCCTCGACCAGTTCGTTTTCCCGGGCCGCATCCTCCGCCCCGGCCTCCCAACCCCACAGTAGCAGCAGCAAACACAGCGAGCGGATCACGCGATCCTCCGTCGACCAGGGTTGACAGTGAGTTTAGGGCAAGCGGCAGCGGTTCGACAGCGGTGTCGATCGTGTAGACTGGCGCGATCCATTCCAGACCGAGGAGTCACGCCACCATGTCCGATCTGCCCGAATACGTCGACGGCCTTCCCAACATCTGCGGTTCCGAGGACATCGTCGAGGACGTCGTCCGCAACCGCCCGCAGGGCTGCCACGGCGGCGAAAGCCCCATCCGCTTCGGCGCCATCCGTAGCGCTTCGGCGATCGCGCTGCACATGCACCAGCCGCTGATCCCGGCCGGCGGGGGCGACCTCCAGCACGCCGACATCATCAGCAACCTCCAGTACATGATGGAAAACCAGGGCATCGGCGACAACCACAACGCGCCGGTGTTCCACTGGTGCTACAAGCGCATCGGCGAATTCGTCCCACAGTTGATGAACGAGGGCAAAGAACCGCGAGTGATGCTGGAATATTCCGGCACCCTGTTCCACGGCCTGCGCAAGATGGGTCTGCACGACGTGCTCGACAGCCTCAAGGCGGTGACCTGTCATCCCCAATACCGGCGCGCCGTGGAATGGCTGGGCTGTCCCTGGGGACACGCGGTGGCGCCATCCACCCCGGCGCAGGACTACCGCCTCCACGTGCAGGCCTGGCAACAGCATTTCGCCGCCCTCTTCGGTCGCGAGGCACTGGCGCGGGTGCGGGGCTTCTCGCCGTCGGAAATGGCCCTGCCCAATCACCCCGACGTCGCCTACCAGTACATCAAGACCCTGCGGGATTGCGGCTACGAGTGGGTGCTGCTGCAAGAACACACCGTCGAACAGTCGGCAAGCGGCCATGGCCCGGAGCAAAAACACCTGCCCCACCGGCTGGTGTGCACCAACTCGGCCGGCGACACCGCCAGCATCATCGCCATCATCAAGACCCAGGGCAGCGACACCAAGCTGGTGGCCCAGATGCAGCCCTATTACGAGGCGCGCAACCTGTCGCGCTGGGAGCTGGCGGGGAAGTCGGTGCCGCCCCTGGTCACCCAGATCGCCGACGGCGAAAACGGCGGGGTGATGATGAACGAGTTCCCGCCCAAGTTCCTGGAGGTCGCGCGGGAATCCTCCGGCTCCGACTGTCCGATGATGAACGTCAGCGAGTATCTCGATTTCCTCTACGGCATGGGCATCACCGCAGATCATCTGCCGGTGCTGCAGCCGGCGCTGCAAAAGCGCATCTGGGAGCGGTTCCAGGCGGGCGACGGCGCCGACCGGCTGAACCAAGTGATCGAGGAACTGCGGCAGGAGGATTCCCGCTTCCACATGGAAGGCGGCAGCTGGACCAACGACATCTCCTGGGTGCGCGGCTACGACAACGTGCTGGGGCCCATGGAAGAAGCCAGTGCGGCATTTTACGAGAAGCTGATCCGCCCCGGTGTCTCGACCCGCGATCCGCGCTACCGCAACGCCCTGTTTCATCTGATGACCGCCCAGACCAGTTGCTACCGGTACTGGGGGCAGGGCCAATGGACCGACTACGGACGGGAGATCTGCCGGCGCGCCCAGGCGATCGCGAACCGCATGGCATAACCGGTCATGGCACTCGTGCCACCCCGGACCATGAAAGCACTCGCGCAGGCCGTTTTCCCTCACCCCGGCCCTCTCCCAAAGGGAGAGGGAGACCAAAGGTGTTCGCTTCGCGACTTTCATGGTAACGGGATTGGCGGCTCGCCGGATCCCGACAAAGCCATCCAAATGCGAATCGTTTGCATCTGATGCCGGAAGGACTTATGATGTCCCCACCCGTTGGAAGGAAAGCCATCCGTCATGATGCAGTTTGCCCGCATTCCCCTCGCACTCGCCTCCTTCGCCGGCGCTTTCGCGCTGCAATCGGCCGTGGCCGCTCCGCCGCCGGCCTCCCTGGAAGAGATGTGGAAGATCATCCAGCAGCAGCAGAAGGAGATCGAGGCCTTGAAAAACAAGGCAGCCCAGGCGGAAGCGCTGCAGGAAGAGTTGAAATCGCTGCGGCAGAATGCCGCGGCGCAGCAACCGGCGCCGCTCGCCGCCGGCGCCAAGTCCACTGCCGACAAGAAGGCCGAGATTCTCGCCACCGAGGTGGAGAAGCTCAAGAGCCGGCTGGTCATCCCCGACAAGCGCGAATACAAGAGCCTGTATGGTCTCGGTCCGGCGGCCTCCGGCGTCTACCGGGTGAACCGCGGCCTCTCGCTGGGCGGCTACGGCGAGGCGATCTACACCAATTACACCGGCCACAAGGGCGAGGAGCGGGACCGCTTCGACCTGGTTCGGGCGGTGCTGTACGCCGGCTACAAGTTCAACGACTGGATCGTCCTCAACAACGAGATCGAATTCGAACACGCCAGCACCGGTGAAGGGGCCGAGGAAAAGGGCGAGGTGTCGGTGGAGTTCTCGCAGCTTGACTTCCTCCTCCACCCCAAGGCCAACGTCCGCGCCGGCCTCATGCTGATGCCCATGGGCTTCATCAACGAAATGCACGAACCCACCACCTTCCACGGAACCCACCGGCCCGACGTGGAACGCTACATCATCCCCGCCACCTGGCGCGAGATGGGTGCCGGCATGTTCGGCGAAATCCTGCCGGGACTGCAATACCGCATGTACGCCGTCAACGGCCTGAACGCGCGCAATTTCGAGAGTTCCGGCATCCGCGAAGGCCGCCAGGGGGGTAGCAATGCCCTTGCCGAGAATTTCGCCTTCACCGGCCGTCTCGATTACACGCCGGCAATCGCGCCGGGGCTGCTGGTAGGAGGTTCGGCCTACATCGGCGACGCCGGCCAGGCCGACCGCAAACTGGGGCGCAAGACCTCCATCACCACCCAACTCTACGAGGGTCATCTGCAGTGGTACTACAAGGGTTTGGAGATGCGCGCCCTGGGTGCCTGGGGGCATGTCGGCGATGCCGGCCTGCTGAGCGCGGTCAACGGCCAGCCCATCGGCAAGGAAAACTTCGGCTGGTACACGGAAGCGGCCTATGACGTGATGCCGCTGCTGTGGCGCGACAGCACCCAGTACCTGGCGCCCTTCGTCCGCTACGAGCGTTACGACACCCTGGCCAAGCTGCCGGCGGGCGTCCTCGACGACGGCAGCTTCGACCGCCGCATCTACCAGGCCGGGCTGACCTACAAGCCGATCCCCAATGTCTCCATCAAGGCCGACTACCGCAACATCAGTGCCAAGTCCGGCCAGAACCCCCACGAGTTCAATCTGGGGGTAGGTTTCATTTATTGATCTGATCCAGCGAGGTGCTTATGTCGAGATGGAGAATCCTGCTGGCCGGATTGCTGGCCAGCGCCTGCCTGGTGCCGCTGTCCGGTCTCGGTACGGTGTTCTACAGCAAGGACGAGGCGCTCGAACTGGCCTTCGGCGCAGGTGCGGCGGTGGAACCGGTACCGGTATTCCTGAGCGACGACCAGGTCACCCAAATCGAGCGTCTGGCCAAGGTCAAGGTCGATTCGCAGCTATTCAATTTCCACGTGGGCAAGCGCGGCGACAAGATCCTCGGCTACGCCGCCATCGAATCGCATCTGGTCAGGACCCAGCCGGAGACTTTGCTGATCGTGCTCTCGCCCCAGGGTGAACTGGTCCGGCTGGAGATGCTGGCCTTCCACGAACCGCCGGAATACCAGCCGCCGGCACGCTGGATGGAGCGGCTCTACCGGCGCGCCATCCCCGATTTGTTCCTCAACCAGGGGGTCGACGGCATCACCGGAGCGACCCTCAGTTCGCGGGCCTCCCTCGACGGTGCCCGCAAGGTCATGGCCATCTACCGGCTGGCCGTGCAGGAGGGAAAAGGCTGATGCGCTTCTTCGTCACCGGCGAGCAGAATCGCCAAGCCATCCTCAACACCATCGTGCTGCTGTTCCTGGGCTACATCGCCCTGCTCTGGATCAGCAACGGCATGATGTATTTCCACAAGATGGGGCTCAGCCCGGAATCGGTGGTCGAATACTACCTGGGCTCCGAAGAACGCTTCACCCAGCCCAAGAGCTACCAGAGCCTGCTGGAGGTCACCCACTTCCATCTGTTCGCCATGGGCCTGCTGGTGCTGACCCTGGCCCATCTGCTGCTGTTCACGCCGCTGGCCGCGCGCATCAAGATCTGGCTGTCGGCCCTGACCTTTGCCTCCGCGATCGCCGACGAAGCCGCCGGCTGGCTGGTCCGCTTCGTTCACCCCGGCTTCGCCTGGTTCAAGATCGGTGCCTTCCTGACTCTGGAGCTCAGCCTGTTCGCCTTGCTGGCGCTGGTATCGGTGTCGCTGGTGGTGCAGCGGGCCATGCTGCAAAAAGGGGAACGGACGCGGGGATCGGCGGTTCCTTCGGGCTCACTGGAAAATCAGGTCTGACCTCTCCGGAGCAGACTCACTGCCAGGGCGCCAAAGGTTCGGGACGATAGCCGGCGGGGACCTGCAGCAGTTCGTCGTCGAGGGCGGAGCTGACGATCCGGTTCAGGGTCACGGTGGTGGTGACATGGCCGGAGAGATCCTTCACTTCCACCGGAACCCCCGCCAGATCGTGGATTTGCACGTTGGGCAGGCTGATGCCGAAATGCCCCGCCAGTCCCTGGGTGCTGACGGCCAGTTGTTCCGAGAAGTGCAGCAGGGCGCGCAGGGTGGCATAGTCGTCGCCTGGCAGATTCAGGCGGCCGGGGTCCGCCAGGCAGAACTCGGCGGTCTTGGCATTCCCCTGCACCAGGCTCATCGGTTCGCAGCTCACCCCGGCGACGCTGCGGGGCGCTCCGGCCTTGACGATGCGGGCCGACTGCGCGGGTTTCGCGGCCTCCGCCACCTGCTCCAGAGAAATGCTGCCACCCAGCATCTGTTCCCATCTGGCCCGCTGTTCGGGGGAGAGCCGCCCCAGCTGCTCGCCGACCCCCTGCAGCAGCGGCTGAAATTGCTCGATCTGGCGGCCGATGCGGGACAATTCCTGGCGATCCAGCGTCATCACCGAATGCTTGCGGTGGTCGATGACGAAGAGGGACTCCCCGGCGCGGCTGTACAGCAAGTCCAGCCGGCTGTCGCCGCCGGCACCCTTCACCATCACGCGGCCGTCCTTGACCAGGACCGGCTGCGCCTTAGGCGGCTGGCCGGGGGTTTGCGCTACGACATATTCGAGGGTGCTGTCGGCCGCGGCCGGCAGGCCGACGGTGATGCCGGCGGCCACGATTGCGATACGGAACGATGTGGTCATACTAGGACTCCAGCCCGAACGGGCGTGACAAACGAAATGGGCATTGCTGGGGGGATCAGGCTCGAAACGCATTTCCTCCTTTCGCCAGCGCTGAAAAATCCGGCCCGGAATCTTCCGCGCCCGTCACACCCATAGTGCGGCTTCCCGGTGTCAATAAGGATCAGCGATTCCCTAGCCTGCCGTGTCATGGCTTTAACGAACCTGAAAGGCTGCCGCCGGCAAGACGGGCGGCCCCGGGCCTTTTCCAACGCCGCCAAGAGCCCTATCGACTAACCGGAATTCGCTTCACATGTCCCACGGTCATGACCATCATCCCGCCGGATCGAGGTGGCGGGTGGCACTGGCGGCGCTGATCACCTTCGGTTTCGTCCTGTTCGAGGGGATCGCCGGGTATTACGCCAACAGTCTCGCCCTGCTCACCGATGCCGCCCACAACCTCACCGACGTGCTGGCCCTGGCCCTGAGCGGGTACGCCCTGCACCTGGCGGAGCAGCCGCCGCACGCCGGCAAGACCTTCGGCTACCACCGGGTCGGCATCCTGGCCGCCATGGTCAATTCCAGCACCCTGGTGGCGATCGCCCTGGCCATCTTCTTCCAGGCCTACCAGCGTCTGCAGAGTCCGACCCCGGTGGCGGCCGACATCCTGACCGAAGTGGCCACCGCCGCCCTGGCGGTCAACCTGCTCACCGCCTGGCTGGTCCATCGCGGCAGCGACCACGACCTGAACATCCGCAGCGCCTTCATCCACCTGCTGGGGGATGTGTTTGCGACCCTCGGCGCGATCGCCGCCGGCATCGGCATCTGGTTCACCGGCTGGATGTGGCTGGATCCGGGCGCCAGCATCCTGATCGGTCTGCTCATCCTGTGGAACGCCTGGATCATTCTGGCGGAGACCCTGGACATCCTGCTGGAGAGCACGCCCCGCGACATCGACATGGACGCGGTCATCGCCGATGCCCTGGCGGTGGAGGGAGTCCTCGGCATCCACGACCTCCACGTGTGGAGCATATCGCGGAACCTGCGCCTGCTGTCCGCCCACGTCGTCACCGCGGACATCACCATGAGCGAAGGCGCGCGCATCCAGCGCGAGCTGCACGAACTGCTGGCGCACAAACACGGCATCAACCACGCGACGCTGCAGCTGGAGTTCGGACAATGCTCCTCCGACGCCCTCTACTGCGACATCCGGGCACGGGCCCGGCGGCACCATCAGTGATGGCGGGCGCCGTCGGCGCCGATCCAGAACCATAGGAAAGCGGCGGCGGCGAGCGCGCACCCTGCGGCCCAGGAAAACGCCGCAAGCGTTCCCAACTCCTCCCACAGGACCCCGAACAGCCACGACGCCGGCAGCAGGCTCAGACCCGTCACCAAGTGAAACCAGCCGTAGGCCGTACCCAGGCTGTGGGGCGGTGCCAGGTCCGCCACCAATGCCTTTTCGGCGCCCTCCGTGGCCGCCAGAAACAGCCCGTAGACGGCGAAGGCCGGCCACAACAGCCCGCTGCCGCCGGCGCTGGCGCCCAGCGCCCCGTAGAACAGGGCATAGACCAGCCAGCCGGCACAGATCAGGCGGATCCGGCCGAGCCGGTCCGACCATCCCGCCAGGACCGGTGAGAATACCGTCGCCACCAGCGAAGTCACGCCCCACAACAAAGGGATTTGCGCTTCCGCCAGGCCCAGATCGCGGGCCTTCAACAACAGAAACATGTTGGAGGAATTGCCCAGGCTGAATAGCCCCAGGACCAGCAGATAGCGGCGATAGGGTGACGGCAGGCGGGACAGTCGCCAATCCATGGCGGCGGGGGCAGTCTCCGCCCGATCCCGCGGCGGTTCGGCCACCGCCGCCGCCAGCAGCACGGTCAATACCCCCGGCACGGCGGTCCAGTAGATCAGGTGGTGGATGGAAACTCCGCCGGCCAGCAGCAGCCAAGCCGCAAACGGGCCGATCACCGCACCGGCGTTGTCCATTCCCCGCTGCAGTCCGAACGCCAGGCCGCGCCGGCCGGCATCGACGCTCCCGGCCAGCATCGCATCCCGCGGCGAACTGCGCAGCCCCTTGCCCACCCGGTCCAGAAAGCGCAGCAGCAATACCACCGGCCACACCGCCGCCAGCGCGATCAGCGGCCGCGCCAGGGCCGCCAGGGCATAACCCGCCACCACCAGGGGCTTGCGACGCGCGATGCGGTCCGCCACGACACCGGAGTACAGTTTCAGCAGGCTGCCCACCATTTCCGCCACCCCCTCGATCAGACCCAGCGCCCGGGGGCCGGCCAGCAAGACCGAAGCCAGGTAGATCGGCAGCAACGGATAAATCAGATCGCTGGCGGCATCGTTGATCAGACTCACCCAGCCCAGCAGCCACACGGTGCGGGGCAGGGCCAACAACGGTCTCAGCACGGCGGACTCCTCGGGTACCGGAAGGACGGGAAGTCTTGAAATTCGCTCCTTGAAAAGAATTGCAAGATGACGCCTGTTCGTCATACCGCTTCCGAGCATATCACTGGAGGAGAGCCTGGCAACAGCAACAACCCGGCGCGCGGACCTGGCGTCATCCTGGAAACGGCAGTTGACCGCTGGTCAATCCACTGCCGGAGGGAATTGAGCAGTACGTTGGTTGTGCAGCCGGAGCCGGGACCGAAGTTTGGCCAAGCGGAGCGTGTGAACGTGGCAGCACCGCCGCGGCTTCGCCACCGGTTCGCGCCCGCGGCCGAGTGGGCATGCCGCCGCGCTGCTACACTCACAGCCGGTGGCCGGACTACCGGCCCCGATTTCTGCGGGACCATCGCTGCCTTCCCGTCGCGGAAGCGATGGCGTCGAATTCCGGGAGCCGGGCTCTCGGCGCTTGCGGAGCGGTGCTGCGATGGTTTGGCTGGTTATTTCCCTGGTGATAGCTGTGCTCACCGCAGTGGTGGTGAGAGTTGCGCGGCGCCGTGCTCGGACCCTCCGCGAGATCGAGGCGTCGCCGCCGGTAGCGGAGGGCGCGAATGCGGAGCCGGTGGACTGGGCCGCCTCGGCCATGCCCAGTTATCAGGCCGACAAGATCGTGCCCCGCTCCATCCTGAAGCTGCTGGAGCCGATGTGCTCCTGGCGTGAGGAACAGCTTGCCGTGTTCGCGCCGGAACACCGCAGCGAGACCTACCCACCGGGATTTCTGCTGTTCGAGCGCGATGAGCTGACGGAACAGGCGTTTTATCTGCTGAAGGGCGAGGTGGAGCTGAAGTTCGAGTTGCGCGAGCCCGCCATCTTCCACGCCCAGGACCCGGAATCCCGGTTTCCCCTCGGCTGCGGCAAGCGCTTTCCGGTGACCTGCATCTCCCATAGCGAGGTGGAGGTGCTGCGGGTGCCGCAGGCGCTGCTGTGCGCCGACCGTGCCAAGCAGGACGTCCGCGGCATCGATACGGCACGGTTGTCGCTCCCGCCGATCCTGACCGAAAGCGGCGCCTTCCATTCCTTTTGCCGCTCCTTCGAGAGCCGCAAGCTGGAACTTCCGGGCATCCCGCAGGTGGCGCTGCGGCTGCGCAGCCTGATCCGCAAGGTCGACGTCGACCTGGACGACGTGGCCAAGCTGGTGCAGCTGGATCCCGCTATGTCGGCCAAGCTGATCCATGTCGCCAATTCTCCTCTCTATCTGTCGGTGCAGCCGGTGTCCACCTGCCATGGGGCGGTGGTGCGGCTGGGGCTCGACGCCACCCACAACATCATCTGCTGCATCGGCATGCGCCAGCTGTTCAGCGCCCGCCACTCGGCGGTCAAGCGGCGGGTGCAGAAGATCTGGGAGGATGGGCTGACGGTGTCCGCCATCAGCTCGGTGCTGGCCGCCAAGCTGGAGGCGGTCGATTCCGACAAGGCCCTGCTGGCGGGATTGATCTACCGCATCGGCGCCATCCCCTTTCTCAAGTTCGTCGACGAACTGCCCGCCGACAGCTACCGGGAGGAGGAGATCGACGCCGCCCTGGCGGTGCTGACCGGGCCGGTGGGAGGCTACGTCCTGCGGGAGTGGGATTTCCCCGAGGAATTCCTGGATCTGCCGGAACAGGCCGAGTCCTGGTTTGCCGAGGGCGGTCCCCGCATCGATCTGGCGGACATCCTGCGCCTGGCGGTGTGGCATGCCCGGCTGGCGGAACGGGGCAAGTCCGGCCTGCCCCCCATCATTTCCCTGCCCAGTTTCGCCAAGCTGGAGAACCGCGGGCTCACCGCCGAGTTCTCCCTCAACCTGCTGCGCCAGGCCCAGGCGCAGATCGACTCGACCCGCAAGATCCTCGCCGGCTGAGGCCTCAGCCGGCCTCCCACCGTTCCAGCGCCCGCATCAGGTTGGCGCGGGCGCGGGCTTCCAGACGCTCCCGGAACCAGCCGGTGCGATACACCGACCCTCGTTCCAGAAAGCCGCGCAGCACCCCCGCACGAGCACGGGCGAAAGCCTTGTCGTTGACCCAGGCGTACTCACGCCGCACCTGCTCTTCGTACTCCGCGAACCGATCCGGCTCCGCTCCCAGGATGGCCAGGTCGATGTCGACCAGGGCCTGGCCATCGGCGTCTTCCGGCGCCGCGCCGTGGCCGGTGGCCAGCACCAGGTCGCGGACCTGGCGGGAGATCGCGGTAGAAACGCCGGCTTTGCGGCAGATCCGCTGCGCCCAGGCGGCGCTGCGCGCCTCGTTGTGGTGGCGGCGCGGCTGGTAGATCCCGTCGTGGAACCAGAGCGCGATTTCCACCGCCGCCGGCGAGCCGCACAGGTGGCGCGACCGGTCGAGCCAGTCCAGGCATTCCGCCAGGTGCTGCAGGGTGTGGTACGCCCGCTGCGGCTCGCGGTAGCACTCCAGCAGTTCCTCCAGCACGGCGGTGGGAGCCGCGACGCCGGCCAGGTCGCGCCAAGCGACGGTCCAGCGTTGCAGGAGCGCATCGGTGCTCATGGGGAGTCGCTGATTTCTAAGCCGAAGTGGATTGAGAGACGGTGAATTGTTCACAACGGGACGGTCATTACGTTACAGCAATCTCGCCCGCAAACGGGCAATCATACGCTGTCCGGCGCAACCGAAAGCAGCGGGGCGGGGACGGCGGGAAAGACGGGAGAAAGATCATGAGGCGAACGGAAGGAATCAAGGTCACGGTGGTGTGTCCGCACCTGGAAATGCGCAATGTGCTGCGGAAGATCCGCTCCTGGCAGGACAGCGACCCGCTGGGCCGGCAGGCGGTGGAATCGGTGATGCCGGCCGCCACACTGGAAGAGGCCCTGGCGGGGGCGCAGAGCTGTCCGGCGCGGGCGGTGGTGGTGCCCATCGGTTATTCCGCCGCCGAGGTCAAGGATCAGCTGCGCCGGCACCGGCTGCAGCAGCTGGAGGTGGTGCTGCGGCCGCCGCGCGGCATCCTGTCGGAGTGCGGCAGCGAGCTCGACGAGCAGCCCAGCGCCACCCTGATCGAGCCCAACACGGTGGCGCGGGTGCAGGACCCGCTGCCGGCGCTGCGCAAGGCGCTGCTGCGGCTGAGCGTGCGGCGCCGCTTCGGCCTCCGCGAAATCCGCTCCGAGGAGGAGTTCGACAGCTACTTCCGCCTGCGCCACCGGGTGTGGCAGCGGGAGGGCTTCCTGCCCCCGCAGCTGGAACAGGCGACCTGGGAAATCCATTTCTCGGACCGGGTCGCCCGGCCCCTCGGCGCCTTCAGCGAAGACGGCTTGCTGGTGGGTTGCGCCCGGCTGGTGCTGCCGTTGGGGGTGGAGCACGCCGCGGCGGTCGCCACCATTTCGGCGCTGCTCAAGCGCCGTGGCGATCCCCTGCTGCGCCGGGAGTTCGGCTATCCGCCGGGGGAGGTGCTGCCGTTCGACGTGCTCGAAGCCTTTGCCGGGTTCGGCGCCTATTACCGCAAGCTGATACTCGGCCGCCGTTCCCACGCCGAGGTCAGCCGCGTCATCGTCCATCCCGACTGGCGCGGCCACGGGCTGGGGGAGGTACTGGTGGACTCGCTCAAGAGCCTGGCCCAGGGACGGCTCCGCATCCGCACCCTGTTCCTCGCCTGCCACCGGGAAATGGCGGGGTTCTACGGCCGTTGCGGCTTCCGGCCGCTGCCGGGCCTGTGCGCCGACCGTTTCGCCAGCGTTCACGCCCCGGTGATCGCCATGGCCTGCGAATCCGACCCGCGCCTTGCGGAGGCGCGCAAGATTCATTGAGAGGAGGGTAAGAATGGCTGATCCCAAGACCTGGGTCGCATCCGTCGCGCTGATCCTGTTCGGGCTGGGCTTCATCGCCGCCAGCGCCCTGTGGCCCCGGCATTTCCCCGAGGCGGTGCTGTACATCGGGATTGCTTTCTGCGCGGTCGCGATCTTCGTATTCCTCGGGGCGCGCCGTTTCGTCATCGGCCGCGAAGGCCTCGAAGTCGAACTGGGTGCGCCGCCGGAACCGGTTGCGCTGCCGCCCAAGTCCCTCAGTGCCGAGGAGATCCGGGAAAAGCGCGGCCACGCGGAAGCGCAGCGGGAGCAGTTGCCGGGCGTCGATGCCGCCGATTTCCAGCTGCTGGAGGAGAGCCTGGAACTCACCGTGGCGCCGCGCGCCGATCCGCTGACCCCGATGTACGTGCTGGACAAGGATTACCGCATCATCGACTGGAACGCCGCCTTCAGCGTCTGCTTCGACCGCACCATGGAGGGGCGTGTCGGCCACAGCGTGCTGGAATGGACGTACTTCCTCGACAACTACCAGGATGTGCTGCGTCACGGAATCGAAGTCTTCGGACCGGGCAAGCCGCCGCCGGCCATCGACAAGGAGGAGATCCGCTATACCAGCCACCGCTACGGCGCCATCGTCGGCACCAAGCGGGCCTACCCCATCCCCGGCGACGACGGCCATCTGGTGGGGTGGCTGATCACCATCAAGCCATCCTTCCAGCAGCGGGAAATGGCCGCCGCCTATCAGAACGACTTGTTCGCGGCCCTGCGCACCACCCTCATGTGGTCCGAATACGCCCTGTGCTACGACAAGGTGCTTACCAGCAGCGACCTCTACCCGGAGCTGATCGGCACTTTGCTCGGCGAGATCCAGCCGGGGCCGCCGCCGATCGCCGCGGCGGCGCGGGTGCTGGAGATCGGCGCCGGTACCGGCAACATCACCGAGCGCCTGGCCGATCCGCTGCAGCACCGCCGCGTCGTCGCCATCGACAACAATCCGGTCATGCTGGGGCTGTTGCGGCAGAAATGTGAACGCTACCTGGCGCCCAGCTCCGAGGCGCCGGGGGTGATCGCCCTCAAGCAGGACGCCAGTTCGTTGTTCGGGCTGGGGGACGACTATTTCGATTACGTGGTCGACAACAACTTCCTCTACAGCCTTGATCCGGAGTCGGTGAAATCCTGCCTGCGGGAAGTGCTGCGGGTGCTGCGGCCGGGGGGGGAGCTGCGCCTCAGCGAGCCGCAGCGCCGGACCGACGTGCTCAAGGTGCTGGACCGCATCGAGCGCGATCTCAGGCGCAAGGGCAGCTACCGGCGCGTGCAGCGGGAATTCATGAAGCTTCAGCAAATCAACGAACTGCAGTTGGCACCGTTGCTCAACCGCTGGGACTTGGGGGAAATGGAGGCGCTCCTGCTGGAGGACATCGGCTTCGCCGCCATCACCTATGCCACCGACGACGTCTACGCTGGCCAGTCCATCCTGGTGTGCGCGCGCAAGGCGGCGGGCTGCGGCCTGGATTAGCCGCAGCCCGCAGCAGGGTCAGTCCGGCTCGTCGGTTTCCGCCGGCACCGGAGTCGGGGCCGCCGCCGGTGTGGCCTCGCCGCCGAGGGGTATGGGCTTGCCGTTGACACTGAGCTGGCCGTTGGCAAAGCTCGCCCGGGAGCGGATCATGCCGCCGTCGCGCACGGCGAAGCCCTGCTCGATGACGGCCGCCAGCTGCTGTTTGGCCGCCACCTGGTTGGTGGCGGTTTCCTCCGGGGACTTCCCGGCACCGCCGGCGATGCTGTCCAGCAAGGCTTCCGGCACCGCCAGTTCGGCGCTGGCCTCCAGCTTGGCCAGTAGCCGCGTCGGGTCGGAGAAGTCGGTCTGCTTCGCCTCCTTGAGGGTGGCACGGGCGGACAGGTTGGCCTCCCCGCCTTCGCCGCGGAAACTGAGCCGGTCGAGGCGCAGCTCCGGGTTATCCAGCAGCAGGTCGATGTAGGACTGGGTCAGCAGCAACAGAACCGCCGACGGATCGCCGGTCTGGCTGGCGAAATTGGGGTCGGCGAGCAATTGGCGGACGTTGCGCGACAGCGCCACCAGCTTGGCTGCCTGCAGATGCCGCAGCGCGTAATCCCAATGGACCGGGCCGAAATCCTTGCCGTCCACCTGAACCACGGCCATGGCCAATTGTCCGGCGATGTCGACGAAGTCGCCGCTGACCGGGATCGCGGTGTCATATTTCAGACCCTGAATGTTCACCTTGCGGGCGCCGTCTTTGGGCACGACTTCCAACTGTCCCACGGTCAACTGCTGGGTACCGGAGAAGACCAGCGGATCGTCGGCCACCAGCCGCTTCTGGTCGGAGCTGAAGCGCAGGTCGGTCATGGCCATGCGCGCCTGGCTGCCGTCGGAAACCTGCAGGGCCGGCAGCGCCCCGCGGCTGGTGAAGGCGCTCAGCTCGGCGTTGAAATCGACGTCCATGCTGGCGCCGCCCCAGTTCAGACTGGTCGGGCCGTCGTCGCCGTCGAAGCTGGTGCCGAAGGCCGGAATGGTGAGCCGGGTGGTGCCGCCTCCACCCAGCTTCAGCACGGTCCGCATCGCCACCGGTTTCTGGTCGCCGAACAGCTTGGTGATCATCGGTTTGGAAGCTTCGTCCAGGACGATCTCGGTGTCCGCCACGGTCGCCGCCGGCATCAGATCGGCGAGCGGGCCGTGGCGGTACTCCGTGCGCAGGGTTACCTGCACCGGCTCCAGCGCCGCCTTGCCGCCGCCCTGGCTCTGCGCCTTGGCCAGTTCTCCGAACAGCTCCAGGGTGGTGGTTTCGACGGAGCGGTAGATGCCGCGCTGGAAGTCGCGCTTGACCACCTTGAGGAAGGGCAGGTCCTTGACGGCCTCGTAGTGCTGGGCCACGGTCGCTTCGATCTGCTTGCCGAAGTACCAGGTGGTGGCGGGATAGGCTGCCAGCAGCACCACGGCGAGGGCGATCAGTCCGTACTTTTTCATCGATGTCTCCATGGGTTGAAAGGCAGAAAGTGTATCCGATCCCGGCGTATTGCGATGGCCGGCCGGAGCCGGGGCGGGAGCCGGAGAGCCCAGGGCTCGGGAAGCGTTGATTCTGCGGACGTACCTATCTAGGCTATGCGGCCAGCGGTGGGCGTCATACACCGCCCCGTCCCCCGTTCCCATTTTCCCGATTTCCCATGAGCGAGACTTACGACGCTTCCGCTATCGAGGTGCTGAGCGGTTTGGACCCGGTCCGCAAGCGCCCCGGCATGTACACCGACACCACCCGGCCCAACCACCTGGCCCAGGAGGTCATCGACAACAGCGTGGACGAGGTGCTGGCCGGCTACGCCCGCAACATCGAGGTGCTGCTGCTGGCCGACGGCGGCGTGGAGGTGCGCGACGACGGCCGCGGCATGCCGGTGGACATCCATCCCGAACAGGGCGTGTCTGGGGTCGAGGTGATCCTCACCAAGCTCCATGCCGGCGGCAAGTTTTCCCACAAGAGCTACCGCTACTCCGGCGGCCTCCACGGAGTCGGGGTGTCGGTGGTGAATGCCCTGTCGGCCCGGCTGGAGGTGGAGATCCGCCGCGGCGGCAAGGTCTACGACATGGGTTTCGCCCAGGGCGACAAGGTCTCGGAGCTGCGTGAGACCGGGACCTGCAAGGCGCGCGATACCGGTACGGTGGTGCGGTTCTGGCCGGAGCCGCGCTATTTCGATAGCCCCAAGTTATCGGTCTCCCGCCTGAAGCACTTGCTGCGGGCCAAGGCCGTGCTCTGTCCGGGCCTGCGCATCGCGCTGACCGAGCAGGCCAGCGGCGAGCGCACCGAATGGTGCTACGAGAACGGGCTGCCGGAATATCTGCTGGACCAGATCGGCCGGGTCGAATGCTTGCCGGCGGAACCTTTCACCGGATCCATGGAGGCCAGCGGTGAGGCCGCCGACTGGGCGGTGGTGTGGGCCGAAGAGGTGCGGGAGGCGGTGGCGGAGAGCTACGTCAACCTGGTGCCCACCCCCCAGGGCGGCACCCACGTCAACGGCCTGCGCAGCGGGCTGACCGAAGCCATCCGGGAGTTCTGCGATTTCCGCAATCTGCTGCCGCGGGGCATCAAGATCGCGCCGGAAGACGTCTGGGAACGCTGCCAGTTCGTGCTGTCGGTCAAGCTGCAGGAGCCCCAGTTCTCCGGCCAGACCAAGGAGCGGCTCAGCTCGCGGGAATGCGTGGCCTTCGTCTCGGGGGTCAGCAAGGACGCTTTCAGCCTGTGGCTCAACCAGCACCCGGCGGCGGGCGAGTCGATCGCCGCCCTCATCATCGAGAACGCCCAGAAGCGCCTGAAGGCCAGCCGCCAGGTGGTGCGCAAGAAGGTGACGGCCGGTCCTGCCCTGCCGGGCAAGCTGGCGGATTGCGCCTCCCAGGACACCCGGCTGACCGAGCTGTTCCTGGTGGAAGGCGATTCCGCCGGCGGCTCCGCCAAGCAGGCGCGTGAGCGGGAGTTCCAGGCCATCATGCCGCTGCGGGGCAAGATCCTGAACACCTGGGAAGTGGAGTCGAGCACCGTGCTGGCCTCCCAGGAGGTCCACGACATCGCCCTGGCCATAGGCGTAGATCCGGGCTCGCCGGACGTCTCCAACCTGCGCTACGGCAAGGTCTGCATCCTGGCCGACGCCGATTCCGACGGCAGCCACATCGCCACCCTGCTGTGCGCCCTGTTCGTGCGCCATTTCCGGCCGCTGGTGGAGAACGGCCATGTCTTCGTGGCGATGCCGCCGCTCTACCGCATCGACGTTGGGAAGCAGGTGTTCTATGCCCTCGACGATGCCGAAAAGAAAGGAGTGCTAGACCGCATTGAGGCGGAGAAGATCAAGGGCAAGGTCAACGTGCAGCGCTTCAAGGGACTGGGCGAGATGAACCCGTCGCAGCTGCGGGAAACCACCATGAACCCCGACACCCGCCGGCTGATTCAGTTGGACATCGCCCAGGAGGACGACACCGACGACCGCCTCGACCTGCTGCTCGGCAAGAAGCGGGCCGGCGACCGCAAAGTCTGGCTCGAAGAGAAGGGCAATCTGGCGGAGGTGTGAGGAGAGGCCCGCGTTTTGCGATGGCGGCGGAGCATGATGGAATTCTCCCGTGCTGCCGCTTCGTTGATTGGATCGAGCGGTAGGGCGGCTTCGATGGGCTTCCTTGCGGTCTGGATAGCCTAACGGTTGGTCGCCGCTCATGAGCGATTCAGTGCATTGATGGATAAGCAACGGTTTCAGGTGGTGTAACCTGTTTTCCCCATGGATCTATTGGGTGTCTACGTCCTACTGCCGGAATGAACGGACCTACGATAAGAGGCGACATCATGCAAAACGCGATAACCATCGATTGCCCGCCTGAGCTATTGCTTGGCTTGCACCTGAACGCCGAAGGATTTGCCGATTACCTGAAGAAACAGGCAGCGATCAGTTTGTTCAAGGAAGGCAAGTTGTCCTCCGGCACGGCGGCTAGCTGGCTGGGCATCGGTCGAGTGGAGTTTCTGCGGATGGCCTTCGATGCGGGCGCGACCCTGCCGGAAGACACCGCCGACGACCTGTCGCGAGAAACGGCGTTGCTATGATCGTTTTCTCCAACACGACACCGATCATCGCGCTAAGCAGCATTCAACGCCTGGTTCTTTTGCCGCGCTTGTTTGAGCAGGTGCACTTGGTCAGCGAGGTCATCGACGAATGCGAGGCTGGCGGTCCCATCGCCTACCGGCCTTGCGCAAGACCCCATGGGTGCAAGTTGTAACCTCCACTCCGGTAGCCCTCCCCAGCATTCTGCTCGAACTGGACAAAGGCGAGAAACATACCCTGGATATGGCGATCAAACTCAGCGCCGACTGGGTCATCATTGACAAAAAATTTGGCCGCCCCGCATGTCCGCGGAATGAACGACTAGCTTCCGCCCGCCGCCAGTTGCGCATAAAGCTGAAGGTAGGCCTCCACCACCGCCCGGCGGCTGCAGCGGCTTGCCAGATAGCGGTGGCCGGCCGCTCCCAGGGCATTGCGGTGGGCCGCTTGTGCCGCCAGCAGTTCCCGGATGCGGGCCGCCAGTCCGGCGGCGTCGCCGATGTCGCACAGCAGGCCGCTGACTTCCGGCTCGATCAGCTCCAGGGCGCCGGGGGTGCGAGTGGCGATCACCGGCAGCCGGTAGTTCCAGGCCTCCAGAATCACGTTGCCGAGGGCCTCCCGACGGGACGGGCAGAGGAAGGCGTCGGCCACCGCGTAGCAGCGGTCCGGCGGATCCTGCCAGCCGAGCCAGCGCAGCCGTTCCGCCAGTCCCAATTTCTGCGCCAGATTGCGCAGGGGCTCGGCCAGCGGCCCGTCGCCGGCGATCAGCACCGTCCAGGGGCGGTCGCCGACGGTCGCCGGCAGCAGGGCGAGGGCGCGCAGCAAGTCGTCGAAGCCCTTGATGTCGATGAGCCGGCCCAGCGCCAGCAGCACCCATGCGTCATCTCCCAGCTGCCATTGCCCGCGTAGTTGCGCCCGCTGCTCCGCGCCCAGCTCCAGGGGATCGGGTACGAAGTTGCCGATGTGGAATACGCGCCCCGCAGGCAGGCCTTGCCCCACCAGGTAGTCGCAGAGGCCGCGGGTGTTGCCGACCCAAGCGTGGGCGTGACGGTAGTAGCCGTCGATCTTGTAATAGCCTCCGAGGCGCGCCACGTGCAGTGCGGGGCTGCGGCGCGGCAGGCGGGTGAGACGGGTGGCGCGGCCCATGTAGGTCTGCACGACGGCCGGGCGGAGCCGGCCGACCAGCCGCCGGATGCCCCACAGCGACCACAGGTCCCAGCCGTTGGCCAGGGGCAGGTGGATCTGGCCGATGCCGCTGGCGCCGAGGGCGCTAGCCACGGGGGAGGCGGGACGGGTCACCGCGGTGACCGGCTGGCCGGCCTCGTCCAGCGCCCGCAGCAGCCGCACGAAGAACTGGTCGGCGCCGCCGAACTGGCGGCTGCCGAGGATGTGGAGGGACGGCAGCGGCTCAGGCATAGCGGTCCTTCCGCCGGTTCTTGAGCGCCAGCTTCCACCACAGGCCGAGCAGGCTGTCGCCCCAGGACACCGCCTTGCGCGGGATCTCGAGGGGATGCGGCGCGCTGTTGGCGGGTCCGCGGCTGCAGGTGAACGCGGCCCGGAAACTGGCCGCCGCCACGCAGTCCCGCACCATTTCGTTGTAATCCCCGTAGGGGTAGGCGAAGGTCTCCACCGGCATTCCCAACAGGTCTTCCAGTGCCGCCTTGCTGCCGCCGACCTCCGCCGCCGCCGCCGCCGGCGCGAGCCGGCTCAGGCGCGGGTGGGTCACGCTGTGGGCGCCGATGGCGACACCGCCGGCGCGGATTTCCCGCAGCTGTGGCGCCCCCATCAGCGCTGCCGCGCGGCTGCCGTCGAGCCAGTCGGAGGTCGCGCCGATCCGTCCGGAGACGGCGAACAGCAGTGCCGGGTAGCCGTGGTCCCGGAGGATCGGATAGGCGTGTTCGTAGAAGTTGCGGTAGCCGTCGTCGAAGCTCAGCACCACCGAACGGCGCGGCAGGGGGCCGCCTCCATAGAGTCCTTCCAGCGCCTCGCCGATGCCGATGACGCGGTAGCCGGCGATTTTCAGAAAGGCCATTTGGGCGCGGAAGCGGTCCACGTGGCAGTAGCTGGCGCGATGGGCCCGGGGTTCGTCGAAGTGCCCCACCTGGTGATACATCAGGACGTGGACCAGCGGGCGCGGCGGTGGGGCGGATGAGGCCATGGTGCGGCTCGGGGCGGACGAAAGGCCGCATGGTACTACAATAGGCCAGTGCTGCCGGTTGCCGGAGGCGGTCACCGGCGCGCCGGCGGTGGCGGTGGCGGGAAAGCGGGAGCCCCGCCAATGTCGTTGAATTCAGCCCCTCCCCCGCGGGGAGAGGGTTCGTTATGTCAACAGCCCTTCGCCCCGCGCCGGCGGATCGAAATCGCTTCCAGCCGGTGGCGGAGGACCGCCACTCAATCGCACCGATCGGCCCCTCCGTGCTCCGCGCATTGCGTCGGGGCGTTCTGCTCGCGGGCGCGAAGCTTGGTCATGCGCTCCAGCAGCAAGGCGGCATGGTAGGCCGCATCGTTGGTCTGCTCGAGGATGCCCAGGATCTCGGTCCAGTTGTTCTCGTCGACCAGGGGGAGCGCATTGACCCGGCGCTGGGTCTTGCGCCAGCCGTGGTAGAGCAGGTCGGCACGCTCCTCCAGGCGCTTCAGCTGCTCGCGGCAGTCGCGGGCACTGTCGGGGTCGTTGGCGGGGTAGACGGCCAGTTCCGCCGCCAGGCGGTCGACCATGGCCAGCAGCGAGGCGATCAGCTCGTGGGCCGTCGGTTCCGTCTTCCGCGGGGTGCAGAAATCCACCAGTCGCGCGGTCTCGTCCATGCCGTCGACGATGTCGTCCAGCCGGTTGACGAATTGCTCGGCCAGGTGGATGAATCCGGAATAGGGCAGCGCTTCCAGCGCCTGGTAAGCTTCCGCCGTCAGCCGGTCGCCCGTTTCCTCCATGTGCTTGATCTGGCCGATGTAGGATTCGAATCCGGCAATGTCGGCGAACAGCTGTTTCAAGCGGTTCCCGCAGTCCCGGGTGTTGGCGAGATGCTCGCGCAGCACCACCTCGAGGTCGCGGGTCGGCAGATCTTCGGCAATCGGGTCGGGCATGGCGGGTTTTTCGCGGAACGGCTGGCTAACCATCGAGTCTAGCGGCCCCAGGTTAAGACCGGGTTACAGTCGGGCCGGGGGGCGTCTCCTGGTGGCGGTCATCAAACTGTCACAACGACTGTGGCAGGATGTTTCGTCTCCATTCTGGCTGCTCCATGTCCTTCATCGAATTGGGTCTGCATCGCGGCGCCTTGCAGCACGCCAAGGCCTCCCGCGGCGAGACCCGGCCCCTGGTCGCTCAGGCCCGCATGACGTGCCGCGACGTGAACGTCTATTACGGCGATAACCACGCCGTACAGAACGTCAGCCTCGACATTCATCCGCGCGAGGTGCTGGCCTTCATCGGCCCGTCGGGCTGCGGCAAGTCGACCCTGCTGCGCTGCTTCAACCGCATGAACGAAAACATCCCTGGTTGCCGCGCGACCGGCGAGATCCGCCTGGACGGCGAGGACATCCAGGGGGCGGAAATGGACGTGGTTCCCCTGCGGCTGCGGGTCGGCATGGTGTTTCAGAAGCCCAATCCGTTTCCGAAAAGCGTTTATGACAACGTGGCCCTGGGTCCGCAACTGCACGGGCTGGTGAAGACCAGGGCGGACACCGACGCCGCGGTGGAGGCGGCGCTGCTTCAGGCGGGGTTGTGGGACGAGGTCAAGGACCGCTTGCAGCTGCCTGCCACCGGCCTCTCCGGGGGGCAGCAGCAGCGTTTGTGCATTGCCCGCACCCTGGCGGTCCAGCCCGAGATCATCCTGATGGACGAACCCTGCTCAGCCCTGGATCCGATCGCCACCGCGTGGATCGAGCGCACCATCGAACAGCTCAGCAGCGAGATCTCCATCGTCATCGTCACCCATTCCATGCAGCAGGCGGCGCGGCTGTCCAAGCGCACCGCATTCTTCCACCTCGGCAAGCTGATCGAGCTGGGTGACACCGAGCAGGTGTTCACGCGGCCGCAGGTCGAGCTCACCGAGCGCTACATCACCGGCTTGTTCGGTTGAGGGGCGCACTCCCGTGACCAGAATGCCGAAGCACATCGTGCAAAGTTTCGATGCCGAGCTGGCTGCGGTCCACCAGCGGGTGACCGCCATGGGGGCGGTGGTGGTGGAGCAGCTGGAGCATCTGCTCAACGCCATCCGCAGTCAGGATGCCGTCGCCGCCTACGGCGTGACCCGGCGCGAAGCGTCGGTCAATCAGATGGAGGTGGCGGCGGATACCGAAATCTTCCTGCTGCTGGCGAAGCGCTGTCCGGTCGCCAGCGACCTGCGCTTCGTGATGGCAGCCTCCAAGGTGGTGACCCACCTGGAGCGCACCGGGGACGAGGTGGCCAAGGTGGCCAACGTGCTGCTGGAACAGCTCCAGCAGGCGGGAGAGCAGGACCGCAGCGGCGTCGACGGCAGGGTGCTGGCTGCCGGCGAGCAGACGCTGTCCCACCTCCGCTCGGCCCTCCACGTTTTCGGCGCGCTGGACCTGCCGGCGGCCCGCCAGCTGATCCAGCAGCAGGAAGAACCCCACGGCAACCTGAATGGCTACATGCGGCAGCTGCTCGGGACAGCCGACCAGCAACCGGCGCCGTTGGCCGAGACGGTCAGTCAGGTGCTGATCCTGAAGTCGCTCGACCGCATCAACGACCTCGCGGTGGAGATCGCCGAGGACCTGGTGTTCCTGGCGGGAACCGACTGATCGGGGCGTGCCTACCGAATCGGCGTGCTGCTGCGGGTGTCATCAAACCGTCACGTTGTGCCGTTATCGTTGATTGATCCCGATTCTGCCACCCCCATCCCCTTCCACCGGAGAGTTGTGTCATGACTTACATGCCCATGGCGCTTTCCAAGCAAGACCGTGCGGATCTGGTCCAGAGCTTCCAGCATCTGGAGCACCCCAGCTTCGCGGCGCGCCTTTCCAGCGTGATCGGGACGCCGATCGAGCTGACCCTGAAGCTGCTGCCCAGGCAGTGGTACCGCTACTTGCACCGCTATGTGGAGGCATCGATCGAGGGCTGCCTCGATGTGGCCATGACCAGCCTGGTCAGCAAACCATCCGAAGCGCCGGCCGCCAATGCCTACCACAAGGCGGTCGGCATGCTCACCGGCGCCATCGGCGGCTTCTTCGGCGGACCGGCGCTGATCCTGGAACTGCCCGCCACCACCACCATCATGCTCCGCAGCATCGCCGACATCGCCCGCAGTCAGGGGGAAGACGTCGATTCGGAGGACACCCGCTTCGCCTGCATGCAGGTGTTCGCCCTCGGCGGCCGTTCCAAGGAGGACGACGCCACCGATACCGGATACTACGGAATCCGCCTGGCTCTCGAGGCATCCATGGCCAACGCCTCGCGCTTCATCGCCGGGCAGGGCATGAACGGCCGCGCCGGCGCGCCGGCCCTGGTCAAGCTGATTTCGATGATTTCCCAGCGCTTCGGCGTCGTCATCTCGGAGAAGGCCGCGGCGGAACTGGTGCCGGTGATCGGAGCGGTCGGCGGTGCCCTGGTCAATACCATCTTCATCCAGCATTTCCAGGACATGGCCTGGAGCCATTTCACCATCCGCCGGCTGGAGCGGAAATACAGCCCGGTGCTGATCCAGGCGGAGTACGAGAAGATCGCCGCCCGCCAGCGGAAGCCGAAAACCCTGATCCAGGCGCGCACCCCGAATCACTTGTCTCTGCAATGGCAAACCTCAGCGATCTAGAAGATTTCCTCAAGAGCGACCTGGGCAAGGGCCTGGCGATCGGCGCCGGGGTCGTCGGTGCTGCGGCTCTGGCGCTGCCGGTGCTGGCCCACGCCGCGCGGCCGCTGTTGCGGTCGGCGCTCAAGACCGGCGTGCTGGTGGCGGAGATCGGCCGTGAGGCCATCGCCGAAGCCCAGGAGAATTTCGAAGACATCGTCGCCGAAGTCCGCTCCGAGCTGGCGGCGGCGCGCCACGCCGAGTCCGTCGCCGCCAAGGCGGCGGACGTGGTCTCCCCGGACGGTCTTGCCTGAACCATGGCTTCTCCGGCTATTGCTTTTGTCGTCCACCGCCTTCCCGGGCGGGTGCGGATCAAGTTCCCGGCGGCAAGGGGAAACCGCTCCTGGCTCGACGCCCTGGCCGAGCGGCTGGGCGACTGTCCGGCCGTGGCCGCGGTCCAGACCAATCCCGCCACCGGCAGCCTGCTGATCGAACTCGCCGCCGCTAGCCAGCTGGAAGCCGTCCTCGCCTATGCCGAAGACGAGGGCCTGTTCCGCTGCGGCGAAGGCGAACCGCCTTCGGCGTTGCCGGATCCCCCTGCCAGCCTGTCGGCACTGGCCGCCAAGGGAGTGGACCTGGTCAACCGCGGGGTCCAGGCCGGCAGTCTTGGCCGCATGGATCTTCCCTCCGTCTATTTCCTCGCCTTCCTCGGCATGGGCGTCCTGGAGCTGCGCCGCGGCCACGTCATGCCGCCGGCGGTCACGCTGTTCTGGCGCGCCCTGGAAGTCCTCAGAAAGCGCTGAAGCGGTTGCTTCGGGAGCGCGCTGGCGCGCGCGCGGAACCATCCCGATTGCGCCTGCCTCCGGTGCCCTTCACCCGTTAGATCCGTCGCAGCAGGCGCTCACCGGAGGTGGCGCTCTGGCCGCTCCATAGCTCCGCGGCGGGTGCGTCCGGCAGGTAGTAGCAGAACAGCGCAATCAACAGGTATACGCTGAGCAGCTGGACGCCGTTGAACCAGTTGGACCTGCCGTCGGTGACCACCATGGAAAAGATCAGTACCGGCAGGAATACCAGCAGGATACCGGCGCTGCCCACCACCAGATCGAGCGGTTCCGGCGCCAGGGAGTAGCTGGCGAGCATCAGCACCGGCGTGACGAACAGCATCATCTGGATGCTGCTCCCCACCGCGATGCCCATGGTCAGGTCCAGCTTGTTCTGGCGCGCCATGGCAACGGCGGCGGCGCTCTCGGGGGCGCCGCCGATGAGGGCGACGACGATGACGCCGATGAAGGCCCGTGACATTCCCAGATTGCGGGCGGTATCCTCGACCACCGCCACCAGGATCTCGCTCATCATCATCAGCAGGATCGAACTGACGGACAGCACCAGCACGGCGGCGGCGATAGGCAGGTCTTCGCGGGATTCGACGTCGGCCGCATCCGGCTTCTTGGGCACGAAATAGTCCGGGTGGGTCTTCAGCATGAAGACCAGGCTGAACAGGTAGGTCGCGAGCAGAACCAGGGCCACGCTGGCATTCAGGGCATGCTCATGGGCAGCCTGTTCCGGCGGAATGAAGTGGTCGAAGACGCTGGGCAGAATCACGCTGATGGCGGCGATCATCAACACCGAGCGCTGCATGCGGGCGCCGCGCCGATTGAATTTCTGCACTTTTGCGGTCAGGCCGCCGATCAGGAAAGACAGGCCCACGACGAACAGCAGGTTGCCCATCATCACCCCGACGATGGAGGCCTTGACCAGATCCAGCAGCCCGGCGCGCAGGGCGATCAGGGAAATGATCAGTTCCGGGGCGTTGCCGAAGGTGGCGTTGAGCAGCGCGCCGATAGTGGGTGTGGTCTGCCGGCCGATGTGTCCGGTCGCATCGATCAGCAGCCTGGACAGCGGGACGATGGCGAGAGCGGCAAGCAGGAACAGGGTCTGCGCCGAAACCCGGCCGCCCGTCAAGAGCAAGGCCGCCGGCACGCACAACAACAGCCAGTTGAGGGGGTGCCGGTAGCCGTCGCGGAGGCGAGCCCACAGCGAGGGCGGGCGTGGTGGCGTCGGGGCGCTGCTC